>JABNAD010000289.1_pt1 | contig 36213 bp, 37 predicted proteins | sample 7240381 | NCBI WGS metagenome assembly JABNAD01 (sample SAMN11332834, study PRJNA596920) | anaerobic digester metagenome | biome: digested sludge; isolation source: digested sewage sludge-derived enrichment culture grown on H2/CO2 | place: Germany: Goettingen
CAATATATCCGTGGTCGAACCCTGACAAATCGTAGCATTACCTGTGAGGAAAGCTTCCGTAGGAACAGAGCATGGCTGTGAAATCGCTTGTAATGATGAAACAAGCGCAAATAACACGAGCGCCCTTCTTACGCGTTTCCCCCCGAAAATTCTGTAAAAGGTCTTCATATTCTTGTATTTTAATTCCGGCTTGTAAAGAACTCTTTTCATCCTCAGGCGCTTATTGACCCGAAGAAATCATTTGTTTATCATCAATAAGTCTGGAAGTAATACTCAAAACCAGTAAAAAAGTGAAAATTTATTCCTTCTCAAAAGGGGAATATATTTTAATGGTCATTGAATCAGGGCAATAGCAGGCATACAGATCTTATATATCTATTTGTGAACGATTTGTGATTAAAGGATTATGCATTTCCGGTATCAGCCTTAATGGTATTTGCAAGGAATCTGTTATTGAAAAGAAGGGAAACCTTGTTTTTTGCACTCAGCCATCCCTGAAATGAGTTATTTTTGTAAGTGTAAACTGCCATTTCAATTGGCAGTTCCTCAAAACAGGACGCTTATGAAATTTCCGTCAACCCTTAATGTTTTCCGTTTAAACTCCGGTGCCGCCATGCCGGTGGTCGGGCTTGGCGTATACAAGATGCCCAATAACAACCTTACTCAGAAAGCTGTTGACAATGCCCTGAAGAATGGCTACCGGCATATTGATACGGCAGCCATTTATCACAATGAGGAAGTGGTGGGCAAGGCTCTGGTCACGAGTCTGATTCCCAGGGAGCAGGTTTTTGTTACCACCAAATTGTGGAATTCTGATCAGGGATACGACCATGCCATCAAAGCCTGCAATGCCAGCCTCGCCCGGCTTGGTCTTGATTATGTTGATCTGTATCTGATACACTGGCCGGTTCAGGGAAAGCGTAAAGACTCATGGCGGGCGCTTGAAACCCTGTTTGAGGAAGGAAAATGCAGATCCATCGGGGTGAGCAACTATATGGCACACCACCTTGAAGAACTTCTGGGTTATTGTAAAGTTCCGCCTGCAGTCAACCAGATCGAACTGCATCCATACCTTTTTTCTACCCGTGCCGAAACCATTAACCTCTGCCGCAATGCCGGCATTATTCCGGTTGCATACAGTCCCCTGACCAAAGGAGTCAGACTCGGGGATCCGGTTCTGCTGAAAATTGCCGCAAAATACGGGAAATCAACCGCCCAGCTGCTGATCCGCTGGGCTTTGCAGCAGGGGTTTGCCGCGATCCCGAAATCAGCCGTAACCTCCCGGATTATTGAAAACATAAATGTTTTTGATTTTGAAATCTCAGCAACTGATATGGAGGTGCTTAACAACATGGATGAGAATCTGGTGACCGGGTGGGACCCTGCAAGCGCGTTGTAATACCGGATTTAACACAACCCGCATGCACATCTGTGGAAGTGACTTACTTTTTATATGTTAATTTTGCGCCTAAATCTTAGCTGATATGAACACAAACCATGACTTTTCTCCGGATGTGGTTGCCGGTCAGATTGCCGGAATCCTTGCTGATCCTTTTAAGGAATTCGGCAGTAATCATGATGCCATGCGCTTTGCACTCGGCATCCTCGACCTGACTACCCTTGAAGGGGCCGATACAAAGCAAAAGGTAGAGGCACTCTGCAGGAAGGCTGTGAGTTTCAGTGAAAAAGGCCTTCCCAATGTTGCGGCAGTCTGTGTCTATCCGGTATTTGCACGGCAGGTGCATACCCTGCTCGAAGGGATCGGTATTCATACAGCCTGCGTGGCCGGAGCCTTTCCTGCCGGGCAATCGCCCATTCATGTGAAACTGGCGGAAGTGAAATACGCGGTGGAAGAAGGCGCCGATGAAATAGATATGGTCATTTCCAGGGGAAAACTACTTGAGGGAGAGTATATTGAGGTTTTTGATGAGATCAACGCCATCAAGGATGTCTGCGGGAATGTCCATCTTAAGGTCATTCTTGAAACCGGGGAACTGACAGACCTTGCCAGGATTTACGATGCATCCATGATTGCCATGAAGGCGGGTGGCGATTTCATCAAAACCTCCACGGGTAAGATCAACCCGGCAGCCACTCCCGAAGCGGCTTATGTTATGCTGCAGGCCATACGCGATTATTACGAGAGCACCGGAAAAATTACCGGATTTAAACCCGCCGGCGGTATTTCCACCCCTGAGCAGGCATTGGTTTATGTAAAGCTGGTGGAATCCATCCTTGGCCCCGAATGGCTGAACCCCGGACTTTTCCGTATTGGTGCCAGCCGCCTGGCCGACAACCTGGCCAATGTACTGAGTGGAAAGTAAGGCGATGCTTTGCAGTTTAAATATATTTAATTACTTGCATATAATCGGATGAGGCAGTACTTTTACGGCCTCAACGTTTTATGCCAGGTTGTTTTATGCGGTTGTTGATACACCTTTTTGTATTCCTGATTGCGGCGCATTCGCTCAGCGCGCAGGTGGCAGTGGAAACCGCCCCGGATTTTACCGTCAAGGATGTTGATGGAAATCAGCATCACCTGTATGATTATCTGGACAACGGGAAACTGGTGGTGATTGACTTTTTTACCACCAATTGCGGACCCTGCCAGACGTATGCATCCGAGGTAAGTGCATCATACGAGTATTTCGGATGCAACTATGCGGATGTTATCTATCTGGGTATCAACTGGGGCAGCGACAATGACCTGGTACGGCAGTTTGACTCCGTCTGGGGGGCTTATTATCCTTCGGCAAGCGGGTTGCAGGGCGGTGGCAATGCCGTGGTTGATCTCTATCAGGTGCAGTCGTACCCTACCGTTATCCTTATTGCACCCGACCGAAGCATACTCAACAATCATATCTGGCCTCCGGAAGCGGTTAACATCAATGCGGAAGTACTGACGGCGGGAGGCATCCCCATGAGTTGTACCGTGAATGCAGGATTGCTGCAGCCCGAAACAAGGGAGCGCCTGCAGGTTTTCTATCCGGATGGGGGAGTTGTTCAGATTGTTCCAGCCGGCTTGAAGGACAAAGTTTACCGGCTGGCGGTATATGGAATGGACGGACGCCGGGTATTTGAAGGATTCCCCGCCGCATCCGGACAATCGCTGCAACTTGCCGGAGGAATGTATGTAGCAACATTAACGGCTGATGGCCGGCGCGCTGCATTCACTAAGTTTATCGTCCGCTGACATTTGCCGATTGGCCGGAAAGCACCGGCAACCCATCCGGGCATCTGCCGCAACCTGAACTTCTGCCAGGCATGCGATCATAAGCTTTTCAGTCCTGGTTCAGGTAGTTTTCAGTTTCCTGATAAAGCCGTGTAATGTATTTCAGGGTGATCCGGTTGGGAGTGTCCATGGTATCATAGAAATCCCATGATTCATTGCTGTCGGGACCTACAAGTTTTGCGAAGCGGTGAATGAATTCATCCAGTTCGTCACTGTATTCCTTGTAAATCAGCTGAAACCTTCCGTCTCCATAAACCTGATCCAGGGGGATCAACCACCTGAATGAATCAGTTAGACGAAAAACCAAGTCTTTCCAATTATTAAGATTTTGAATATGTTCGCCATCTCTGATCTGGTGCACGATCTTTATTATATCGCTTGTTTCTTTATAAAGCGCTTCAACAGTTCGGTATACATGGGAAATCATAATTTCTTTCCGCCGTTCAAGTTTTGATTTTTTTCTGGCCAGGGCCGAATTCCAGATAAAGGCAGCCGCTGCCGCGATTACTGATAATGCCGTGGCAATGTCCAGTCCGATTGATAGATTTTGGAACATAGTTTTAAATATTAGCAATTTAAAATCAAATATAGGTTATTTAGTTTGAATAATGAATAATTAGTTTCATAATTGATCGTATTGTTATCCAATGATATTTTGACCACTTCCGGATTGAAATTTTCGTTTTTGACTTTTTCAGTGGTTTGTCATTAACCTGTGGTTATTCTGGTTTTTCCAACTTTTATAGTTCGCGGGTGTTATATGATTAACTGAACTAAAGCTATGGAAGTACAACTTTTTGATTCACAAGGCAGCGGGCGTGCCTTTATCCAGGGGGATGACGGGACGCTGGCCGAAATGACCTGGATTTCGGGCGGGGAAGATCATATCATCATTGATCATACAAGGGTGGATGAATCGTTGCGCGGCACCGGTGCGGGTAAGAAACTGCTCGACGCCCTCGTAATCATGGCAGCGGAGCGCGGACAGAAGATCAAGCCGGTTTGCCCGTTTGTGGTGGCCATGTTCCGGAAACATCCGGAGTACAGCAGCATCAGCCTGCATGAATAAAGCGGTCAGTCTGACTGAGACCGGCAGATGTCCTGACTGAAAACAGAAAAAGGCCTGCTTCGGGAAAGAAACAGGCCTCTCAAAACCGGGTTAAGCCGGTTTATTTGATTTCCCAGGTTTCGCCGCTGTTCAGCAGATCGTCAACAGTTTTGATTTTCTGGCTGGCTTTCGCATAGGCGATCTGTTCTTCCACCATATCATCGTAGGTGGGGTACATGGCCGAACGGATCACGCCAAGTGCAACAGGGAAGTGGGGATATGACATTTTGGCCAGCATCAGGTGAATGCCGGGATCCTGCTGATAGGCGTCGTGCACAAGCAGATCTTCCTCAGTAACACCGTTTTCGCCAAGGGTAACAACCTCAAGCCGTGTTCCGTTCAGGCGGATGCCCTTGTCTTTGTTTTTTCCGAAAATCATGGGTTCGCCGTTGCGGAGGACAATGGTTCGGTCGTCGCGGTGTTCCTTATTCGTTACGGAATCATGGGTTTTGTCGGCAAAAATTATGCAATTCTGCAGGATTTCCACAACAGAAGTTCCGTCATGTTTGGCGGCTTCAAACATGACTTCAGTCATGAGTCTGGGAACGGCATCAATTACCCTGGCAAAGAAAGTTCCCTGTGCGCCAAGCACCAGTTCTCCCGGATTGAACGGATGTTCAATGGTTCCCTGGGGCGAGGTCTTGGTAACGCTACCCATGGGGGTAGTGGGTGAATACTGACCTTTGGTGAGTCCATATATCTGGTTGTTGAAAAGCATAATATTCACATCAATGTTTCTGCGGATAATGTGAATAAAATGGTTTCCTCCGATGGCCATGGAGTCACCGTCGCCGGTAGCCACCCAGACACTGAGATGGGGATTTGAGATTTTCACGCCTGAAGCGATGGCTGCCGCCCGGCCGTGGATGCCATGGATGCCGTAAGTGTTGACATAATAGGGAAACCGTGAGGAGCATCCGATACCGGAAACAAACATAAAGTTTTCCTTACGGTATCCGATTTTCGGAAAAACATTGGCAACGGAAGAGAGTATGGCGTGGGCACCGCAGCCCGGGCACCATTTAACCATCTGGTCGCTTACAAAGTCCTCTTTGGTCAGTTCTACGGAAGAACGTTCTATAGTTAAGTTAGGTTGATTATTCATGATTATTTCTCCTCCAGTGTTGCGTTAAATACATTGACCAATTCGGTAACTGTAAATGGCAGCCCCTGAACTTTATTGTATTTCAGATAGTTGTGTCCAGGGTGGGTCATTTTAAGGTAATTTACGAACTGACCGCTGTTGAGTTCACATACGATCACTTTCTTAAATCCGTTCAATACATTGGCAGTATTCTTCGGCAGTGGCATGATGTAGTTGAAGTGGGCATGGCTGATGCTTTTGCCTTCCTTCTGCAGAACTTCCACGGCTTCCGATACCGGTCCGTAGGTTCCGCCCCAGCTTACCACCAGCACTTCGCCCTCTTTTGCACCTGCAATTTCCTGTTCAGGGATGAACTCTGCAACTTTCTGCACCTTGGCTTCGCGCAGATCCACCATTTTCTGGTGATTGAGCGGGTCGGTGGATACATTGCCAAAGATGTCTTCTTTTTCAAGTCCGCCTACCCTGTGGCGCAGTCCCTCGGTTCCGGGCAGTGCCCACTGGCGGGCAAGGGTTTCCGGATTGCGGCGGTAAGGCTTGAAATCCGGGTCGTTGGGTTTGGCAATGGGAGGTATGATATCAGGCAACTCAGCCACCTTCGGGATACGGAAGAGTTGTGAACCGTTGCCAAGATAACCGTCGGTAAGCAGGATGACAGGGGTCATGTGTTCCATGGCTATTTTCGATGCCATGTAAGCATAGTAGAAGCAATTAGCCGAAGAGGATGCTGCTATGACCACTGCGGGGCATTCTCCGTTGCGTCCGAAAAGCGCCTGGTAGAGATCGCTCTGCTCCGATTTGGTGGGCAGCCCGGTACTGGGTCCGCCACGCTGAACGTTTACAATAACAATCGGGAGTTCCGTCATAACGGCAAGGCCGATGGCTTCGCTCTTCAGCGAGAGTCCGGGTCCTGAGGTTGTTGTAAGTGCAAGGGATCCGGTGTAGCTGGCGCCGATGGCTGAGCAGATGCCGGCGATTTCGTCTTCTGCCTGGAAAACCTTTGCGCCCAGTGATTTGTATTTGGCCAGTTCAATCAGGATTTCGGTTGCAGGGGTAATGGGATAGGAGCCAAGGAACAACGGGCGGCCCGAACGTTCCGAAGCGGCCAGAAATCCCCATGCGGTTGCCACATTGCCGGTAATATTGCGGTAGCGGCCGGGTTCCATTTTTGCTTTTGAAACCTGAAACACGGATGACAGGGCCTCAATGGTTTCGGCATAGTTGAAACCCGCTTCAAGCACCGCCTTGTTGGCTGCAATGACATCCGGTTTATTTTTGAATTTTTTATCGAAGAAATCATAAGTATGATTCAGGCTCCATCCGAACAGGTGGTACATCATACCCAGTGCAAACATATTTTTGCTGCGCTCCGCACTTTTATTATCTATCGAAAGGTGCTTCACCGCTTCACGCGTAAGCAGGGTGATGGGCGCTTTTACAAGATTGTAACCCGACAGGGTCCCGTTCTCCAGCGGATTTTCGGCATAGCCTGATTTTTTCAGGGCAGCTTCATCGAAGGCTGTTTCATCCACGATGATGGTTGCGCCGGGCTTGGCCCATTTCAGGTTGGATCTGAGTGACGCGGGATTCATCGCGACAAGCACATCGCACAGGTCACCCGTTGTTTCAATTTTTTTGGCACCCACATGCACCTGGAATCCTGAAACACCTGCAATGGTGTTGTGTGGTGCACGGATCTCGGCAGGATAGTCCGGAAATGTGGCCAGGTCAAGTCCCTCAAGGGCTGCAGTGTCAGAAAACAAAGTCCCGGAAAGCTGCATTCCGTCTCCTGAGTCGCCAACAAACTTCACGACCACAGCATCCCTCTGGATAACATTACTTTTAGTTTTTACCATGATTATAAGGAGGTTGATTTGCTTCAGGTGGCAAAGTTATATTATTTATGGTCTTTGCACAGAAAGCATGCAGGAAAAATTATTAATCTATCTTTATGCGATTTGAATCAATACAAAATCGTCATAAAAAGCTGAAATACAAAACCTTGGAAGGTGAAATTCATTCATTCCTATTTAGAAGCTTTAAAAATAGGGGTTATTAATTAATTTTGACTGATTTAGGTATATATTTGCAGCCGGAAGATAACACCAAAATCATTAACTAAAAAATACAGCCATGGCTTACGTAATTTCAGATGACTGCACCGCTTGCGGCACCTGCATTGATGAATGTCCCGTTGATGCTATCTCGGAAGGCGATATCTATAAGATCGATCCGGATGTTTGCACCGATTGTGGTTCATGCGCCGATGTTTGTCCGGTTGAAGCAATTCATCCTGCATAAGCAGTTATTTATCGTATTCTAAGGGCCTGTCACTTGTGGCAGGCTTTTTTATTGCCTTCCGGCGGAAAACTTTATTTCTGTATATTTGTTTAACTGCGGGTTTAAAAAGGCCTGAAACAATAACTTTGCACTGTGTGCCACAACGAATTGTCATCATGGATAAATTTTCCTATCTGTCGAATGCGGAAGGCGATTTTGTAGAACAGCAATACCATCAATATCTGAATGATCCGACCTCGGTGGACCAGGGTTGGCAACGGTTTTTCGAAGGGTTTGAGTTTGCAAGGAAAAATTACCAATCGGGTTCGGATCAGCTGACCGTACCCGGAGAGTTTAAAGTAATCAATCTCATTAATGGTTACCGGCAGCGCGGGCACCTGTTCACCCTTACCAATCCTGTCCGCACCCGCCGGAAATACAGCCCAGCCCTGGATCCTGAAAATTTCGGCCTTTCAAAGGAGGATCTGAACAAAACATTTCAAGCCGGGAATGAAATAGGAATCGGCCCTGCGCCGCTTTCAAAAATCATCGCACACCTCGAACAAACTTATTGTCAGTCGGTTGGGGTGGAGTTTGCCTATATCCGCAACGAGGAAGTTTACCGTTGGCTGTTGCAGAGGATGGAGTCGCAGCGGAATGAGCCCCGGTTTGGTAAGGCGGTTAAAATGACCATTCTGCGCAAGCTCAGTGAGGCTGTATTTTTCGAAAAGTTCCTGCACAAGCGTTTCCCCGGCCAAAAGCGGTTCTCCCTTGAAGGGGGCGAATCGCTGATCCCCGCCCTGGATGCCATCATCGAAAAGGGGGCCGGACTGGGTGCCAACGAGTTTCTGATCGGCATGCCCCACCGCGGCAGGCTGAATGTACTGGCCAATATCATGGGCAAACCTTACAAAGATATTTTCAACGAATTTTCAAATAAGGAATTTGATGACGAGTTTGTGCTCGGAGATGTTAAATATCATCTGGGGGCAACGCTTCAGCGGCCTACCCACGCCGGGAAAGCCGTTGATCTGACACTGGCACCCAACCCTTCGCACCTCGAAACCGTCGGCCCGGTGGTTTCCGGCATTGCCAGGGCCAGGATCGATCAGGTCTATAAAGGTGATACGGATAAGGTGGTGCCCATCATCATCCATGGGGATGCATCCATTGCAGGACAGGGGGTGGTGTATGAGATGATTCAGATGTCGGAACTTCCCGGATACCGCACCGGAGGCACGGTACACCTGGTAGTGAACAATCAGGTAGGCTTTACCACCAATTACCTTGAAGGACGCAGCTCCATTTATTGCACCGATGTGGCCAAGATTGTGCAGTCGCCGATTTTCCATGTGAACGCCGACGATGCCGAAGCCGTGGTGTACGCCATTGAACTGGCCATGGAGTTCAGGGAGAAATTTGACAAGGATGTTTTTATCGACCTGCTCGGATACCGTCGCTACGGCCACAACGAAGGGGATGAGCCCCGTTTTACCCAGCCGGTACTCTATAAAGCCATCGAAAAACATCCCGACGTTAGGCAACTTTACGTCGAAAAACTGATTGCCGAAGGACTGATTACAGCGGATGATGCGTTGGCCATTGAAAAAGAAGTCAACGACATCTTTGAAGCCCACCTGGCCGAATCGAACAGGGCTGATAAAGCAAAAGTTACCCCTTTCCTCGGGCCGACCTGGGGCAATATCAGGGTGGCGGTCAGCGAAGATTTTAACCGGTCGCCCGTCACCGGGATTGACATGGAAGTGCTTCAGAAGCTTGGAGAGAGATTCACCTCCCTGCCCGAGGGCAAGGCCTTCAACCGGAAGCTGGTTAAACTGATGAACGACCGCAGGGCTATGCTGGGCCCCGGCGGCAAGCTCGACTGGGCGATGGGTGAACTATTGGCCTATGCTTCACTGCTGAACGAAGGCGTACCGGTACGCTTAAGCGGACAGGATTCGCAGCGCGGAACCTTTTCGCACCGCCACGCGGTTCTTACACTCGAAGACAGTGAAGAACGCTATACCCCGCTGAATAATATCGGCCCATCACAGGCTCCTTTCGAAGTCTATAACTCGCCATTATCTGAGTACGGCGTACTTGGATTTGAATACGGTTATTCCTTGTCCTCCCCCTATACGCTGATTATCTGGGAAGCCCAGTTCGGCGATTTTTTCAACGGCGCGCAGATCATTATCGACCAGTATCTGAGCAGCGCCGAAGACAAATGGCGGGTAATGAGCGATCTGGTGCTTTTCCTTCCGCATGGCTACGAAGGGCAGGGGCCTGAGCACTCGAGCGGCAGAATAGAGCGCTTCCTTTCGCTCTGTGCCGATAATAACATGCAGGTGGTCAATTGTACCACACCGGCCAATTTTTTCCACTTGCTGAGGCGGCAGATCAAGCGGCCGTTCCGCAAGCCCCTGGTGGTATTTACCCCCAAAAGTCTGCTGAGGCATCCGGCCTGTGTATCTGATCTGGAGGAGCTGAGCCGCGGCGGTTTCCGCGAAGTGATTGATGATGAAACTACAGCTCCCGAAAAGGTAAAAAGGGTGATTTTTACCAGCGGCAAGTTGTATTACGACCTGATTGAGGAGCGCGCAAAACGCGGCACCCATGAAGCGATCATCCGGATTGAACAGTTGTATCCTTTCCCCAATGAACAGGTAAAAGCGGTGCTGGCCCGGTATCCCAATGCTGAGAGGCATGTGTGGGCGCAGGAAGAGCCTGCCAATATGGGGGCCTGGTCGTTTATCCTGCGCAATTTCAAGGAAACGGATATACTGCTGGTGGCGCGCCCCGAAAGCGGAAGTCCTGCCACGGGTTCTCCCAGGCTGCACGCCCTCAGGCAACGCAAAATTGTTGAGAAATCGTTCGGGGAGTGCACCTGCCCCAACGCAAACCTGATCTGTAAGATGGTTTGCGCCCCGCATGAATGGTCATTTGTTTCAGAAACAGCAAAAACGGAATAAAAGATACTGAAATGATTATTGAAGTGAAAGTGCCCAGCCCGGGTGAATCTATCTCTGAAGTTCAACTGGCTTCGTGGCTGGTGAATGATGGCGATTTTGTGGAAAGAGACGCCGAAATAGCCGAAATTGATTCGGATAAGGCTACCCTGACCATTAATGCTTCAGCGGAAGGTATTGTAAAAATTCTTGTGCAGGCAGGTGAAACCATTAAAGTAGGTGCGGTAGTTGCACAGATTGACACTGCCGTTGCAAGACCCGCTGCAGCTCCGGTACCTTCACCCAAACCGGAACCGGATACCACTGTTAAACCGGAGCCGGATACCGCAAGTGCTGCAAAGCCGGAAACAATAGCAGAAGACGTCACCGCAGCCGGAGATTATAACCTGCATATTTCTCCGCTGGCCCGCAAGGTAATGAAGGAAAAGAATGTTTCGGGGAAAGATATCCTGGATTACATCAATCGCATCAGGATTGAAAAAGCCGATATTGAGGAAGTGGCTGCCGCCGGATCACGAACGCTGCCTCCGGCCGGCAATATGCCTTCCGCTGAATGGGGCGGCACGCGCAACACCGAGCGGAAGAAAATGAGCACCCTCAGGCAAAAGCTCGCCCAGCGGCTGGTCTCCGTGAAAAATGAAACCGCCATGCTTACCACTTTCAACGAGGTGAACATGAGCCGGATCATGGACCTCAGAAAAAAATACAATGACAGTTTCAAGGAAAAACATGGGGTTTCCCTGGGATTTATGTCTTTGTTTACCAAGGCAGTAACCATCGCATTAAAGCATTATCCCCAGGTGAATGCCATGATTGACGGGGATGAGATGATTTTTCATGATTATGCTGATATCGGTATCGCCGTAAGTGCCCCCAAAGGACTGGTGGTGCCGGTTGTAAGGAATGCTGAAAGCCTGAGCCTGGCGGAGATTGAGAAGAAAATCAAGGAACTTGCCGTTAAAGCCCGCGACAACAAAATCACCCTGGATGAGATGAGCGGCGAAACATTTACCATCACCAACGGCGGCGTTTTCGGCTCCATGATGTCGACCCCGATACTCAATCCCCCGCAGAGCGCCATCCTCGGGATGCATAATATCGTTGAGCGCCCGATAGCTGTGGATGGAAAGGTGGTAATTGCCCCCATGATGTACGTGGCTCTTTCGTACGACCACCGGGTGATCGACGGGCGCGAGTCGGTCGGTTTTCTGGTAAAGGTAAAGGAGATGCTTGAAAATCCCGAAAGGATGCTTTTCGATGGTGCTGAACCCGCCATGGCCCTGCTGCAGATTTAACTTTCCCTGCCCGTGTTTATGGTCTGAATAATTTCCTCTTTTCCGGGCAGGAAGAAATGCCGGATTGCCCGGGTATATGTGATGAATTTAAGGAGATAATCAGCACTCAGACCGGTTTATGTAGTAATTTTGATGCCTGAAAATTTGGCGTCATGCGAAAAAAAGTAGATTTTATGGTGATCGGAACCGGCATCGCCGGATTGAGCTATGCCCTCAAGGTGGCTCAGTTTGGTAAAGTCTGTATTGTTACCAAAAGCGAGGCTGTTGAAAGTGCGACCCGTTATGCACAGGGCGGTATTGCGGCGGTAATGTACACACCGGATACATACGAAAAGCACATCCGTGATACCATGATTGCCGGGGACGAACTGAGCGACCCGGAAATCGTGCGGATCACCATTACCGAATCCACCGAAAGGGTGAAAGAGCTGATTGACTGGGGGGTCGCTTTTGATAAAAATCCTGCCGGTCAGTACGATCTGGCCAAAGAGGGCGGGCATTCCGAATTCAGGGTGCTGCACCACAAGGACCAGACCGGGGCGGAGATAGAAAATATTTTGTTGCAGCGGGTAAGGGAAAACAGGAACATCGAAATCCTTGAGAATCATTTTGCCATTGACCTGCTTACCCAGCACCACCTTGGCGAGGAGGTGGAGAAAAATGCAAGGGAAATTGACTGCTACGGCGCCTACGCTTTGAATAAGGCCAACCATCAGATCATTACCATTCTGGCAAAAACGACCATGCTTGCCACCGGTGGGGCCGGAAACGTGTATGCAACCACCACCAACCCGCCGGTCGCAACGGGCGATGGTATCGCCATGGTGCGCCGGGCAAAAGGAGAGGTGGACAAAATGGAGTTTATTCAGTTTCATCCCACTTCGCTCTATAATCCTGCTGAAAAACCTTCCTTTCTGATCACGGAAGCATTGCGGGGATCCGGCGCGGTATTGAAAACCCGGCAGGGAAAGGAGTTTATGCAGAAATACGATGCCAGGCTGTCGCTGGCCCCCCGCGATATTGTGGCCAGGGCAATCGACAATGAACTGAAAATCAGCGGAGATGATTATGTGTGCCTGGATGCCCGCCACCTGGACATGCAACAGATACTGGGGCATTTCCCGGCGATTTATGCCAAATGTCTGAGTATCGGCATTGATATGACCAGGGATATGATTCCGGTGGTACCCGCGGCCCACTATACCTGCGGAGGTATTAAGGTGGATGCGTTTGGACGAAGCAACATCCATCACCTCTATGCCTCAGGCGAATGTGCTTCTACGGGCTTACACGGAGCCAACCGCCTGGCGTCCAACTCACTGCTTGAATCCCTGGTATTTTCGCACCGGGCAGCGCAACATGCCGTCGGGCTTGCAAAAACAAGTAAATTTTTGAATGAGATCCCCGATTGGGACGCCAAGGGAACTGTCTTCAATGAGGAAATGATCCTGATTACCCAGTCGCTGAAAGAACTGCAGGGAATCATGACCAATTACGTGGGCATTGTCCGGTCGAACCTCAGGCTGAAGCGCGCGCTCGACCGCCTGCAGATACTTCAGGAAGAAACGGAAGACCTGTACGAAAAATCCGTACTTACCGAAAAGATCTGCGAACTGCGGAATATGATAACAGTAGCCGGACTGATCATTCAGATGGCCATCGACCGCAAGGAAAGCCGGGGGTTGCACCATTCCATCGATTACCCGAGGCAATACGGATCATAAACAAAATGTCCGGCCGGGGGTTAATTGAGTTGAACGATCCGCAAGGATTGGTCCCGGACCTGTTTTTTACCGGCAAATACCGGAACATCAGCAACCGGAAAATTTTTGAACATTAAAGATTACTGAAATGGCTTTAATAAGAGCGGTGAAAGGAATTCACCCCAAAATCGGGAAAAACTGCTTTTTTGCTGAAAACGCAACCGTCGTCGGCGAAGTGGAAATGGGCGACAACTGCAGTGTTTGGTTCAACGCGGTGGTACGTGGTGATGTGCACTACATTAAGATCGGAAATAATGTCAATATACAGGATGGCGCGGTAATCCACTGCACTTACCAGAAATCCCCGGTGAATATCGGCAACAATGTTTCCATCGCCCACAACGCCATTGTGCATGGCTGTACCATCAACGACAATGTTTTGATTGGCATGGGCGCCATTATTATGGATGATGTGGTGGTGGAAAGCAATTCCATTATCGCGGCGGGTGCAGTGGTCTCCCAGGGTACCGTGGTGGAATCGGGCAGCGTGTATGCAGGCATCCCTGCCAAAAAAATCAAATCCATCGACACCAAACTTCTCGAAGGTCAGGTGAACCGGATATCCAAAAGCTATACCATGTATGCCAGCTGGCACGATCCTTCAATAGAGCCCATTGGTTAGGCGTGATTTCAAACCATTGAAAAATGATGGAAAAAGAATGCGGGAAAGGCGGTTTGCTATAAAACTGAGCGGAGTGGCTGTTTGATGCCTTCGGCGCTGCCGGCCTGAGGATCATCAGAGGCAGACTTTCGGTCAGATATCCCGAAAATGAATTGAATGCGTGCATTAAGGAATTTACAGACCTGCCATTCTGACAACCAAGGGATGTGGCAGACTTTTTGATCAGATAATACAAACCAAAAAAGAAAGAAAAATGGGTTACCTGTTAATATTCGGCGTCTTTATGCTTATCAGTTGGGCTGTTGGCGCCAGGTTGAAATCCAAGTTCAGGGAGTACAGCAAGATCCCTGTTAATTACGGATTGAGTGGAAGGGAGATTGCGGAGAAAATGCTGCGCGAAAGCGGGGTGGACGATGTGCAGGTAGTTTCTGTGCAGGGTGAACTCTCCGATCATTATAATCCTATGACAAAAACGGTGAATCTGAGTCCGGATGTATACCACGGGCGCAGCATTTCGGCTGCCGCCGTTGCGGCACACGAGTGCGGCCATGCCGTGCAGCATGCCACTGCCTATGCCTGGCTGATGATGCGTTCAAAACTGGTGCCGGTGGTAAGTTTTGCCTCCAAATGGGTGCAATGGGTATTACTGGGCGGAATCCTGCTGGTTAATACTTTCCCCGGATTGCTGCTGGCCGGTATCGTGTTGTTTGCACTCACCACGCTCTTCAGCTTTATCACCCTTCCGGTGGAGCTTGACGCCAGCCGGCGCGCCATTGCCTGGCTCGACGGCAGCGGGATTGCTTCAACCGCCACTCTTCCCAAGGCACAGGAGGCGCTGCGCCTTGCTGCCTATACTTACGTTGTTGCCGCACTGGCCTCGCTGGCTACCCTGCTTTACTATATTATGATCTACATGGGACGCCGGGACTAATTTCCCGGGTTCAATTCCCTGAAAAGGAATATATTGGCATGGCCGGCATCGAAACAGTGCCGGCTTTATTTTTCTGCGCCTTCTATAAGGTGCAGAGTTTTTGTATGGTTTGCAGATTCCTGGTTGTGGCCGTCAATCCTGTTTTCTTTTCCCAGAAGGTATTGTTGAGCCTGGTTTTTCCGTAGCCTGAGGGGCAATACAAATAAACGGCATCCTCAACAATGTGGAAGCGGTCCGGGTGAAAATCCTCCGCATTTAACCGGTTAAGGGTGGCAGGTTCCGGCATGCCGGCATGCAGGGTGATGTGGAGGTGTTTCTGATCAAACCCGTCAGAAGCCTGAAAAGGAAGCTGATCAGCAATGCGCTGAAGTCGTTCGCGGGATATGACCAGTACCGGAACAGTCAGCCCGAACCGGCTGCTGATAAGTTTGCTGATGATTTCAGACAGCCTGGCTTCAGTTTCAGGTTGCGATTCAAAAACAATGTTTCCGCTCTGAATGTATGTTTTGATATTGCTGAAACCGGCATCCGAAAACATGGTTGTCAGGTCAGCCATACGAATCGTGTTTTTTCCGCCGACGTTGATGCCGCGGAGCAGCGCAATGTATCTTTTCATGAATTTCTTTTCAGGATAAGACGCCTCTTTTTCTTAATTCATCTGAAAGATTATCAGGATCTGTGAAGTGTATGGAATCTATGCTAAGTTCATTGGCAACAGTAACATTTTCATGATTATCATCAATAAAGATACAGTCCTCCGGCTTTAGATGATAGCGCTTTAAAAGTATCCTGAAGATTTCCGGATCGGGCTTGATCACTTTTTCTTCGCCTGAGACCACGATGCCATCCAGTTTCTGAAAAAAACCGAAGCGGCTGTAAGCTACAGGGATCGTTTCGGCCGACCAGTTTGTAAGGCCATAGAGGCGATATCCGCCGGCTTTCAGTTCAGACAATACCCTGACACCGGAGGTTATTTCACCGCCCAGCATTTCGGGCCAGCGTTCGTAGAAAGCGCTGATCTGCTCTTTCCATCCGGGAAACAGCTGACACAGTTCCGCGATTCCTTCCGCAAAGGGTTTGCCGGCATCCATTGCCTGATTCCATTCAGGGGTGCAGACATTTGAAAGAAACCATTCCATTTCGGTTTCAGAGGAGAAGATTTTTTTGTAAAGGTAGCGGGGATTCCAGTCGACAAGTACGCCGCCAAAGTCGAAAATAATGGTTTTTGCAGGCATGGAGATAAATAATTATTTTCAGGCAATAAGGTTTCAGGAATGATTGTATTCCGGATACCATTTGGAGAACGCCTTAAATGTTGATATGTTGCATTCCGGGTAAGAAATCAGCTACCCGAAAGGGGCTGGTTCAGGAGCTTTTATATCTTCCGGTCACGAAATCTGAAAGTACAAAAGCCTGATTTTCCTTTAACCGCCAATTCCGGGTAGCTGCTGGTCTGTGCCTTTTGATGGTTTTCACCCCATAGCAACAATGGTAATACCACCTTTTATCTGGCCATTGACCTGGTTTATGTTTACAATATCAAATGCCGCTGCATATCCCGGTTTTAGTCCGAAACCGGGTATGGCAATCTGCATGGAGGTTACGGCTACATTGCGGTTCATATCCCTGTAGATGCCAAGCGTCTTTTTATGGTCTGAAAAACTGCTGCGTCCTGCGTTAACGCTATGAATGATGGCTTCCGTTTCCTTGAGTAAGGCAGCCTGTCTGTCCAGGTTTAATCCCTTTCCTGATGATCTCATCTGCAGCGCGCCATTCGCGTTTTCAACCGTTACCTTTGTGGCAGGTTTGCCCACGATTTCCACTTTTATTCTGTTTAATATTTCAGGCCTGGTAATATTCATGATCTTCATATCCCTGAAAGCAGGATGCTGCAGGTTGAGCACGGCATCTTTTGAAAGTGGCCGGAAGACAATGGTTTCCAGTGCATTGGGTTGATGCACAACATTAAACATATATGGAGTAGCCTGCGGAACAAAATTGAGGTTTTTTTGGGCTATATGCCTGTCGGTGCGCGGATCGAGCGCAAACAGGTCGAAAGGTTTGTCGAGCGGGCTAAAAGACCATGCGCGGGCAAACAAACATTTATGACCCGATTCGGCGGGTGGAACATTGTATACGAAATTAGCTTCCATGTTGCTTGCTGGGAGCAGCAATGCGGGCAACTGCGTAACACCAAGATGTTGGGCCACTGTTGTATTGAACCCTAATGTTGGTGAAGCGAGGAAGAACTCCACCTTTGGATAGGGTATCATCAGGTCACCGCGGTTGTGTAACCTGCAGGCAATATTGTATGAGGTGCCCCCTTCCAGTGTTGTCGTATAAACCCCCAGGTTGTTAATGGGGCTGATATTGATATCGGGCGAATTCCAGAATGAAATGCCTGAAAACGGGCGAACGCCGGTGTCGTTATTATACGAGCGGATGTACATGAAGGAACTTTCCTTAAACGTATCCGGCTTCGGCCTTTTGTTGTCGTTATTCCCCGTATATAATTTTGTAATGCGTCCTATGGCATTTCTGGGGTATCCGTCCCTTTCTTTTTTTAAGCGATTGAGAAATTCCCTTGCCGCTTCAATATTTTTTGACATATGGCTGCAGTTTTGTTGAGTGTTAATGTTGATTCATGTGGGTGCTTTTTACGGTTACTGCCCGATAAAGTCAAGTTGCACCGGTGTAATGGGCAATCCGTTTTTTTGCTGGTTATGCTGCAGAAGTTCTCTGGGTTCTTCCAGTGAATTCTGGCCGTTTGCATCTTTTTGTGTCCAGCAGGTATAGCCGTAGCCTCTGTCGGCATCCAGATTGAAATCAGGAATCTCAGCATGTTTCAGCACCCCTTTATACAATTCTTCGGCAAGGGTAAGGCTGTTGCCTAATTGAGGCAGTCTTTTCTTTTTGCGTGTGGTCACTACTATAAAGTTCCGGAGTTTGGTTTCGTCGCCCTGCAGGGTTCGCAGAAACTCAATAAAGTCCGGATCGAGCGGAATGGGACCAAAAGCATAGTGCAGCGCGGTTTGTGCAAAATATGAATCCGGCGCTCCGATGGCATGGTTGGGTTCCGAGGCGGCTGGGCCTGATGGTGGATATGCCAGGTGTTTTTCACGGTGGAACAATTGGTCGAGCGGGCCTCCGTCATCAAGCAGCACTTTCAGTTTGGGAAGTGTGTTCTTAAGGTCGAGGGCATTAAAGCCAAACGGATCATTGAAGGCCGTGTTTTTAAACTGGGCAAACCTGGGCTCATCCAGGTGTTCTAGCATGGGGAAGGCAAGTCCATTGAGCGATACCCCCAGCCTGAAGTTCTGGAAGGCATTGTATAAATGCTCATAAATCAGGCTGGCGGCATAGCGGATGCCAGCGGTGGTAAGTGTTGTCAGCGCACCCAGCACGGCATCAATCAGCGCGGCGGCTGCAGCTACAGCAGCAATAATCAAGGCGGCAAGCATAATAAATATTGCAAGAATGTTAAAACCGCCTGCAATATCTGCCGCATCTTCCAGGAAATCCCCGATATCGCCCAAGTTATCCATGGCGGTTTCCCAAACCTCTTCAAGTTCTGCCGTTAATGAATAGGGTACGGGTTCGGGCAGTGTTCCCGTTTCGGTGGCACTTTTCAGCCACCTGTACCATAATCTGTAGGCGGCATCCACATCGGCCGCTGAAATTTTCCTGCCGTATTCGTTGTCGTTGGCAGAACCTGATCCAAAGACTTCGTTCAGGGTTTTGGAAATCAGGTCGGCAAGATCGCCGGGCAAAACAGTATTGGTATCCGGAACAGGGTCTTCTGCGTCTATAGGTGCTATGGTTCCGTTAAAATTAAAGTTGTAGAAAGCATGCAATTGCGAGCGGTTCCAGTCGGTGCCGTTATGTATGAATTGGTTAAATACATCCTGATAGTTTTCTCCTGTTTTATGGCGCTGAGATTGGGTGCGGTAAGCGCCGCCATCATTGATATTTACATAGGGATGACCAACGGTGTCTCCGCTTACATGGGTCAGGTAGCCGATGGCATACAGGTGTAATGGCGAATCAGGACTGGTTTTCTCCAGGAGTGCCTTGGCAAAGCGCCCGGTTTTACGGTAATGCATGGCATCAAACCACCACCATTCGCCCTTTGTCTGCCCATCGCGGTAGGGGTGGCCCAGCACATCATACACATTAAAATCGGTTATAAACTTTTTGACCATTTCCATCAGGGTGGCCAGAAGTGCATCCACCACTGCCTGCATATCGGAAAACAGTTGTTCAAGTTCGCTCAGGGTCGACGAGTTCTCAACCACTGCATCTGCCGCGGCGCCCAGCGCCTCAATGGCATCAATCACAGGTTGTGGCACCAGCGATTTAAGCTGCTCTTTGAAATTGTCGAGGAAATCGTAAATCTCGTAGTACGTTTTTACCGCTTCTCCAATGGGCAGCGAACTCCAGTCCTTTGTATTAAAGAACAAGAAATCGGGGCCCTGACAACCCAGGAATAAGTAAGGAAAATTTTTGCTGTCGGATAGAAGCGCCTGCAATTTGGCATAATCGGCGTTACCTCCCAATCCGTTGCCTGCCTGTATCTTTTGTTTGAGGGCATTGGCAATTATGTGGTGCATAGCTGGACCTGGCATATCTGATTGTTTTTAGTTTGTGAAGTACTTGATGGTTTTATGCAAATGGCTTTAACATTTTGAAATGCGTTGCTTTTTCAGGCTTGTCGTATTGAACGAACGAAAGACCGTTTCCGCTGAACGTGTGTCCCGGAAACTCAAGGTAAAACCCTCTTTTGGAATAACTTTCAATCACAATGGTAAGTTTGTCCTCCTGTTTGGGCATAAAATGAAGGATAAAGCGGTTTTCGTCATTTACCGGAAAGTCGTCATCCTCGTCAATACCCAGATACCACTCCTCGGCACCGAAAGGCGAATTGGTTTTGTAGATGCCCCACCAGTGATCCTGATTCTGATAGGACCTGATGGTGAATACATTGTTACTTGCACCGGCCACCGGACTGAACTGAAAGTAACAGTCTTTTTCTTCAGCCAGCGATTTGATACTGTATGATTTCGGAACACTGCCCTTGTAGAGAATGATGGCATTGTTCGAATAAATGTAATGGTAGTTGTCAGCATCCCGGTCTGTTACCAGTACCCATTCGGAAGGCCAGGATGTGGTGCCGAGGGTATCGTCCTGATTTGTGTCTTTGTCCTTGCTGCAGGAAGTTGCAGCGAATAAGGCTGCTGTCAGCATGATGGCCGCTAAAAAGCCTGACCTGAGATTTCCGGAAGAAATGAATGCTTGCATATCAGGATTGATTGGGTTCGGTTGAAGATTTTATGTCCTGTACCGGTAGTATCCGGACGATTTATGCAACCTGGATAATTGATAAACAAGCAGATTTGCAGATGGTTATTCAGTTTATTGTTAAGGATTCGTTAATGTCCCCAGGTTCCCTGAGGATAGTGATACTTAGGGGGGATGGGACGGTAAAGAAAAATCCTGCCTTGATTAAGGCAGGATTTTATGGTATTTTAAAATGCAGTTTCAGATGATCAGATCAGCATTTCAACGACTTTTTCAAAGGCATCGGAGACGCTTTGGTCGTGAAGGTTGTAGACCGGGAGTCCCTTCTCGGCCGCTTCCCCGACTTCTGCCACCAGGGGGATCTGCCCGAGCAGGGTTGTTTTAAGCTCTGAAGCCAGTAAAGCGGCTCCTCCCTGTCCGAAGATGAAGTATTTTTCACCGGGATGCTGCAGGGGCGTAAACCACGACATATTTTCGACAATCCCGAGCAGCGGCACGTTGAGCTCGTGATTGGTAAACATGGACGCTGCCTTGCGCGCGTCATTCATCGCGATTTCCTGGGGCGTTGTTACAAGAATAACTCCGTGAAGGTCCAGTTTTTGAACCGTTGTAAGCTGAATATCACCTGTACCCGGAGGGAAATCCACAATCATATAGTCGATATCGCCCCACCGGGTATTTTCAAACAGCTGGGTGATGGCATTGGCCGCCATCGGGCCGCGCCAGATCAATCCCTGATTTCGTTCAATAAAGAAACCAATGGACATAATTTTCACACCAAACTTTTCCACGGGTGTCATTACTTCCTTCCCGTCCTCTGTGTGCACTTCGGGCTTCAGGTGCTCAATCCCGAACATCCGGGGAACCGAAGGCCCGTAAATATCCGCATCTGTCAATGCCACTTTGAACCCCTGCCTGGCCAGTGCGACGGCAAGGTTGGATGAAATGGTCGATTTACCTACCCCTCCCTTTCCCGAGGCAACAACGATGATTTTCTTCACCCCGGGCAGTGAAATTTTTTCGAACGCATTCATGTCAGAAAGATTTTGAAGAGGCTGCCGGATCTGGTTCGGGTATTCTGCCATTTGCCGGACAGCCTCAGTAATGCTGGTTAGTTTGTTCAGAGATTGCGAAGTTTTGTTGCCACCACTTCAGCTGCCTTGATCAGCGGGTATGCCGCCGGAGAGGCCGTCAGGCAGGGGTGGGTTCCGATTTGTGAGATCAGCAGCGAATTGACCGACATACGGTTCTCTATGGCCAGTCCGATTACGTTGGTAAGTTCGCCGGCACTCAGTCCGCCGATTACCTCGCCCCCGATGATTACGCCTGAATATTTGGCAACAACCAGTTTAACCATCTGCTTGTGGGTGTCGGGCAGGTTACCGGGGTGGCGGTCAACGCCTTCAAAGGTGCCGGTAATCACTGAAATTTCCTCCTCAAGTGCCCTGCGTTCAATCAGTCCTGCAGTTCCGAATCCGTATTCACCAATGGCGGTGGAATATATGCCTATGGTTCCGCTGAAGGTTTTAACCACATGAATGTTGAAAAGATTCATACCTGCAACGCGGGCTTCGGCGCAGGCCGTGGAAGCCAGCATGGTGGGAACCCGCTTGCGGGTGACAAAATCCCGTTTTTGTGCACAATCACCAATGGCAAAGATATCTTTCTCGTGGGTACGCATATATTCATCCACAGCGATAAATCCACCCTTATCCACAAAAATGCCTGCATTCACAGCCAGTTCCGTGTTGGGGCGGTACCCCATGGAAAGGATTACCGCGTCAGCTTCCAGGGTGTCGCCGTTTTCCAGTTTCACCTTCTCAACTTTTTCGCTTCCCATCACTTCGCTGATGCCGTTTCCGGTGATGATTTTAACTCCCCGGGCCGAGAGAATATCGCCGATGCGGGAAGCAACTTCATCGTCGAAGGCTGAATACAGAATACATGACTCTTTCTCCACCAGGGTTACATCGTGGCCCGACTTGACGAGTTCATCAGAAAACTCGACGCCGATAAACCCGGCACCGATGACTACAACCTTCTTCAGACCGTTGATCTTTTCCTTCATGTCGTCGAGGTAGGTTTTATCTTTCGGGATGACAAATACATTGTCAAGGTCCGCGCCTTTCAGCCATTTGGGAAGCACAGGTCTGGAGCCGGTTGCGATTACAAGTTTATCGTACCCGATAATGCCGCCTTCTTTCAGGGTTGCCGTTTTTGTTTTTTTGTCGATGGCGATGACCTCATCCACCAATGACTCCACGCCGGCTTTGGCCATCATGTTGTCGACCGGCATAATGTTAAGCTGGCTGCTGTCGAGGGTTCCGAAAATGTAAGGAATCCCGCAGGGAACCATTACGTCTTTCTGCTTCTTTACCAGTGTGAACGATTTGTCTGACCAGGAACTTTTTCCGGTCACGGCCGCGACCATACCGGCGGCACTGCCGCCGATAATCAGTACATCAGTTGTTTTCATAGTACTTCTTCAAATTATTGATAATCCATGTTTTAAATCTTCAATAATGTCTTCCACGCTTTCAATACCCACGGAGAACCTTACCAGGTCATCGGTGATGCCGGCGGCCAGTTTGTTTTCATGGCTGACGGCGGCATGCGTCATTGAAGCCGGATGCTGAATCAGGGTTTCCACTCCACCCAGCGAAACAGCCAATATGGCAAGGTGTACATTGTCCATCAGTTTTTTTCCGGCTTCATAGCCGCCCTTCAGTCCGAAACTCATCATGGAGCCGAAGCCGTTCATCTGTCTGCAGGCCAGTTCGTATTGGGGGTGTGATTTCAGCCCCGGATATTTGATCCAGGCTACTTTCGGATGCGACTGAAGAAATTCAGCGACCTTCATGGCATTTTCCTGTGCCCTTTCGATGCGGATAGCCAGGGTTTTCACTCCACGCAGCACCATAAAGGCCTGGGTGGGATCCATGTTGCAGCCCATATATACCATGGAATGCCTGATCTTTTTGTAAATGGCCGGATCTTTCGCTACGATCACCCCGCCTACGATATCGGCATGCCCGTTGATGAATTTGGTGATGGAATGCAGCACCACATCGGCGCCCAGATCGAGCGGTTTCTGCAGGTAGGGTGAACTGAAGGTATTGTCGACCACCAGGATCAGGTTGTGTGCTCTGGCAATTTCCGCGCAGGCGGCAACGTCGGTGATGTCCATGGTGGGATTGGCCGGGGTCTCGATGTAGAGTACCTTTGTATTTGGCCTGATTGCCTTGCGGATATTGTCAAGGTTGGAGGTGTTTACAAAACTGGCTTCAACATTGAAGCGCGAGAAATCCTGCTCCAAAACGCCCCTTGCAGGTCCGTAAACCGCATCGGAGCTGATGATGTGACTTCCGGCGCCGAGTAATGCCATGTAAACACTGCTGATGGCACCCATGCCCGAACTGGTGGCAATGCCGTCGTATCCGTTTTCAAGTTCCGCGATGTTGCGTTCAAAAGCCCTGATGGTCGGATTGCCGATGCGGGTGTAGATGTACCCGTCACTGGCTCCCGAGAAACAGTCGGCCCCGTGTTGCGCGCTTTTAAAGCGGAAGGTTGATGATTGGTAAATGGGAACGGTTGCGCTCCCGAATTCATCGTCGAATGCACCGGCGTGAATGAGTTTGGTGCTGAATCCTTTGTCTTTCGTGTTCATTATTAAGTGATTTAAAATTCAATACCTTTTCTGGCGTCAATTCCCTTGTTGTAATAATGCTTCACCTCTTTCATCTCGGTGATAAGGTCGGCGTATTCGTAGAGTTCAACGGGGGCGTAACGGCCCGTCATCACAATCTCCATATCTTCCGGTTTGGTTTTCAGCAGGCTGATGATTTCCTCCAGGCCAAACAAACGGTAATGCAGGGCAATGCACACTTCGTCAAGAATTACCACACCGGCCCGGTGGTGCCGGATGATATCCGTTACTTCTTCCAGCCCTTTGCGCGCTGCCCGGATATCCTTTTCTGTGGGTTCATTTACGATAAAGCAGTCCAGCCCGTATTGCCGGATGTTAATCTCGGGGATTCTCCCGAGTCTTTCCAGCTCTGAATAATGCATGCCTTTGACAAACTGGGCGATAAAAACCTGCAACCCTGCACCGGCGGCCCTGAGGGCAAGGCCAAGGGCAGCCGTGGTTTTGCCTTTTCCGTTTCCGGTATAGAGGTGTATGTATCCTTTTGGTTTCATGATTTTGCGCTAAGGATTACTTTTTTTGCCGAAGCTGCGCAGGTAGTAGCGATGATCGTCAAAATCAACTCTTCTGATGCTGCCTGAGTAAAGCATCTGAATCAGATCATCCTGCGAAGCACCGGTCTTTTTCATCAGCTCCGTCACCGCTTCTTCCCGCATGGGATGGACGGCCGTGATGCTCAGCAGGTCGGTGCTGAAATTTCCGGTTGAACTGAACTGATTGCCTTCGTAGCCTGTAAGCAGTTCCGTGTTAAGGTGATGCCTTTTAAAGATTTCAAAAGCAATGGTCAGCGTTCTTTCGTCGGCAGGAGCAATGTTTTGGAAAGCCGGTGGACGGGTAGGAGTGGCAATATAAGCAATGTCCGGGCCGATCTGGCCGAGGAAGTCTGCCAGGCTGTTCAGCGAATCCTCCGGATCATTGATATGTTTTACCAGCATTGTTTCAGTAACAAGTTTTCCTTTAAAACTTTCCGAGAATTTTCTGATTCCGGTCAATATGGCTTCAAGTTTAAGGGTTTTGTAAGGCCTGTTGATCGATTTCCACTGATCATAATCAATGGTGTCCGCTTTAACAGAAACATAGTCTGCGGACATCAGATCCATCCTTACATCTTCCCTGTCGAGAAGGGAGCTGTTGGTAATTACTGCTACCGGGATGCCTGTTGATTTTAGTTTTTTGATCAGGATGCTTAGGTTCAGATCAAGGGTAGGTTCTCCATCAGGCACAATGGAAATGTAGTCAGGCTTTTCGCTGGGTTTGAGTTCGGCCAGACGTTCCCTGACTTTTATTTCTATTTCAGATGGGTTATAGAATATTGAACGGCTTGCCTGCATGCTGACGGCCTTCCCCACCTGACAATAAGCACAGGAATAACTGCATACCTTGTGTGGTATGTTGTTTACGCCCAGGCTTTTGCCAAGTCTTCTGGAGGGCACGGGGCCATAGACCAGATGTTCCATTGTTTTTGATTTGTGGTGGGTTCAACGCCCCCCGGAGAATTTAAAATTCATTCAGTAACCCCTTCCGATACTGTTCATAAGCCTGTTTCAGGGTCATATCGTGTGCATTGATCAGGATTTTTATTTTTGAATGTTTGAGTGCCGTTGCAGCGTGATCGCCCGGGCCGTTGCCGGTGATGAGCACATCGGGATTGATTTCAAAGATCTTTTGCGCCGTTGCTGTTCCTGCCCCGTGGGCTTCATTTTTGATGGCACTGTTGTCGATGCTGCTCAGTTCCCCGCTGGCCTCGTCAAAGAGTACAAAATATTCGGCACGGCCAAAACGCGGGTCAATTTTCGATTCCCAGGTTGTTCCACTGGCGGTAAATGCGATTTTCATTTTTTATTGATTTAGATTGTTAGTTTTTTCACTTTCTCCCAGCATGCTGAAAGCAGGTCTTTCAATGCGCCGGAACTGAATTCAGCCACGGTTTTTCCTGCTGTAATTGCCTGGGTAAACTGCCCGTCGTAGGGCAGGTCCGTCAGATGCGGAATGTCTTCTTCAGCAAGGAACTTCAGGATAGCCTGATGTTGCTCCGGGTTGATGTCGGCTTTGTTGATGATGCAACCCGCTTTGATGTGGAACTTTTTCACCAGTTCGTAAACCCGCTTCAGGTCATGGAGCCCTGATACGGAGGGTTCGGTAACCAGTATTACGAAGTTGGCGCCCGAGAGGGAAGATACAACCGGGCATCCTACCCCCGGAGATCCGTCAACGATAACATAATCTGCGCGTTCCTCCATGGCAAGCTCCCTGGCTTCATTCTTTACTTTGGCAACCAGTTTGCCTGAATTGTCGGCACCGATACCCAGGCGGGCATGAACCATTTTGCCACCGGTGCGGATATTGGAAATATACCACTTCCCGGCAAGACGCTCTTTATTGATGATGGTTTCTGCCGGGCAAACCCGGGCGCAGTATCCGCAGCCTTCGCACCGCAGGGGATCGATGCGGTAAATCCCTTCTTCTACCGTAATGGCATCGAAACGGCAAACATCGGCGCATTTACCGCAGCGGATGCAGCCGGACTGATCTATGCTTGAAATTTCACCGCTGTAAAAGTCTTCTGAATACTCAAAATCGGGGTTCAGCAGCAGATGCATATCCGCTGCATCCACATCACAGTCGGCGGTAATCACTGATTCGCCGCCAAAATAGGAGAAGGACGCCGTTACCGAAGTTTTTCCGGTGCCGCCTTTGCCGGATATCACGACAATCTCTTTCATTTCCGGCCTCCTTTTGTTATAGTGATTACCTTGTTCAGGATTTCTTCCAGGATTTCCCTGATTTCAGGGATTTCCCGGTAAATCAGATTCCCGGCCGAGTAGAGTTCGGCTATTCTTCGGCTGTCAGGTATTCGGGCCAGTACCTGAATTTGTTCCTGGCGGCAATATTCATCCACATCCTTATTGCCGGTACCGTAGCGGTTGATTACCACGCCAAAAGGGATTCCGAATACTTTCACCGTTTCCACTGCAAGTTTGAGGTCATGAAGCCCAAAGGGCGTCGGCTCAGTAACCAGTATTACAAAGTCTGCATCTCTGACGGCTTCTATTACGGGGCATGAAGTACCCGGAGGGGAGTCGTAAATAGTCAGGGGTATTTGCGGATGCTTTTCCGCAGCGTATTTTTTGGTTTTTGCAATGGCGGGTACGGCCTGTTCTTCGCCGATGTCGAGCCTGCTTTCGATAAAATGCAGGTTTCCGGTGCGGAATTCCGAAAGGATCCCTGTTCTTTTCTGAACCATGGGAAGCGCAGCCTCGGGGCATAGTTCGGAGCAGGCATAACAACTATGGCAAAGTTCCGGAAATATAACAATGGATGGTCCCAACCGGATCAGGGCGTGATAGTTGCAGACCTTCGTGCAGATTCCACAAAGGGTGCATTTTGATTCATCCCATTGGGGAATTGCCTTATAATTTACTTCCTGATGAACAGGTTCAGCTCGGAAGAAAAGCCCGGAATTGGGTTCTTCCACATCCAGGTCGGCCAATATCACCGCTTCTTTTTCGGCGATAAAAGCAGCCAGATTGGTAGAGAGGGTGGTTTTTCCCGTTCCGCCCTTTCCGCTGGCAATGGCTATGGTTAAAGTAGCAGCATCAATCATATTGCAGCCGGATGGGTTCAGTTGTCATTGTTGGTATAATGGCCTCTTTCAGAAAGGGCGTATTCCAGGTGTTCAGTTGCTGATGGGTAAGCAGGTATTTTTGCGGAATGGGATGGGTTCCCATAATTACTTTAAGGCCGTATTTTTCAGTAATAAACTCCCGGAAGTATTCCATATACGGGCAGGGAGGGTATCCTACCAGCAAGCCCGTTGCAAAATGGACGTGTGTAACGCCGTTTTTCTTCATTTCTTCCGGCGCATATTCTATGTTCCCGCCGGGGCATCCCCCGCAGGTAGTGTACGCGGCAAGTTCCACTTCCTGATCTTTGTACATGGCAAACGCGCCTTCACGGTTTCTTAATGCCCTGAAGCATTTGCCGCCGGCGCAGGTATTGTATCTGTCGCAAATGATGATGCCAAGCCTGATTTTTTCCATTTGACCTGATGTTAAGGTTGATTCAAGCGATTTCAAACTTCTTTCCTGATCAGGCGACTGCCTGATTGTAAACGATGCAACTTCCTTTTCTTACGTTGAGCTTCTCCGCCATCACTTCGCATTTTACCATCAGCAGAAAGTAAATGCGGGGGTCATTCTCGTCAATCAATCCTTCCAGGTTTCCCTGCCCCTTGGAGATAATCAGATCCGCTGACCGGAAAGCGGTCCGGAATTCATGGCTTGATTTTTTCAGAATGGTTGAAGGCGCGTCAAAGCCGCTATCAATAACCTTAGCCACCCGGTGTATACCGGTTTCTTCTGCTTCCTTCAGGGTAACGTCATTCAGGGTGGGTCCTCCGCGCACCGCAAAGGTTACGTTGGGGTGAGCCATGGTTTCGAGCAATAACCGGTCAAAGACGATTTCACCGGCATTATCGCCCAGGTAAAGCACCGAAGCTGCTCCTCGCAATTCCTGCTTCAGCTTTGCCGAGTGATCAACCGCGAATGACGCATTCATCACGTTTTCAATGGTTTTGTGAATATCAAAACTATCTGCTGCGCCATAATCCATGATGTTGCCTGCAATCGAGAGCCTGAGGGCCATGCTGAACGGATCCGGTGCTTCAGTAACCCTTGGCTGCCAGGTTTTATAAAGTATTTCGGCTACCCGGTTGCTTTCGGCCTTTTCGGTTTCAAAAGCGTCAGTAATGCCGGTGAGTTTCCGGAAAACGCCATTCAGCTTCTGCTGCATTTCAGGTGTTGATCCAAAGTGCCGGGTTTGCACCATGTCATCGAAGGCATTCAGAAATTCATCACGGGCATCTTCCCTGATATTGAATTTTCTGAACAGGGCATGGTACGAACGCAGCAGGCATGCCTTGCATCTCTGGTCAATCAATGCCAGTGAATCAGTGGTGGTGTTCATGATCATGCTGACCATGCTCTCCGTGATGGTCGCAATAGTTGGCATTCAGTTTCAGAGTGCCATCCAGGAAACGGGTTACCAGATTCTGGGGACTATCTGCCGTAGCGCCCACAAATACATTTACTCCGGCTTCGTTAAACAGGTTGACTGCCATGGGACCCATGCCGCCGGCAATCACATCGGTGGCGCCGTTGGCGGCGACCCAGCGGGGGAAAGTGCCGGGCTGATGCTCGGGCGGATCCATACGGCTGATGTTGGTAATGGTATTGTTTTCCACATCCACAAAAGCGAAATACTGGCAATGGCCGAAGTGTTCCGACAGTGCGTCACCGGCCATGGGAATTGCAATTCTTTTTTTCATTTCAGTAAGCATTTCGAGTGACATAAAGAAACAGCCACGATCATTCGCCGTGGCTGCTTCCTGTTTAGTTATTTTTTCAGTATGGCTTTTTCTACAGCCTCTTTGGTGATTGGTTTTGTGCAGAAGAACCAGTCGTAACACTTGATGTCTTTCTGGTTTTCCATTCTGTCTTTTGCCACACCGCATGAACCGGCGGTAGGAACGATGACATCATCGCCCGGACGCCAGTCGGCCGGCGTTGCAATGCTGAAGGCATCGGCTGCCTGCATGGCGATCAGCGCACGATACAATTCATCAAAATTACGGCCGAGGCTGAGCGGGTAATAAATGATGGCGCGGATGATCCCCTTAGGGTCAATAAAGAATACGGCACGAACTGCTTTGGTATTGCTTTCGCCCGGCATCATCATACCGTATTTCGTTGCAACCTCCATGGTGATGTCCTCGATCAGGGGGAACTTCACTTCTATGTCTTTCATGCCGTTGTATTCAATCTTCTCCTTGATGGTTCTCAGCCATGCAATGTGGCTGTAGAGCCCGTCAACCGAGAGGCCGACCAGTTTGCAGTTGGCATCGTTGAATTGTTTCTCCATATTGGCGAATGTCATGAATTCCGAGGTACATACGGGGGTAAAGTCAGCCGGATGGCTGAAAAGAATTACCCAGCTTCCGTTGTAATCCGCGGGGAAGTTGATCTCGCCCTGAGTGGTTACGGCTTTGAATGATGGTGCCTTTTCTCCGATGCGCGGCATGGGAGTGATTTCCTGATTCTGATTTTCCATATTTGTTTGGGTTTTGGGTTTACATTCTGATTTTTAAAAACTCTTCTTTCATTCTTCTGATGTCATTCATCCAGTCCTCAATGTCGTTTTCATGTTCAATTTCATCATTGAGGATAGAAACAGCCATCTGATGGGTAGTATAATCCTTGCCTCTCGTAAAGTCTGCAATTTCCTGGTATCGCTGAATGGCGCAGCGTTCGCCCCTGAGGTTCTGTTCAAGGATAACTTCGATGTACGGATCAGCCGGTTCTTCATAAGCACAGCGCGAGAGTTTTGACCATTCTGCCGGATTGATTACCGGGGTACCCCCGAGTTGGATAATTCTGTCGGCTACCATCACCGCGTGGTTCAGCTCTTCGTTGGCATGTACCAGCAATTCGGGTTCTACTTCCGAACGCATCGGGCCCTCGAGCAGGCGGGCGCCTATCCAGTATTGATAATATGCCAGCCATTCTTCTGCAAGTGCAGCATTGAGCATCTCCAGAAGTTGTTTAAGATCTACCGATGATACTTTGATTGCGTGTGTTCCCATAGGGTTGAATTTTAGTGAATATATGGTTTAATGGTTGGATTCAGTTGCCACCCCTGAAACGGTTCTGGTTTCCTGCTCCGCGGCCGCGGCCTCTGCCGCGACCCAGGCCACGGCCCCTGCCTGGTCCTCTTCCGGGAAAGTTGTCTGTGTCAGATTCATTCTCTGCAACAGGACGGTTTTTCGGGCCGGCACCATAGTTGGTGCATTTTCCCATTTTGCGTCCGGTCATTGGACCTTGTCCTTCCGGGCCTGTTTGATCAAATCCTGGCATTTTTGCCTCCTTTTTTTAATTGTTAAACTTCAGTTTTCGTTCTCGGGCAATGGTGCATATGTATCACTGCCGGCCGGTTTTGCTTATTTTACTGAAAGCTGCAGAACCGGTTATTCCTTTGTATGATTCAGCATTTTAATGATGTGGCCGATGGTAACCCCCTGTTTCCGGAGGACGATCAGCTGTATCTTCATGCTGTCGAGTGTTCCTTTTATTTTTGCTCCAAATTCCCCGGAAATCACTTTGTCCACCTTGCGGGAGGTAATCAGCTGAACCGAAGCCGGACCGGCACTATCTTCTGCGTTTTTGTGCGGATTGGGAATGAACTCGGTGGACCCGCTTTCAGTGTCGTAAACCACAAAACAAGCACATCTTCCGAATCGCTGATCAAGCAATGATTCTAATGAGTTTCCGGTAGAAGTTATAGCAACTTTCATGTCTGTTATTGTGGTTTAGGATGGTTTGCGGCATCCGGGTGTTCCTTTGCGCCTCATCCGGGTTTGGCATGAGGGACAGATTTGTTGCCCGCAGGGAAATCCCGGCCGGTGTGCTGTTTCCAGTCCGCAAGCCGGGCATACACAAAGGTCTTCTGCCTCATACGGTTCAAATGCATAGGCGGACTCGCCCTCAGCCTTGCCGATGGTATTGCTTCCGCAGAGGGGGCAGGCTGTTACCGCTTGTTCCATTTCGGGATTATTGAAATAGCAACTGCAGGATGTACAATGATACCAGCCCGAATCGAAATATACTTTTCCTCCCTCTACTGTGATTTGCCGGCCTTCGACAAATGCCCGGGCAATTTTCTGCCTTACTGAAGCGTAAATCCGGGTAAATGTGGGTCTGGAGACTCCCATAGCCTGTGAGGCATGATGATGGTTAAGCATATCATAATCACAAAGCCTCAAAGCTTCATACTCCTCAAACAGCAGCATAACCGGCTCTGCCTGCTTACCATCAAGGTCGGGTCCGTAGGGCTTAAATCCTTTCACCGCGGGCGGACTGAGTATTTTACGTGGTCGTTTCAGATTGGGGGACATGAATAGTGAGCAAATGTTCGCTGCAAAGATAATGAACAATGGCTCACTTTGCAAATTTTTTTCTATTTTTGTGTGCTTAAAAAGAGTAAAGGGAATGGAAGGAAAAACTACCATCATGACACGACTGGTGATGCCGGGGATGCTGAACGATCAGGGAATCCTGTTTGGTGGAAACCTGCTGAAATGGATGAATGAAACGGCTTATATTGCGGCTAAACGGTTTGTCAGCTTGCGTTTGGTTACGGTGTCTGTCGAAAAGGTCAAGTTCTATAAGCCCCTGCATGAGGGAGATATACTTGAACTATGTTGTCAAATGAAACGGGCCGGCAGTGTGTTGATGGAGGCAGAGATTAAGGTTTTTTGTGAATGCAGGCAACAGGCAGAAAGAATGCTTGCCGCGGAAGGCATTTTTAAATTTGCCGCCGTGGACGAAGGTAACCGGCCCGTCAGGATCAGTACTTCTTCGGATTGCCTTGCGCAACCGGTTTAAGTGGGTTGTGATATCAGAATCGACATTGCTAGGTCAGAAATTAACAGCAGGGAAGTAAGTTGCCTGACGGATTTTAATTATTTTATCATTGTTGTCCGGAAAAAACCTGATAATGGACTTAGAGATTACCTCCGGTGAGCTCCCTTTGGTCGGTTCTTCGCTTCACGATGTTACGCTCAGAAAGACAATGTTTTAGGATTCAAGGGAGGGGGCTTGGTGGCGGCGAAGCCGCCACCAAGCCCCCTCCTTTGAAAACACACCCAAATTGCGGTCTTTCTGAGCGTTAGCGAAGAATCTCATGCTTTTTCCCGGATAATAGTGTTATTTTATGACTATAAACTTGCGGTTGAACTGATTGCCCGCTGAAGACATCCTTGCCACGTAAACTCCTGCACTGAGACCAGATAATGATAAACAGGTCTCTTTTTTCGTCAGGATTTCCGTTCTGAGAATCATCCCTTGACTGTTGATTATTTCAAGATGTAATGGAAGCAGGTGTTCCTCTGTGTCAATATACAGGAGGTCTTTTGCCGGATTCGGATATAGCCTGATCTTTTCATGCAGGGGTTCGCCGGTTGACTGGATCACAATATTAACGGTGAAATCCCTGGTGTCGGCACCGTATTCATTCCAGGCGGTAAGTGATCCCTGAAACGCTCCTGAATGGGGGTAAGTATGGACAGGGTTCTCATCTGCGGAGGTGGTGCCATCTCCGAATTCCCACAAAAACTGCGATGCGCAGCCTGAGCGGTTGGTAAACTGAACCTCAAACTGATTCACGGCAAAAGTCAGCCGGGCCGACGGCATTGAATCGGTCATGGCGATGTACAGGGAATCTAACATCCCGCTGTCAGTGTGGTTAAGGTAAACCATCACATCGCCACCGGGATAAACAACCGGTCTGCTGCCGCCGGAAGGAAACAGTCCGGTGGGTGTCCAGTAATAATCTTCAAAATCCTCCATACAAAGGTCGAGGCAGAGGGAGTCGGCGCAATTTATTTTCACGGTGTCCGATTCCAGGTCGAGGCAGATTTCATTGGCGCCTATGCTCGGGATGTCGCGTCGTTCAGTGCTGTCAATATCTAAGTTGTAAAGAGGAAATAATCCGGAGGCCTTCCGGATAAGGGCCGGGTTTGTTGCATGAAGATCGTTGGATTCGTCAATATAGGCCGGATCATAAAAGCTGGGATTTTTGCCCGCAAAAGAGACTGAGTCAGGGTTTCCGCATACAAAGTTGTTGTTATAGAGCTGGTCATAGGAGGGGTATAGGATATAGAGTTTACCAAGATTATTATTGTATATGGTTGCATCCGCATACAAAAGGTCAAGTGTGGAATTCCTGTGAAAATTGTTGTGGGCGATCCAATGGCCGCCCCCGTGGGTAAACAGCACGCTTGAATAGAAGAAGTTATTCCATATTCTGTAATTGTCTGCATTGATTCTGCAGGACCCGAAGAAGTTGTTTCCGGCCAGATGGGCGGAATGAGTAAAAATAGTTTGAAATTCTTTCTTAAAGGTGTTTCCAAAAATCCGCACAGGGATGGTGACCTGAGAGCTTACGAAATTCTCATTAAATATATTGTTATGGATAAGCCATGAATCACAATCAACCTTGCAGTTGAAAGTGTTGCCTGTAAGCTCACCATCTATAAACAAGGCATAAGGAACATTTACGGTATTTATCACACAGCCGTTTATTGCTGTAATGACGTCCAGTAAATTATCCTGAGTAAATGTAAGGTTACATTGGTTCAGGATTATTTTGATATAGGAAATAGTCAAGGTACTTAACTGACCATAGATGCTGCAATTGTTGAAATACAGAGTAGATTTCCGGCCTGAATGGTGGATGGTTTTTTCCGGAGAATGTATCAGGCAATGGCTGAATGTCAATTTTAGCAATGGTCCTTCCCAGGGGGCGGAAATTTTAATCATTGCCTCATCGGTGCCGTAGTTAACCCCTGAAGGATTGGTAATTTCGCAATGGCTTATCAGACAATGGTTGGTATTGATCAGAGATAGTTTTGCATAGGCAGAATTGTCCTGGTCAGCCAGGGTTAGCTTGTGCAGCTTCAAACGGGTTGTTCCGTTTAGGGTGATTCGTCCTTCAATGATGACAGACGAGGCAATTTCGTTTTCAGCCTGAATGCTAACCGTATCCAGGTTAGTTGCATTCATAAAGGTAAAGACCGTAAATCCACTATAGTTGCCAGGCCTTACAAGGAACCTTACCGGACCGTTTATTCCCTGATACTGAAGGATGGAAACGGCGTGGCTGATATCAACGAAGTCGGGATTTTCCCCGCCAACCGTGTAATCTCCCTGCAGCTGTGCATTCAGCATGACCGGATATAATAAAAAGAATAACAGCAGTGAATGGAATCGGCGCTTCCACATAATGGTATTTGTAAGATTTGATGAAATAGCTGTCTTAAAAAAAACTCTATAAATAAGCAATAATAATCTTGTACCAGGGATTGTTACGCAAACTTAGATGATTTCGCCGAGAATCACCACATAATTTTTCCCGTATTTCTTTGCGCATTTCGGGCAGGTGGTGTACCACATATACCATTTTTTAATTTCGACACCTCTTTCTTTTGCCTCGGCCTTAAAATCTTCCGTCCATTTGCCGGTATCCCTGAACGGCCCTTCATACACCCTGCTGAAGTATTTTCCGCTCAGACGGGTATTCTCAGCACCCGGGATTTCCCTGTCTACGGCAAGGTAGAGGTCCATATTCCATTTTGAGGTGTGGTCCGAAAGGCAGAGCCAATCCGGAATATCAGCCCCTGCTTTTCCGGCAAGGGCATTCATTTTTCGCATCGCCCCGCCAAAATTGAGGGGCATAAACATAAAGGTGCAAACCCTGCCTTTGATGAATCTCTTTTTGTCCCATTCAATTACCTGGTTATCCCAGGCGGCCGGTTTAAATTCAGGGCAGCATTCTGGCTCAAGTGGTTGATTTGTCATTTTTATTGTTTTAAAACTAATGTAAAGTTACAGAATGTTTAATCAGTTTGCAATTGGTGAGTCATTAGTTTAAACAAAAAAAGCCTGCATGGACAGAAAATTGTTAAGTCGTTGTTTGATGTGCCGGAGTTAAAGATGTACTTGGTAATTTGTAGTGTATTTGTAAAATAGTTTCACAGAGATGCACAGAGAAGTCACAGAGGGTCACGGAGATTCAAATTCTTCTCTGTGGTACTCCTGAAGCCTCAGTGTACTCTGTGTAACTTTTTTTTGTTTCACAGAGTTTCACAGAGTAGTCACAGAAGGTCACAGAAGTTTAAATTCTTCTCCGTGTTACTCCGCGAAGCCTCGGTGTGCTCTGTGTTACTTTTATTGTTTCACAGAGATTCACAGAGTAGTCGCAGAGGGTCACAGAGATTCAAATTCTTCTCTGTGTTGCTCCGTGAAACCTCAGTGTTCTCTGTGTTACTTTTTTCGTTTCACAGAGATTCACAGAGTA
>JABNAD010000214.1_pt1 | contig 36194 bp, 40 predicted proteins | sample 7240381 | NCBI WGS metagenome assembly JABNAD01 (sample SAMN11332834, study PRJNA596920) | anaerobic digester metagenome | biome: digested sludge; isolation source: digested sewage sludge-derived enrichment culture grown on H2/CO2 | place: Germany: Goettingen
AACGATCAATTGCTTTCTACATCTACTTGTTTTCGGAAAGCGGATGCAAAGGTAGAAACTATTTTTGAATTGACAAAACAAAATCTGAATTTTTTTTGAAAAAAATTTTTTCAACTTGATTTCCAGTCGATTCTACAACTTCAATTTTTCAACTTTTGCAACTTTATTTGTTATCTCAATAACAAACCCTTTCGATTATTGCGAAAGGGATACAAAGATAGAGCATTTAATTTTATCGGCAAATTTTTTACCGCTTTTTTTTATTTTTTTTATCAAGAAACCGTTTTGATTTTTTTCATGTCCTATTTTAAGTCTATTTTTTTGATGGACCTGGCTTTTCAGCTCACATATAATAGCGGGCTATGTTGAAAAAATAAAAATTCAGAAAAGTTTCTATAATCAAACAGGTCTCCGGAGAGGAAATTTATTCCACGGAAACATGGGAGTGTCTGTTTATGATAGGTTTCACCTCAAAGGACAATTTCTCTCCTTTCCTTTCAACGTCAATATTCAGTGTATCTGGAGTGTCCCAGTCAATATATTGATTGAAATTGAACAGGTATGAGAATCCGGCCTTATACCTTTTTTTGTCATTAATCTCCTTAGAAATGCTGTTATAATGTATTATATCCCAGTACATGGCATTTTGAAACCCGTTTGAATCGGTATATTTTGTCGCTGGATCGCGATATTTCATTGTTTCAGCAATAAACCGCCGGTAACTGGAAGTAAGCGATGCTGCATCGTGGTTGAAATTGTGGCCTTGCACTTTTATCACAACATCCCCCGGTTTAATCCCTGCGCGGGCTGCTGGAGACCCGGCATCAACAGAAACCACTGTTTTTAAATCATTCAAATCGTAACTAATACCTGTATAGTTATACCGCAAATACTTCACGTGGTAAGTGGCTCTTTCCAGGTTTCCTGAATTAGGAAATTTACTCAATATCAAAGGGAGATTCATTTCCAGGTAGTCCAGTAACCCGTAATTATCACTCAGCTTTTCTTTAACCTCGCTCTCCCAGACCAGCATCGACCTGCCGGGTTCCGTAAACTTCCGGTCATAAAACCGGTAGCCAAATTCCAGGTCATACATCACATCATCAATTCTAACAGGTTGAGTAGGATCAAATACAGGAATCTTAACCATCCGGTTGTTACGGGTATCGAATCGCCAGGTTCCGGAATAGGTTCCACGCGTAGGCGATTCCGTTTTGAACATGGGATTGTTCTGGTAACTGTAAAAGGTCTGAATGATAAAATCGGGGTCTTCACTGTCGCGCTTGAGACCGAGCTGAGACAGCACCCTCACAAATATTGAATTAATGCGTTCGTCCATTTCTCGTGAACTTACATCAGAAGGAGCAAAATCATAGGTCCGGTAATTAAAAAAATCAGCATCGGGGTTTATGGTCGTCTTTACCGGAATAATAAATTTCCGGTCCTGAATATCCTCAAGGCTATAAAACGAAAACACAGGAGCCAGTTGTGCTTCACTCAATCCGTTTCTCGGCCTGCAATCTTTAGCAATATGCATCGGCTTGAACGACGCTTCGAAGTTGCGTATGGATATCGACATTTCTGAAGGTTTCTCCATAAACCACGACATTATGGTATGTGACGGCTTCAGGTAAGTCCCGTTTCCGTTCACTTCAAGAATAATATCGTTGGCTTTTAAACCTGCTTTTTCGGCTGGAGATCCGGGAACAACCTCCGTAACAACAGGTTCGTTATTACCCCAGTTGGAATTATTGCTTATTTTAAACGAGAATCCCAGGTTGCAGGTGGTCTGATCATTTTGAGAAAAAACGGCAACGGATATTAGTAGTATAATGAATGCGGGTAATATTCGTTTCATAGCAGTATCGTTTATCAAACAACAAAGATACGTTTTTTTTCTGATTGAAATCCGCGAGTCGCTTATTTTGAGAATAAATGAAACTAAATGTTCATAAAATCCGTTATCTTTGTGCAAATAAGATAAAAAAACGGACAATTATGATATTGGACAACATAGAAAACGCACCCAATTATTTTGGATTGAATCCTTTGTTTGAAAAGGCTTTCGAGTATGTCAGAGGATTAGATGTGGACAATTTGCCAGAAGGAACTTCCGAAATAGAAGGCGTATACCTGAAAGCGTCGGCAGTAAAAATCGCCTTGAAAAGCAAAACAGAAACTAAACTGGAAACTCACAGAAAATTCATCGATATTCAGATTCCTATCACACGGGAAGAAATTTTCGGATGGAAATCCTTGAAAAACCTAAAGATGCCGACGCAGGAATACGACAGCCAAAATGATTTCCAGTTGTTTGAAGACGAACCGTCCACCTATATCCGCGTGCTTCCGGGCGAATTTATTATATTCTCGCCCGAAGATGCACACGCCCCACTTATCGGCGAAGGCATTACCCGGAAGATCATCCTGAAAGTTGCTGTTTTATAACTATAAATAATTACTGAGTAATTCATGTTGGATATCGTAAAAAATGACCCTTGGCTTGAACCTTTCAGTCGAAGCATAGAAGACCGGAACAATTACTTCTTGAAAAAAGAAAAGGAGTTGACTCAAAACGGAAAGATCAGGTTGTCGGACTTCGCAACAGGATATCTATACTTTGGACTACACAAGACAACAGATGGATGGGTTTTTCGTGAGTGGGCACCAAACGCTACTGAGATTTTTCTTATCGGCACCTTCAATAACTGGCAACGAATGGAACCGTACCGGCTGAGAAGTATTGAAAAAGGCGTTTGGGAAGTAAAAATTCCACCGGAACACATTCGTCACCAAGACTTATACAAACTTTTAGTCAGCTGGGAGGGTGGATCTGGGGAACGGATTCCCGCCTGGTGCCGTAGGGTTGTGCAGGACGCCCAGACACATATATTCAGTGCACAGGTATGGGAGCCGGCAACTCCATATACCTTCAGAATAACTAATTTTAAACCAGACACGTCGCCACTCCTTATATACGAATGTCACGTTGGAATGGCTACCGCAGAAGAAAAGGTGGGAACCTATAACGAGTTTAGGAAAAACGTGTTGCCCCGGATCAAGAACAGCGGATACAATGCCATTCAATTAATGGCTATTCAGGAACATCCCTATTACGGCTCATTTGGTTACCATGTATCCAATTTTTTTGCGCCAACGTCGCGCTTCGGCACACCCGATGAACTTCGCCAACTTATAGATGCAGCTCATGAAATGGGAATCGCGGTGATTATGGACATTGTGCATTCACATGTAGTAAAGAACGAATTGGAAGGGATTGCCCGTTTTGATGGCTCGTATGACCTGTATTTCCCAAGCAATCCCAACCGCAGAAACCATCCAGCCTGGGATTCACTTTGCTTTGATTACGGCAAAAATGAAGTCCTCCATTTTCTGCTTTCGAACTGCAAATACTGGATGGAGGAATATAGATTCGACGGTTTCCGTTTCGATGGTGTAACCTCCATGCTGTACTACAGTCACGGCCTGGAAGAGAGCTTCACCCGGTATGATGATTATTACAACAACAGACAAGACTTGGATGCCATTTGTTATCTGACACTGGCCAACAAGCTCATTCACGAAGTAAATCCCACTGCTATCACTATTGCAGAGGAAGTGAGCGGCATGCCTGGCTTGGGGTTGGACATAAAATCAGGAGGATACGGTTTTGATTACCGGATGGCGATGAATATCCCCGATTTCTGGATCAAGACCATTAAGGAGCGAAAAGACGAAGAGTGGCACCCCTCCGCTATTTGGTGGGAAACTACCAATCGTCGTGCAGACGAGAAAACAATCTCTTATGTGGAAAGCCATGACCAAGCATTGGTGGGAGACAAGACCATTATTTTCAGGCTAATAGACGCCGACATGTATTGGTTCATGTCGAAACTGATGAGCAGTTCGTTCCGGGTAGACAGAGGAATGGCATTACATAAGATGATCCGGCTGGTTACGGCCACCACCATAAACGGAGGCTACCTGAATTTTATGGGCAACGAGTTCGGCCATCCGGAATGGATTGATTTTCCGCGGGAAGGGAACAACTGGTCTCACAAATACGCCCGGCGCCAATGGCAGTTGGCTGACGACAAAAACCTCAAGTACCATTACTTGGGGGACTTTGATAAAGCAATGATTAATCTCATAAAATCCGTTCCCGACTTTCAGACCACAACTATCACGAAAATCTGGGACAAAGACGACGACAACGTGCTGGCTTATATGCGGGAAAGGCTGTTGTTTGTCTTTAACTTCCATCCGGAAAAATCGTTTAATGATTATGGCATGTTGGTTCCTGAAGGAGAGTACAGTATCGTTCTCAACACCGACAACTTCAGGTTCGGCGGTTTCGGTCTGAACAACGATACCGTTCATCATTTCACGCATCACGATCCGTTGTATGCAAAAGACGGAAAAGGCTGGATTAAAATATACCTGCCGGCCCGTTCTGCCTTTGTTTTAAAAAAAATATGACTCCGGCCCTTTAAGGGAGCCGGAAAACAAATTTTACTTGAACAGTTCATTTTTTCTGTATACAATCCCGAAAATCCGGGAGAAACAAGAAGACCTGTTTTAACAAATTAAAAAACAATGAATACTTACGCTAATAAGCAGCATGCCGCCCAATCCTCTGAAGGGGATTCAGGGGTCGCGTTATATCCTTTAAAGTTTGAACCCATCCTCAGACCGATGATTTGGGGTGGTTCCGATATTTGTAAATTTAAAAACATTACACCTGCAGAAGAAGGTATCGGAGAAAGTTGGGAAATATCGGGGGTGGAAGGCAAGATATCCATTGTTGGCAATGGAGAGTTGGCAGGAAAACCGATCGATGAAGTCCTTCGGACCAGCAAAGCCCGATTAGTAGGGAAAAAAGTATATGAGAAGTTTGGCAATACCTTCCCACTTCTTATCAAGTTTATCGATGCCCGTGATGATCTGTCCATTCAAGTTCACCCGGACGATAAGCTAGCAAAAGAACGACACAACTCCTTCGGAAAAACAGAAATGTGGTACGTAATAAAAGCCTCCTCCGATGCTTTTCTTTATTCAGGGTTTTCAACACAGATAACCTCCGATGAGTATATCAAGACAATAGAAAACAACAGCTTTACCGATAAACTTCAAAAATACGACGTAAAAACAGGCGATGTATTTTTCCTGCCTGCGGGCAGGGTTCACGCTATTGGTGCAGGATGCTTCATTGCAGAAATTCAGCAAACATCTGACCTCACTTATCGTATCTACGATTACAACAGAAAGGATGCACAGGGAAATTTACGCGAATTACATACAGAATTAGCAAAAGATGCTATCGATTACAACGTGTATGGTAATTATCAGACCGAGTATACAAATCGTCTTAACCAACCGGTAGAACTGGTAACGTGTGAGTACTTCTCAACGAATCTGCTGGAAATGGATATCCCGTTGGCACGGCACTATAACGCTCTCGACTCTTTTGTAATCTATATTTGTATGCAGGGACACTGTACGTTGAAAGACAACAATGGAAATTCTGTTTTTATCGGGCAGGGAGAGACCGTCCTGGTTCCAGCAGAGACCGAGTCGGTCTTAATTATCCCCAGTGAGACAACAAAGATATTAGAAACATTTATAAAATAGCTTCACGTATAAAGTCTAACAAGTAACACGTTTATGCGCGGTATTTTATTGATAAATATTGGAACTCCGGCTAGCTGCAGTAAAGAAGCTGTTAGGAAATTTGTGGGCGATATGCTTAGCGATCCGCTTGTTACCGGCCAGCCTGAATGGGTTTCCAGCTTTTTGGCAAAGAAGATTATCGCTCCGGTTTCATCCGGTAAGTCGTTTAATAAATACAGTCAAATCTGGCGAAAAGAAGATCCCGAGATCTCTCCCATGATCTATTTCATGCAAAAACTAGCCCAGTCACTGGAGGCGAAAAAAAATATTCCGGTGGAAGTCGCCATGCGATACGGTGAACCGGAGATTGAACAAGCATTGAAAGACCTGGAGAAAAAATGTCCACTGTTGCACGAAGTTGTTGTATTTCCCTTGTATCCGCATTATGCCCAATCTACCACGCAAACGACGATAGATGAAATCGGACGGGTTTTTTACAAACGTCCGCACTCGTACCGGCTGCAGCTTGTTGAGCCTTATTTCGACCATCCGGCATTTATAAATGCACTTGCCAAACATGCGGAGCCTTACCTGAAAGATATCGACAAGTTGGTGTTTAGCTATCACAGTCTGCCGGTTGACCAGGTGGAGGCAGGCTGGAAGAAAGGGAGAGAGTTTGATTATGTCTATCAATTGAAAGAAACCAATCGGTTATTCTGCGAAAAGCTCAACATTCAACTGCAATATACGCTTCTTCTTTATGCATCACAACGCGGCAACAATTGGCTGAAACCTTTTTTAGATAAAGATATTTCCGATTTACCCCGGCTAGGATGGAAAAAAGTAGCGGTAATAGCCCCTGGGTTTCCGGTGGATAATCTGGAAACACTGTACGACATCGACATTGAGGCTCGCGAATTGTTTATGAAAGCCGGAGGAGAAAAATTTGTCTTTGTTCCCTCCCTCAATAACTCCGATGAGTGGATAGAAGCGATTTGGAAAATAACCGTAGGAGTTTAAGCACAAATTAAAATCAATGAAATATTTTTATTTGCTTTTTCTGTGCACGATCTGCTCATTTTCAGTACATTCACAGGTTTCAAAGAACCTGGAGAGCGAATTGGTCTTACTCAACGTAAAAACCGGAAAGGAGAAAGTCATCCTGCGTGAAAAACGCCATTTTGAAGCACCCAACTGGTCGCGTGATGGGAAATTTCTGATCATCAACTCCGATGGAAAATTAGAAAAAGTATCGGTTAAAGGTGAAAAGCTTGGCATTATCGATACCGGATTTGCCGACCGGTGTAACAACGATCATGGACTTTCTTACGACGGGAAATGGCTCATTATAAGCCATAACGATTCAAGATTCACCTCGCCGGGAGGAAGTTCCCGTATCTTTATCCTTCCCGTATCCGGCGGTATTCCCCGATTAGTCACCGCGAATTATCCGAGTTACTGGCACGGAATCAGCCCCGACAATCAGTGGATTACCTATTGTGCCATGCGAAACGGCCAATGGGATGTTTACAAAACCCACGTTATCACCGATAAAGAAATCAGGTTGACAGACACGGATGGACTAGACGACGGCCCGGAATACAGCTACGACGGCCGATGGATCTATTTCAACAGCCACCGCACCGGACGAATGCATATCTACCGGATGCGCCCCGACGGAAGTAACCAAACCCAACTCACTTTCGATGAGTACGACAACTGGTTCCCGCATCCCGGACCCGACAATAAAAGCATCGCTTATATCGCCTATATCGAAGACCAGAAAGGGGGGCATCCGTTTGGCAAGAACGTAAAGCTTCGTTTACTGGACACAGAATCAAAAATTATCCGCGACCTGACTCCCGTTTTTTACGGCGGGCAGGGAACGATCAATGTGCATAGCTGGTCACCCGATGGCAGCAGAATTGCTTTTGTAAGATATACCGATAACGATTGACAACATGAAATACGGAAAAGTAGAGGACCCGACGGGCATAGATTTTAGAATTCCCGCCGATGACAAAGCAACCCGGGGCGTTTTTAAAAACGTACCGCAAAGCGGGGTCGAAGCGTATATTGGTTGTGCGAAATGGAACAAAACTGACCTGAAAGGTTTTTACCCAAAAGGCACAAAAGACGAACTGGCCTACTATTCAAGACAGTTCAACTCCATTGAGATGAACTCCATATTTTATAATATGCCGAAAGCAGAACAGGTGGTGAAATGGAAAAACAAAACTCCGGACGGATTCAAGTTTTTTCCGAAAGTGACGCAATCCATCAGCCACATGCGCCGGTTGGACAATGTAGACGAATTAACGGCCATCTATTGCGATGCCATTTCACACTTTGAAGAAAAGCTCGGAATGTGTTTTCTGCAACTGCACGAAAATTTCGGCATCAAAGAGTTGAAAAAATTGAAGGTTTTCGTTGAAAATTTCCCGAAAGTGATCCCACTGGCGGTGGAAGTGCGCGGTCTGGAATGGTTTTCCGATAAGGTAACCTGGAACGGTTTTTGCGATTTTCTGGAAGAGCATAAGACCACCAATATCATTGTAGATACTGCCGGCCGGCGCGACATGCTGCATATGAGGTTGACTACTCCCACGGCCTTTATCCGTTTCGTGGGTTGCAATGTCGATGAAATTGACCGCAAGCGTATCGACGACTGGGTTGACCGTATTGAAAAGTGGCGCAAGGAAGGATTACAACATCTTTACTTCTTCGTCCATCAAAATGTAGAAGTGTCTTCGCCTCTTTTTTCTGCGTACCTGACAGAAAAACTGAACGAAAGGCTTAACCTCCACTTACATGTTCCCCAAATGGCAGGAGAACAGGGGAAATTATTTTAAAAAAAACAGATATTCAATGATCATGATTAAATCCATTGCAAAGCTTATACTCGCATTAAGTATAAGCACACTACCTGTTGTCACGCCAGCACAGCAGAAACCAGTAAGAATTGGTATCGCGGGCTTGTCACACGATCACATTCACGGGCTCCTGGGGAGAAAAGAGAAAGGCGATATTGTTATCGTTGGTATCGCGGAACCGGACAGCGGACTGGTGGAAAGATTAGCGAAAAGGTACGGTTTCGACAAAAAAATAGTCTATTCGAGTATCGATGAAATGCTCCGCAGCACAAAACCCGAAGCAGTAATGGCTTACAACGATATTTTCGGGCACCTGGAAGTAGTCGAGAAATGCGCCCCGAGAGGTATTCACGTTATGGTTGAAAAACCACTCGCCGTGAGTGTGGCACATGCCGATAAAATGGCCAAACTCGCCAAAAAAAATAATATACAAATACTTACCAACTATGAAACAACCTGGTACGGAAGCAACACCGAAGCATATAAAGTTGTGAACGAGGAAGAACAAATCGGGGAAATCCTCAAAATTGAATTTCATACCGGACATCAGGGACCAGTAGAGATTGGCTGCAGCAAAGAGTTCCTCGCCTGGCTTACCGATCCTGTACTAAATGGTGCCGGAGCGCTCAACGATTTTGGCTGTTACGGAGCCAACCTTTCCACTTGGCTTATGAAAGGCGAAACGCCCGTTTCTGTTACGGCCGTGACGCACACCAATAAACCACAGGTTTATCCAAACGTGGATGATGAGGCCAGCATCATCGTACAGTATCCGTATAATCAAGTGATTATCCAGGCATCATGGAACTGGCCTTACAACCGGAAAGAGATGAAGATTTACGGACAATCGGGATATGTTTTCTGTAGAGATACCGAAAATATGACTGTATTTAAATCAAAAGAAAAAAAGGCCACAGACAAAGCCGCCCCGGCATTAAACGAAGACAGAAACGACGCTTTTTCTTATTTTGCCCGTGTCGTCCGCGGAGATATTAACCCTCAACCGTATGATCTTTCAGCCCTGCCCAATAATGAGGTAGTGGTTAAAATTCTGGAAATGGCGAAAAAATCTGCTGAAAACGGAAAAACAATTGTGTGGAAAGAATATTTCAAATAAATCCTATATTTCGCTACAATTCATTTATTTTACGAAGTGACTATACCGGCGAAAAAAACTTCATAAAAACGTAACCGTTTTTTTATCTCCATTTACGGTAATTCTTTATTTTTGTGGTGAAAAGTAATAGACACTCGAATGAACAATCGTGATTTACATTTTCCAGAGGAGGGTTTCAATCGCCCGTTGTTTTTACCTAACGATAAATTAGAAGTCGTGTCTTTTCGGCAAGGGGTGCGGAAGAGAAAATCGAGAACGGCCTCCGTAATCGCCTGGATTCAATTGGTAGGATGGTTGATCTATTTTGCGATCAACCTTATAAATCACCTTCGCTTCAACCTGTCCGAAACTCCCGCGAAGAACTCACTTCTCTCTCAAACACTATCCGCATTCGTTTACGAGTTCTCTCAAATCACTTTCATCTGGGTGACCATATCCTCCATTTTAAGTATTGTGGGATTACATAAAATGAAATCCTGGGGTTGGACTGCCGCGATTGCAGCAAACTCTCTCTGGCTATCCATATTTGCGTTTACATTTACTCAAAACCCGTCTGAAAGAACAGTTTTTGAAAAAACGTTCTTCATCGTTTTCGCCCTGTTTGCCGTAGTTTCCACATTATGCCTGTGGCGGAAACGATTTGTCTTTTGGAGATAATCCCGGTAAGCTTTTTTCTCGTTTCACCTCACAACAACCCATTCAACATACCACCGTCTACCTGAATGGTTGTTCCGTTGATCGACCTGGCCTGTTCCGAACACAGATAACAAACCAAATTGCCCAGTTCCTCCGGATCCATATAGCGTTTGTGTGGAAAGTCCAGGATAGCTCTCTGTTCATACTCATTTGTGGAAATCCCTTCCGCTTCGGAGCGGACTTTCATCAGTTGCATAACCCTGTCGGTCTTGAAATAACCGGGAGAAACGTTATTGATGGTTATACCCTTTGAGACAAGCTCTTTACTGATCGTTTTGGCAAAACTCACTACCGATGAGCGGAAAATATTCGACAACACCATGTTAGGAGCGGGCTCCTTCACAGTGATGGAAGTGATGTTCACGATTCTGCCCCACCCGTTCCTTTCCATGAAAGGGAGGCAACCCTGAATCATCCGGATGTTGTATTTCAGCACCGAACGGTATGCGTCATCCAAATCATCTGAAGTAACCTCCCGAAAGGTTCCCGGCTTCGGGCCACCGGAGTTGTTGACCAAAATATCGATTCTGCCAAATTTCCGAATGGTTTCATCGATAATCCGCTGATTATCCTCAGCAGAAGCCATGTTAACCGACAAAGCCAACACCTCAACTCCCAGCAACTCTATCTCAGTTTTGGTTCTCTGCAAGGTTTCTTTACGGCGGGCACACAACACAATGTTCACACCTTCTTTTGCTAACGCTACCGCACACGCCTTTCCCAGCCCTTTACTGCTTCCACCGATAATGGCCACTTTTCCTGATATGTTTAAATTCATATACTTTTTTTATTTAATAACGCTAAACCAACGTTCTTGTTTTATATTTCAAAGACGATAATCAAAAAACAGCTATTTTTCGTATCTTTGCACTTCAAAAAAACGATTCCCTTTTCGGTATTATCGGTCTGTAAACATGGAATCCGGAACAGGGAACACACAACTCTATTTTATGTCAAAACAATTTAAACGCACACTTATCACATCGGCATTACCATATGCAAATGGCCCGGTTCACATCGGACACTTAGCGGGAGTTTATGTCCCGGCAGATATCTACGCCAGGTATTTACGCCTGAAAGGAGAAGAGACCCTTTTTGTGGGTGGTTCTGATGAACACGGAATTCCTATTACCATTCGTGCCCGGAAGGAAGGTGTTACACCTCAGGACATTGTGGACCGTTACCACGAGCTTATCAAAAAATCGTTTGAAGAGTTTGGAATTTCATTCGACATTTATTCACGCACCACATCCGATATTCACAAAAAGACGGCATCGGATATGTTCCTTAAAATCTATGAAAATGATGGATTTCAGGAAATTGAAAGCGAACAGTATTACGATGAAGAGGCCGGACAATTCCTTGCAGACAGGTACATCACCGGAACCTGCCCCCACTGCAGCAACCAACGCGCTTACGGCGATCAGTGTGAACAATGCGGCACTTCGCTCAGCCCAACCGATTTAATTAACCCTAAATCGGCTTTAAGCGGAAGCATACCCGTTATGCGAACAACCAAACATTGGTATTTACCGCTCAATGAACACGAAGCTTGGCTGCGTGAATGGATTTTGACAGAGCATAAAGAGTGGAAATCGAACGTATACGGACAATGCAAATCGTGGCTCGACCTGGGCTTGCAGCCACGTGCCGTAAGCCGCGACCTGGATTGGGGAATACCTGTTCCGTTGAAAGATGCCGAAGGGAAAGTGCTTTACGTCTGGTTTGATGCGCCCATCGGTTATATTTCCAATACGAAGGAACTGCTACCCAACGACTGGGAAAAATGGTGGAAAGACGAAAACACCAAACTGGTTCATTTTATCGGGAAAGACAACATTGTGTTCCACTGCATTGTTTTCCCGGCAATGCTTAAAGCAGAAGGCTCTTACATCTTGCCCGAAAATGTTCCCGCAAACGAATTTTTAAACCTCGAAAACGATAAAATATCCACATCACGCAACTGGGCGGTATGGCTGCACGAATACCTTGAAGAATTTCCGGGTAAACAGGACGTGTTGCGCTATGCGCTTACTGCAAACGCACCCGAAACCAAAGACAACGATTTCACGTGGAAGGATTTTCAGGCACGCAACAACAACGAACTGGTTGCTGTTCTGGGCAATTTCATTAATCGCGCATTGGTACTTACGCAGAAGTATTTCAACAACCTTGTTCCTGCTCCAGGAGAACTCTCCGGTTACGACCGCGAAACCATTGCCGAATGCCAGCAAGTGAAACAAGCTGTAGAATATAATCTCGAGAGCTACCACTTCCGCGAAGCACAAAAAGAAGCGATGAACCTGGCACGCATCGGAAACAAATACCTGGCAGATACCGAACCGTGGAAAACGGCAAAAACTGACAGCGCACGCACGGCCACTATCCTGAACCTATCGCTACAGATCGTTGCCAATCTGGCCATCGTATGCGAACCCTTCCTGCCTTTTTCGACAAAGAAGATCTACGCGTTTATACATGCCAAGAAATTCGATTGGGAAAAGTTAGGGAGTTTTGACCTACTTCCTGAAGGGCACGAATTGGGAAAAGCAGAACTCCTTTTTGAGAAAATTGAAGATGAAACCATTGAAAAGCAAGTGGAAAAACTTCACGCAACCAAGGCTGCAAACGAACAGGAAGCGTACCGGGCTAAACCCGTCAAAGACAACATCATTTACGATGATTTCGACAAGCTGGATATCCGCATAGGAACCGTTCTGGAATGTGAAAAAGTGCCTAAGGCCGATAAATTGCTGAGATTCCTGCTTGACGATGGTCTCAGCAAGCGCACCATTTTATCGGGAATTGCGGCATACTACCCCCATCCCGACCAACTGGTCGGGAAACAGGTTTGTTTTATTGCCAACCTGGAACCGAGGAAATTGCGTGGCATTATGTCTGAAGGGATGATCCTTTCTGCAGAAAATGCCGACGGTTCGTTATCGTTGATAGAACCGTCGGAAGAAGTATTGCCCGGAAGCCAGATCAGTTGAATGTCTCCGATTCTTTTATTTTCAGGTTTATTAACTTCAAAACAGTAACGTTTTTCTGTTTTTTCCATCTTCAATTATACAGGAGGAATATTGTAAAATTAAAAACTTACCCATTATGAAAAAATTAATTGTTTTTTTTGCGATTTTTGTCATGGGCATATCTGCCTTTGCTCAAAAAACACATCGGATCATGGGGTGGAAAATCACCAAAGACATTCCGTTGAATGAACTGAAAGTCAACTTGCCGTTTACTATTTTTGGATCGTCACCTGAAATTTCGTACGAACGAATTTTAAATACCGACATCAGTGTAGGAGCGTCTTTATTGGCAAGTTTGGATACAGACCGAAATCCATATCAATTTGCGTTTACGCCGTATTTCCGGTGGTTTTTCGGAGGCAATAGGGAATCGATGCAGAAACTTGCAGCCGGATTCTTTATCGAGGCGAACGGGTCGATGTACTCCCAACTAATGGACACCGGTTCCGTTCTGAATGGAGCCGAAGCAGAGAATGAAGTTTCAGAAATGGGAGCCGGACTAGGATTGGCCATTGGCTGGAAATACCTTACCAAAAATAACTGGGTAGGAGAAATCTATTTGGGAGGAGGCCGAAATTTTCTCAAAAATGATTACGGTGCAGAGGCATATCCCCGTTTGGGAATTTCTATCGGGAAACGATTCTGATAATTTACAATAAACAGGTGTCAAAAATAGCGAAGCAAACCCGGCTTCGCTATTTTTATTTGTCGCGAATTGAAATGCTTTCGAGTTTATTCTGTAAATTTGCTCATTAAATACGTATACAAAGCAACAGAACGATGAAAAATTCCAGTCGACTCAAGAAATTTTTACCCGATTTGATCGTAATCATTTCGTTTATCCTTATCTCATTTATCTATTTTGTGCCGGCCGTAATGGACGGCCGGGTAATTACACAGGGAGATTCCCTTGCCGCTGTCGGACAAGGGCAAGAGCAACGGGATTTTATGAAACGCCACGACGGTGAGCGTACGCGCTGGAACCTCTCGATGTTCGGAGGGATGCCATCGTATCAGATGAGTCCCACTTACAATTCGAGCAAACCGCAGGATTTGGCGAAAAAAGCCTATTCGCTGTTTTTGCCCAACTACGTTTACCTTGTTTTCATCATGCTGCTGGGGTTCTATATCCTTATGCGGGCATTCCGGGCATCACCATTGGTCAGTGCACTGGGAGCCATTGTGTGGGCATTCTCCTCGTATTTTTTTATACTTATCGCCGCCGGACACATCTGGAAGTTTATTACATTGGCATATATTCCGCCCACCATTGCGGGATTGGTATATGTATACCAAAAAAAATACCTGCCAGGGGCATTGTTGATCATGATTTTCGTAGCATTCCAGATCTCGGCGAACCATGTTCAGATGAGTTATTATTTCTTCTTCCTGATGTTTTTTATGGTAGCAGCCTTTCTTGTGCAAGCTGCTCGTGAAAAAAAACTCGCTGGTTTTTTGAAATCAACTGTCGTGGTTGTCATCGCAGGGATGATCGGTGTACTGGCAAATTCCTCCAACTTGTACCACACGTATGAATACTCCAAAGAAACGATGCGCGGGAAATCAGAACTCTCGCACCACGGAGCAGAGAACAAATCGAATAACGGACTGGAGCGTGATTACATAACAGGATGGAGCTACGGAGTAGATGAAACCTGGACACTCCTCGTTCCAAACACCAAAGGCGGATCTTCTTCTGCCCGGATGTCGGAAAACCTCAAAGCGATGGAGAAAGCACGCCCTGAATACCGCGAGCTGTATAAACAAATCGCACAATACTGGGGTGAACAACCGTGGACGGCGGGGCCGGTTTACGTGGGGGCTTTTGTTTTGATGCTGTTTATTCTCGGCCTTTTTATCGTGAAAGGGCCCGTAAAATGGGCGCTACTGGCAGGAACCCTTTTTTCCATACTGCTCTCGTGGGGGAAAAATTTTATGCCACTTACCGATTTCTTTATCGACTATATTCCCATGTACAACAAGTTCCGGACGGTTTCTTCAATCCTGGTAGTGGCTGAATTTTGTATTCCCCTGCTTGCAACCCTTGCGGTAAAAGAAATTGTCCAAAAGCCGGAAATCCTTAAAAAAAACATGAAATATGTAGGGATAAGCTGGGCTCTCACGGGTGGAATGGCTCTTCTCTTTTGGTTGTTGCCTGAATTATTTTTCCCCTCTTATATTTCCAACTTCGAAATGCAGCAACTGCAATCGTTGCCCACAGAACATGTTCAGACGGTTATCGGAAACCTCACGGAGATGCGCATATCCATCTTCAGAGCAGATGCCTGGCGTAGTTTTTACATCATTCTAGGAGGGGTCTTGATGCTGATCGCTTTTGTGTCCGGCAAATTAAAAGCCCAATGGATGGTGACCGGGATACTACTTCTTTGTCTAGCCGACATGTGGACGGTAAACAAAAGATACCTCAACGACAACGACTTCACCCCTAAATCAAATGAGCAACAGATGTTCGCACAAACACCAACCGACCTGCACATTTTGCAAGACACCACCAAATATTATCGGGTTCTGAATATGGCAACCAGCACATTCGACGACGGAATTACGCCCTATTATCACAAAACCATTGGCGGTTACCATGCCGCAAAACTACGCCGATACCAGGACCTGATCGATATACACCTGATCAAGGAGATGGGAGTGTTGCAACAAGATATCATCCGTACGCAGGGCACTATGGACTCCGTAAATGCCGACGGGTACAAGGTATTGAATATGCTCAACGCCAAATGGATCATTATGCCAGCTCAAGGAGGAACCGTTCCGGTAGAGAATCCTTACGCTATGGGGAATGCCTGGTTTGTTGATAACATCCAGTTCGTAAACAACGCAGATGAAGAGATCGATGCGTTAGCGGCGATCGATTTAAGCAGGCAAGCCGTGGCCGACAAAAAATTCGAGTCTGTCTTGCAGGGATTCAACGTATCGACAGCCGATTCGGCATCCACCATCACGTTGGCCGATTACGATTCAAATTTTATTACCTACACGGTAGATGCGAAGAAAGACGAATTGGCTGTCTTTTCGGAAATTTACTACCCCAGGGGATGGGAAATTACCATTGACGGACAACCGGCCCAGATGCTACGCGCTAATTATACGTTGCGAGCCTTGCCCATTTCCGCGGGAACACACAAAGTGGAATTCCGTTTTGAGCCAGCCAGCATAAAGGTTACGGACGCAGTTGCATTTGCGGCGTTAGTTGTGATGTTGCTTACGGCAGTATGGATTGTATTTAGCGAAATAAAACAAAACAAACGAAGACAAAAACAATGAAAAAATCAATCTTTTACTTCATTGTCCTGATGCTTTCCGCATGCGGAAGCGTTGTAGAAATGACAAGTTCCAAAATGAACCGGCTTGAGCTGGGTATGTCGAAAGAAGAGGTCACCCACATTTTAGGGAATGGATACACTATCGCCGAAAAACGGATTGAAGCCGGGAAGCAAATGGAAATTCTGTCTTATAGGGATTTTTATAAAGACGAAGAATTTTACATGTTTGTATTCGAGGATAACAGATTAAAAGAATGGTATCGTGATCTTTTGCCGAAAGTAGAAAAATAAGAAAGACAAAACAGGGTTTTCAAATCTGCAAACCCTGTTTTGTATAGATTTATTCCGTCGTAACTCCGGCTAATTCAGGGTCAATCATAATCCGTCCGCAATATTCGCACACAATAATCTTCTTCCCCATCTTAATATCCATTTGTTTCTGAGGCGGAATTTTATTGAAACAACCGCCGCAGGCACCGCGCTGAATAGGTACTATTCCCAAGCCGTTGCGCGCATTCTTACGAATTCGCTTAAATGCGGTAAGCAGGCGGGGCTCAATAGTTGTTTCGGTCTTTTTCGCTTTTTCCCGGATCTTTTCTTCCTGAGCTTTGGTTTCCGAAACGATGTCATCGAGTTCCTTCTTTTTGGCTTCCAGATCGAAATTCTTTTCTTTCAGTTGTTCCTGCGCTGCAGTGATCTGTTCTTTAATCAGTTTTTCAGACTGCGTATTTTCGCGGATATGCTTTTCGGCCAATTCAATCTCAAGCGTTTCAAACTCCACCTCTTTCGATAAATGGTCGAACTCCTTGCTGTTGCGAACATTCTCGAGCTGCTTATTGTACTTCTCAATTTTTGCTTTGCTGGTTTCGATTTTGAACTTTTCCTGCTTGGTCATATCACTCAGTTCTTTCAAATCGAGTTCAAACTTATTGATACGTGTTCCTAACCCAGCGATTTCGTCGTCAAGGTCTGCTACTTCGAGAGGAAGTTCACCCCTAAGTGTTTTGATTTTGTCAATTTCCGAAAGATAGGATTGCAACTTATACAACGATTTCAGTTTTTCGTCTACTGCAATATCTTCTACGGTACTCTTTTTTCTTGTTGCCATAATTATATTATTTATTTTAGATTTCAGACCGCCTTGCTTAGAGATTTCAGATATTAGACAGTCCGGCGTCTAATGTCTTTTATAAAAAAATGCAGTAACCAAACGAGGATTATCGTTTCATCACTACATTACCTGCAACTGCGGGAACAATGTCTGACCGCTTTCTTTTACAGGTATTTCACGGGATTCGAATCGAACGCCGATTTATGTACGACAAAGGTAGGAAATTTTTTCGAAATTACATCGAAAAAGATTTCTTTTGTGCAAATTTCTGATTCGTAATGTCCTACAACTGCGAGCAATAGATGACTGTCCACGTCGTAAAAATCGTTATACCTGGCTTCCCCTGTAATAAATGCATCGGCACCGTATGCAATGGCTTCGGGAACAAGGAACGCGCCGGCACCTCCACACAAAGCCACGTCATGAATTTCCCGGTTCTGCAATTTGGTGTGACGGATAGTTGGCAAATTGAATACATCTTTCAACAGATACAAAAACTCTTGCTCCGGGATAGGTTCGGGTAATACACCCACTACCCCGCTCCCAACTTGTGCCCAGTCATTTTTGAGCGGATAAAAATCATAAGCAGGCTCTTCATAGGGGTGGACTGACAGCAAGGCTCGTAACACGTCTGCCTGCTTGAATCTGGGTAAAACGGTTTCGATCCTTACTTCTTTTTCGAAATGGAATTTCCCCGTATTTCCCACAAAAGGGTTTGCCAACTCGTTTGCCCGGAAAGTACCTTCGCCGTGTAAATTGAAACTGCACGAATCATAATTGCCAATATTTCCGGCACCGGCATTGAATAAAGCGTTCCGGACATACTCGGCGTGCGATTCAGGAACAAAGGTAACCAGTTTCAGCAAGGAGTCTTTTTTAGGGCTCAAAATCCGGAGTTGCTGCAACCCTAGCATTTCTGCCAGTTTGAAGTTCACTCCCTGAGAAGCGTTATCGAGGTTGGTGTGCGCGGCATAAATCACTATGTCGTGTTTGATAGCCTTAATCATGCATCGCTCTATATAGGTCCGTCCCGTCAACGATTTAAACGGCTTAAAGGCTAGCGGATGATGCGAAATAATCAGGTTGCATCCCAGCGAAACAGCTTCGTCAATCACACTCTCCGTCACATCGAGGCTCAGCAAGGCTGCTGTGGCTTCCCGATTTATATCGCCGACCTGAAGCCCGCTGTTATCAAAATCTTCCTGTAACGGAACGGGAGCCAGATTTTCTATCGTTTGCACTATTTCTTTTATTCGCATAACAAATACCTGTTTTATCTGCAAATATACTTCAATTTTCGTATTTTTGTGATAAACAAACAAATTAGCTTATTATGAAGTACCTCATCATTGCCTTTTTCCTGTTTCTCCCTTTCAGCCTTGTGCTGAGTCAGGATAAAAAAATAAATGTCATCGTAATTGGCGCGCACCCTGATGACCCCGACGGAACGGCCGGCGGAACAGCCATAAAGTTTGCAGAACTCGGGCACAACGTATTGTTTGTATCGCTCACGAACGGAGACGCCGGACATCAATCAAAGGGCGGAGGAGCGTTGGCAAAAATTCGCAGAGGCGAAGCACAGGAAGCCGGAAAGCGATTGGGAGTGACATACAGGGTTCTCGATAATCACGACGGCGAGTTGCTCCCCACCCTCGAAGTGCGTCACCAGGTAATCCGGCTGATTCGTGAATGGGAGGCCGACATAGTAATCGGCCCCCGCCCGTACGATTATCATCCCGATCACCGGAACACGGCCCTGTTGTTGCAAGATGCAGCCTACATGGTGATTGTTCCTAACGTGGCATCCGATACTCCTCCCTTGAAAAGAAATCCCGTTTTCCTTTATGCACAAGACCGGTTTCAAAAGCCTTATCCGTTTATTCCGGATATTGCCATCGATATTTCCGACGTCCTGGACCGGAAAATTTACGCAATGGCGGCACACGAATCCCAATATTTCGAGTGGTTGCCGTGGACCGTTTCGCAAGAACAAAACGTTCCTAAAAAAGAAAAAGAACGGATCGAGTGGTTGAAATCCGGCAGAAGAAGAACGATAATTCCCGCGGTGAAAGAGGCTCTTGAGAAATGGTACGGAAAGGAAAAAGCAGACAAGATTACCGATGCCGAAGCCTTTGAAATATGCGAATACGGAAGACAACCCAACGAATCCGAAATCAGGGAATTATTTCCCATGATTGGTAAATAAAACTTCAAAAACAGACAACACGAAACCATCTATTTATGAGAAAACTATTGATCACTGTTGTGCTCCTGTTACTTTTTCCGCTGGCTTTTTATGCGTTGAACAGGACAAAAAAAACTGTTCATCTGCCTGTTTTTCAACAGACACCCATTCTTTTTAATCCGACGGACTATCCCGACGGCCTGGTAGAAAAAGAGGGACTGATCTATTTGGGAAACGGACGTATTGTACTGAAAAAAGTTCGCGTTCCCCAATTCAAAAATTATACCGAAGTCGAAATTGCCGTTACGCTCGTTTCAAATGGTGATCCCTGGGACAAATCGGGGTCTTGCTTTGTGATTCCAAAATCTTCAAAAATCACAATGATCGATATCGCCCGCAATTCGGCCGCCTATCCGCAGCAAGACACGGTGAAACATGAATCTTTGATCGGGATTGTACAAGGGAAGGATTATTTGCCGACAGTAGAATTGATGCGATTCATGACACCTTTCGGAGTGGGACACTTCAGCCGGAATGACGATCCGGTATCGGTCAAACGACGCCCGGTTTATGTGGATGGATGGGCGGAAAACGTTATATGGAAACAGGAAATATCGGATTTGCTGCCCCTGCTCGAAGACGAAGCCTATATAGGCGTTTATATTGACACCTGGACAAAAGAAGGTTACCGCATTGACGTTCAACTCTCCTTTACCGAAAGTAATTTGCGCGGTGACAAAAAACCGCATCTGCATGTTGAGCCGTTGATAAATACCAATTATTACGTCGGACAGCGGCATCCCGATATTTTCTCACGAAGGGATGTGGAGGTCCCGTTTATCATTCCAGAAAAAGCAAAAAATATCCGCCTAAAATATATTGCTACCGGACACGGCGGTCATTCCGGCGGAGATGAGTTCCGTCCTCAGCGAAATATACTGAAGATTGATGGCTCGGAGGTGTTGAATTTTCTGCCCTGGCGAACGGATTGTGCTTCGTTTCGACGTTTCAATCCCACATCCGGTGTATGGCTGCAAAAAAGGACAATGGCTTATATTAGCAACGAAGGTAAACGTGCCGAAAAAGAAATCGAAGAGCCGCTCGCTTCATCCGATTTATCACGAAGCAACTGGTGTCCAGGTAGTGATGTTTCCCCCATAGAGGTCGAACTGCCCAATCTGTCCGCAGGTAGTCACAGTCTGACCATAAGCATCCCCGAAGCAAGGCCCATTGAGGAAAACAAGTTGAACCACTGGCTTGTTTCGGCATATTTGGTGTGGGAAGAATAGGTTATGGTTTCACAGGGAAAATCTTTCGCATGGTGTCGGCAAAAACGGCTCCCATCCGTTGTTGAATGTATTGCTCTTTCCCGTTTTCGGGATGCCATCCAAAAATTTCACCGTCAATTTCTTGTTTATCACCCGTAAACAAACGGCTTATTTGTTCTCCCGTAACCGGATGAAGAGCATTCCTAGAGAACCCGATGAATTTATCGAACTCCACTACCGGAAATCCCCATTTTTCGGCCAGTTTTCTCACGGAAGTGTTGTAGGTTACCCTTCCGTCGTGCCAATCGGTGCAAAGCACAACGACAGCAGGTTTTCCACTCCGGCTGTTGAAATATTTCGATTTCCTGTCAAACTTCAGGTTGTAACAATCGGCAAGGTACCGTTTGATGACGTAGTCGAACGCAGCGGCGTAATTGCTCCGGTCGAAAGGCACCGGGTACTCGGTGTAGTTAGGCTTTAGCTGCGATTCGTCGAAGACATCCCTGTCGTGGACCTGCATAATCACAAGAGCATCAATATGTTCCAGTTCTTCGATGGTGTATAATGTTCCGTCAATAATCCGGTTGGCAGCATCGGCAATAGCTTCACCGCCAATGGCTCTGTTAAGCGGGTTGGCATCCGACAGTTCACAACCGATTTCGAACCAACCGTTGTTGGGCGACGCAAAGGAAGCTCCAGTCAATAAAAAAGTATAACTCTTTTTGCTTGCGTTATCTTGAGCAGATAGAGTAAGAATACACAAAGCAAGTAAAACTGTAAAAACAGGGATTCGTTTCATTGTAAGTTTGATTTTGTTGGAAGTGCAAACTTACTAAAAATCCGCAAACATTAATTGTACAGACAGCATTTACCGGGTTAAAAAATCCACGCGTACGAAACTTTCACCAGAAAATCGTTTTGAGGAGCAGCCTCAAATAAATCGCCCAGGTAATCCCTAAAACGGAACACACCCTCATTCCCCTGCACCGTTCTTCCTTGCGACCATACCAGGTAGAGTACAGACCCGGGTTTGTACTCCCACCGGTAAACCAGGTTAGAGCGGAATTGAAGAAAATAAAAATCGGGATTATCATAGGGATAGGTATCCATAGCTGTGAATCGATCGCTAAATTTATCTGCCCGCGGATGAGTTACAGTTTTAAAACCGTAATAATCTCCCGAAAACAGATAGGGAAGCGCATACCACTGCAGTGACATATCGGGAGTAATGCCGTAATTTACCCGAACCGACATAGATGCGATATTTTGGTCGATGGACGACAGGATATATGCAGGACTGTCTCCCGTCACCGTACGCACATACTGTTGATGCCCGGTAGCTTTGACGTACTGTGGATAAAGTGAAAGCGAAAGCCGGTTATTGGGTTTGTAGGTAATGTCTAATCCATAAGAAATGGAACGCCTTGAATGCTTGAAGCCATGAGAAAAGTTCATTTCGTATTCTAGGCTTAGCTTCTTTCGGCTGTCCGATTCAACGGAAAACCACGAATTAATTACTCCGGGCGTTTTGAGTGCAGGTCCGCCCCTCAGCATTGAATTGGATAATCCCGGATAATTAATATTCAACCCTCCGGCAATGTCATAATAATTGGTAAACTGAATGTACCCGAATGCTTCGTTCCCCCACTCCAGCGAAGTTCCGGAAAAATCCCTCACGTTATACCAGGAACCATTAAACTGATATTCGTTCACGATGCCTTTCGGGCGCCATTCGTTCCATGCTGCCCATACTCCGTTCAGAAACATATCGGCATTGGGTTTAAAACCGACATCGTTAAATTCCAGTCCGGGGGAGCTCCAACTACTGAATCCCAAAAGATTAAAGTGCCCCGAAGCTTTACCTCCACTGACTGATCCGCCAAAACCGCTCAGCGATGTACGTTCTCCATCAAGTTCCAAATGCTTTGCATCGGGCCGTTGGTAATACCTTGCCGACGATTTCTGTAATTGAATCATCGCTTCCTGAGTTCCACGCAAGTGGCTGAAGAATACCCTGGCCGTTATAAAATAGGATTTCTCTTTCCAATATCTGGTTAAATTCAGTCCTGTGGTGTACGCTGAACCAGGCAGCGTTCTGAATTGATCTTCATCTATCTTACGGTTAGTGGCTGTAAATATCCCACCTACAATAAGGTTTCCGCTATCAAGATCCTGTTCCAGCCGGCCCACGAGATAATTTGACATCGGCTCCACGGCATATTTCGACCGTTCTCCACTATGATCTATTTCACTGTACATTTTCTGCGTCACCGCATTCAGTATTCCGATGGAAGTTCCTTCACGTGTTTTTCCAGAAACTTTTACCGCGCCAAGGATGTTTGTTCGCCCGGGTTCACGCACATATTCGCCCTCTTTTTTAGTGTAACTAAGGTGTGGCTCTCTTCCCAACCGACGAGAATAAAAAAGCTTATTCCGTTCGTTGTTGGTCAAATCGAACGGGTAATGGTAAATATTACTCCCTTCCACAAAGAAAGGCCGTTTTTCATCAAAATACGTTTCGAAATTGGTTAGGTTCACCACCGACGGGTCGGCTTCCACTTGCCCGAAATCGGGATTTACCGTGAAATTCAGTGTAATGTCGTGGGTAATACTGACCTTACCGTCCACTCCCACTGACGCTTTTGTACGGGTTCCCGTAGCAAACGGATTTCCTTTTTCCTTTTCCGAAAGGGTAAGCTGAGAAAGGGCAAAAGGAACAATCTCGATGTCTTTTTTGGGATTAATGTTACGAATACCATCCAGAACGCCGAAATTACCTATAAATTTGGCCGAAGCTTTGTCGATAGGCTGCCAGAACGAACGCTCCTGGTGGCGATAAACGTGCCGCATCACCTCCAGGCCCCAACGGTATTGATTGTTCTTTCCGAAACGAAGCTGAGAATAGGGTATACGTATTTCGGCATACCATCCGTCGGGTTGCAGGGAAGTTCTCACTTCCCAAATCGGGTCCCAACTGTAGTCCTCGTCGTTCTCCTCCGTTAGCCTCCAGTCGGTTTTACTTCCTGCGGCGGTAACCAGAAACGCAAAAGCCGTCATCTTATCTTCGTAACTGTCTATGGCAATGGCAACCGCATCACCATCAGCATCGTCACGTCTAGAAACACGGCGGACAATCTTACCGGGTTCGGCGTCGAGTGCCTTTATAGCTATGTATAAATTATCGTCATCGTAGACAATAGCAAATTGAGTTTGTTGAGAAGGTTGGGCACCGGAATGGGGTTCAAACTGCACAAAATCACTTCCCCAGACGGCATTCAGCCAGCAGTCGTCTGTCAGTTGACCGTCTATATCCGGTACTTGCTGCGTGCGTGAAGTAGTGTAGGTTCTTGTTTGGGAAAAAGCCAATAACGAAAACAAGAAAAACAACAGTGTGTAGTAAATTTTCATCATATTTTGTTGGGTATATCCATAAGACGTAACAAAGGCCTTTTCCGTTACAAATTTTGTGACGTTTTTACCCCTTCAACCTTTCTCTCCTCCGTCTCAATGATTATGGCCGCTACCGTTTTCCAAAATGTCGTGAAGCGCTTCAACCGAATGCGTGTAATCAACGTAAGCCTCCACGTAAGCACGTCCTTCTTCGGCGGAATTGTTTTTCCCCTTGTTGAGTGTTTCCACCTTGTGGTATTTCTCCCTGATCACACTTCCGATATGGTTGTTCAATTGGACAAGTAATTTGTGAATATCGTTGTTCTCGATGGCTTTATCACTCAACACAATTATTTGTTTGGTAGTTCCTGCCGGTTTTAACCCGGTATAGGGTGCGCCTTCCGTTTCCCGATGCAACCTCACAAGCGTTTCGAAAAAATGCTTTTCAAGGATGGCGTAAATTTCCCGGTCACCCGATTTCAAACCGTAGACCTTATTGAACAAACCGGATATTTCAGCTTCCTGTTCCCGGGTAATCCATTTGAAGACCAAATTCACGTTGTTTGTTTCAAGCGCTTTAACCGCATCCTTAATCACAGGGCCGTCGTACGAGTCACAATGAGCAAAGAGAGGTGTTGATGCAAAAAACAGCAGTACGGAAATAAACAACCCAGGCAACACACTTTTGAAAGAGTTTCTACGAGCAGGTACATTTTTCACATCTACTACTTCAACATTTAATTCTTTTGTTTTCATTTTAAATTCATTTTAAAAAAGTTAATAATAAAATTTTCTGAAAACAAAAGTATACATCTCTCTCCCTCTGTGCGACCTACTTTGTAATTTAGGACCTATTTCCGGCAAAAAAATGGTTTTCCGGTTGAATCATACCAAGCGTTTTCAAACGGTCAAATCAATCCTGATCCTTCAGGATAAGCCGAAGCGAGTTATTTCGAGTAACATAATTCCACGCCCAATTGATAAAAACAATGAGTTTGTTGCGCACACTAAGTATAAGCATCAGGTGAAGGAACATCCAGACAAGCCACGCGAACCGTCCTTTAAATTTAGCAAAGGGCAGGTCTACTACAGCCTTGTTTCTGCTAACAGTTGCCATAGTTCCAAGGTTACGGTATTCATAAGGACGGAGATTAGTCTTCCTTAAATGGATGTACTGAAGGTTTTTTGCCAAGTTTTTGCCGTGCCCTATGGCAACATTTGCCACCTGGGGATGCCCCTTGGGATAGTTGGAGGTTTCCATATAAGCCACGTCTCCGATAGCAAAAACATCGCTGAGTCCCTCCACCCGGTTTATCCGGTCGACTTTAATTCTTCCGCCTCTCACTATGGATTGTGGAGGAATACCATCAAGTGCATTACCGGTGATACCGGCTGACCAGATAACGCTTTTGGAACGAATGGTTTCGCCATTGTTGAGTGTGATTTCATTTCCGTCGTAATTGGTTACAATCACGTTGGTTTTTACAATCACACCCATATCACGCAGGTATTTTTCGGAATAGTCTTGTGCAAATCGACTCATGGTGGACAGCGTGTTCGACCCTCCTTCCAGGAGATACACACTGACCTTAGACGAATCGATATGGGGATAGTCTTTCGGAAGTACTTCGCGCTTCATCTCGACAAATGCGCCGGCCATCTCAACACCTGTGGCGCCTGCACCCACAATAACGATGTTGTACAAGCCTTCCTTATCAGTTTCGTAAAGGAGTTTTTCAAAATTCATCAGGATAAAGTTTCGTACATTAATGGCCTGGTAAGTAGATTTTAATCCCAATGCATATTCTTCTACCTGGCGGTTCCCGTAGAAGTTAGTCCGCGACCCGGTGGCAATAACCAGATAATCGTATGAAAATATACCGATAGAAGTGTCTATCGTTTTCTCTCCGGCGTTAAGGGAATATACTTTTGCAAGGCGGATCCGGACATCTTTTCTGTTCTGAAATATTTTACGAATGGGGAATGAAACGGTTGACGGTTCTATTTGCGAAGCAGCTACCTGATAAAACAGAGGAGGAAATTGGTGATGATTTATTTTATCTATGACAAGAATATCAAATCTGTTTTTTTTCAAATGCCGTACAAACTGTAATCCCCCAAAACCACAACCAATAACTACGACCTTTTTCATTGTTCAAAAATTAGTTGATAAATCAAGTTTTAATAGATCATGCGCATTCATTTTAATCATAAAACGTCTGAAACGGCAGAATGTTTTCAAAGGGTCGGACAGCTTGACAAATATGTAAAAAGCAGAAAGCGCTACGAATCACTCGCGGCGCTTTCTTAATGTTTAACATTTTAAAAATCACAGCTTCGCTGTGGTTACATCTTGGTTCAGTCTTTTAGTCCTTCACCTTCGGCAGATGCTCCCTCAGCGATTTGCGTTTTGTCCTGTGTATCAACTTTTTCTGTCACAGGAACTTCTGAAGCATTCACTTCTTTTGTATCTTTTAGTTCAACGGTTTCTTCAGCCTTAACTTCTTCAGCTTTTGCTTCTTCTTTTTTCACTTTCGAGTCCTTGGCTTTAGAATCTGCAGCAGCAACTGGAGCGGCGGCACCCGTAGCTTTTCTACGTGAACGGCGCGTTTTTGCTTTCTTGACTCCGCCTTCACCCAACATGTTTTCGTTGTAGTCAACCAACTCGATGAAGCACATTGCTGCATTATCTCCCAAGCGATAGCCTGTTTTGATGATGCGGGTATACCCTCCGGGACGATCAGCTACTTTTTGCGAAATATACTGAAAAAGTTCGGTAACTGCAAATTTATTTTGCAAAATACTGAAAACTACTCTTCGCGAACTGGTGGTGTCCTCTTTTGATTTGGTGATGATAGGTTCTACAAACTTTCTTAATTCCTTGGCTTTAGGCACAGTAGTGAAAATACGTTTGTGCATGATGAGCGATGTTGCCATGTTCGATAACATGGCATCGCGATGTGCAGCTTTACGTCCTAAATGATTATTTTTCTTATTGTGTCTCATTATCGTTAATCTTTATCTAATTTATATTTCGAGATATCCATACCGAACGACAGGCTTAAATTATCAAGTAACTCCTCCAGCTCAGTAAGCGATTTTTTTCCGAAGTTTCTGAACTTCAACAAATCGTTTTTGTTGTGCATCACCAGATGACCCAGGGTTTCCACTTCAGCCGCTTTCAGGCAGTTGAGCGCACGAACCGAAAGATTCAGGTCAGACAATTTGCGTTTCAGCAATTGACGCATGTGCAACACTTCTTCGTCGAATTCCTCGATATTCTCTGTACCGGTGGTTTCTACCATCATCTTGGCTTCGTCAGAGAACAACGCAAAATGCTGGATAAGGATTTTAGCAGCCTCCTTTAACGCATCTTTCGGTTGGATGGAACCATCCGTGGTAACTTCGATAATTAATTTTTCGTAGTCGGTCTTTTGCTCGATACGGTAATTCTCTATTTCGTATTTTACATTTCTGATAGGCGTGAAAATAGAGTCGATAGCAATGGTTTGCACGTCTTCAGAAGGCAACATAGCACGATTTTCCTCAGCTGGAACATATCCACGTCCCTTGTTGATGGTCAGTTCGAGCCGTAATTCAGCTTTCTTCTCTAAATGACAGATTTCAAGTTCAGGATTCAGAACTTCAAAACCAGTCAGTAATTTGCCAACATCTCCGGCTTTAAACACATTCGTGCCCGATACATTGAGACTTACTTTTTCCGTATCAAATTCTTCTACTATCCTTTTAAACCTAATTTTTTTCAGATTCAGGATAATAGTCGTCACATCTTCAATTATACCCGGAATAGAAGCAAATTCATGTTCAACACCGTCAAACTTTACCGATGTAATTGCATATCCTTCGAGAGAAGAAAGCAAAATACGGCGCAACGCGTTACCAATGGTAATGCCGTATCCGGGCTCCAGCGGACGGAATTCGAACTTCCCGGAGAACGCATTCTCCTGGATCATGATTACTTTATCGGGTTTTTGGAATGCTAATATTGCCATGAAATTATTGTTTAGAATATAATTCTACGATCAATTGTTCTTTAATGTTTTCGGGGATATCAGCTCTTTCGGGCAAATGCAGAAACTTACCGCTCATAGATGCTCTGTCCCACTCTAACCAAGGATATTTACTGTGATTGAAACCGGTAAGTGCATTTGAGATCACTTCCAACGATTTCGATTTTTCTCTCACACCGACAACTTCTCCGGCTCTCACGCTATACGACGGAATGTTTACTACTTTTCCATTTACGGTGATATGACGGTGCGATACAAGCTGACGGGCAGCTGCTCTTGTAGGTGCTATACCTAATCGATAAACGACGTTGTCTAAACGCGATTCCAATAACTGAAGCAGTACTTCACCTGTAATACCGCGGCTACGGGCAGCTTTTTCGAAAGTTAACCGGAATTGTTTTTCCAATACTCCGTAAGTATATTTTGCACGTTGTTTTTCACGCAACTGAATTCCGTATTCCGACGTTTTACGTCTACGTGTATTTCCGTGCTGTCCCGGGGGGTAGTTCTTTTTAGAAAGAACCTTATCGGGACCGAAAATAGGTTCACCGAATTTTCGGGCGATTTTTGTTTTTGGACCAGTATATCTTGCCATTTTTACAAATTAAACTTTTTCTACTGAAGCCTAAACTGTGCAGCCGCGATTACAGAGAAGTATATTGTAATCAAATCACAGCTCAAGTTTCTGTATGATTGAAACTTATGATTATTTACTTTTTTTTGATGTTCAGACGAATAACTACCGGATCAGACTCTTCTAGCTTTGGGTGGACGACAGCCATTGTGAGGAATGGGTGTAACGTCTACAATCTCGGTCACCTCAATTCCTGCACCGTGAATGGTTCTGATAGCCGACTCACGGCCGTTTCCCGGACCTTTCACATAAGCTTTCACCTTACGGAGCCCCAGGTCATAAGCCACTTTAGCGCAGTCTGAAGCCACCATTTGAGCCGCGTAAGGGGTGTTCTTTTTAGAACTTCTGAAGCCCATTTTTCCGGCTGATGACCAGCTTATCACTTCTCCGTTATCGTTGGTTAATGAAACAATGATGTTATTGAACGATGAAGAGATGTGAGCCTGTCCTTCGGCACTTACTTTAACGTTTCTCTTTTTTGCTGCAACTGTTCTTTTTGCCATATTCCTTATCTGTTATTTAGTAGCTTTTTTCTTATTAGCAACGGTTTTCTTTCTTCCTTTTCGCGTACGTGCATTGTTCTTGGTGCTTTGTCCGCGGACAGGTAACCCGATACGATGGCGGATACCACGGTAGCAGCCGATATCCATCAGTCGTTTAATGTTCAACTGTACTTCAGAGCGAAGATCTCCTTCCACTTTGTATTCGGTTGAAATAATCTCACGAATACGTGCTGCCTGATCGTCTGTCCAATCTTTTACTTTGATATCTCTATCCACTTCGGCTTTAGCTAAAATACTGTTTGCCGAGCTGCGTCCGATGCCATAGATATAAGTTAACGCTACCTCGCCTCTCTTATTTTGCGGCAAATCGACCCCTACAATTCTTATAGCCATATAATTTTTTTAAATTGTTATTTTTTAATCTTATCCCTGACGTTGTTTGAACTTGGGATTCTTTTTGTTGATAATGTATAAACGGCCTTTTCTGCGAACAATTTTACAGTCAGCCGTACGTTTTTTTAAAGATGCTCTTACTTTCATATTTGTATTTTTTAGATGTCAGACATCAGATTTTAGATTTTAGACAATTATGGTCCGACGTCTATTATATGATATCTAATTTTCTTGTTTTATTTATATCTGAATGAAATCCTTCCTTTCGAAAGATCGTAAGGCGACATTTCTACTCGCACTCTGTCTCCGGGTAAAATCCGGATGTAATGCATACGCATTTTCCCCGAGATGTGTGCGGTAATTTCATGTCCGTTTTCTAATTCTACACGGAACATAGCATTAGACAATGCTTCTACTATTGTTCCGTCTTGTTCAATTGCTGTTTGTTTAGCCATTTCCGCTCTTTTTAATTGTTGCTTGTTTCCTGAATAAACTCAAATGTCGACAAAATATCGGCTTTCCCGTTTCGGATAGCTACAGTGTGTTCAAAATGTGCCGATGGTTTGCGGTCCTTAGTTCGAACCGTCCATCCGTCGTTTTCAAACACCACATTTTTACTTCCCATATTGATCATCGGTTCAATGGCAATACACATTCCGTTTTTCAATAACGGACCTGTCCCTCTTCTACCATAATTCGGCACTTCGGGCGCTTCGTGCATGTCTCTGCCTATTCCGTGACCTACCAATTCCCTTACAACCGAATAACCGTGTGACTCACAATAAGTTTGTATAGTGAAACCGATGTCTCCCACTCTCTTATCGTGACAGGCCTGTTCGATGCCTTTGTAAAGCGCTTCTTTGGTAACGTTAAGTAATTGTTTAATCTCTTCTCTTACCTCTCCCACGCAGAACGTGTATGCCGAATCGCCACAATATCCCTGTTTGTTTGTACCGCAATCAATGGATATGATGTCGCCCTCTTGCAAAGGGTGATTGTTGGGAATTCCGTGCACCACTTTTTCATTTACCGAAGCACAAATGGAATTAGGAAAACCGCCGTATCCTAAAAAGGTGGGGATAGCTCCGTGATCCCTGATAAACTCCTCCGCAATTTTGTCGAGTTGAAGTGTCGTCACCCCGGGTTTGATGTGTTTGGAAAGCTCTCCCAGAGTCATTCCTACCAAACGGTTGCTTTGACGCATCAATTCGATTTCTTCGTCGGTTTTCAGTATGATCGTTCTACTATTCATCCCCATTTATTCGCCAGAAACTTAATAAGCTGCAATTGAGCCGGACCGGCCTTTAATTTTAGCTCCCGATTTAAGGAAACCATCGTAATGACGCATCAGCAAGTGACTTTCTATCTGTTGCAAGGTGTCGAGCACTACTCCAACAAGAATCAGCAACGAGGTTCCTCCGAAAAATTGTGCAAACTGCGAATTTATCCCGGTAATTCCAGCAAAAGCAGGCATAATAGCTACTAATGCCAAGAAAATTGACCCAGGAAACGTGATCCTTGACATGACAAGATCGATGTACTCCGCCGTCCTTTTACCGGGTTTTACACCGGGAATAAAGCCGTTGTTTCTCTTCAGGTCTTCTGCCATTTGAATAGGATTAACGGTAATTGCCGTATAGAAATAGGTGAAAGCAATAATCAGCAACGCAAAGATGAAATTATACGAAAAACTGGTGTAATTCATCAGCGAAGCCCAAAAACCGCCGCCCTCTCCTACTGAGAACTGAGCAATAGTAAGCGGTATAAACATAATCGCCTGTGCAAAGATGATAGGCATTACGTTAGCTGCATTCACTTTTAGAGGGATATACTGGCGCACACCACCGTATTGCTTGTTACCCACAATACGTTTGGCATACTGTACAGGTATCTTTCTCGTGCCTTGTACCAACATAATCGCTCCGGCTATAACCACCATCAGGAAAATGATTTCGAGCAGGAAGAGCACCAATCCCCCGGGAGCATTGAGCAACCGGTCGAACTCAGCGACCAAAGCATGCGGCAGACGGGCAATAATACCAATCAGGATGATAAAGGAAATACCGTTACCAATACCTTTGTCGGTAATTCTTTCTCCCAGCCACAGCACAAACATACTGCCACCGGCGAGAATAATGGTTGAAGGAATTACCCAGTCAAACAATCCTCCCGGAATTGCCGATCCCAAAGCTCCGTAGATATAAGCGGGCCCTTGAAAAAGCAAAATGGCAACCGTCAGATAACGGGTATACTGGTTCATCTTCGTACGTCCACTTTCTCCTTCGCGTTGCATTTTCTGGAAAGCCGGAACGGCAATACCCAACAACTGCATCACGATGGAGGCAGAGATGTAGGGCATAATTCCCAACGCAAAAATTGAAGCGTTCGCAAACGCACCTCCCGAGAACATATCGAGCAATCCCAGCAGACCTGAGCTTGCATTGGCCTGTAAGGCCTCGAGTTGCAGCGGGTTAACACCCGGAAGTACGACAAATGAACCGAACCGGTATATGGCTATAAAACCCACCGTGATGAGTAACCTCATCCGCAGGTCTTCAATTTTCCAAATATTTTTTACTGTCTGTACAAATCCCATTTTTTCAGAGTTTTACGGCTGTACCTCCTGCAGAAGAAATAGCTTGTTCCGCAGCCTTGGAGAAAGCGTGAGCTTCAACTTCCAATTTTGCCGAAAGTGTTCCTCTTCCAAGAATTTTAACCAAGTGTTTTCGGGAAATAAGGCCGGCATTGATCAATACCTCCGGAGTTATCTTTTCTATTTTCTGAGAATCGGCCAATACCTGAAGTGTTTCAATGTTGATGGCTTTGTATTCAACTCTGCTCAGTGGATTAAATCCGAATTTAGGTACGCGACGCTGTAAAGGCATCTGTCCTCCCTCAAATCCGGTTTTTCTGGAATAACCCGATCTTGATTTTTGTCCTTTGTGTCCTCTTGTCGAAGTACCTCCTCTGCCCGATCCCGATCCGCGTCCGATTCTTTTGCGGGTTTTGGTTGCGCCTTCAGCGGGTTTTAAGTTCGATAAATTCATTATTATCTATATTTTATCGTTATAAACTAATTTATTCTACAATCGTTACTAAATGATGAACTTTACGGATAAGGCCTCTAATAGTAGGGTTATCTTCATGTTCAACCACTTTGTTCATTTTCGTCAATCCTAACGCATCTAACGTTTTTTTCTGAATTTTAGGGCAGTTTATTCTGCTGGTAGTCTGTTTTACTTTTATAGTAGCCATTTCAAAATCCTTCCGTTTTTATCCGTTAAATACTTTTTCTAAACTAACTCCGCGATTTTGAGAAACAGTAATGGGATCTCTCAGTTCGCACAACGCTTCAATGGTGGCTTTTACCAGGTTGTGAGGATTTGACGATCCTTTCGATTTCGCCAGAATATCGGTAATTCCTGCACTTTCCAACACGGCACGCATGGCCCCCCCTGCTTTTACTCCTGTTCCGGTAAAGGCTGGTTTCAGAAAAACTTCGGCTCCGCCGAAACGGGCAGATTGTTCGTGAGGGATAGTCCCTTTGTAAACGGGAACTTTCATCAAGTTCTTTTTGGCTGCTTCAACACCTTTAGCAATAGCAGTAGTCACCTCACCGGCTTTACCCAATCCCCAGCCAATAATACCGTCTTCGTTTCCAACTACAACCATAGCAGCAAATGTGAATGTACGACCTCCTTTTGTTACCTTGGTAGTACGATTGATAGCCACTAGCCTGTCCTTCAACTCTAAATCGTTTGTCGATTTTACTCTTCTATCTGTTCCTGTCATAGTTGTTTAAAATTTAAGTCCTCCTTTACGAGCGGCATCAGCCAATTCTTTTATACGTCCATGATATAAGTAACCGTTTCTGTCGAATGCTACCTTCTCAACCCCGGCTTCTTTAGCGTTGCTGGCAATCATCTCGCCAACTTTTGCAGCTATTTCTTTTTTGGGAAGTTTTTCTTCCACTTTCAAAGATGAAGCCGATGCCAGCGTAACTCCATTAATATCATCGATAACCTGCGCGTATATTTGTTTATTACTCCTGAACACGGACAAACGCGGACACTCGCTGGTCCCGCTGATCTTACCGCGAACACGAGTCTTAATCTTTAGTCTTCTTTCTGTTTTTGTTAACATAGCGATTTCTGTTTACGTAAATTATTTACCTGCTGTCTTACCCGATTTGCGACGGATTTGTTCACCAACAAATTTAATACCTTTACCTTTGTAAGGTTCGGGTTTGCGGAATGAACGAATTTTTGCACAAACCTGTCCGAGCAATTGCTTATCGGAAGACTCCAAAATAATAAGCGGATTCTTGTTCCTTTCCATCTTGGTTTCCACTTTAATCTCCTGGGGTAATTCCAGGAATATGTTGTGGGTATAACCAAGTGATAATTCCAGAATTTGTCCGTTATTGGTTACACGGTATCCAACACCAACAAGCTCCAGTTCCTTGCGAAATCCTTCCGAAACGCCAATCACCATATTGTGGAGCAAAGAACGGTATAACCCGTGCATGGCTCTGTGTTCTCTATCGTCGGTAGGCCTGATAACGGTTAAGACACCGTTTTCAACCTCTACTTTCATATCAGGGTTCACGTGTTGTTTTAGTTCTCCTTTAGGGCCTTTCAACGTAATCACGTTATCTTCTCCCACCGTTACTGCAACGCCGGAAGGCAATGAAATGGGCAATTTTCCTATTCTTGACATACTATTCTCCTCCTGAAATTAATAAACGTAACACAATACTTCACCGCCGATTTTCTGAACGGCAGCTTCTTTATCCGTCATTACTCCTTTTGAAGTAGATAATATGGCAATACCCAAACCGTTCAGTACCCGGGGCATATTCTTATAACCGGTATACCGACGTAACCCGGGTGAAGATATGCGAATCAGTTTTTTGATCGCATTCACTTTATTTACCGGATCGTATTTCAAGGCAATCATAATAGAGCCTTGTGGTCCATCCTCTACAAACTTATAATTAAGGATGTAGCCTTTGTCAAAGAGAATCTTTGTGATGTCTCTTTTCAAGTTTGATGCGGGAATTTCCACCACACGATGCTTCGCCTGGATAGCATTTCTCAACCGCGTCAAATAATCTGCTATTGGATCTGTCATTATAAAAAAATTTAAATTGATCCCGACTGTCGGGACAATATTTAATAAAACTTCGTTAGTTCACTGTATTTTACCAGCTTGCTTTTTTCACTCCGGGTATAAGCCCTTTCGATGCCATTTCTCTAAACTGAATGCGTGATAATCCAAACTGGCGCATATAGCCTTTTGGGCGTCCGGTTATGTTGCAACGGTTGTGCAATCGAACGGGAGATGCATTTTTAGGGATGGTCTGAAGTGCTTCGTAATCGCCTTCTGCCAAATATTTTGCTCTTTTTTCGGCATAACGGGCAACCATCTTAGCTCTTTTCACCTCGCGGGCTTTCATTGATTCTTTTGCCATTTCTTACTTGTTTTTTTCTGTTCTAAACGGTAATCCAAATTCTCTGAGGAGTGCGTAGCCTTCTTCATCGGTTGCTGCAGATGTGACGAACGTAATGTTCATTCCCAGCAAACGGGAGATGCTGTCGATATTGATTTCGGGAAAGATAATCTGCTCCTGGATTCCCAGGGTATAGTTTCCTCGTCCGTCGAGTTTCCCTTCAATTCCCCTGAAGTCACGAATACGCGGTAACGCCACACGAATAAGTCTTTCGAGGAATTCATACATTTTATTGTGACGCAACGTTACGCGGGCTCCGATAGCCATTTTCTTACGTAACTTGAAGTTGGAAATGTCTTTTCTCGAGTAAGTTGCCACCGCTTTCTGACCGGTAATTGCCGTTAGCTCGTTGATCGCTGTCTCGATGATTTTCTTGTCAGCTACTCCTATACCCAATCCCTGATTTATAACTATCTTGTCGAGTTTGGGAGCCTGCATAACGGATTTGTATCCAAATTCTTTCATCAAGACAGGTACAATACGCTCAGCGTATTCTTTTTTGAGAGTAACCGTACTTCTGTTTCCCTGATCTTCTGTTTGGGG
>JABNAD010000113.1_pt3 | contig 36039 bp, 33 predicted proteins | sample 7240381 | NCBI WGS metagenome assembly JABNAD01 (sample SAMN11332834, study PRJNA596920) | anaerobic digester metagenome | biome: digested sludge; isolation source: digested sewage sludge-derived enrichment culture grown on H2/CO2 | place: Germany: Goettingen
TTTGTTTTAGGTACTCACACCATTGATACCAGAACACAAAGGAGGGATCATGTAGCGCAGCGGAACTAATCCCTCCGGGGTCACAGGCAAAGGCTAATCCTTATGGGTTGGCCTTTTTGTTTTAGGTACTCACACCATTGATACCAGAACACAAAGGAGGGATCATGTAGTGCAGCGGAACTAATCCCTCCGGGGTCACAGGCAAAGGCTAATCCTTACGGGTTGGCCTTTTTTCTTTAGGTATTCACAGCATAAATGCGCTATTATTGTCCCTTTGCACGTAATAATTTAGTGCTCATGTAAATACCATTGCATTTAATGCCCATTAAATCTATATTAGAAGAATGATTTAAACACCTCGCCATATGAAACCCAAAAAGAAACCGCAAATACCGCTATCGTACAAGCTAAAATTGACCTATCAGGAAATGCTACGCAAGGACAGGGAGTCGGGAGAGCTAACACCTCTACTGGAGAAGGATATTTTACGCCAAAAGGTAGGGCATCTACTAACCTATCCAACATTAGGGGAACATCTAAGAACTATAGAGGAGATAGAGAAAACTTTCCCAATAACGGGTTACATTTCAATTCCCAGACCGTTCGGGATGCGGAATACCAAAGACCCTTCAATCCTATACACCAGATCTGGAGCACGACTGTATTTGGTTCTTAACTAAAGTTCATAAGCGTACTTCTATAGCAACTTACAAAAAAACGCTAATGCCAAAGCCTAGACTCCAAATATCCCAAATGGTTACATAATTAGTTCTTACACATTCAAGTATGTACGCGTCGAGGGTTGAGAACTCAAAGTAGCACCCTATACGAGTGATCTTATCCTTTCCTACAGGCACTAAAAATTCTCCACCCCAAAAGGGAGACAAATGAACCTTATTCTGGAAATAGTACTTCTGAGGATAATGAGGTGGCAGCTTATCGAAAGTATTGTTGGTATTCCCCCAGTTCACAGAGATGCCTGCACGAGGATACAAATATCCAAACAACGGCTTTTTTCCTATAACAAAAGCATTTTTAAGCGATATGGTATGCACGGTAACACTACTATTCCCAAAGGTTTTATTCAAAAAACCGTACATAAGTGTGGGCTGATAGCCATACTTTAGCTGATACCCTGCTCCCACCGAGAAAAACCCGATGCTGCCAGCCATCTGTGCACGGTAGTGCGTTGGGACAAACCAATGGGGCTTTATAACAAGCGTGTCATCCTTTAGCACTATCTCCTGTGGTTTTCCAAGCCGCTCAATTAGAGCCTTTGTTTTAGATTTTGGCGGATCACCTGGCGAGCACATCACCTCCTGTGCCATGGTTAGTACTAAAACACAAACAAGTATAGTGGTTCTTACTTTCGAAATATTCATATGCTTAAAACCTCCTAACTGTTACCTTGTAACTATCCTCAAAAACATCAACAAGAACAATCTCTCTATCCTCACTATCGCCACAAACCAAGTAGGGTACATTGCCGTACCAGTCCTTGTAATAAGTTCCATAATAGAAGCTATGTGTATGACCATGAATGGATAGAGCTACGCTATTTCTATCCAAAATAAAATTGTACAAATGTCCATTCCCTACACTAAACTGTTGATCCCAAGGCTGTATGTGAGCAAACACAAATTTGTGCTTCCATTCACCCTCTGTGGCAAGGGTACCATCTAGCCATGTAAAATCGGGGTCTTTACCATTTCTCTCCCAAATGTTATCGTCAAAGAAAAGCAGCTTACAACCATTATAATCTAGACTAAAGTTAAACTTGCCAAACATCTCCTTGTACATAAACTCCCCATTCGAAAGGCAGTCGTGATTACCAACAAGAGTAACAATTGGGTACCGTAGCGGTTTTATAATGTCCCTGTACCATAAAAACTCCCGATAAATGCCACTAAGCGTAATATCGCCCATATGCACAACAAAGTCGATGCTGTCAATCTGGTTTAACGCAGCAATCTGATCCTTAAAATCATCGTAGTAAGTATGGCTATCGCCAATTACTGCAAAACGAAAGGGCTTAAACGCATTGCTACTCTTAGCCGCAAGAGCCTTAATTGCCTTTCCATTCAAATTCGCCTCACCATCCTTAACCTTTGCCTCGTAAGGGCTATATTCTATCAGGTTTTCGCATCCTGTGTTTAAAACAAAAACAAACAGTATTGCTGTAAATAAAGCATGCCTTCTCATTATAAAATTGGTTCTTCCTAATTTCACATTAATAGCAACAACAAACACTAACATATGCTGCCAGAGCAATTGCGCTGTGTTATTCCAAGAACAAAGGAATGAATAAAATACCCCCATACTATTGTACCAAAAGGTCAATTAACCTTATTTAACAAGGTTTTAGCGCTACAAAGGAGCACTGAATATTAAAAAAATGAAGCGCAAAGCCCCGTTTAATAAATACAAAGAGAAACCACTAATCGGCTAACAATAATTAACTATAAACACTCTTTTTTCTATCTTTGCAAACTATTATTAAACGATGCAAATTCAACGCCTTATGGATTATAATTTCAATGAGATAGAGAAAAAATGGCAACAGTACTGGAGGGATAAAAAAACCTACAAGGTTGATGTTGACAATAATCGCCCAAAGTTCTATGTACTCGATATGTTCCCATACCCATCGGGAGCAGGCCTCCACGTAGGGCATCCACTAGGCTACATTGCTTCCGATATCTATAGCCGCTACAAGCGCCAGCAAGGGTTTAACGTGCTTCACCCAATGGGGTACGATGCTTTTGGCTTACCTGCCGAGCAGTATGCAATACAAACAGGCCAGCACCCTGCTGTAACCACTGAAAAGAATATCACTCGCTACCGCGAGCAGCTAGATAAAATTGGCTTTAGCTACGACTGGGATCGTGAGTTCCGCACCTGCGACCCTGAGTACTACCGCTGGACCCAATGGGCTTTTGTTAAGATGTTTGGGCACTGGTACAACAACCAGTCGCAAAAAGCAGAACCCATTGAGAGCCTTGTTGCGGAGTTTAAAACCAACGGAAACAGTAAGGTTAACGCCGCTTGCGGAGAGGTAAACCCCTTCTCTGCTGCACAGTGGAACGCCATGAGCGAAAACCAGCAGCAGGAAATCCTACTAAGCTACCGCTTAGCATACCTTGCCGATACTATGGTTAACTGGTGCCCTGCACTTGGAACCGTACTTGCCAACGACGAGGTTAAGGAGGGATTCTCCGTTCGTGGAGGCCATCCAGTTGAGCAACGCAAAATGAAACAGTGGTGCCTACGCATAAGCGCATACGCACAGCGCCTGCTCGATGAGCTGGATACGGTTGATTGGACCGACTCACTTAAGGAGATTCAGCGCAACTGGATTGGACGTTCAGAGGGGGCTGAAATCCTCTTCAATGTTGAGGGAAGCAACAACCCAATACTCGTATTCACTACTCGCCCCGACACCATTTATGGAGTAACCTTTATGGTACTAGCTCCAGAAAGCGAGCTGGTTAATGAGCTAACTAAACCAGAACAACGCGCTGCTGTTGATGCATACATTGCTGAGGCCAAGAAGCGCACAGAGCGCGAACGCATGGCCGATGCTAAGCGTGCAACAGGCGTATTTACTGGTAGCTATGCCATTAACCCATTTACCAACGAGCAAATTCCCATTTGGATAAGCGAATACGTACTTGCGGGTTACGGCACAGGGGCTATTATGGCTGTACCTGCGCACGATAGCCGCGACTTTATTTTTGCCCGTACCTTTAACCTACCCATTCGCCAAGTTGTGGCGCAAAAGGGACAAGAGCCTACCGATCCTGCAACATGGGAAGAGTCCTACGACTCCAAGGATGGTATTGCTATTAACAGCGAGCTAATAAATGGATTGCCAACCATAGAGGCAATTAAGAAAATCAACAACGAAATTGAAAACCGCAAAATAGGTAAGCGAAAAGTGAACTATCGCCTGCGCGATGCCATCTTTAGCCGGCAACGCTACTGGGGCGAACCATTCCCTATTTACTATAAAGATGGAATGCCCTACACCCTAAACGAAGACAAACTTCCACTTGAGCTTCCTGAGGTTGATGCGTTCCTTCCCACAGAACAGGGCGAACCACCACTTGGTAGGGCAAAGAACTGGAATACAAACGATGGTTTCCCTCTTGAGCTTAGTACCATGCCTGGCTTTGCGGGTTCCTCTGCATACTACCTCCGCTACATGGATCCACGCAATAGCAATGCGCTAGTATCCAAGGAGGCTAATGAGTACTGGGAGAACGTTGACCTTTACATTGGCGGAACAGAGCACGCTACAGGGCACCTTATATACTCTCGTTTCTGGAACAAGTTCCTTTTTGACCTTGGCGTGGTATGCAAACCCGAACCGTTCAAAAAGCTTATTAACCAGGGGATGATACAAGGACGCTCTAACTTTGTTTACCGCGTAAAGAATACAAACAAGTACGTATCCCTTAATCTTAAGGATCAGTACGATGTTACCCCAATTCACGTGGACGTAAACATTGTTGATAACGATATACTTGATGTAGATAGGTTCCGCACCTGGATGCCCGAGTACAAGGATGCCGAGTTCATTCTTGAGGATGGCAAGTACATCTGCGGCTACGCCGTTGAGAAAATGAGCAAGAGCATGTGGAACGTGGTAAACCCCGACATGATTGTTGATAGGTATGGTGCCGACACCCTCCGCATGTACGAGATGTTCCTTGGCCCACTAGAGCAATCAAAACCTTGGGACACAAACGGCATCGATGGCGTACACAAGTTCTTCCGCCGCCTATGGCGCCTTTACCACGACTCTAACATGAACTTTACTGTTAGCAACGAGGCAGCTACCAAGGATGAGCTAAAGGTTATTCACAAAACCATTAAGAAGGTAACTGAAGATATTGAGAAGTTTAGCTTTAACACCAGCGTTTCGGCATTTATGATTTGCGTTAATGAGCTAACCGATCTTAAGTGCAATAAGCGCGAGGTACTAGAAGCCCTTGCAATTATTGTATCGCCATATGCGCCTCATATTGCAGAGGAACTGTGGCATTCACTTGGCCACACAACCAGCATTTGCGAAGCGCAGTGGCCTAGCTACAACGAGGATCTTCTTGTTGAGAGCACGTTTACCTGTCCAATTTCATTTAATGGCAAAACCAGATTTACACTTGAGCTACCGCTCAATTTGCCAAAAGAAGAGGTTGAGAAAATGGTGATGAACCACGAGAACACAGCAAAGCACCTTGAGGGAAACCAACCTAAGAAGGTTATTGTTGTTCCCAATAAAATTGTAAACATTGTAATGTAGCCACAAACCATTCAATGTTCTTTCTTTACTGAACCAAAAAAACATGTCCTCTCTTTAAGGGCATGTTTTTGGTTTTTGCCGTGCGTAAAACATAACAATATTTTAATACACAGCCCTATGCAATCTAAGTTGCTACTTAAAAACCTTCGCAGCTATTTCATTATAGCATTTGGTCTATTCCTATACACTTTAGCGTGGACAGCCTTCCTTATCCCACACAAAATAACAGGAGGTGGCGTTTCTGGTGTTGGTACTCTAATCTACTTTGCAACAGGTTTTCCTGTTGGTTATAGCTACTTCATAATTAATATATTCCTAATTATGCTAGCTATCAAGATACTAGGAGCCAACTTTGGGGTAAAAACCATTTTTGGGATAATAACCGCATCAATCTTACTCTCCACCCTACAAACGCTAATTAAGCAACCCATTGTGGACGACAAGTTTATGTCGGCTATTATAGGTGGAATGCTCTCTGGGGTAGGTATCGGAATTACGTTTACTCAGGGGGGCAGCAGTGGTGGAACAGATATTATCGCCATGATAATAAACAAGTACCGCAACATTAGCCCAGGTAAGGTTATACTATATATAGATGTGTTTATTATTGGTAGCGCCTTTTTAGTGCTACTAGACCAAGATCCCGTAAAGCGTATAGAAACCATTGTGTACGGCTACGTATCAATGTCTATTACCGCATATGCCATTGATGCTGTACTATCGGGTAATCGGCAGTCGGTACAAATATTTATCTTCTCAAAAAAATATGCAGCCATTGCCGATAGAATTACCAATGATATTCGCCGTGGTGTAACCCTTATGGATGGCAAAGGCTGGTACACCAAGGAGCAGCAAACTGTGCTTATTACTCTTGTGAGAAAGCATGAGGTAAACGATGTTTACAAAATCATTAAAGAGCTAGACTCCGAAGCCTTTATCTCCGTAGCCAACGTAATGGGAGTTTACGGTCAAGGATTTGAGCGCATCCGCTCCTAAAAAGCCATTCAACAACCCCTAATTCCCTTACCTAACCAATGAAAAAAACACTCATTATTTCTGCTATTATACTTGGAGTACTACTTGCTGCGGCTGCCGTTTTTTTTGCCACCCAAAGTGCAACAGATAGCAGCACTATTTCCGAGACTGATGAAATTATTGTAACACAGCCTATACTTGAGTACGGAATTCCAGTTGACTCCTTTAATGTGCAAAGCGGCACTATCAAGAGAAATCAAACCATAGGAACAATTTTAGGCGACTTTGGATGCAAAGCCGAGATTATTAACCAGCTGCCCTCCTTATCGAATGGAAACTTTAGCCTTCGACAGGTTAGGGCTGGCAACTCATACAAAATCTTTTTGAGCAAGGATAGCCTCCAAAAGCCCACTTACTTTGTTTACGAGCATACACCAACCGAGTATGTTGTGTTTACCCTCACCGATAGCGTTAGCATAAGCAAACAGCAAAAACCCATAAGAGTAGAGACAAAACTTAGCGAGGCTAAGATTTCCAGTTCTCTATGGGCTTCCATGTCAAACAACAACTTAAACCCAGTGCTCGCCTTAGAGCTCTCCGATGTTTTTGCGTGGACTGTGGACTTTTTTGGGATACAGCAAGGCGATGGCTTTAAGGTTTACTACGATGAACTTTATGTTGATAGCACATCGGTAGGCATTGGAACTATACATGCAGCATGGTTTAACCATAGAGGCAAACGATACTATGCCTATAGGTATATGCAGGACTCAACCTACAACTTCTGGGACGAAGAGGGAAATAGCCTAAAGAAGGCGTTCCTAAAGGCCCCGCTAAAGTTCTCAAGAATATCATCAAAGTTTACCAACAGCAGGCTTCATCCAGTGCTTAAAATTTACCGTCCACATACAGGTGTTGATTATGCGGCACCCGAAGGCACTCCCGTAATGGCCATTGGCGATGGAACTGTTGTTGAGCGCTCTTTTACCAAAGCTGCAGGAAATTTTGTTAAAGTAAAGCACAACAGCGTTTATACAACAGCTTACCTTCACCTCTCACGATTTGGTAAAAACATAAGCGTAGGTTCACGTGTATCGCAAGGCCAAATAATTGGTTATGTTGGCAAAACGGGATACGCCACAGGCCCACACCTCGACTTTAGGTTCTGGAAAAACGGTAAAGCCGTAAACCCGTTAACCGTTGAGTCGCCATCGGTAGAACCTATAAAAAAGGAGGGCATTGAGGCCTACCAGCAGTTTATTGCAACGCTCCAAAACAAACTCGATAGCGTTCCCCCTTCACCTATATTTCCAAGTAACGCAATTAACGCCCTATATAAATAGGTATAAAGAAGCGGAGCATAAAGCTCCGCTTCTTTCTATCCTCTTAAAATTTTCTCAATTACAACAGGGTAATGCTTGTACTCTAGCTCGTGAACACGCTGAGCCAAATCGCTTGCCGAATCGGTAGGTAACACCGGGCACTTGGCCTGAAAAATGGTTTTCCCCTCATCGTATTTGTGGTTTACATAGTGAATGGTAATACCACTCTCCTTTTCACCCGCCTCAATTACAGCTGAGTGCACTCGGTCACCATACATCCCCTTTCCTCCAAATTTTGGCAGCAGAGCAGGGTGAATATTCACAATCGCATTGGGATATTCATCAATTAGATTGGCAGGAATGAGCTTCAAAAATCCTGCAAGTACAACAAAATCTACACCCTCATTTTTAAGTATATCAACCACTTTGCCCAAGCGGAACTCATCCATACTAAACACAACCGCGCGTACACCCAACTTTTTTGCCCTTTCCAGAACGAAAGCCGACGGATTTTCGGTTAAAAAAAGATTTACACGGGCAACAGACGACCCCAAAAAGTGGTTAAAAATGTTCTCTGCATTGCTTCCTGAGCCCGATGCAAAAACAGCTATATTTCTCATTTTGTGATTTTTACAGATTATTGTTCTAACAAAATGGCAATTTTTGTTGCCGATTTGGCAAAATTAAGAACAAATAACTTACTTTTGCCGCATGAAATTTAACCACAACTTTTTTTAGTTTGGTTAAATGTTTCTTTATTTGCACTTGAAATTTATTTATTAATTAAACCTTAAAACTATGTCGGATATTGCAACCAGAGTTAAGGCCATTATCGTGGATAAGCTAGGAGTAGATGAGAACGAAGTTGTTCCAGCAGCAAGCTTTACTAACGATTTGGGTGCCGATTCACTTGACACCGTTGAGCTGATCATGGAATTCGAAAAGGAATTCAACATTTCTATTCCTGACGAAGAAGCTGAAAAGATCGGCACTGTTGGTGATGCAATTAACTACATCGAAAACCACGGAAAGTAGAGAATTTTTAGTAGGCAAAACGGGTAAATAATCTTTTTAAAAAAACTATGGAGCTTAAACGTGTAGTTGTTACTGGTCTTGGAACTATTAATCCAATAGGAAACAACATTCAAGAGTATTGGAACAGCTTAGAACAAGGTACAAGTGGATCTGATCTTATTAAAGGGTTTGATGCATCCAAGTTTAAAACCCAGTTTGCCTGCGAGTTAAAGAACTACGACCCAAAAAACTACTTTGACCGCAAGGAAGAGAAGAAGTTAGACCGCTATGCTCAGTACGCACTTATTGCTGCTGAAGAAGCTGTTAAAGACTCTAACCTCAACCTTGAGACTTTAGATCTTGACGAGTCTGGTGTTATTTGGGCTTCAGGAATTGGAGGAATCCAAACATTTTTCGAAGAAATGAGAGGCTACTTCGCGGGAGATGGTACTCCCCGATTTAGCCCCTTCTTTATCCCTAAAATGATTTCGGATATTGCAGCAGGTCATATTTCTATGAAATACGGTTTCCGTGGTCCAAACTATTCGACCGTATCTGCTTGCGCCTCTTCTACCAACGGTCTTATTGACGCATTCAACCTGATTCGCCTTGGCAAAGCCAAAGTATTTATTTCTGGTGGATCTGAGGCTTCTGTTAACGAGGCTGGCGTTGGTGGTTTCAACTCAATGCAAGCGCTATCAACCAATAATGCAGAGTACCAAAGCGCATCGCGTCCATTTGACGCAACCCGCGATGGCTTTGTAATTGGCGAAGGTGCTGCGGCTTTAATCCTTGAGGAGTATGAGCACGCTAAAGCTAGGGGTGCCAAAATTTACGCTGAAATGGTAGGTGGCGGAATGACTGCCGATGCGTACCATTTAACCGCTCCGCACCCAGAAGGACTTGGCGCTCGTAACGTAATGATTCAAGCACTTAAGGACGCTAACCTTAAACCAGAGGATATTGACTATGTAAACGTTCATGGTACATCTACTCCTCTTGGCGACATTGCTGAAACCAAAGCAATTGTTGCAGTATTTGGAGAGCACGCTTACAAACTAAATGTTAGCTCTACCAAATCAATGCACGGTCACCTACTTGGTGCTGCTGGTGCAGTTGAGGCTATAGCCACAATTTTTGCACTCTGCAAGCAGACTATCCCTCCTACAATTAACCTTAAGAACCTTGACCCAGAAATTGACAGTAAGCTAAACCTTACTCCAAACGTTGCACAGAAACGTGAGGTTAAGGCTGTTCTGAGCAATACCTTTGGTTTTGGAGGACACAACTCGTCTGTTATTTTCAAAAAATTTGTTGAGTAGATAAGTGTTTTCATCTCTCCTCAGTCCAATAAAGAAATTCAGAGTTCCTAATAGGGACAGGGAGTTTTATGAACAAGTTAGAAGGATCTTTGGGGTTGCTCCTAAAGATCTTAACTTGTATAAAACGGCTCTGATCCATAAATCGGCATCGGTATCCCTTAGCAAGGAAAAACGGGTGAACAACGAGCGCTTGGAATACCTTGGTGATGCCATTCTCGATGCCATTGTTGCCAACTACCTATTTACCCAGTTCCCCAACCAAAAAGAGGGATTCCTAACCAAGATGCGCTCAAAAATTGTGAGCCGCACAAGCCTCAATCAGCTGGCTATGGATCTGGGAATTGATAAGTTTGTGGTTAGCCACACCAACAACCCTCTTGCCCACAAGCATATACACGGCGATGCCCTTGAGGCGCTAGTTGGTGCTCTATACCTCGACAAGGGCTTTAAGGTTACCAGCACAAGTATTGTTGATAACATACTGCGCAAACATATCGACCTAGAGACTCTACAACAAACTGAAAGCGACTTTAAGAGTAGACTAATTGAATGGGCGCAAAAGAATAGGCAGCACATTCAGTTTGTTTGTAACGATCAGGGCACCGACAGCTGTAACATTCCAGGTTTTTTTGCCAGCGTAATGATTGAGAATTCCGTAATTGGTGAAGGAACAGGAACCTCAAAAAAAGAGGCAGAGCAACACGCTTCAATGGTTGCATTAACCCGAATTGAGGAGATGCTATCGCCCATTACTTTCGCATCGGAAATTGCGCCAGAACCTTGCTTAGCCCAAAACTAAGATCCAATACCCCACCCCAACAATACTTCTCGCTAAAAAAGCTAAATTAGCCACGGCTTTTTGTTTAACCATTCACGGCTCCACTGCAGGAGAAGCAATAGGTAAAGGAAGGATTGAGTAGATGAAACGAACTAAAATACACAAGCTCGAAGAAAAAGGTCATTCCCCATTTATTCTCATTGGAATATCCTACTCCGATAGCATACATAAGCTTGCATGGGCCTTAAACAGCAAGTCCAATATGGGACTTAGCCAAGCGGACTCTATCCAACAAGTAAAAGAAGACAGCACCACTCTGCATTTCCCTGCAATGAATAACGATACAGAGAGTTCCGAGCTAATGCTCGCCCTAATAAAATGCAAGCACGAGGGGTTTGCTTTACTAAAATCGCACCCTAATATCGACTATGTAATTCAAATTGCGGGAACCTACAGCGATACCATTATTGCTACCATGCGAAGAGAACTTAAGACAATTCCAGGAGTAATGGCCACCTTTGTTATTTCACCCAAAGAGGCGAAGCTAAAAGAACCTTTAAGCCCCATTTAGTGGTACCCCTATAAAAAACAAGCAGGCGGTATCACCGCCTGCTTAAACCCTAAACTCCTAAACCTATGAAATTTATCCTATGCAGCTTTACACTTTTTTCAAATATGTAAAGTTCCCCCTGCTTATGACACCACAAAGATAGCCTAACGTCTAGTTAACTGGCCTTAACGTCTGTTAAACTGTGTTAACCTTAGTTTACTGAATCCCAATAAATTTACCTTTGCTAATATGAGTCGGAAACTTATCTGGATACTTACCATAATTATCTCTCTTGCGTCCATTGGATTGGTAATGGTTCAATCCAAATGGATTAGATTGGCCCTTCACATAAAGCAGGATCAGTTTGTTCAAACGACTGGCTTAGCAATGGAAAAAATCATTACCGAGGTAGAAAAACAGGAAACCGTTCTTCAAATCGTTAATGAGATAAAACCATACGCTACAATAAGCTCTGGGAGTGAGCCCAAGCTATCGTACCACAACAACGTACTCAACAAGCTTAAAGGTGGCGTTAGAACAAGGCAGTTTAACCAAGAGGTTTTTACCATAGACCGCATCGACTCCTTACATATCCCCGCTTTTATAAGGCTAAATGCCGGCGATTCCATTCTGGTTGGATCATCAAAAAGCAATACCATGTTTGGTGTGGTAAATAGCAATAAATCTACAAACAACACCAACCCAAACCTCAACTTGCGCATTGCTCTAGACGAACGAATGCTCAACAAAACCGTTTTTGTAGAGAACATTGTTGATAAGATGATTCGTATTGAGATGCCCATTGAGGAACGTATCCCTCAAGCGGTAATCGATACCATAATTAAGAATGAGCTTACGCGAAAGGGTATTCGCGCCCGGGTGGAGTATAGGGTTAGCAACGATCAGGATAGTACCATTTACCAAAGCAGTAACTTTACTCGCGGAAGCAAGGGCCATACAATTACCGATAAGCTTTTTCCCAACGACTTTTTCTCTAGGAAAAACTACCTCACCCTAAACTTCCCTAACCAAAAATCGTACATACTTAGCTCTCTGGGGTTAATGACCTTTGTAACAGTTGTTCTAACGCTAATTATCATATTAAGCTTTTCCCTTACCGTAATCATTATTTTTAAGCAGAAGAGATTATCTGAAATAAAGAGCGACTTTGTAAGTAACATGACCCATGAGCTTAAAACGCCCATATCTACCATATCGCTGGCAGCACAAATGCTAAACGACCAGAGTATCCCCGTTGAACGTAAAAACTTGGGCTACCTAGGTGGAGTAATCTCCGATGAGAGCAAACGACTTGGCCTACAGGTAGAGAAGGTGCTCCAAATGGCAATTTTCGAGAAAACAAAGCTCAAACTTAAACTCAAAGAGAACGATATACACAGCATAATTACCCGAGTTATTTCTAACTTTAACATACAAGTTGAGAGCATTGGAGGCTCGCTTAAAACAGAGCTAAATGCCGAAGACTCAATGTGTAAGTTTGACGAGATACATATAACCAACATCATTCACAACCTGTTAGATAATGCGCTCAAATATAAAAACGGAACACCCGAAATAACCGTTATTACCAAAACCGCCTCAAAAGGAATTGTAGTATCGGTTAAGGATAATGGCATTGGCATTAGCAAGGATAATCAGCGCCGAATATTTGAGCAGTTTTACCGTGTGCCAACTGGTAATGTTCATAATGTAAAAGGATTTGGACTTGGGCTTAGCTACGTAAAGAAGATAGCCGAAGCTCATGGAGGTAAAATTTGGGTTGAGAGCGCAGTTGGTGCTGGAAGTACATTTTCCATTTTCTTACCTAAAAATGGTCCTGAAGAGGACGCTAAATAACTAATCATACAGCTATGGAAGACAGAAAAATTAGAATCCTACTAGCAGAGGACGACGAGAACCTAGGCCTTCTATTAAAAGAATACCTTAACGCTAAAGGTTTTGAAACAGATCTTTATGTTGATGGTGAAAAGGCCTACAAGGGGTTTCAGAACAACTACTACGATATCTGTATTCTTGATGTAATGATGCCCATAAAGGATGGTTTTACCCTTGCCAAAGATATTAGAATGGTTGAAAGCAGTATGCCCATTCTGTTCCTTACCGCAAAATCGATGAAAGAGGATGTACTTGAAGGCTTTAATATTGGAGCCGACGACTACATGACCAAACCCTTTAGCATTGAAGAGCTTTTGGTAAGACTTGAGGCTATACTACGTAGAACCCGCAAGGATGGGCAAAACAACAGCCAAAATGTGTACAAAATTGGCAAGTACACATTTGATGCAACCAAGCAAACACTTGAACTTGACGACGAGGTTAGGCGCCTTACCACAAAAGAGTCTGAGCTGCTCCGATACCTATGCGTTAACAAGAATGCGGTTCTAGACAGAAACTTTGCGCTTAAAACCATTTGGGTTGACGATAGCTACTTCAATGCCAGAAGCATGGACGTTTACATCACCAAGCTAAGGAAATACTTAAAGGACGATACCTCTGTGGAAATTATCAATGTAAGGGGGAAAGGTTTTAAGCTTATAAGTTAGCTTAGCCATAACTTTTGTCAACTTTTTTCGTTTAACTAAGAGCAAACACGCCCAATGACAGTGCCCGTATTGTTTTATTCGGGTAATTGTTGTATTATTATGGTTGGTTAAATAGATCTTTACGCAAAGTAGTTGGAAAAATGAACAATATGGAAAAGATTGTTATTGAACCCACTTTAGAAACGCCCAAAGTAGTACTAGACAGTGAGTCTAGCGTAATTGAGATATCGGGGAACTCATTGCCTGAGGATGTACACTCATTCTACTCACCCATCATTTCATGGTTGGATGAGTATAAAATTCAACCCAATCATCGCACCGAAGTAGTATTCAACTTTGAGTACTACAACACCTCTTCGTCAAAAATGATTCTGCGCATACTTGAAAAGTTCAGGGAAATACACAGAAAAGGATTTGACGTTGAAGTACAGTGGCACTATATGGAAGACGATGAAGACATGATTGAGGCTGGCGAAGATTATTCTGAGAATATTAAGGTGCCATTTAAGTTTATTTCTCATCCTCGTAAATAGTTAAATCCGTAATTCTTATCCAAATGTCTAGCACCCTTATTAGGCTAAAGCTATTAGCAACAAAAATCTCAGGGGGATTTCCCGAAACTGAAAAGTTGGAGGAGAAAGAAGAGAATCTTCGTAGAGAATACGAAGATTTTACTGCTTTTGAGAATTCGGAAGAGCTACAGAACTACCAGAATCTCAAGCAGTGGGCTGAGTCTGCTGAGCCCGTTAATGAGAAAAAGCAGCTAGAGGCCTTAACCTATAAAGGTTCCGAAGAACATAAGTTAGAGCAAGAACTTGCCGCGCTAAGCAAACAAAAGGCACTAAAGAACTACCTTAAACTTAAGGATTCCGACACCATAAAATTCTTTGAAGAGTTTAAGCAATCGGGCAAATACGAGGAGTATAAAACCCTTACCGATTTTGTTAAAAGTGCGCAATACAAGGCCAATAGGAGCGCATACAAAAAAAGCAACTCCGAGGAGTACCAAAAGGAACTCTCCCTTAAACAGCTAAAGAACAATGCATCGCTTAAGCGATACGAGAAGCTATTAAAACAGTCGGAAGTAAAAGATTACTACTCCATTAAAGAGTCCGATACCCTAAAGCGCTTCGTAGAAGTAAAAGCTTACGTAGAATCGGATGAGTTTAGGAAGAAGAAGGAGTACCTCCAATCAAAGAACAAGTTTGAGCAAACCGAATCTTATAAGAAGCTTCAAGAGTTTAATAACCTTAAAAACTCGGAGAAAATTAAGTGGTACTTCAAAACTAAGGGTACCAATAAATTCGATAAACTTAAGGAATGGGAGCTAACCTTTTCCGATGATTTTGAGGGCAAAACACTGGATACAAGCAAGTGGATTACCCGATACTTTTGGGGAGAAGCCATACTAAACAAGGGCTACTCTATGGCCAATGAGAATCACTGCTACACAGAGGGACAAAACCTTAAACTGGATAGCAGTAGGCTAACCATTGAAACAAGGAGAGAAGAGGCAAGTGGGCTTGCTTGGGATGCCAAATTTGGATTTGTACCCAAAACATTCAAATACACCTCGGGTATTGTTACCACAGGTAACTCCTTTAGGCAAAAACATGGGAAGTTTGAAGCCAAGGTTAAGTTCTCCGATTCCAAGGGAATTTACCATGCGTTTTGGCTCGTGGGCGATAAAATGCTACCCGAAGTAGATGTGTTCCGTAAAAGAGGGAATAAGCAGAATATTCAAGGCGCCTACTTTTGGCAAAATGGCGAAGCCAACAAGCACAAAAAGAGCGTTGCCGATGTTAGCGTAGATCTTTCTAAAAAAGCATACATCCTTAGCATTGAATGGACCGAAAAGCATATAACTTGGTTTGTAAACGGTATTCCTTTTAAAGAGCAAACCAATAATCTACCTGACACTCCGCTATACGTAGCATTATCGTCGGGGGTAACAAATGATGTGGCCGATCTTAACGTTCCTGCAACCCTTGAGGTTGACTGGGTTCGCTGCTGGAAAAAAGTACTCTAGGTTTTAGTTTTATAATAATTAGAATTGACAAGCCCCATTTGGACAATCCAAATGGGGCTTGCTTTTACGGTTTAATTGGTGCTAAAATAACATTAGAGCAACTACGTTAAGGTTTGTCCTAAACCCATCAGAATAGGTCTCCTTGGTATCGAAAGTCCATGTCCATCGTGTAACCTGCTCACCTTTTTCTATGGGAATAAAAACGGTGGGCCTTGTACCAACCTCTACCCCACTTTCATCGAAAAACTCCTCCTCGTAATCGGCAACTAACACTCCCCGGGCCTGCAACAACAAGTTCATATGATTGGCTTGGACTATACGGGAAATGGGTTCAACATCGGCGGGCTTAATTGCGCCCCTCATCAATAGGTAATCGGTAATTAATACGCTGGTTTGGCTCAGAATGTTGGCAGAGATAACTAGTTCATCGTTAGCAAAGTGAAATGGATTGCTAAGCCCCGATAAGCTACCAATTAGCTCAAACGCACCTAGGTTGCTTTTTTTACGTTTAGCAAAATCATAGGCAAGTTCTATTGCACCACCCGTTATGTCTGTTGTTTGAAACGTAATGAGTGCATTCTCCCTGTAACGGTGCATAACCTGTCGGGGATGAGCAATATCAACAAGTGTTACGTGCACGCCATTGTTAACAAGTTCGTTTACAGGGATATCCAAAAGCCATCCACTACCTAATATGCGAACCTTTTGGGCACTAGTTCTAGCTACAGCATCAAGTATATACTCCTTTGTTTTAGATAAATGCCCTTTCCAGCTACCCTCCTCCCCAAGGAAACGCCTCATTATTCCCGCTTGGCCAGAATAGTAGCCCATGCGGTATAGTATATACCTGTACTTTATGTTATTGCTCCAACTCATAAGACTATGAACGAGTATAAAAAAAGCGGTTGAGAACAACCGCTAATCCATTTTAAGCACGGCAAGGAAGGCCTGCTGTGGAACCTCCACAGAACCAACCTGGCGCATACGTTTTTTACCCTTTTTCTGCTTCTCAAGTAGCTTACGCTTACGCGATATATCGCCACCATAACATTTGGCCGTAACATCCTTGCGGAGCGCCTTTATGGTTTCGCGTGCAATAATTTTTGCACCAATGGCGGCCTGAATAGCAATATCGAACTGCTGCCGAGGAATTAGCTCCTTTAGCTTCTCGCACATCTTACGACCAAAATCGTATGAATGGTCGCGGTGAATTAGCGACGACAGCGCATCAACAGGCTCTCCATTCAAAAGAATATCGAGTTTCACAAGTTGAGCCTCCTGGTAACCATCAAGATAGTAGTCGAACGAGGCATATCCCCTAGAGATAGATTTTAGCTTATCGTAGAAGTCGAAAACAATCTCACTCAGCGGCATGGTTAGGGTTAGCTCTACCCTATCGGATGTTAAGAACACCTGATTACGAAGAATTCCCCTTTTGTCGATACAGAGTTTCATTACTGATCCCAGAAACTCGCTTTTGGTGATAATCTGCGCGTTAATGGTTGGCTCCTCGATATAGTCTATAATGGTTGGACCTGGTAAACCACTTGGATTGTGCACCTCAATAATATCGCCCTTGGTTGTATAAACCTTAAACGAAACGTTGGGCACAGTGGTAATAACGTCCATGTCGAACTCACGGTACAAACGCTCCTGAATAATCTCCATATGCAGCAGGCCAAGGAACCCGCAGCGGAAACCAAAACCTAGAGCTACCGACGACTCCGGCTCAAAGGTGAGCGAAGCATCATTAAGCTGAAGTTTCTCCAGCGAAGCACGTAAATCCTCATACTCATCGGCCTCAACGGGATAAACCCCAGCAAACACCATTGGTTTTACATCTTCAAAACCAGCAATGGCACTTTTACATGGCTTTTCTTTATGCGTAACGGTATCGCCTACCTTTACCTCTTTTGAGTCCTTTACACCCGAAATGATGTAACCCACATTTCCTGCACTAAGCTCACTACGTGGGTGCATTTTTAGCTTTAGAACGCCTATCTCATCGGCATCGTACTCATGTCCCGTGTTAAAAAACTTAACCTTATCGCCCTTCTTAATTGTACCATTAAAAACCTTGAAGTAAGCAATGATTCCGCGGAACGAGTTAAACACCGAGTCGAAAATAAGCGCTTGAAGAGGTGCATTAGGATCGCCTGCAGGTGCCTTAACACGGGTTACAATGGCTTCGAGAATTTCATCTATGCCAACCCCAGTCTTAGCACTGGCAAGTATAATCTCCTCCTTTTTGCAACCAATTAGATCGATAATCTGATCCTGAACATCCTCAACCATAGCTGCCTCCATATCGATCTTGTTGATTACAGGAATAATCTCCAAGTCGTGGTTAAGCGCAAGGTAAAGGTTTGAAATGGTTTGCGCCTGAATACCCTGCGAAGCGTCCACTATAAGTAGAGCCCCCTCGCATGAAGCAATGGCACGAGACACCTCGTAGGAAAAGTCAACGTGACCTGGGGTGTCTATTAAGTTAAGTGTATATTTTTGCCCGTTAAACTCATAATCCATCTGAATGGCATGGCTCTTAATGGTAATGCCCTTTTCGCGTTCAAGATCCATGCTATCCAAAACCTGATCCTGAAACTCCCGCTCGCTGAGGGTATTTGTCCTCTCAAGCAGCCTGTCGGCCAGCGTGCTCTTTCCGTGGTCAATGTGGGCAATAATGCAGAAGTTCCTAATGTTTTCCATTGTTGTTTCTTATTGGACTGCAAAGATATCTAAAAAAGAGGAATGGAGAATACTCTTACCTCGAAGCAAGTAACATAAATTACCCTAAAATATAGCTTAGCACAAAGACTGAATAGCTAAAGGGGTTGAATCTATACCATAAATCTCATAAATTAGGGATTTATGGCTGACCCTATTTCCCAAGTAATCTTTATGAACTGCTTATATAATCATTTGTAGATACAGTTTGTTTATTTATAAAAAGGCATAAAAATGATGAATACAGAATTGAATACCATACTTCTTTCCGCCTATGAGCATATGGAACATATGGTTCTTATTACCAATAGTAAGGGCATCATAGTATATGCAAACAACGCTATTTGTAACCTTTATGGTTACACAAAAGATGAACTAATAGGAGCCCCGTCCGATCTGTTTGATGCAAAGCTCTATCCCCCGCAGTACTTAGAAAGCATACAAACAGCTATATCGCAAGGGAAAACCTGGAAGGGAGAGCTTATAAACAGAACAAAAAACGGTGATTTGCGCTGGGAGAAAGCAACCATAACTCCCATTAGTATTAACGGAGAGGGTTCCTACTATATCGCCATTAAAGAGGATATATCGTGCTTGAAACAGAAAGAGGAGAAAGAAAAACTCACCAATAAGCTTTACGAATCCATAGTTGAGATGATGCCCTTAATGGTATCCCGTTTCAACGAAAAAGGGGATTTGTCCTTTGTTAACAAACACTACGCAACATTTTATGGCAAAACTAAGGAGGAGCTAATTGGGCATAGCATTTACGATTTTATTGATAATAACAGGAAAAAAAGGCAAAAACCGATTTTGCCAAGCTAACAAGAGATGTCCCCATGCGGGATACCGTACATGTGCTCCCAAACGCCAAGGGCGACATTAGATGGATTAGGTGGATTGATAGGCTCCTGTTCGATGATGATACGGGCGGTAAAGAGTACCAATCCATAGGTCTTGATGTAACAGATGTAAAACAAGCTGAGATTAAGCTGCAAATAGCACAGGAGAAGTACCAGACTACGCTCAACAGAATGAGTGATATGATTCTACTTCTAAACAAGGATTTAACCATTATCCTTTCCAACGAATCGGCAAAAAAGTGGAGTAAAACGGCTCTAGGAACTTCGGATATTGAGGGGAAATACCTATACCATGTAATACCTTCCATGCCCGATTGGATAAAGACAATGTTTAAGAAAGCCTTTGTTACAGGAGAAACCTACGTGCTTGAGGACTCTCAATCTATTAAAGGAATATCTTATAGTTTTGAAATAAAAATTATTCCTTTTATTACAAACAGTGCTGTTGAGGATGTGATACTAGAAATAAAAGATGTAACCCAAATCAAAGAGACACAGCAAGCTCTTGCACGACGTGGGCGCCGTTTACAAACCATAATCCAAAGTTCTGTTGTAGGAATTGCAGTGCTAGACACAAATGCTAAATACATCTTTGTCAACAAGCAGTATGAGGAAATGACGGGCTATTCCCGTGAAGAGTTAATTGGAAGTAGCGCAATGAGCATAACTCACCCCGACGATTTAACCAAATCGGGAGAGTACCTAAACCAGCTCCTAAGCCGAAAAATTAATGAGTACCACATTGAGAAGCGATACATTAACAAGCAAGGCGATCCCTTTTGGATTGACCTGCACGTTTCGCCAATACTAGATGAGCACAACAATATTGTAGAGGTTATTGGCATAATTACCGATATATCGGACAGGAAAAAGCTACAAGCAGAACAGTACGAGAAGGAACAAGCCTTACTACAGCTGAATAGCACAAAGGATAAGTTCTTCTCCATTATAGCCCACGACCTTAAAGGCCCATTTAATGCAATTTTAGGGTTTACAGAGCTCCTAAAGGAATCGGTTGAGAATGGGAACGTAGAGAACTCTAAAAGTTACGTGGAGAACCTAGATTTGTGTACCTCCCGCACCTACGGACTGTTAGATCAGCTCTTAACTTGGTCTAGAGCAAACTCGGGTCGCCTCCCCTACAAACCAGAGCCCCTTAACCTGAAAAGTGAGGTGGACTTGGCTCTTGTTCTAATGCAGGAAGTTGCCCGCGCAAAAAGCATAACTATAACAAACCTTGTTGACAAGGATATTAGAGTTATGGCCGACAGCGAGATGCTAGCCACAATTCTCCGAAATATGATTTCCAACGCCATTAAGTACTCATTCCCCAAAGGAAAAATAAACATTGGAACAACCAACGTAGATATTGATGAGGGCTTTATTGGTGTTTACATTCAGGATTTTGGAATAGGTATGGGGCAGGAAACCATAAGCACACTATTTAAAACAGGAAAAAGTAAAACCCAGATAGGTACGGCAAACGAGTTGGGAACGGGGCTAGGACTTGTTATTGTTGATGAGTTTGTGAATGCCCACGGAGGTAAAATACACATATCGAGTGAGGAGGGCACTGGCTCAACGTTTGTTTTTACGCTGCAGAAGCCATAAAAAAAGGGAGGCAAACGCCTCCCTCTCCATATATCAGGTTTCTGATTATTACATCATACCGCCCATGCCGCCCATACCTGGGTTACCCATTGGCATTGGGTTCTCTTCCTTCTTATCAACCATTACGCACTCGGTGGTTAGGAACATACCTGCAATTGAGGCAGCGTTCTCTAGAGCCACGCGGGTAACTTTGGTTGGGTCAATTACGCCGCTCTGAAGTAGGTTCTCGTACTTATCGGTGCGAGCGTTGTAACCATAGTCAGCTTTGCCCTCACGAACCTTTTGTACAATAACAGAACCCTCAAGACCTGCGTTAGCAACAATTTGGCGAAGAGGCTCCTCAATGGCACGCTTCACAATTTGCATACCAGTGGTCTCGTCGTCGTTATCGCCCTTAAGACCCTCAAGAGCATCAATTGCACGGATGTATGCCACTCCACCGCCAGGAACAATACCTTCCTCAACAGCAGCGCGGGTTGCGCTAAGCGCATCGTCAACGCGATCCTTCTTTTCCTTCATCTCGGTTTCGGTAGCAGCACCAACGTAAAGTACAGCAACACCACCGGCAAGCTTAGCAAGACGCTCTTGTAGCTTCTCACGATCGTAATCGGAGGTAGTGTTCTCTATTTGAGTGCGGATTTGGGCAACGCGTTTTTCAATTGCCTCCTTAGCACCAGCACCGTTAACAATGGTGGTATTCTCCTTATCGATTGTAACCTTTTCGGCTTTTCCTAGCATATCCATTTGGGCTGCATCAAGGCGTAGGCCTTTCTCCTCAGAGATAACGATACCACCAGTTAGGATTGCGATATCCTCAAGCATCTCCTTGCGACGGTCGCCAAAACCAGGAGCTTTAACTGCAGCAATCTTTAGCGAACCGCGAAGCTTGTTAACTACAAGAGTAGCAAGAGCCTCACCCTCAACATCCTCTGCAATAATAAGCATTGAGCGACCTGCTTGTGCAACTGGTTCAAGAACAGGAAGAAGGTCTTTCATGGTAGAAACCTTCTTGTCGGTAATTAGAATCATTGGGTTCTCAAGGGTTGCCTCCATCTTCTCAGGATCGGTAATGAAGTATGGAGAGATGTAACCGCGGTCAAACTGCATACCCTCAACCACCTCAACAGTAGTTTCTATACCTTTAGCCTCCTCAACGGTGATAACACCCTCTTTCTTAACCTTTTTCATGGCCTCGGCAATTAGCTTACCAATCTCGCTGTCGTTGTTTGCAGAGATAGTAGCCACTTGCTCAATCTTAAGGTAATCGTCGCCAACGGCTTCGCTTTGGCTCTTAAGGTTTTCAACAACCTTAATCACAGCCTTATCGATACCACGCTTAAGATCCATTGGGTTAGCACCAGCAGTAACGTTTTTTAAACCAACATTAACAAGTGCTTGAGCAAGAACGGTTGCGGTGGTTGTTCCGTCACCAGCATCGTCGGCAGTTTTAGAGGCAACCTCTTTAACCATTTGTGCGCCCACGTTCTCAAATCCATTCTCAAGATCGATTTCCTTAGCAACAGAAACACCATCTTTGGTAACCTGTGGAGCACCAAATTTTTTCTCGATAACCACGTTACGACCTTTTGGACCTAGGGTCACTTTTACTGCGTTAGCGAGCTGGTCGATTCCGCTTTTTAGCTGCTCGCGAGCATCGGTATCAAATTTAATTAACTTTGCCATTTTATGAATTGTTTTTGCGATTGTTAAAGTAAAGTACTATAAGCGATTAGATGATTGCAAGTACATCCGATTGCTTCATGATAAGGTAGTCCTTACCATCAACAGATATCTCTGTTCCAGCGTATTTGCCATAAAGAACAACATCACCCTTTTTTACCTCCATTTTGATATCGTTGGTACCAGGACCAACTGCAACTACAGTTCCGCGCTGTGGCTTTTCCTTTGCTGTATCAGGAATGAAGATTCCGCTAGCGGTTTTTGTTTCGGCCTCCATTGGTTCAACCAGAACCCTATCGGCTAATGGCTTAATCTTTACTTCAGACATTTCTCTTATTTTTTAGGTTAACATTTCAAATTTACGTAGGGGCTTTATCGAAAGTCGTGCCAATTGGCTTTTCTGACGTTTTGCCAATGCAAAAACTGACAGCGGCGAAATAGCACACCAGCCAATGAAGGTACAATAATATTATAACAGAATGAAAACGAATAGGATTACCATATTAGCATAAAAAAGCAAAGGGGTGTAGGTTACTGACAACCTGACACCCCTTTGAGTATTTTTTAAGTATGCTTACTTTGCGCTATCGGGCTGAGTAGCAGTTCCTGTTTCAGGATTTGCAACTGGGAAGTTAGGCAAAGCGGTAGGATCCTGTGCATTTCTTACCTGCTCTTCAATTGCAGAACGGGTAACACCTTCGTTGCCACGTGGCATAGTTAAAGTAGCCAACAAAGCAAGAACTACTAGGCTAATAGCAAGAGTCCAAGTAGCCTTCTCTAGAAAGTCGGCAGTTTTACGAACGCCCATGACCTGGTTAGATCCGGCAAAATTTGATGCCAAGCCACCTCCTTTTGAGTTCTGTACTAGAACGATAAGGATTAGTAAAATGCTGGCAATGATAATAAGAACTGATACAAGAACGTACATTGTTGGGTCTTTTACGTTTAACTATCTGATTGCTTTTTAATTTCCTGAATTTGACCGGCAAAATAAGCACTTTTTTCTGGATATTTCAAACTTAATCTTTCATAAATTGAAATTGCCTTGTCGTAAAGTCCTTGAGCCAAGTAAATATTGGCAAGCGGTTCGCTAATTAACTCCTCGGGTTCCTTTAGCGAACTCAGGGAGATGTCTTCATTCTCAACGCTTTTAGACTGGGCTGGTGGTGTTATTTTGGGGTTTGTGGCAATAAACTCGTCAATTAAATCAAAGTCGGATTTTGCATTGGCTATTTGCTCAAGAATATCATCCTCATCCTCCTCGTTTAAATGACTCTTAGGAACTTCCAGCGTATAGAGCTGTGGGTCGAGAAACGCCTGATTACCAGATTCCTCATCTTCGTTGGGGGTATCGCCAAGTTCAAGAAGTTCCTCTGGTGAATCCAACGATTCAACTACCATTGAAATTGGTGTAACATTTATATCAACGGGCTGGACTTGATCCTCGTTAACTGGCGTTTCCTCGTTAGGCTCGTGCCCTTCGGTAACCGCAGTTTCGGTTGATGGGTCGCTTGTGCTACCGTCAGTTATCCCTTCTAACGATAGTGGCGATGCGGGGTGTAGAAGAAAGAAAAGCCGCCTGCGATCGGGCACCACGCTCGATACCACTTTTAGCTCACTTTGGTACTCTGGCGATGAGGTCTCCCTTAGGCTTAACAAGTGTAGCACCCTTGCGCTAATAAAATAGGGATACTTGCTGGTTAGCTCCGCAAAAAAATCTGCCGATTCTGCCCCAAGCGCTCCTGGAGAATCAAGGTATTGATATAGCTTATCCTTTTCCATTTACTACCTACCAGTTAGCAACTGCGTTGTTAAAAATATCTTCCACTAGTTCCTCTACAATGGTTGTCATGAGCTGAGACTCCACCGAGGCAAAGTTCTGACTGCTGTCAAAGTCGGCATAGCGAGAGAACGACTTGTCGTAGTTTTGCTTAGGATCCTTGTTGTTAACAAACTTAACCTTAACCGTAATTTTTAGGCGGTTTTGTGCAGCTACCTCGTTGCTCTGAATTGCAATTGGAGCAACGGTGTATCCCGTAATTTGGCCAGAGAACTGCAAATCGCCATCGACACGCACCACGTTAAGGCTTGTTTGGCTAACGAATCTATTCTTTAGCTCCTCGGTAAGGTAACCGCTAAGCTGCGGGTTTACTAGCGACGAAAGGTTCTGGAAATAATCTACACTCACAGTCTTTACTTCGGGCGAGATGGATGCCCCTGTGAATGAGTATTTAACCTTACAGCTTTGCATGGGCAATGCTGCTAATGCCATAAAAATAAGGGGCAATAGGTACCTTAGTGGCTTATTAATTACTACTGTCATCTTAGTCTAAATTATGCTCTTTAATCTTTCGGTAAAGCGTTCGTTCCGATATGCCAAGCTCCTGCGCTGCCATTTTGCGCTTGCCCTTATGCTTTTCCAGAGCCTTGCGAATAAGTTCAACCTCCTTCTCCTCAAGCGAAAGGGACTCCTCAAGTATCTCCTCTGTATCCTGTATATGGGAACTGTCGAACGATTTGGTCTCGAAGGTAACATTATTAGTTGGAGTGGCAACAACTGGCTCCACCTCCTTGTAAAGATTTTGGATTAAACGGGCGTTATCGGCGTGTATCTCAAAATCGGTTCTACCGCTCTGGAGCAGATCTAAAACAAGCTTCTTTAGGTCGTTCATGTCGTTGCGCATATCGAACAGAATCTTGTAAAGAATCTCCCGCTCCGACGAAAAGGTTTGCTCATCAACGGCATTTTTGTATAGCGCAGGAAGTTTGCTGCTCTGATTATCGGGAAGATACCTGTGCAGGATATCGGCGGAGATCAATCGGCTCTGCTCAATAACCGATATTTGCTCAGTTACATTCTTTAGCTGGCGCACGTTACCTGGCCACTTGTAGGAAATAAGTACATGCCTAGCCTCATCGTCGAGAGTAATGGATGGCATGCGGTACTTGTCGGCAAAATCAACAGCAAACTTGCGGAAAAGCAAGGGGATATCCTCGCGCCTATCGCGCAAAGCGGGCATCTGTATGGGAACGGTGTTTAGCCTGTAGTATAAATCCTCGCGGAACTTACCATCCTCAATGGCCTTTGGCAGGTTTACATTGGTTGCTGCAATGACCCTAACGTTGGTTTTTTGCACTTTTGATGAGCCAACGCGCAAAAACTCACCTGTTTCTAGCACCCTTAGTAAACGAACCTGCGTACCCAAGGGCAACTCGGCAACCTCATCAAGAAAGATAGTTCCCCCATTGGCAACCTCAAAGTACCCCTGACGGCTCTCTGTTGCACCAGTAAAGGAGCCCTTCTCGTGCCCAAACAGCTCGGAGTCTATGGTACCCTCTGGTATAGCTCCACAGTTTACCGCAATGTACTGTCCGTGTTTGCGCGAGCTAAACTGGTGAATTATTTGGGGAAACACCTCCTTACCCGTTCCGCTTTCGCCTGTTACAAGTACTGACAAATCGGTAGGTGCAACCTGTGTAGCAATATCGATAGCCCTGTTTAGTGCAGGGGCATTTCCAATAATTCCAAACCGTTGCTTTATTCGTTGTACTTCCATGAGCGCTTTTTTAACACTGACAAAATTACATATTTTAGGTTAAGGGTGAAAAAGTAATTTGGCAGGAAATACTTATAATTAGCTAATGAGCAAAAAATGGTGATTGTAGCAAGCTAACTTAGACCTACTAGATAGCTTCAACCGCACTTAACACCTTTGCAACTACTGGTGCAATACCCCTTACTGTCCAACGCTGGCTGTAATTTGCCGCAATGGCCGTCTCTATTTCGGGTATGTAAACTACCTGTGTGCCCCAGAATCCTGAATGGGTGTACGCTTTCATGCCATTTATTTCTATTGCCCAAATACCCATTCTATAATCTAGTGATTGAGGTTCTACGTATAAAACAGGAGCAAGCATGGTATCGAGGGTGGACTTATTCTTGAAAACCCTATGCGAGAATAGGCCGTGGTAAAACAGGCATAAATCGGAGGTTGTTGAGAGCAGCCCGCCTCCGCCAAAGTAATCGAAGGATGGATGGTAGTTATACGAATCTATTCCGTTTATGTACTGATGGATTCTGCGACCAGAGAAATCGCCATCGAATGGCTCCATGTAGGTATTGACAATGCCCAGCTCCTTTAGCTTGAGCAGCTCTGCAATGGCATCGCCCATGGTTCTCCCTGTTACCCGCTCTAGCACTTCGCCAAGGAGAATGTAGCCTGTATCGGAGTAGCTGAACTGCTTACCAACAGAACCAACAGGTTTGGTAAAGGTAATAAGGTCTCGTAACTGCTCGGTGCGGCTCCACTGGTGGCGCGTTTGCAAAAACTCTGGCTCAAACTTATACGACACGGTGTGCTCTGCCATTCCCGATGAGTGTGTTAGCAAATGCCTAATGGTTATTGAGTCGGGGCTATAGCCACCTTCCCTAAGAATACTGGCGTGCTCAACTGAGATATACTTTGCAACTGGGTCGCTAAGTTCAAGCATTCCATCTTCCCACAAACGTAGTACTGCCACTGCCACAAAGGTTTTGGTAACGCTGGCAATGCGAAAGGTTTGGTTGGTGCTTAATGGGGTGTTACTTGCCACATCGGAAAGACCCGATGCCCCGCTCCACATAATATCTTTACTAGATGAGTGGACGGAAACAAGAATACCAGGCATGCTGTCGGTTATTTCGGCATCGATAACAGCTTGTAACGCCAAATTGGATTCGCCCTTTTTACTAGAAGTGCAGCTTACCAATAGGAATGCGTATATGGACACAAACAGAAGTGTAGATAGGATAATCTTAGTATGCTTCATAATTGTTTAGTTTTAATAGGATTTAAGGATTACATAAAACGGAAAAACTCCTCTTGTGTCAAAATTATGGTTTTATGGGTAAATACATTGGGAAATTACATAAAACCAGAGGTGCGCTGCTCTAAAACAGGGTTTTAGAAAAAACAAAAGGGGCACTCGTACAGAGTAACCCCTTGGTATTTTATTAGCGTTATGGATTATCCAAACATCTGCTTAACCCTTAAAACACCATCAACAAGCTTATCAACCTCCTCCTTGGTGTTGTAAAAAGCCAACGATGCGCGAACCGTTCCGGTAATGCCAAAGTGCGCCATAACTGGTTCCGTGCAGTGGGTTCCGGTACGAACGGCAATGCCCATTTTATCGAGAATCATGCCGGTATCGTATGGATGAATACCATCAAGCACAAACGATATTATTGATGCCTTGTGCGCGGCGTTGCCAACTATTCGCAAGCCTTCAACCTCCTGTAAGCGCTTGGTTGCGTAGTGTAGTAGCTCCGTTTCATAATCGGTAGCGGCCTGTATGCCAACCGATTTGTAGAACTTTAGAGCAGTAGCCAACGCTGCAGCCCCAATGTAGTTGGCAGTTCCAGCCTCAAACTTAAAGGGAAGCTCGTTGTAAACGGTTTTCTCAAACGATACAGTTGATATCATATCGCCACCGCCCTGCCAAGGGGGAAGGGCATTTAGCAGCTCCTCTTTCCCATACACTACACCAATGCCTGTGGGTCCATATATTTTGTGTCCAGAGAATACGTAAAAATCGGCATCAAGGCTAGTAACATCAACAACACCATGCTTTATGCCCTGCGCACCATCTACCAAAACCTTTACGCCCGATGCGTGTGCTCTGGCAATTATCTCCTTAATGGGATTTACTGTTCCTAGGGAGTTTGATACGTGCGTAACGGCAAGTATGCGGGTTTTGCTGGTTATTAGCTCATCGAGCTTGCTAATGATAAGCTCACCATTATCGTCAAAGGGTAACACCTTAAGGGTAGCACCCTTGCGCTCGCAAAGCATTTGCCAGGGTACGATGTTGGAGTGGTGCTCCATCTCGGACACAATTACCTCATCGCCAGCCTTTACAAAGGCCTCGCCAAACGCAAATGCTACAAGGTTTATGGATGCCGTAGCCCCCGAGGTAAATATTATCTCCTTGGTGCTGCGCGCATTGATAAACTCGCGAACGGTTTCGCGTGCCGCTTCGTAAGCCGAGGTGCTCTCTTCGCTCAGCTTATGTACACCACGATGTATGTTTGCGTTTATCCCATTGTAGAAATGCTCAATGGTATCGAGCACAACCTTTGGTTTTTGGGTTGTTGCCCCGTTATCGAAGTAAACTAGGGGCTTGCCGTAAACCTGCTGGCTAAGTATTGGAAAACTAGCGCGAATCTCGTTAACGTTAAAAGAAGCCACGCTGTTGGTACTATGTTGCTCGCTATTTGATGATAATGCCATTGCTTACTATTTATCGGCGCAATTAATTAACTGTTTATTCAACCAGATACCCTTAGCAGCAATGCATTGGGCAGCTGTGACAACGCGATAGCTCGCCACGAAGGCGCTTGTTTACCAGCTCATCGATACGCTCACGGAGTGGCTCAATCTTAATTTTGCCAACCACATCGTGGGCAAAGCCAAACATTAGCAAAAGCCTAGCCTCGCGCTCGCTTATACCACGTGCCTGCATGTAGAAACGCGCCTCTTGATCCAGCTGACCAATGGTAGCACCGTGGCTACACTTAACATCATCGGCATAAATTTCCAACTGAGGCTTGGTGTTCATACGGGCATCGGCAGTAAGTAACAGGTTGTTGTTGCTTTGGTATGCCTCGGTTTTCTGGGCATCCTTGCGCACTAGAATCCTTCCGTTAAATGCTCCGGTTGCCTGATCGTCTAGCAGCGCCTTATACAGCTCGTTGCTTACGCAGTTAGGCTGGGCATGATCGATAAATGAATAGGTATCAACATGCTGATTCCTATCCACAAGGGCAAGTCCATAGGTATGGTTCTCACAGTTGGTATCGTTAAGCAGCACGTGAATGTTGTTGCGAATGATACCACCGTGCAGCGATATGGTGTTTGATGCAAACACAGAGTCGCGTTCCTGCCTTGCGTAAAGGTGCGAAAACTGAGTTGACTGGTTGTGCTGATTCTGCATAACCACAACATCAACGTTTGATGCGGCCTTTGTAACAACCTCGGTAACCACGTTGGTTAGGAACTCGGCTGGCGAAAGGGTGTGGTCGCAAATTACGATGTTTGCCTGTGAGCGTTCCTCAGCAATGATAAGGTTGCGGTACTGAACCATCTGGTTCTCGTCGCTCATTAGCAGGTTGATAATCTGGATTGGCCTTTCTAGCACCACCCCTTTGGGTAGGTAAATAAAAACGCCGTCCTGAGCAAAGGCTGTGTTTAGGGCAACAAGGCCATCGTCATCGGTAGATGCAACGGTGTTGTAATGCTCCTGAATGAGCTTTGGGTACTTCTTTGCAGCTTCGGCCAAACTGCCAAACACAACGCCATTAGGCAGCTCGTGCAGGCTTGTAGGATTTCCTAGGTAAAAGCCATTAAGGGTTAGAGCCAAGTGCGTATCCAGAGATGGAATGTCGCAGCGGAAGATATCATCAACCTTAAAGGCAATTTTACGGGGCGAGAAGTACTTCTCGTAGTCGCTACGGAAAAGCTGCTCAACCTTGGTGTACTTATATTTTTCGCTCTTAGGACCAGGGAATCCAAGGAGCTTAAAGCTCTCAATCCCCTCCTGACGTGCATGGTTTAGCACCTCGGCAGAGTTCTCGGTTATTAGGTCGAGATTATCAAGATACAAATCGACCAAATGGTCCTTTGAAGTATTATTCATAGTAGTAGTGAGTTGTAGGTTGTTTGCTCTTACGCGCAACACTAGGGTTGCAGTACGTATTACCAACAAACAAATCCATTGAGTAATATTTATGGACAGGCCAACTCAGCCTATCCCTTAATCCAGTCGTAACCTTTCTCTTCCAGTTCAAGGGCAAGCTCCTTGGTTCCTGTTTTTACAATACGTCCTTGGTAAAGGATGTGTACAAAATCGGGAACAATATAATCGAGCAAGCGCTGGTAGTGAGTGATTACTATTGATGAGTTCTCTGGCGTTTTTAGCTTGTTAACGCCATTGGCCACAATGCGCAGCGCATCGATATCGAGCCCAGAATCGGTCTCATCAAGAATGGCTAGCTTTGGCTCAAGCATGGCCATTTGGAAAATCTCGTTTTTCTTCTTCTCGCCACCAGAGAAACCCTCGTTTACTGCACGGTTGGTAAGAGCAGAGTCAATCTCAACAAGCTCCTTACGCTCGCGCATAAGCTTTAGAAAATCGGAAGCCGAAAGAGGCTCAAGCCCTTTGTACTTACGATGCTCGTTAACAGCTGTTTTCATAAAGTTAACCATGCTAACGCCCGGTATCTCTATAGGATACTGGAAGCTAAGGAAAAGCCCTTCGCGGGAGCGATCCTCTGGCGATAGCTCCAAAAGGTTTTTCCCGTTAAAGGTAACCTCACCTTGGGTAACCTCAAATATTTCGCGCCCAGCAAGCACTGCGCTAAGCGTACTTTTTCCAGAACCGTTAGGTCCCATTATGGCGTGAACCTCGCCTGGCTTTATCTCCAGGTTTATTCCCTTAAGTATCTCTTTGCCATTAATATTGGCGTGAAGATTTTTTATTGAGAGCATATTCTTAATTAATTATCGGAATGAGACGGAAGTTATCGGGAGTTATCGGAATCCTTAAAACATCTGGTCGCATCCTCTATTATACTTTGTTTTTCCTTACACTTTTAACCAAGTTCAGTAATGTTGGAAGGAGACGGAAGTTACCGGAATTCCACAACTACCACACTTACCCTCCAGTTTACTTTGCTTTGTTCTTTATCATATAATCAGATTGGAATTACAGTATTATACTACACATTATAAAACCATTCTGAGTTACATATTTCCAAATCAACATAAATACATCAATTCTTCGATTTATTAATTGCGCTACAATATCTCCCCAATAGCTGGCTAATATCAATTATTGCATTTTGCCAGTCGGTAAAAACAGTTTCATCTATGTACTTCAAATCTCTACAAAGAATTACATAGTACCTAGTCTCCTCAAGACTAGCTTGCGCGATATTAAAAAAGCGAAGTTTATCTGGTTTTGTAAGCCGCTTATAGCCCTCAGCAATATTTGCTGGTACTGATACGGCCGAACGTCGAATCTGAGAAGTAATGCCAAAAGCCTCGTTGCTAGGGAACATTTTGGTTACAGCATAAACACTCAAAACAAAAGTGTGTGCCTTTTGCCATACCTTTAAGTCTTCGAATGTTCTTGATGCCTTAACCTGTGCTTCCATTCCGCTAATTCCGATTAACTTCCGACTAACTTCCGAGATTTTTACCTATCCCACACTTCCCTCAAGGCTAATTTGCAGCAGCTTTTGGGCTTCAACGGCAAACTCCATGGGTAGCTTGTTTAGCACCTCCTTTGCGTATCCGTTGATGATTAGACCCACGGCATCTTCGGTTGAAAGGCCGCGCTGGTTGCAGTAGAATATTTGATCCTCGCCAATTTTTGAGGTTGTTGCTTCGTGCTCAACCACCGACGATGGATTGTCCACCTCGATGTATGGGAAGGTGTGCGCCCCGCACTTATCGCCCAAGAGCAACGAATCGCACTGAGAGAAGTTACGTGCATTCTCAGCATTCTTTACCACTTTAACCAATCCGCGGTAGCTGTTCTGGCTAAAGCCTGCCGAGATACCCTTAGATACAATACGGCTGCGGGTGTTCTTGCCCAGGTGAATCATCTTTGTACCAGTATCGGCCTGCTGATAGTTGTTGGTAACGGCAACGGAGTAGAACTCACCGTATGAGTTATCGCCCATAAGGATACAGCTTGGGTATTTCCAGGTGATGGCAGAACCGGTTTCAACCTGAGTCCAAGATATTTTGCTGTTTTTACCCTTGCAGATTCCCCTTTTTGTTACAAAGTTGTAGATTCCGCCCTTTCCGTTCTTATCGCCTGGATACCAGTTTTGCACGGTTGAGTACTTAACCTCGGCATTCTCAAGAGCCACAATCTCTACTATAGCGGCGTGAAGCTGGTTCTCGTCGCGCATTGGGGCGGTACAGCCCTCAAGGTACGATACGTAGCTATCGTCGTCGGCAATAATAAGGGTACGCTCAAACTGCCCCGTATTGGATGCGTTGATACGGAAATAGGTGCTTAGCTCCATAGGACAACGAACCCCCTTAGGAATGTAGCAAAAGCTACCATCGCTGAACACAGCGGAGTTAAGTGCACCAAAAAAGTTATCGGTATAGGGAACAACGGTACCAAGGTACTTTTTCACTAGGTCGGGATGCTCGCGAATGGCCTCGCTCATGGAGCAGAAAATAATACCCTGCTCGGCAAGAGTCTCGCGAAAAGTTGTTTTTACCGATGTGCTATCCATTACGGCATCAACGGCTACACCCGAAAGAATCTTTTGCTCCCCTAGTGGAATACCGAGCTTCTCAAAGGTCTCTAGCAACTCTGGATCAACCTCATCTAAGCTGTTTTTTTGAGCCTTTTGCTTTGGAGCCGCATAGTAAATGATATCCTGAAAATCGATTTCGGGAATGTTGAGGTGCGCCCATTGGGGCATCTCCATTTTTTGCCAGTAACGGAATGCCTTTAAACGATACTCCAACATCCACTCAGGCTCTTCCTTTTTCTGGGAAATTAGCCTAACCACATCTTCATTAAGACCCTTAGGAATTGTATCGGTTTCGATATCGGTGTAAAAACCGTATTTGTACTCCCCACTGGTTACCTCGTTAAGGATTTTATCCTGATCGCTTGCCATTAATGACTGACTTAAAGAGTTGAACAAAGGCTTATTGTTGCTTAGCCTATAATCGTTTTGTAACTGGTTAACAGTAAAAGCAGATTAATGTTTACCTCTATCGTTAATTGAATAACGAACAGATTTGAATTAATCTAAATTAGCTGCAAATATATTCACTTTGAGTGAAAAGAGAAAGGTTTAGAAAGAGAGATGTTAGATGTTAGATGTTAGATGTTAGACGTTAGATGCTAGACGTTAGATAGAAGAGGTTCGCATCTAATGTATTGTCGTTAAACGGTTACTCTTAAATGGCGGGGAAAGATGCTCCTGTGTGCTCTTTGCCCTCCGTGTTTCTACTATACGCTTAACAATGCCATAACAATGGGTACTAGGAATGCGGTGGCAAGCCCCATGATACCTATTGCAAGACCACTTATGGCGCCCTCAACTGCACCAAGCTCCATAGCTCGGGCAGTTCCTATTCCGTGAGCCGATGCACCTAACGCCAACCCCCGCGCAATGCGGCTTTTTACGCCTAGCTTATCGAGGATAAACGGGCCCACAATGCCCCCAAATATTCCCACAGCAATAACAACCACAGCCGTTATTGCAGGCACACCACCTGTTCTCTCCGCTATGGCAATGGCAATTGGAGTGGTAACCGATTTGGGTTGCAGCGTGGCAATTAAAACCTTATCGGCACCAAAAAGCAATGCAATGCCAATAACAGAAAGTATTCCAGCTAGGCTTCCAACCAGTATCGATATTAGGATGGACACCGTTCGTCCCTTAATGTGCTCTATTTGCTCATGCAGCAAAAAGCCAAGCGCAACAACCGAAGGACCAAGTAAAAAATCAATAAAATGGCTTCCCTGCTTAAAGGTTGGGTAATCAATTCCCAGTATTTTAAGGAGCGCAATTATGGCAATAATAGAGGTAAGCAAAGGATGTAATAATGCTATTTTTGTTGTTTTATAGAGCCAGTTGGCCAAAAGGTAAACCCCAAGCACTATGCTCAAAATAAAAATATCGGACGATAAAATTGTTTGCATGGGCTAGTGCTTTTATAATGGGTTGCTGGAATCGGCCAATGCGGAGCTATTTTCCTCACTCTCATTAGGCAACTGATTATTTTGTTGCTGCTTCTTTTCGAACTGCTGGTGCGTGTGACCCACAACGGCCATAACGATTACTGTGCTAACTACCGATACCACCGTAATAGCAACCCAGTTCTGAAGCAGAACCCTATAAGCAACCATTAAACCAACCCCAGCAGGCACAAAGAAAAGCGCCATGTTGCTAGTTAAGAATGTGGCAAAGCCCTTAACACTACCCGAAGGAATAACTCGAAGTTGTAGGGCAACAAAAAGAAGTAGCATACCAATTACGCTACCAGGAATAACCCCATTAATTGCAAGGCTTACCCCCTCGCCTATTGCGTAAAACAGAAGCACAACAAAAATCCCCACTACCATACACCACTAGCTATTAAGGTAATTACACACTTATTGAGACGCAAAGGTAATATGACACCCACATCAATAAAACATGTTTGAGAAACGGTTTCCTTTTAAAAAGCACGCAATACAAATTTATCGTCAGTAAAAAAACGTCAAAAGTTGTAGCTTTGCCCAAAATTAGCAAACATGTATTTTTTCCCCATACATTACGATGAGCCGCTTTTTCGTCCGCCCAGCGAGGCCAACTCAGCAATAGTACAGGCAACTCTTGGCTGCTCATGGAACAGCTGCGCCTTTTGTAACATGTACGAAACCAAAAAGTTTAAGGTACGCTCCTTTGATGATGTTAAGCACGACATTATCCACCTGGCAAAGGCAATGCCTAGCGCACGCAAGGTTTTTCTTGCCGATGGGAATGCTTTTGTGCTATCGTACGACAGGTTAATGCCCATTGTGAGCACAATAAACGAGCACTTTGGTAGGGCCCATCGCATATCGGCCTATGCACTACCCAGTAATATACTGGCAAAAACTCATGAGCAGCTTTGCGAACTTAGAACCAATGGGCTTTCTCTGCTCTACATTGGCGTAGAGAGCGGCGACAATGACCTCCTTGCTATGATTAACAAATCGGAAACAGCCCAATCTACCCTTGAGGGCATAAGTAAGGCTCATGCTGCGGGAATAGACACGTCGGTTATGATTATTAACGGGTTGGGCGGACAAAAGTATAGCCAGCAGCACGCCCTAAACTCGGCCAAGCTGGTAGGCCAGCTTAACCCAAAGTTCCTTTCCACGCTAACGCTATTCACACCCCATGGGCTTAACCAGTTTCAAACCCAGTTCAAGGGCGATTTTATACCCCAAACACAGGTTGAGCAGCTTAATGAGCTCCGTCTTTTTATAGAGCACCTCGAACTTGATGGCACCATATTTAGGAGCAACCACGTATCCAACAGCGTTGGGCTTGAGGGGGTACTGTCGAAGGATAAGATGAAATTACTATCTACACTTGAACTGGTGATAGAGCAGGCAGGCAATCAGGCTCAGAACAAGCGGATTAGGAATTTGGGGATGTACTAGGGAGGCACTTAACCCCAAACAAACTTTACACCATGTTTTAACCCTAAATAACCAAGCATTTTTTTTACAATTTTAATATTTATTTTT
>JABNAD010000107.1_pt1 | contig 35707 bp, 31 predicted proteins | sample 7240381 | NCBI WGS metagenome assembly JABNAD01 (sample SAMN11332834, study PRJNA596920) | anaerobic digester metagenome | biome: digested sludge; isolation source: digested sewage sludge-derived enrichment culture grown on H2/CO2 | place: Germany: Goettingen
AAATTTATCAGTTAGGCCTGAAGGACAGTACGACGCCATTGAATCTTTCGGCTCAGGATCTGGACAGCGCGTTTTTTGATAATCCCGCCGCTCAGCACCTGGTCCTGCTCTCCCCGCGTGAATTTGCCGAGTTCAAGAGCGTTTTCCGCTTTCCCGAACGGGCTTTTGCCGAAACCCTGGATGCCAACCAGTCACCCAATGCCGAGTTCTACGATAATCTCCTGTTCCTGATTATCAACAATATCCTGAATGACCCATCCACTCAGGAAAACCTGATTGCCCGGGAAATTAACGTCTTCCTGGGGCAGTATAACGTCATGATCGTGTATCACGGCGACTTCGAGGAACTGAGCTATGCGTTGAACCGAATTGATAAAAGCTCAATTTACCGGGCCCTCTACACCTTCATCGATGCAGTCCTGGACAACGACAAACGATTGATCCTGCAATTGGAACAGCGTGCCCTGGAGCTCGAAAACCAGATCCTGGAAATCGTCCAGGTGGATGACGCGCAGAAGTACAGGCCGCGCCAGCTGCGGGATCCGGATCAGCATATGGACCTGCTGGTCCGGATGCGCAAGGAGCTGCAGTTCCTCAAAGGCTACATCGAGCCCACCCAGGACATTATCGAAATCCTGGAAATTGACGAGTCTGACCTGATTCCCGAACGGTACGACCGGTACTTCATGAAGCTGTCCCTCAAAGCCGACCGCCTCAGCTCGCAGCTCACCAATCTGAGGGACACCATCGCTCAGGTCCGGGAATCGTGGCAGGCACAGGTTGATCTGAGCTTCAACAAAACAGCCAAGCTGTTCACGGTGATCGCCTCCATCTTCCTGCCCCTGACGCTCATCGCCGGCTGGTACGGGATGAACTTTGAGTTTATGCCCGAGCTGAATCACCCTCAGGGTTATCTGGGCGTCATCTTCCTGTCCCTGATGGTTGTCTTTGGCAGCCTGTGGTGGTTCCGCCGCAAGCGCTACATTTAGAAGAATCCGTCTTCCGCCCGATCAGGGTCTGTGCAGCAAAGCCTCCCGGGAACCGGTCTTTCAAAAAATCCGGATTCAGGCTGACAGACCCTGCGTTTGAAAACATAGAGGAAGCAAAAAAAGTTCAGGGTCAGCGGACCCTGAACTTTTCTGCTTCCTGAACAAATCGCTGGAATATCGTCATGACATGGGGCTGGGATTTATGCATCATCTCCGGATGAAACTGGACGCCCAGAATAAACTGATCAGGATCCTGTGATTCAATGGCTTCTGCCGCTCCGTCCACTGCCCGAGCCGTTACCCGAAAATTCGGCGCGATCCGGTCCAGTGCCTGGTGGTGGTGGGAATTCACCTGGTTGTGATCTCCCAGAAGCTCCCGGATGAGGCTGTTTTCCTCCAGGATCACGGAATGAGCCGGAACACCGGGCAGACCTCTAAAGTTATGTTGAATGTAGAAATCGGCAGACTCGGATAAATCCTGAAACAGACTGCCTCCGTAAAAACAGTTCAGGAGCTGAAAACCGCGGCAGATGCCAAGAATCGGCAGCTTTCTGTGCTTCGCCTCAGTCAGGATCATCCATTCGCTCCGGTCCCGCTCCATAATGGTCATCCCAAGTCGTTCCCGAGGCTCTTCCCCCAGCAGGATGGGAGAAATGTCGGAACCACCGGACAGCAGCAGACCATCCAGCCGGCTCACCATTTCGCGGATCACCTCCGGTTCCTGGGTCACCGGCAGAATAACCGGAATTCCGCCTCCGGCAGCTACTGCGTCCACATAGTCAAAACTCAGATAATTTCTCTTGTAGCCAGAAAATGTCTCTTTGTCGGTTTCCCAGGTCACACTGGCAGTGATTCCAATCAATGGCTTCATTCATATTCTCCTCATGTTCCAGTTGATGCAGCAGCCGATGAGCTTCATTCCCATTGGATCGAATACTCTCATGCGCCACCCTCATTATAGCATTCCATGGAGCTGCATCCCGGACTGCCGGCGCAAAATCCGAACCTTTCATCGGATCGGCAGTTCCGTGATCAGAACAGATCATTATCAGAAATGAGATTTATCGGCGAGGTATAGAGTTTCTTTGCCAGCCAGGACCCTGATCCATTGACAAATTCAGTGAATGGCCCTAATATTAAACAAGGGTTTAATTTATATTCAAAGATTAAAAAGGTTTACATAAGCCTGTGCCCCATTCCATCCCGACCCTTCCGCAGGAGGAAAGAAACATGAAATTCCAATTCTATTTGGGATCCAGTAGAGTCGTGGAATTTGTATTTTTCCCCGCATTGGCTCTGTACGAGAAAAGTGAAAAGGCATTCGGCGCCTTGAATTATGAAATCATGGACCCGGCATCCACCGAACGGTGGACGCTGATCGCTGAAGAAATGTCCGGATTGAAAGATGAATTCGAACGCTTCAAGTTTTCCGGCTATTCCTATTACTTTGATCTGATGTATCAGTTTGACCTGCGCCAGCTCAAGGATGAGAATGATTTTTTAGCCAGCGTCAAAGCGCTGAGCAAGGACGCCTTAACCGCGCATCTGAGTTCCTTCCTTGACCGTAAGCTCGATCTGGTCATCCCGACGGCGGAAAAATCCCCCAATTACCTGATGGAAGCCTTCCAGATCCTGTCATCCAGCTCCCTGGAAACCAGTGATAAATGGAAGCTCCTGGAAATTCTGGAGGATCCCGAGCACGTCCGCGATGAATTTGTCGCCTTCATGGAACGGGTAAAGCCCATTTTTCACAAGTTTTACCAGGATGTGGAATATTCCATTTCTGGTTATGCCAAACAGCTGGAGCGGACTCTGGACAGCGGCGATCACGCCCTGCTGGAGGCGATGATGGAACAGTATGTTTTTACTGAAAGCATCTAAGCCCTTCGAAAAAGTGAAACCATCAATTTCTATCTGCTGGGACTGAGCGACTACAGTTTCAATCTGATCACCCATGCAGATTATACGGATATCTTCCTCGGAATCAATGTCCTGGATTATTACTTCCGTCTGACCGAGTTCAGACAACGCAGCAAAGAGGAACGAATCACGGTCTTCAAGAACCTGGCGGATAAAACCCGCTATGAAGTCCTGAAACTCATTGCCCAGGGTGATTCCTCCACGAAGGTCCTGGCTGAAAAGCTTGGAGTGACCAGCGCCGCGATTTCTTATCATTTGAAGCAGCTGACCAATGATCGGCTCATCCAGTTTGATGCCAACCGCCGCAAAAACGGCTACCGGATCAACGAGACTCGAATGAAAGACGCCATCGCAGGCCTCCTGGAGGACCTGAACATTAAATAGCCCCTTCGTTGCCGGCTGCTTGCAGACGGCTTTTTTTATTTGATAAACCTATGAAAAATCCAGTTCCAGTCGCAAAAATAAAGTTGCGGATGACACGGACCGGATGGCTTATGATGTCTTATAATAGAAGAATCACTGTTTTTAGAGAAACGCACAAAGGAGGACAACTATCGTGAAACGAAAGATCCCGGGGGAGATCATTCTGCTTTTGACCGCCATCATCTGGGGCTACGGTTTCGTCGCCGTGGCAAATTCCCTGGACAGCCTGACGCCCCTGCAGCTCCTGTTCCTGCGATTTTCCATCGCATCGCTGATTCTGGCGGGCGTTTTTCACAAGCGAGTGCCTCAGTTAAAAAAACGAACCATCCACCGGGGAATCATCCTGGGTACATTGTTCTTTATCGGATTCGTGCTGCAGACCTTCGGCATGAAATACACCACGCCATCCAAAAACGCCTTCCTGACCGGCGTCAACGTCATCATTGTTCCCATCATCGCATACTTTCTGTACAAGCGGAAACTGGCCAGACAGGAAGTATTCGGAGCAGTGCTGTCCATCATCGGCATCGGGCTTCTGACTCTGCGGACCGATGGCCAGGTAAACATCGGTGACCTTCTGACCCTTGGGTGTGCCGTGGCTTTTGCCTTCCACATTTTCTACACCACTCTCTATATGGAAAAAGAACATCCGGCGGATATCGCCATTATCCAGACCGTCACCTGCATGGTCCTGTCCGGGCTGGCTGCCGCCGCAGAAGGAACCCCCTTCGCCCCGTTCAACCAATCCGGACTGGTCTCCGTCCTCTACCTGGCCGTTTTTTCCACCAGCCTGACCACTCTGCTGCAGGCCTACGGACAGAAATACACCAGTGAAACGCGCTCTGCGATCCTGCTTTCCACCGAATCCCTTTGGGGAACCCTGTTCTCCTTCCTGTTCCTCAATGAAACCATGACCGTACGGCTCATTGCCGGCGGGCTCATCATCTTTTCCGCGATCCTGCTGGCAGAAATCAAGCCGGCGAAAAAGCCCGAGCCCGTTCAGGGAAACCATGCCTGATGCCGGCAAACCGTTCATAACCACTGACAGAAACGAGCGAAATCGACACATCCTTGCGGGACGTGTCGATTTCGCTCGTTGTTGATTCAACCTTCATTGGATGACTTGCACGGTACCTGAATCACCGCGGCACCCGAATCATCGCCGTACCTGGCTTCTGTCGATTCCTGAATCTGCCGAAGCATCTCGGCTGTGCCGATCATTCGCGGTACGGTTCAATCCGCAGCATCTTCCAGAACAGGACTTTACTGACGCTGATCCGGAACCTGAGGTCCTCGCCGAAGGTATTCTGCTTGTACATGGTCAGCCCGTCCAGATTCACCGGCGTGAACAGAATGGGCTTGCTGCGGGGTTTTCCCAATGAAACCATTGGTTGCTCAATCGCACCGCATCAGCCCTGGGCACGCATCAGATCCAGCGTGAATTCGCCGTTCCCTTTGGTTTCAATCAGTTCTCTTGCATCCGGGTCAATGATGATGTTCATCATGACACCTCCTCATCATTTGTTAACTATTAATTGTATTGTATCAAATTAATTGGGGAATACAACTCCCCTGCCATCGATTCAGTCCCAGGACAGAATCAGCGCTTGGACTTGGTAAAGGAATGAAGGATCGATTGGATGACTGAAATGACGATGGCGACCAGCAGGGCGGACAGGAAGCCGGAAACTTCCATTCCGGACATGAGCCGGGCCAGCAGGCTGATAATGATGCCATTAATCACAAAGGAAAACAGGCCGAGGGTTAGGAGCGTAATGGGAAATGACAGGATGTGCAGAATCGGCTTGATGGTCACATTCAGGATTCCCAGGACCAGGGCGGCAACAGCCGCGGTGGCTGCCGAATCGACATGGAAGCTTTGGGGCATCAGTTGGGAAGCTCCCAGGATGGCGAGCGTGGTCAAAAGCCAGGATTGTAACAGTTTCATATGGATTCCTCCCAGAATATTGATCTTTTTTTACTATAAAGAATTGGGATTAAGCGAATATTAAAGACCGGACTGACAACATACTCCAAGAGATGCGCCCAAATTCCCAATGATCCAATTAAATAGTTAACAATAGTTAAGCCATTCCATGGAATCATTCCCACATTGTTAAATCGTTGACGAATAAGCCTTGCTATACTATCATTAATCTATACATAAATATACAAATGTAGGAGGTCTTATCATGGAACAACTAGTAAACTTTATCACCCAAGCCAGTGATATGATGTGGTCCAGCGTACTGCTTATCATCCTGGTCTCCGTCGGAATCATTTATTCGGTTTATTTGGGATTCCCCCAGGTCCGTCATTTCGGAGAAGCGTTCAAGAACACCTTCGGCGGTCTTTTCAAAAAGAAAGAATCCGCTGAAGAAGGATCCATGTCATCCTTCCAGGCGCTGGCCACTGCGGTAGCGGCTCAGGTCGGCACCGGAAATGTCGCCGGTGTGGCAACCGCCATCATGTCCGGCGGTCCGGGAGCAATCTTCTGGATGTGGGTTTCCGGATTCCTCGGTATGGCCACCATCTTCGGGGAAGCCGTCCTGGCTCAGAAGTACCGCGAAGTGCGTGATGGCAACTATGTCGGAGGTCCTGCCTTCTACATCAGCAAGGGACTCAAGTCAAAGCCCCTGGCAGCCTTCTTCTCCGTTGCCCTGATCATTGCCCTGGGCTTTGTCGGCAACCTGGTTCAGTCCAACTCTATCTCCGCCTCGGTTACCGCCGCCACCGGTCTGAATCCCCTGATCATTGGACTCATCCTTGGCGTTGCCGCTGCTCTGGTCTTCATGGGCGGCATGAAGCGGATCGCCACCTTTGCTGAAATGGTCGTGCCCTTTATGGCCGTCCTTTACATTCTGGGAACCGTCGTTGTCATGATCCTGTTTGCGGATCAGGTCATTCCGGCCTTCCAGTCCATTTTCGTCGGTGCCTTCAATCCGCAGTCGGTCATGGGCGGAGCGCTCGGTGTAACCGTGCGTGAAGCTGTCCGGTTCGGTGTTGCCCGCGGCCTCTTCTCCAATGAAGCCGGTATGGGTTCCACCCCGCACGCTCATGCGGTTGCTGATGTCAAACATCCGGCCCAGCAGGGACTCGTTGCCATCGTCGGTGTCGTTATCGATACCATCGTCGTCTGCACCAGCACCGCCATGGTGATCCTGGTCACCGGCGCCCATAAGATGGGTCTGGCCGGCCCCCTGGTTACTCAGCAGGCCTTTACTACCGCCTTCGGCGGCTTCGGCACCAGTTTCCTCGCCATCTGCCTCACCTTCTTCGCCTTCACCACCATCATTGGCTGGTATTACTTCGGTGAGTCCAACATTCGCTACCTGTTCGGCAAGAAGGGGCTCCTGCCTTACCGCATCCTGGTCGTTGGCTTCATCATACTGGGATCCGCTCTGACCCAGAAAGTCGACTTCGTCTGGACCCTGGCCGACTTCTTCAACGGCATCATGGTGTTCCCGAACCTTGTCGCTCTTCTGTTCCTGGCACCCCAGGTCAAGAAGATCCTCACGCACTACCGCTCCGGTCAGGAGTACCATGCCGAGGACTTCAAGTAATCGAACGGTAATCGAACGGAATAAGTTCAATTCTCCCGTGCCTGGCACGGGAGAATTTCTTATTCCGGCACGTATGACTTTCATAATCAGACAGGGGAAGAATTTTTGATGGTCTGACCGGGAAGAATGTCTGAACCCTGACGCGGACCAATCTCCCGATGCCCTGAACGGGAAGTTGCTTTGATGCCAGACAAAGAAAAAAGTAATACGGATGCACTGATTTTAAGCATAGATCCGTACCTGCCGTTGTATGTTCAAGCTCTCAGCATAAGCAGAATCCTCTGTGTCCCCGATCCATGAGGTTCGGGGACGCAGAGGATTCATTTGTTGATTCAGAAGATATCAAGGCCTTCGGCCTGAGTCTTTGATTGTTCCTCCATTAGGTTCGCCTGCGGCAGCATCAGTTCAGTTGACAGCTCCGGAATCCGCTTCCTGTTTTTCTCCCCATTTCTTCAGGAAGAAGGCCAGGAGCACGCCGCCGATCATCAGAATGATCCCGAAGCCGAGAAGGACCTTGCTCATGATGGTGACCGGATTGTTGCTGGCAAAGTCTGCGAACATACCACCGCCCGGTTCCAGGGAAACGCCGGGGAAGTTATCGTCAAATGACCCGAAGGGATTGCTCAGCATTTTACCGGTTATGTAGAGTGCCAGGGCGCTGAGTCCCGTGATGGAAGCCCCGCTCACCGCCAGATGGACACCTGCCAGCCAGCCATAGGACCGGATCATTCTCTTGATCATGCCCGGGAGCGCATCGACCCATTGCGGTTGGGATGCGGTCAGGGTCGGAATTTGGACTGGATCAGGGTCACTCGGTTCAACCGGCTCATCCGAAAGCAGCCAGTCGGCCGAAACGTCGAAGGCATCCGCCAAACTTTTCAATTTGATCAGTTCCGGCATGGCTTCCCCGGTTTCCCACTTGCTGACCGCCTGGCGCGATACCCCAATCTGTTCCGCCAGTGCTTCCTGAGACAGTCCTGCTTTTTTCCTGCAATACAGCAGCTTTTCATTCAAATTCATGATACCCTCCCCAAAAGTTTCTGTTCTTTCACCTGTAATATACCATTTTCCCTGGTTGCGAAACCATGCTTTCAAGCTGGAAATTACGCAACCAGCCGTTGCAGCCCCGGCCGATGGCTGGTTTTCGTGCTGTCTGGGTTCCGGTTTCTGCTGCGGCTGCTTTCGTCGGTCGAAAAAAATGAACCGGGAGTCCCCTTCTGCGGAAGACTCCCGGAATGATCTTTGGAACAGGGATCTCGCTTTCTGCCTAACGCTCCTCGCGGAAGTACGGCAGACCCAGACTGGCCGGAGGCTGATTCTCCCGGCGCTTGCGCATCGAGGTGAAAATCAGGACGGCGATGGTGACCAGGTAGGGCAGCATTTTATAGAGTTCAATGTCGCGGCGTCCCAGATTCGGGATGACCAGATAAACCCAGAAGAGCAGGCCGAAGAGGTAGGATCCCCAGATGCTGTTGAGGGAGCGCCAGGTCGCGAAGATAACCAGCGCAACGGCCAGCCAGCCCAGGGACTCGATGGTTCCGTCATTGGCCCAGGTGCCCTTGATGTAATCCATGGTGTAGTAGAGACCGCCCAGACCGGAGATTCCAGCGCCCATGCAGGTAGCCAGGTATTTGTAGCGGGTGACATTGATGCCGGCCGCGTCTGCCGTAGCCGGGTTCTCACCAACGGACCGCAGATTGAGGCCTTTTCTGGTCCGGTTCAGGAACAGACTCATCAGAATGGCCAGGATGATGGCCAGATAGACCATAAAGCCATGACTCAGGAACAGGGAACCGATCACCCCAAGATTGGTGGCATCGGCGATATTGGCCCGGTAGATACCGCTGGTGACCGGTACGGAGATCTGTCCGACTCCGCCGGCCATCCGGCTCAGGTCGCCGCCGAAGAAGTTGGCGACTCCGCCGCCAAAGATGGTCAGGGTCAGACCGGTGACGTTCTGATTGGCCCTCAGGCTGATGGTGAGGAAACTGTAGATGAGTCCCCCCAGGGCAGCGGTCAGGAAGGCCGCCGCAAAACTGATGATGAGACAGATCAGGGCATTGGGCGCGGGATTGTTCAGTTCGTAGAAGAAAGATGCGGCCAGTCCGCCGATGCCGCCCAGGTACATGATGCCGGGGACACCCAGGTTCAGATTGCCCGATTTTTCCGTCAGGATTTCTCCGATGGCGCCATACATGATGACGGTTCCGAACGAAATGGCTGACAGCAGCAGCTGGATCAGTTGTGCGCTTGACATGATGCTAGGCCTCCTTCCCTGTTCTCAGGATCAGTCGGTAGTTGATAAAGAACTCGCTGCCCAGGATGAAGAACAGGATGATCCCGGTAATGATGCTGGACGCGTAGTCATTCAGATTGAACTGAGAAGCGATCTGGACGGAGCCCTTCTCCAGGAACACCAGGAGGAAGGAGATCAGTACCATCACGAAGCTGTTGAATTTGGACAGCCAGGCGACAATTATGGCGGTGAAGCCGCGGCCGCCGGCGGTGGCGGCGGAGATGGAGTGGCTGGCGCCGGCAACGGCGATGAAGCCGGCCAGGCCGCAGATTGCTCCGGAAATTGCCATGGTCCGGATCGTGACTTTTTTGACATTGATGCCGGCATAGCGGGCTGTATTCACGGAATCTCCGACGACGGAGATCTCATAGCCTTGCTTGGAGTACTTCAGATACAGATACATGCCAATCGCCAGGGCTGCGACAATCAGGACATTCAGGCCGTAGACCTGCCCGAAGACTGCCGGGAACCAGCCGTCCTTGGTCTGCTGATTGATGACGCCGACGGTATTGGAGCCAACCGGGTTCTCCCAGAGGGCGACCGCGTAGCTTGTCAGCTGGATCGCGACGTAGTTCATCATCAGGGTGAACAGGGTCTCATTGGTGTTCCAAAGCGCCTTGAACGTGGCGGGGATGACGCCCCAGAGTGCTCCCACCAGAAGGCTCAGGCAGGCCATGACGACCAGGAGAAGCGGGGTGGACAGGTCTCCGCCCAGAGCTCGCATCAGACCGGCTGTCACAATGGCTCCTACCAGGATCTGACCCTCGGCGCCGATGTTCCAGAATCTCATTTTGAAGGCGGGGGCCAGTCCGACGCCGATGCACAGAAGCATCATGGCATCACGGATGGTGACCCAGCTGCGCCGGTTGGTGCCAAAAGCGCCATTGAACATGGCCTCGAACACCTTGACCGGGTCCAGTCTGGTAACAGCGAAGATGAACAGTCCGCTGACGGCCAGTGCCAGCAGCACAGCGGCAATCCGAATCGTGTAGGCTTTCGGAGCGGCGATGCTGTCCCGCTTCGCGATACGAAGGAGAGGTTCTTTTCTTGTTGTCATCATTCCTGTACAGCCTCCTTCTCAAAGCGTGTCATTAACAATCCCACTTCTTCCTTGGTGGTGGTCCGTCCGTCCACGATTCCGCTGACCTGGCCGCCGCACAGAACCATAATCCGGTCGGAAAGTTCCAGCAGAACATCCAGGTCTTCTCCGACATAGATGACGGCGACGCCTTTCATTTTCTGCTCGGTCAGCAGGTTGTAGATCGTATAGGAGGTGTTGATATCCAGGCCGCGAACGGCATAGGCCGTCATCAGAACCGACGGCATCTGGGCGATTTCCCGCCCGACCAGAACCTTCTGGACATTGCCGCCGGACAGGCGCCGCACCGGCGTATTGATGCCGGGGGTTACGACTTCCAGCTGCTGCATGACGTCTTCCGCCAGTTTCTTGGGTGCTTTGCGGTCAGTGAATCCGATGTGTCCCTTGCGGTACGTGCGCAAAAGCATATTGCCGGTCATGCCCATGGATCCGACCAGACCCATGCCCAGACGATCCTCCGGCACAAAGGCCAGGGAAATTCCGGCTTTCTTGATCTGAAGCGGTGTCTTCCCCACCAGATTGACGGGGGTTCCGTCAATGGGCGTATACCGGATGTGGGCGCCCGGGCTGATGGGCTGAAGGCCCGCAATGGCCTCCAGCAGTTCCCGCTGGCCCGAACCGGCAATGCCGGCAATGCCAAGAATCTCTCCGCCCATGGCGGTGAAGCTGACATTGTCCAGGCGCTTGACGCCCATGGCGTCATAAATGGTCAGATTCTGGACCTTGAGCCGCGGAACGGGATCCACCGGCAGCGGCCGGTCGATATTCAGGGCAACCGCATGACCCACCATCATTTCGGTGAGCTGCTGCGGATTGGTCTGGCTGGTGGCGACGTCTCCAATAAATTTGCCTTTGCGCAGAACGGCTACCCGGTCTGACACATCCATTACTTCGTTCAGCTTATGGGTAATGATGACCATTGCCTTGCCGTCGGCTTTCATGTTGCGCATGACATCGAACAGCCGGTCCGTTTCCTGCGGGGTCAGAACGGCGGATGGTTCATCCAGGATCAGGATCTGCGCCCCGCGGTAGAGAACCTTGACGATTTCCACCGTCTGTTTTTCCGAAACGGACATATCATAGATTTTTTTATTGGGATCGATGTTGAACCCATATTTATCACAGATCGCCGTAATTTTGGCGGCTGCTTTCTTCAGGTCCAGCTTCCCTTCATCTTCCAACCCCAGCACGATGTTCTCAGCGGCGGTAAATACATCCACCAGCTTGAAATGCTGGTGAATCATGCCGATGCCGCAGGTGAAGGCATCCTTGGGCGAAGAAATGGTCACGGGTTTGCCGTCTACTTCGATATGGCCCTCATCCGGGAAATAGATTCCCGCCAGCATATTCATGAGGGTGGTCTTGCCGCTGCCATTTTCGCCCAGCAGTGACAGGATCTCCCCTTTCTTGATTTCCAGGGTTATGCCGTCGTTGGCGTTCACCGGCCCAAACCGCTTGGTAATATTTTTCATCAGGACTGCACTGGTTTGTTCCAAACTTATCATCCTTTCATGGGTGGATTTTTTCGCCAGCTGTTCACTGCGAACGGATTTCCCGTTTTCTGATCGAATACGGCCGGCAAAATTTTATGACGGTAAGGGCAAATCGATATTCATCTTTGCTCCTACCGTCATAAAATTTGCATTGTCTACTCCTGTTTCGGCATGCTGACAATTCATAGGGGTCTCATGGATCAAGAAATTGATCTGAAGAAATGACAAAGGGGCTGAAGCTGAGCGCCAGCCCCTTGATATCAATGTTGGTCTGAAACTAGTTGTTGTTGAGCTCCGTGATGGAATCAATGCGAAGCGAGAAGTAAGGTGCCGACCGCAGGGTCGATTCGATAAACGCTCCGTCCACGATGGCTTCTCCCGTGTCATTCACGAAATCACCGTTGCTGTCCAGGGCAAAACACTTGGTAACGTGTCCGTCGGCATCAATTTCATAGGTCGGGGTCTTGCCGGCTGCCTTGGTCTTGTCGAAATCTTTCTTCACGGTGTACTTCGAGGTGTCGAAGATCTTGAGGGAACCATCCTTAAGTCCGGCCCAGGCTGCGTCAACCGCTTCCTTGGTGCCTGCAGCGACTTTGTTTCCGAGTTCGGAAATCATGACGGCGCCGTCTTTGGATCCAGTGGCAAAGTCAACCGGGACTTCTTCGCCCTTGATGAACTTGTCCAGGGTGGCTTTGTACAATACGGCCCAGTTGTTCTGAGCGGAAGTCAGAGCCGCGTCCGGTGCGACTGAACGCATGTCGATGTTGTAACCAACGGAATAAGCGACTTTTCCGGAAGCCAGGGCTGCCTGAATCGCCGAGGGAGCTCCGGTGGAGTCCGCGTGCTGACCGATGATGACGGCGCCTCTGGCCATCAGAGCATTGGCGGCTTCGCCTTCAGCGACTGGATCATACCAGGAATTGGTGTACTGAACATCCATATGAGCTTCGGGAACGATGGACTGGATTCCCAGAAGGAACGCGGTGTAGCCGCTGACCACTTCCGCATAGGGGAATGCCCCGACATAACCGACATACGGATCTTTGACTTTTCCTTCGTCCATGAGTTCCTTCAGCTTCTTGCCGGCAACAACGCCGGAAACATAGCGGGATTCATAGGTATATGGGAAAATATTCTTCAGGTTGGTCAGTTTGGATGGAGCAGCCAGATCGCCTGCCGCTGCGACAAAGGTGATTTCCGGATACTCAGTGGCAGCACGCTGCATGTGCATCTGATGACCGTAAGAGTTGGAGAATATGATGGTACAGCCCTGTTCAGCCAGGTCCACTGCCGTGTCATAAGCTTTTTCATCTTCCGGAATATTGTATTTGAAAATAATCTGAGTGGCCGGATCAACGCCCAATTCCTTGGCGGCGTTGGTTACGCCTTCCAGATGAGCTGCGTCATAACCGGAGTTCGTGTCATGCAGTGCAATAAAGCCGATCTTGATGTTTGGCTTTTCTGCCGTTGTGGTGGTTGGGGTCGTTGCCGGAGTAGTTCCGGGCGTGGTAGCAGGAGTGGTAACGCTCGGGGTTGTAGTACCCGCGGGAGTCGTTGTCGGAGTGGCCGGTCCGCAGGCAGCCAGACTCGAGACCATAGCCAGTGTGAGAAGTGATGCAAAAACCTTCTTCATTTCTTATTTCCTCCTTCTTGCTTATGATCAGACAACTCCCCCTGGAAAAGCTCAAAAAATCCCACGCAAGGTGTTATCGTTATCATATGTATAATGATACAGGCTTTTTGTTAAAGACTCAACATTAATTTTAAAGAACTGTTTACATATCCTTTGATTTGGGTACAATCACCAATTCAAACTATAAAATTATCCACAAGTTGGACAAAAAAATTTTAAACTCGATTCCAGCAATCAGAATTATTGATAAAGTACCAGTCTGACTCCCTCTGAAATCATAACTATCCAAAAGCCTCACAATCCGTCCGGCCTCCCCAAGAAGATAAAACAGTGGGTTTCAAGGCAGACTAGCCCTCAGGCAGTAACTGCTCTCCTGACAGAGAAATGCCCTGACAAAATCATACCCCGACAGCTACTTCCCCACTTCGGAAATCGACTTGTTCAAAGTTCTCACTTCACTGCACTGTCATGAGCCTCATGATGCTGGTGACCTTCTTGACCTTCCTGGCCTTCATGACCTTCATGACCTTCGTTACCTTCGTTACCTTCATGGACTCTTGGACTTCATGGACTCTTGGACTTCATGGACTCTTGGATTTCATGGATTTCGTGGATTTCATGGATTTCGTGGATTTCATGGGCTTTTGAACTTCATGAGCTTTATCGCATTTATGTTTTTAGGATGGATCCAGTCTTAAGGTACTTGTATGAGGGTGAAATAATTCCATGAATTTCAAATAGAATGTATAGGGTAGTTTCCATAAATCACCCGGCGCATATTATTCTGTTATATCTCAACCGTTTTTTGATTTTCACTTGATAATTCCAATTCAATTGTTTAAAATTCATATTTTTATACACCCAAATTTTCCCGTATACTGACAATAATTAATAGAAAAAATCTGAGCATCTCCCATTTACATTTTTTTTCCCTGGAAAATTCCCCTTCCAGTGAAGGAATCCGGCAATCCGCGGAGTTCAGCGATTCTCCGGTCTGATGGTTCGGATCAGACATCCCTTTACCCGGAAGCCGGCTGTGCTTTCAGCTGCCGGCTTGAACAGAGAACGGCCGGCGCTGATTCATCTGCTGCCAAATAATGGTTTGAACCGATTCTGAAGTATGCGAGGAGTGAAGAACATGAATAAACAACCTGCCCGATTCACAGCAGCCTTGCTGTTAAGCCTTATGCTAACTTCCTGTACGCCTGATACCCCCGGTATGACCACGCCCAACGCAACAGTATCCGACACCACGGCATCCGGCACCATGGCGTCCGAAACCACGTCTCCTGCCGCCGGCCCCGCTCAGACCCATGTGACCAGTTCCGGCTCAACTGCTGACCCTGTTGTCCCTGCCGCAGATGTGACCGGCATCACCGAGGTAACCAACCAATACTATGACTCCCTGAATCGAAAGGACATCGCGACGTATAACGCCTCCGTTGCAAAGAAGCTGCAAATGGAAGAAACGAGTGAATCCTGGCAATACATGAAGAAGACTCTGATCAGTGAGGAGGACATTTCACTGGATTTTTCGAAAGCTAAATGGCAAGGCAGCCGGATCATGGTTCCGGTGACTCACACGATCACCATGAGTGAAGATTATATCCCCTCCAATATTGAGCCGGGAGAGAACCTCATTGTGACAGAAATCTACTACGAGAAGAATTCCCAGGGTCACTTCATGATTTCGGACTGGGGCCACAGCATCATCCTGAAGAACCGGTCCAATCCCTGATTCACAGAAGCAAAAACTCAAAAATTCCGGGGGCATTTCCTCCGGTCAGTTCGCCTTCGGTGATTATGTCATCCGGCGATCAATCCGTCATATACGACATGAACGCCAAGGATGTCATTATTAAAAGGGCAATGCCAGTTCTCATGGAACTGCCATCGCCCTTTTTGTGTGCGGATCAAGAAAACCTCATTCAACCCATTCGACCGCCTGTTATGGTCTGGGAGGGGCGCAGTCCAGCAAGTGCAGCTCCATCAGGATGGACTGCTCCCCGTCCGGCTTTGCTCCGATAACTTTACTTGCTCAGATCAAACAGTTCCCGACATTCCAGACACCAGTAGATCTCGCCCCGGATCCTGCCCATGAGGGAGGTCTGTCACTCCGGACAGATCGCCGTCCCCTCAAATTCACCATATGTGACTGGGCCTGCCAGCTGCTTATATCGGGTGATGGTATTCAGGTTCACCAGGACAATCCGGCCTTCCGCCTGATACATCGGGTTTCCTGTCCGAAAATATTCATCGATTGCCGCTTTTAAAAAATCTTTTTCATTCATCTGTCTCACCTCGTCAGTTCGTACATACATTCTACAATGAAGTCCGGACAGAAAAAAAGTCCAGCCCGGAACTGGCGCTGGCTGTGAGTCCGAGGTTCGTTCTGCCGGATGGTATTGACTGACCCCTGGCGGAATGTCAGACGATGTCCGGTTAGCCATCGAATGGTTAATCAATGCCGGTTCTATGGATCTCACGACAAAATCGGTCATATCTTGAAAAAATATGAGCCAAAAGGGGTTGTCATCGATCAGAATCGCAGATATAATCACAACTAATGAACAAAATGCAAACATGAAGAGAAAAGTGCCAGGAAGTGTTTTCAGAGAGCTGATGGATGGTGAGAATCAGCAGGACTTCGGCATGCAATACTGGCTTCATGGCAGCCTGGCGGAAAATCGTGAGATGAGTAGGCCGGGACGGCGCCACCGTTATCAGGATACCGGATGCCTGTCCGGGAATGAGGCAGTTTTTTCTGTAAATTAGGGTGGTAACACGAAGATCCCTTCGTCCCTATGGTTCTGACCATAGGACGGGGGCATTTATTTTTTTTGAGGGGGAAACAAAAGACAATGGCAAAACGAATCTACTTTTTTGACACGACACTTCGTGATGGGGAGCAGTCACCTGGCTGCAGCATGAACAAACGGGAAAAACTCCTGCTGGCCCGCCAGCTGGAGAAAATGGGGGTAGACGTCATTGAGGCCGGTTTTGCCGCTGCCTCGCCCGGAGACTTCGAATCGGTGAAACTGATTGCGGATGAGATCAGGACCTCCACGGTCTGCGTTCTGGCCCGGACGGTGAAGGATGACATCGACAAAGCCTGGGCAGCCGTCCAGGGTGCGGCCCGGCCGAGGATCCATACCTTCATCGCCACATCGCCGATCCATATGGAGTACAAGCTTAAGATGTCCCCGGAGCAGGTGCTGGAACAGGCTGAGGCCATGGTTGGTTATGCCGCTTCGCTTTGTCCGGAGGTGGAGTTCTCTGCCGAGGATGCCACCCGGAGCGATGTGGATTTTCTGGCTCTGGTCTTTGACCGGGTCATTGCTGCCGGCGCTAAAATCATCAACATTCCCGACACCGTCGGCTATACGACACCGGACGAGTTCTATCACTTCATCCAAGCCCTTCGGGAGAAGTCCCGTCTCCTTGACACCGTCCGGATCTCCGTGCACTGCCACGATGACCTGGGACTGGGCGTCGCCAACAGCATCGCTGCCATCAGCGCCGGCGCTGCCCAGGTGGAATGCACAGTGAGCGGCATTGGCGAGCGGGCAGGCAACGCCGCCCTGGAAGAGATTGCCATGATCCTCAAGCTGCGCAGTGATCTCCTTGACACCGAGATCGGCATCGTCACCGAGGAGATCACCCGTACCAGCAGCCTGCTCTCCAGCATCACCGGCGTTCATGTCCAGCCCAACAAAGCCATCGTCGGCGCCAACGCCTTCGCCCATGAGTCCGGCATCCATCAGCACGGCGTCCTGGCCAACCGGGCGACCTATGAGATCATGACCCCGGAGTCTGTGGGTCTGGCGAAAAACAACATGGTGCTGGGCAAGCATTCCGGCCGGCACGCCTTCCGCAACAAAGCCCGGGAACTGGGTTACGATCTGTCTCCGGATGAACTCAATGCCGTCTTTGAGGAATTCAAGGAACTGGCCGACCGCAAGAAAGAAATCTTCGACCGGGACATCGAGACCCTGCTCACCCAGGGAATGCAGGACCACCACGATTACTATAAGCTCAAGCGTTTCGTTGTCAACAGCGGCAACACCATCACCACCACTGCCTCGGTCGTCGTCGCCGCTGGGGGAGTCGAGCGGGAAGGCATCTCTTTCGCCCAGGGACCCATTGACGCGACCTTTCGTGCCATCGAGCAGGTCATCGATGTGGACGTTGCCCTGGAGGATTTTTCCCTTCAGTCCGTCACGGAAGGAACGGATGCCCTGGGTTACGCCACGGTGACCCTGCGCCACGGCGACCGTCATTTTATCGGCCGGGACGCCAGCATCAATGTGGTCCAGGCTTCCATCGGCGCCTGGCTCAATGCCATGAACAAAGTAATGCACGCGATCGAAACAAACAAGGGAGAATAAGCAATGGGAATGACAATGACACAGAAGATTCTGGCGGCTCATGCCGGGAAAGATCAGGTTCAGCCTGGGGATTTCATCATGGCGGATCTGGATCTGGTCCTGGGCAACGACATCACGACCCCGCCCGCCATCCGCGAGTTTAACAAGATGGGAGGGGGCAGGGTCTTTGATCGGGCAAAGATCGCCCTGGTTCCCGACCACTTTGCCCCCAACAAGGACATCCTGTCCGCCGGCCAGGCCCGGATCATGCGCGAATTCGCCCGGGACCAGCAGATCATCCACTATTTTGAAGTCGGAGAAATGGGCATCGAGCATGCCCTTCTGCCCGAGAAAGGCCTGGTCACCGCCGGGGACGTCGTCATCGGCGCCGACTCCCACACCTGCACCTACGGTGCCCTGGGGGCTTTTTCCACCGGCGTGGGTTCCACCGACATGGCAGCAGGAATGGCCATGGGCCAGGCCTGGTTCCGGGTCCCCTCGGCCCTGTCCTTCCGCCTCAGCGGCAAGCTTTCCCGCTGGGTCAGCGGCAAGGACGCAATCCTCCACATCATCGGCCGGATCGGCGTGGATGGTGCCCGCTACCGCTCCATGGAGTTCTCCGGCGAAGGCTTAGCCAGCCTGTCCATGGATGACCGCTTCACCATGGCCAACATGGCTATCGAAGCCGGCGCCAAGAACGGCATCTTCCCGGTGGATGAGCGGACCCGGGAGTACCTGACATCCCATGGCGCTCAGCCGGCCAGAGTCTATGCCCCGGATCCGGATGCCGTCTATGACGAGGTTTACGACATCGATCTGTCACAGATCCAGTCGACAGTTTCCTTTCCGCACAGCCCGGATCATACCTTCGAAGTTCAGGCCATCGACCGCATCGCCATCGACCAGGTGGTCATCGGCTCCTGCACCAACGGCCGGCTGGATGATCTGCGCGCAGCCGCTGAGATCATGGCCGGTAAAAAAGTCGCCCATGGACTGCGCGTCATTATCATTCCCGCCACCCAGCAGATTTACCTCGACGCCATGGAAGCCGGATACCTGCGGACCTTTATCGAGGCCGGCGCCGTTGTCAGCACGCCTACCTGCGGACCCTGCCTGGGCGGGCACATGGGCATCCTGGCGGAAGGCGAGCGGGCCGTGTCCACTACCAACCGGAACTTTGTCGGCCGCATGGGCCACGCCACCTCGGAAGTCTATCTGGCCAGTCCCGCTGTGGCAGCAGCCTCAGCCATCAAGGGCTATATCGCGCATCCCAGTGAATTGGAGGAAAGATAAATGAACGCAACAGGAACTGTCATCAAATTCGGCGATAACGTCGATACGGATATGATCATCCCGGCCCGGCATCTGTCAACGGCCGATCCAAAGGTCCTCCGTCACCATTTCATGGAGGATGTCGATCCGACCCTTGCCGGCAGAATCCAGCCTGGCGACATCCTCGTGGCCGGCCGCAACTACGGCTGCGGCTCCTCCCGGGAGCATGCCCCCATCACCATCAAAGGCGCCGGGGCCGCCTGCGTCATCGCCGAGAGCTTCGCCCGAATCTTCTACCGCAACGCCTTCAACATCGGCCTGCCCATCATCGAATGTCCTGAAGCCGCCCGCGCTATCGCCGACGGCGACCGCGTCGAGATCAATTTCGAAACCGGCACAATCCATAATCATACCACCGGAGAGACTTTCACCACTCCACCTTTCCCGGAATTCATCCAGGGCATTATCAAATTCGGCGGCCTTGTCCAGTACGTCCAAGCGGGAGGATCCCATCATGACGTATAAGATCATCACCGCCCCCGGCGATGGCATCGGACCGGAGGTCACCGCAGCAGCCGTCCGGGTCCTGGATCGAGTCGGGGAAGTATTCGGTCATCAGTTCCAGTACGAGGAAATCCTGGTGGGCGGCGCTTCCATCGATGGAACAGGGGTGCCTCTGACCGAAAGTGCCATCACAGCCGCCCGCAGCGGCGATGCCGTTCTGTTTGGTGCGGTCGGCGGCAGCGCCTGGGATCGGCTGACCCCGCCGCTGCGGCCGGAAAAAGCCATCCTTGGCCTGCGCCAGGCCCTGGGCGCCTATATCAACCTTCGTCCCGGCATCCTCTTCCCGGCATTGCGGGAAGCCTCACCCCTTAAGGACGAACTCCTGGGCAGGGGCTTCGATCTCATGGTGGTGCGCGAGCTCACCGGCGGCATTTATTTCGGAGAAAAAGGGACACGAGACGGCAAATACGGACCGGAAGCCTATGATGTGGAAGTCTATTCCGAATTTGAGGTCCGCCGCATCGCGCAGAAAGCCTTCCAGCTGGCACAAACGCGCCGAAAAAAAGTAGTGTCCGTTGATAAGGCCAACGTCCTGGAGAGCTCCCGCCTGTGGCGTCGCATCGTGGAAGAAGTGGCAGCAGACTTCCCGGATGTGGAGCTGTCCCATATGTATGTCGACAATGCCGCCATGCAGGTCGTCCGGGACCCTGGCCAGTTCGATGTGCTCCTGACTTCGAACCTGTTTGGCGACATTCTCTCCGATGAGATCAGCATGCTCACCGGCTCCATCGGCCTGTTGCCATCGGCCAGCCTGGGCAGCGGGACCACCGGCATCTACGAGCCCATCCACGGCTCGGCCCCGGATCTCGCCGGTCTGGACAAAGCCAATCCCATTGGCGCCATCCTCTCCGCCGCCATGCTTCTGGACCATTCCCTGGGCCTGACCCGGGAAGCCCATGCCATCCGGCAGGCAGTGGATGCCACGTTGGAAGCGGGCCATCAGACCGGTGACATTCACCGCAGTGGCGTGTCGGTTCATGGCACCAGCGACCTTGCCTCCATCATCTGCCGCCGCATCACGAACTGACCGAAAGCACGAAAATCTTTTCTGGATATTTTGCAATCCTGTAAAGATTGGATACAGAATGAATAGGTTTTGTAAATAGACTCCTACAGTACCTGCTCACCCCTGGATTTCCTTTACAATTGATATATGCACTGTGTCCCTGCAGAATGTCCATCCCGTTCCCGAATCATTTGGCATTCGATCTGATCCCGAACACCTGAATTTTGTGGAGGAAGTTACCATGAGTGATGAAACAATGAAAAAAAATCTTGAAGTCGAAGAGATCAAGCCCCTTGGTATGGTCGACGGCATCATGAAGGAAGAGACCTATCATGACGTCACGAATCAGCGGGTCTCCCTGGACCCCACAACAAAAAATGACATTCTCCAGGAGGAACATGAAACGAAGCCGGAACTGGAAACCAAGACAAAACAACCTGAAGTGTCCGACACGATGGATGAACCTGAGATGAAACGCCCTGAAAAAACGCCCGAAGTCGATGAGATCAAACCAGGCGGAATGGTTGACGGCATCATGAAGGATGAGACCCATTATGGAGTCACCAATCAGCGGGTGTCCCAGGACCCTGCGACAGAAAATGACATCCTGCAGGAGGAACACGAAAAAAAGATTTAACCGCCGCTTTGCCTGCCTGATCAAACGTTCCCACAGAATCCGGCAGATCTGCCGGATCAGTCCCAAAAGACCAAAGCTTGAAACTAGCTTTGGTCTTTTTGATTAGAGATATTGTTAAACCGCATTTTGAAAGATCAGGCCGGACACCTGAAATCGCTGTTTTCTAGTATGGAGGTAGTTGTAAAAAAGGCAGAAGATCAGTCGGATTGAATCAGCACTTTCGATAATGGAGCTGGATCGAGGCTTGAGTGGACTGGTTAAGAGAAGATTCTGGGACAGCTTTTGACAGGTGTCGGTAAAGGGTATCGATGAGATGACAGTTCAGGCGTTCATTGGCTATTCAACGAGATCCAAAAACACCCGTGAGATTAACACCCATCTGAGAAAAGATGATATCAAAGAAAAGATGCTGGAGGCTATCAAATAGCCTCCAGTTTTTATATCCTCTTATTTCTTTGCCTTAGCAGACATTTATTAGACATTTATTTCAACTAAAACAGGTTCCCGGAACATTCCGGGAACCTGTATGTTTGGTGCAGCCGACAAGATTCGAACTCGTGGCCCCTTGGTTCGTAGCCAAGTACTCTATCCAGCTGAGCTACGGCTGCATGTAACTTAATCATAATAGCATGGTTCCCGGTCGATTTCAAGACTGTTCCCGGATTTTTTCAGAGGAGGGGCAGGATTTTTTGCGGTTCTGACTGGCACTCCGGATCTTAGGCGCTTTCTCCGGAAAAAAATGACCTGAATTGCCATTTCTTTAAAACCCGTTAATATAATTGAGGTATTATATTAGTATTGATTTGATAGGAGCGTACTGCATCATGAATGAAATAACCAAAACGAAATTTGATTATCTCAACCGGGCGAACGGATCCACTTCGCTGCTGGCCTTGTTTGCCATTATTTCCGCGATTCCCGGAGGGATCCGGCTTTACCGGTTCATCCTGGATGCCCAGGATCTGAAAATCGAGCAGGCCAATCTGCTGGGGTTCAGCGACTTTTCCATCCCCTTTCTCAATGTCCAGGTCCGTGAACCCTATGTCAGCCTGTCCATCCTGATTCTGGCGGTAGTGATCCCCGTCCTGGTTCTCCTGCTTCTCCTGTTCAAGAAGAACAGTCTGAATCATGGGCGCACCGGAAGCGGACTCTACTGGCTGATCGCCCTGCTGGCAATCCTTGGAATTCTGATCGGAACCGGTCTGATGAAGAAGCTCTACTACAACGACCTGACCAACCTGACGGCGCTGAATACCGATCCGGAAAATCTGTTCCTCACCGGTGTTTCCGCCCTGTCTCTGATCCTGGCCCTGGTTGCCATGACTCAGACACGAAAGGCGGCCTATGCTCCGGATACCCTGAGCGACGACCTAAGTGACGAGGATGCTGACCTGGAAATTGCGGATCGCGATCAGGAACCCGCCATGCCGGCTGAAGCCGCGGTGGCGTTCAACGAGGCCGAGACCTCGCGTCAGTTCGCGCCGGAAGCGGTTTTGACCGAGGACGAGGACCTGCCGTCGGATTCTCCGGACACCTTCCGAGTCAGAACTGCGAAGGGGAATCCGGCACTGCAGGAAGATTTCGCAGCCGTTCCGGTGCAGAAGGCCGATCTGCCCGCAGCCGCTCCGAAAGTGACCCAACCCGTTCCGGCCAAAGCTTATGAAACACCGGTGAAAACCGAAAGCCGGCCGTCTGACGCTGCAGTGTCTGCCGTCAAACCCGAGCGCACGATTCAGCGAAAACTCCTGGCCTACCCTGGTGACGACACCAAGGTCATTGTGATCCTCCGGGAGTCGGTCAACGGCAAGTTCGTCCGGGAATGGTCCGAGATCCGGCTGAAATCCGATTTCACCCGCAAGCCTGATCCGTCGGATCGGGAATAGATTCCATGGCAAGTCCGGGAACCATTCAGGTTCAACCCTCCCTGTGCGTCCTGTGCCGGCTCTGCGATATCAGTTGTCCCACCGGTGCGATTGCGGTGAATGTGGAACAGCGTACCTGGTCCATCCGTCCGGAAGTCTGCACCCACTGCGGCATCTGCCTGCGGGTATGTCCCCGCAGCGCCCTCGTTCTGGGTGAGGACCCGGAACCTGCCCTTTGCGCCCACATCCCGGAGCCGCGCCCAACCAAGCGCAAAGCCCGACTCAGCAGAAAATCGAATCCCGTCTAAAATCAGAACCCTCCGAACCTGGATAATCGTCCAGTTCCGGAGGGTTTTATTGTATGCCCGGTTTTATTCAGTCCAGGGTCAGGGTTCGATCTGCTCCAGCAGTACGATCCCCGACGGATCAGTGTCCACCTGAACCTGTCCCCCGCTCACACGGTAGCCCTTCATGGCATAGGCATCCCGGACCAGACTGCCGTCAGGGAACACCCCGCTGACATCCAGGATGGCAGCTGCAGGCTGATCCAGGGCAACCAGTACGGTATTTTTGATTCCGTCCGCTGCATAATCCCGCTGAAAAATCAGCGGCGACTTGGACCGTTCCGTGTGCGTGCCGGCTCCCACCGCCACATTTCTGGCCCGGAAGCTGCCCAGTTTCCGGAAATGCTCCAGCACTGACGCATCCACGCTGTCCCAGTTCATGGAACCCCTGGTTCCCATCATCAGGTCCGATCCGGTATTAATATAGGGGCGGCCGGATTCATCGCCGTAGAATACTTCCACAGCGCCCGGCAGCAGCAGCAGGTAGGTCAGCCCGTCCTTCAGCTTTTTTCTCGGATACAGCCGGGTATCGTGGCTGGACAGGTAGGAGACGGCATTGGTGCCCTGTTCCTTCAGCGTGGCAGCATACCGCTGGAAGATCGATGACATCGTCTTGAGCTGATAGGCCGGTCCGTCCACCCGGTCACCCTGAAAGGAGAAATTCAGCAGAGCGTCAAAGCCGTGGTCATAGTACTCATTGCGCTCAATCCCCTTGCCCCAGACTTCCCCCATCATAAAGAAGGAATCCGAAAACTCGCTGCCCGGCTTGTCCGGATGATCCCGGCGCCAGTCCCGCAGGGCCTGGTCAGCCGAGGCCTTCAGGTTCTGCCAGATCGCGGGCTCGACATGCTTGGCGGTATCGATGCGAAAGCCATCGATGCCGAATTCCCGGACCCAGGCGTTGAGCCAGGCACTGATATAGCCGGCAGGCGGCAGATTCAGGTCCTGCCTCAGATTTGCCGCTGCTGTGATCCGGAAGGGCGCGAATTCCTCACCGGCTTCCTGGGTCCATTTGGTTTTCAAAAGCGGCGGCAGGCTCACCGGATCCTTCGCTTCGGTGAGAACATCAGGCAGTCCGGCCAGGGTCATGGTGTAATCATCGGAGCCGCCCCTGGAATAGCCGGGCAGACCGGCGCGAACCCAGTCGCTTCCCCACCAGCGCTGCCAGGCTGCTTCCTCCTCATAGTCGATGAATTGCTGAAAGGCGTCGTAGCGCTCACTCTCACCCGGCTGCCAGTCCCCGTTGATGCCCTTCAGTTTGCCAAAGCCGTATTCGCTCATGTCCCTCAGCGTATGGTAGCCGGCATGATTGAGCACCACGTCCAGAATGATCCGGATGCCTTGGGCATGGGCAGCATCGACCAGCGCTTCAAACTCGGCCGCTGTCCCAAAGTTGCGGTCCGTCATGGTCCAGTCCAGCGGATAGTAGCCATGAAAGGCATAGTGGGCAAACTCGCCCTGGCCACCGGCGACAAAGCCATGAATCTGCTCGTAGGGTGCGGTGATCCACAGGGCATTGACCCCCAGATCGGTGAAATACCCTGCTTCAATCTTCTGAGTGAGTCCCTGAAAATCACCGCCGTGGAAGGTGGCGTAGTCGAGTCCCTTGGCGTCCACTTTCTGCCGGCCGTAACTTTCGTCATTGGCCGGATTGCCATTGGCAAAGCGGTCGGTCATGGCATAGTAGATGGTCGCGTTCTTCCAGTCAAACTGCCCCTGGGCGGCAGGTCCGGCCCCTGCCGGAATTGGCTCCGTAAGCGGTCCGCTCTGTGTCGTGGTGCTGATGGCAGTACTCGCTGTGACAGGGACTGGTCCCAATGTCGCGGGATTGGCTGTCGGGGTGCACGAACTCAGCAGCAGAACCGTCAGAAGGGAGGCTGTCAATCGCTTCATTGGCTGACCTCCCCCCGGAATACCCGGAAAGCCATGGGCTCGAGCTCCAGACGATCCATCTGCCGGGCCGGCTGCTCCCGGTCCGGCGTCACTTCCGTCAGAACGCCAGGTGTCACACTCAGTGTGACCGGATGATCGGAATTGTTGAAGGCGCACAGAAAGATGTCATCCCCGGCCTGGCGCTGAAAAACCAGGGCATGGTCCTGGCGCAGAACTTCGCGGAAGGTTCCCTGGGAAAATGCCGGACTTGATTTGCGCAGCCGGATCAGGGCACGGTAGTGCTCCAGCATTTCCTGATCCTGCTCTTTCTCGTCCCAGATCATGCAGCGCCGGCAGTACGGATCATAGCCTCCGTCCAGTCCGATCTCGTCCCCGTAATAGATGTAGGGGGTGCCGATGTAGAGGAACTGGAAGGCCGATGCCAGCCGGAGTCGGTTGCGCTGCCCCTTGGCGGCCGTCAGGAAGCGGGCTGTATCATGACTGCCCAGAAGGTTCCACAGCTGCTGATTGATGGGATCCGTATAGAGCATCCGGTTATGGGCCAGCACATCGAGGAACTGATGCGTATCGCTGACACGCCGGGCAAAGAAGTCCGTCATGGCGTACAGGAAGGGATAGTTCATGATGGAATCCAGCTCCCCGCCCCGCAGGAACGAGCTGGCTTCATGCATGATTTCCCCCACCAGGGCAGATCCCGGCTTTTCCTCATCGCAGGCCTGACGGAATCCGCGCCAGAACTCATGGTCCACTTCGTCACACACATCCAGGCGCCAGCCGTCGATGCCGACCTCCCGGATCCAGAAACGGCCGACCTCATAGAAATACCGGCGCACCTCGGGATGCTCCGTTCTCAGTTTGGGCATGTTGGAAATTCCATTGGCAAAGGTATAGTAATTGCCCGGCTCCAGGCTGACCGGAAGACTGTCCAGGTGGTACCAGCCCAGGTAATCGCTTTGTTCCTGGTTCTCCAGGATATCCCGAAAGGCAAAGAAGTCCGATCCAGTGTGGTTGAACACTGCGTCAAAGAAGACCCGGATCCCCAATGCGTGCGCTTTTCTGACCAGTTCTTTCGCCTCTTCCAGCGTTCCGAACTGAGGATCAATGGCATAATAATCCGAAATATTGTACTTATGGTTGGAAGCGGATTGGAATACCGGCGTCAGATAGAGCAGATTGATGCCCAGCTCCGCCAGGAAATCCAGGCGCCGGATGATCCCGGCCAGATCTCCGCCGAAGCTTCCCCGTCGGTGGGGAATGCCGCCCCAGGGACGGGTGTCCGGCGGATCATTGGCGGAATCTCCGTTGCAGAACCGCTCCGGAAAAATCTGATAGACAATGGCGTCACGCAGCTGGTCTCTGCTGTGGTAGACATCCGCCGGTCCGAGAAAGGCGTACTGGAACGCGCTGCGCTCCCGGTCCCGGGTGCCGGAAATCTGGATTCCCCGCTCATCATAGGAAACGGCATGGCCGGTATGATCGGTCAGCTCGAAGAAGTAGCGGTAGCGGTCGCGGGGCAGCGCCAGATCCGCGGTCCAGAAAGCGAACAGGTCGGTCTGGGCCAGGAGGGTCATGTCTTTTCGGCACCAGGGCCCCGTCCAGTCGTAGCGATCCTTGAAGCAGACCGATACCTGATCCATCTCGCCCTGGGCGGTTCGCAGCCGCAGGGTCAGGGTATGCTCATCCCCGGGGTAGGCCCAGGGGAGATCGGGGATATGATATATTGCGTGTAAATTCATCATTCATCATCCTCTGCAGGAAGTAAGTAGGAGGAGGCATCCGTCCAGGCGTCTGATGTTCTCAGTCTCAGTCGGCCGAGGCTGAGAAGGGGCGGCGGCTGATGGCAAAACTGAGACCGGGGATGGAAAAAGCCCCGAAGGGCTTTTTGTCTCTCTGGTTTCGCACCAGTGGAGGCGACTCGACGCAGTTTCCGAGGGGGACCTATCCCAGGGTTGACTTGCGCTTGATCAGCTGATGTTCGATGATTTCGCTGCCGTCGCGCAGACCGTCCTCGATGGCTTTCATCAGCTGCTCCACGCTTTTCTGACCCAGGTCATAGGCTTTGATGTCCACCGTGGTGAGCTGACTGTCAGAGTAGCGGGAAAGAACGCTGTTGTTGAAGGAACCGATGGCGATGTCCTGTGGGATGCGGTAGCCCAGATTGGTCATGGCCCGGGACAGGCCGAAGGCGATGACATCGTCGGTAGCGACAACGGCATCCGGCTTCTGCGGACAGCGGAAGATCTCCTCAGCGATCCGCATGCCGGTTTCCTCATCAAAGGCACCGGTAAAAATCTGGCTGTCCGTCAGGGGCAGGCCAGCTTCCGTCAGGGCCTGGCGGAACCCCGCCAGGCGGTCCTTGGTCACCTGAAGCTTCATGGAGCCGGAAGCGAAGCAGAGGCTGCGCTTGCCCGTATCCAGGATGTGGCGCGTCAGTTCGTACGCTGCCCGGACATTGTCGTTGTCCACGTGATTGACCGGGAAGCCGGCGCTGGATCCGATGACGGAAAAGGGAAAGTCCGTCTTCATCAGATATTTGATATTGGGATCATGCTCCCTGGAGCGCATCAGGACCAGACCATCGACTTTGCCGCCGCCGATGAAATTCTTAATGACGTCCAGTTCATCCTTGTTGATGGAATTGGTGGATAACAGCACATCATAATTGTGGCGCGACGCTTCCGTCACGATTCCGCGAAGTGCCTCCGGAAAGAACGGATTGAGCAGAATGTCAGTTTCCTTGGACGGCATGATGACGCCGATGATCCGGGTGCGGGAACGGGCCAGGGAGCGGGCAATGGCATTGGGCTGGTACTGCAGGGCTTCCATTTCCTCGAGTACCCTCTCCCGGGTAGCCTGAGAAATCCGGGGATTGTTGGAAATGACCCGGGAGACGGTGGAGGCGGATACCCCCGCCCGTCTGGCCACGTCTTTCACCGTGGGCTTGGCTTTTTTCATCATGCGGTCTCCTCCTGTGCTGTCAGCTGCATGGTCTAGTCCACCGGATGGATGGTTACATCCGCCGGGGTGCGCTCTTCGATCTGAGCGGCTTTGCGGATCAGGGTCTCATCGACCTGTCCCAGAATCTTGTCGGCCTCGGGATCGGACTTCAGCAGTTCCCGCTTCATATTCAGCAGGTCCTCATTCAGATTGATCCGCTCGCCGGTTTCTGTATCAAAGAAGTGCAGGGCGTCCAGGTCATAGCCGAAGGAATACGTTTTGTCTTCTTCGTAGTTGAGATGGCCGGGCACTCCGATGATGATGTCCTGTCCGCCCTCGAGCTTGGCATAAAGCAGCTTTTCCTTGCCCAGAATTTCGATGACATCCACGAAGGCCTTGAACGTATCGCCGATTTCTCCGCCGTACATGATGCGCTCGGGCCGGATTCCCATGGAGACCGCCTTGCCCTCGTAAGCTTTGAGGAATTCCAGGTCCGATGCCTTCGGCGTGACTTTGACCTTGCCGTTGAGACCGGTGAAGACGCCTTGCTCCATGGTACCCTTGATGATATTCATGGTCGGGGAACCGATGAATTTGGCGACAAAGACATTGGCCGGCATGTTGTACAGTTCCATGGGGGTACCGAACTGCTGGATCTTGCCGTCATTCATCAGGACAATCTTGGTGGCCATGGTCATGGCTTCGGTCTGGTCATGGGTGACATAGATGGTGGTGGTACCCAGGTTCTTGTGGATCCGGACCAGTTCCACCCGCATGTGTTCGCGCAGCTTGGCATCGAGGTTGGACAGCGGTTCGTCCATCAGGAAGACCTTTGGCTTGCGCACGATGGCCCGGCCCAGGGCAACGCGCTGGCGCTGTCCGCCGGAAATGTCGGAGGGCTTGGAGTGCAGGTATTTCGTGATATCGAGAATCGACGCGGCTTCCTTGACCCGCTCGTCAATGACGGACTTGCGCTCATGGCGCATGTTCAGGGAGAATGCCATGTTGTCGTAAACCGTCATGTGCGGATACAGGGCGTAGCTCTGGAATACCATGGCGATGTCGCGGTCCTTGGACGGCACCTCATTGACCCGGCGGCCTTCAAACAAAAGGTCCCCTTCGGTGATGGAGTTGAGTCCGGCGATCATGCGCAGCAAGGTGGTTTTTCCGCAGCCGGAGGGACCCAGGATGACACAGAAGTCGCGGCTGTCAATATCCAGGTTGATATGACGGATGGTAAATTCCTCGCGCCCTTCATATTTCTTTCCAATGTTGTTCAGTTGAACTTTCATAGTGGTTCCTCCCGATTATTTCACTGCGCCGGACGCCAGTCCGGACACCAGTTGTTTTTGCAGAGCCGTAAAGAGAATGACGATGGGGATGGCAGTCAGAAGACCGCCGGCGGCAAAGGCCGGTTCGTTGATATTGCGCAGGTCGGAGATCAGGAAGAACAGACCCGGCGCCAACGTGTAGTCGGCCGGTGAGTTGAGCAATACCAGGGGCAGAAGGTAATCCATGAACGGTCCGATGAAGGACCACAGGGCAATGATCGCCAGCATCGGCCGGGCGATGGGCATAATGACCAGCCGGTAGATCTGCATGTAGGACAGCCCGTCGATCTTGGCCGCATCATCCAGCTCCGTGGAGATGGAATCCAGGTAGCCCTTCAGGATGAAGGTATTGCCCGCGATGCCGCCCCCGGCGTAGATCAGGATGAGCATCATCTGGCGCGAGAAGAACGGCAGCTTGTCGCTGAGCAGCGTATACAGCGTGAAGTACGCCGTGATTCCGGCAAAGGCCGGGATGGTTTGCAGCAGCATGATCGTCATCAGGGAGGCTTTGCGGCCGGAGAACCGGAAGCGCGAATAAGCATAGCCGGTGAAGGAAACGAAGATCAGCGTCAGGATGGCCGTGGCCACGGCGATGAAGATCGTATTCTTGACCCAGGTCAGAAACAGCGTCTTCTGAAACAGGTGATCAAAGTGCACCGTGGAGAAAGTGAAGGGAGCGGACATGTTGAGGCGGGTGGACTGATTGCCGTTGAAGGCCGACTTCACCATCAGGAACAGAGGAACCACGATGGCCAGAACCCAGAGGATCAGGATCAGATAGTTCACGCCCAGCAGGATCTTGCCGCCAAAGGTCAGGGGCATCTTGTCGGACAAATTGAGTTTTTTATCTTTCTTTGCCATTACAGTCTCTCCTCCCGGAACGCCTTGGAGTTCCTGAATCCGATGAAAGTGAAGAACATCAGGGCAAGAGATACGATCATGGTGACCGCGGCACCCATGGCCTGGTAGTTCCTGGTCATGACCAGATTATAGATGTAGGTAATCAGCAGGTCGGAGGATCCGCCCAGGTTGCCGTAGGTCGCCGGGTCAAAGGGTCCGCCGTTGTTGAACAGCCGGATGACGGAGAAGTTGTTGAAATTGAAGGTGTACTGACCGACTAAAAGCGGCGCCGTCTGGAACAGCACCAGCGGAATCGTGATCTTGGAGATGCGCTGCCAGCCGGAAGCGCCGTCGATCTGAGCCGCTTCGTACAGGTCCTCGGGGATTGCCTGCAGAACGCCGGTGCTGAGCAGGAAGACATACGCCGAACCCAGCCAGGTCTGCAGCAGAATCAGGGCTATCCGGGTATACAGCGCCGAGTTTTTGATCCGGATATCCCCGTCGCCGCCGAAGAACGTGGAAACGGAGTTCAGGACATTGGTGATGGCGCCGTTGGGGGCTACCATCAGGGAGAAGAACATGATGGTGATAAAAGCCGGAACCGCCCAGGGGAGCAGATATATGGTGCGGAAGAACGCCTTGCCCTTGATCCGGGGATTGTTGGTCAGAAGCGCCAGGGCAAATCCGGTCAGAATGGCCGATGTGGTGGCCACGAAGGTCCAGATCAGCGTCCAGCCCAGGATGGTGCCGAAGGCTTTGCCGACGGAGCCTTTTCCCTGGGCAATGGCGACATAGTTGTCAAAGCCGACCCAGGAGAATTTGGCCTGATGATTGGGATCCTGGTTGGTAAAGGACAGCAGGATGGTGGTGGACAGCGGCACGATGACGATGAAGAGCAGCGCCAGCAGCGCCGGCAGGCTGACCATGTAGGGGAAGCCTTCCGTCTGAATGCCGGTGCGGGTCTCGAACCAGTTTCGCTCGCGGATGCCTTTGATCCGTCCGGTTTCGGTCCGGCGCGCGTCCAGGAAGCTGCCGATGAAGATCGCCAGGGCGATGGCCAGCAGCACCAGCGCGATAATCCCTTCAATCATGAAGATGATGGAGCGCTGCTGGCGGGTGCCGCCTTCTGCCAGGCTGAACAGCCCGAACAGGCCCTTGCCCATGTAGTTGCCGTAGCCCAGGGCATAGGGCACCGCCGCTCCGTAGGTAAACAGCGTTCCGAGAAAGAACAGAAGTGCCTTAATCGGCTGGTTCATCAGAAGCTGAGCCAGTCCCGGAATCGGAAGCGTCACCAGCGACAGCCAGGGAACCTGCTTTTCGGTTTCCACCGGGGTTCTGCGCCGCAGATCGGCAATGTCCTTCTTCATGACATTTTCCATGACCCCGGTTTGAGATTTCAGCTCGTAGGTTCTGGTCTTGATGAACTCGGCATTGGCCTTCTCCGGATTGAGAAACTCCGCCACTTTCAGGCGGGCATTCATTTCCTTTTTCAGCATCTGCCGGCCGTTGGCCAGGGCCTTCTTCGAGATATTGCCCTCCTGGCGGTTTTTCTGAAGCTGGGCCACGCCGTTCTGGAAGGCCTGGCGGGCAGCCGCCGTCTCCGATTCGAGCCGGGTCTGGCCCTCCCGGATGGCCTCGGGGGTCAGCTTTTTGGCTTCGGCCTGGGCAGTCAGGATCTGCTCCTGCGTGTTCTGACGAAACTCAATGATGCGCGGCAGGTGATACAGCTCCAGCTTTGCCTGGTCAAAGGCCAGCTGTGCCTCATAGTCCAGTTCGGCATAGGTTTCATAGAAATCTGCCCGGGCCTGGGCAACGGCCAGTGCCTTGAGCAGGGCTTTGTTTTTCTCATCAAAGCCCCGGGCCGGATCCGGATCCGGCTGGATCGTACCGAGGGTTCGCTTGAATTCAGCTTCCTTGCTTTGAAACTGACTCAACGCCTTCAGATACGGATGATCGTTGCGGGTTCTGGTCAGTTCAGTCAGCCGGCGGTTTAATTCCGCCTTGTCTCCCTCGCCTCTGGCAATGGCCCCCTGCAACTGTGCCAGTTCTGCCAGATACTGGTTTTTCCGGGGATATTCCCGACCGATATGGTCGTACAGGACCGCATTGAATGGCTTCATGCGCCTTCCTCCTTTTGGTTTTGTCGCGGCAGTCGGATCAGTAAAAATAATAAAATCAGATAAAAGAGCACCGTCAGATAATAGAAGATGCTGGTCAGTTCCAGCGTCAGCAGGTGGTAGGCCAGGGCGGCCAGCAGAAACACCGACCAGCTGAACATAAAGAGGCGGTTATAGCCAGTTTTAACAAAGGCGATCCAGGTGTTGAACGCCAGACCAGCGGGAATGATGATCTTGCCCAGGTAGGCAGCGATCAGGCTGGTGACGAATGTTTCGTAGCTGAGAGGGCTGCTGCCCTGCATGCTCAGGGACTGGTTGACGAACTCAAAGTAGTCCAGGTCCTTGGCTTTGGCCAGAACCTCCACGGAGGCCAACAGGATCAGCGCTCCGCACAAAATGATGATCCGGTAGAAATTCTTTTTCGACAGTCTGCCCAGTTGTTCCACACTGCTCTCCTTCCGATCGAATGATCCATTTCTCAATGTCTGATGTATTCGATGAATCCCTTTTGACTTATTTCATTATGGATAAATCCCTTTTATCTGATTTTATTATGGATGAATCCCTTTTGTCTGATTTTATTATAAATATAGGAAAAGGCAAAATGCCTTTTCCTATATCCTTTAGTCCATTATGTTGTACGTTATGCTGCAAAAGGATACTTACTGACCGATGTTGCCCATCATGGCCTTGAAGGAATCCTGCAGTGCCTTGTAGGCAGCTTCCGCGTTGGCGGGCTTGGAGCTGTTCCAGGAAATCATGGCATCCTGCCAGGTATTCCAGACCTGTCCCCATTCAGCGAACAGCGGACGATTTTCAGCCGTCTTGAAGGATTCAATCGTAGCGGAGATGGTTTTCTTTTCGATGTCAGCCAGTCCGGTGGCTTCGTAGGTTGCGGCCGGAACGTTGGGCATGATCTTGCCGGTTGCCTTGAAGAATGCTTCGGCGTTGGCGGGGTTGAGCAGTTCCTGGATAAATTCCTGAGCCAGGGTCATCTTGGCGGCATCGCCTTCATTTCTGGAGTTGATTCCGAGTCCCCAAAGTCCCTGCCAGTGCTTCAGCGGTGCGCCGTTAACGGTGATATGGGACAGCGGCAGAACATCAAGTCCAGGTACATCCTTGACCAGGTTCGGGGTAGCCCAGGGGCCGTCAATTCTCATGGCGACCTTTCCGCCATCCTTGAACATTTCGTTGATCTTTCCGCCGGCGGTCTGGGTATCCCAAAGTTCCGGGCTGTTGTCATAGACTCTCTTCCAGTAATTGTATAATTCTGTGATGGCGCCCTGCTTTTCAGCTCCGAGGTCAGCCCAGTCCTTGATCATGTCAGAAGTAAAGGTGGTGCCGTCCTTGCCCAGAAGATCCAGGCCGACTGCGTTGGCAAATGCTACGCCAAACCAGGCGTTGTATGCTTCGACGGCCAGTTCGTTGCCTTTCTGGTCTTTGACTTCGAAGGGCTTGGTCAGATCAATTCCGAGGTCCTGTGCGTTCTTCGGGTTCACGAAGGTGATGAGGGTTTCAATGTTCATCGGGAACGCGAGGTAGTCATCGCCATCCTTGAGGATGCTGCCGTAGGTTTCGAAATTGTCGTATCCGCCGATGGCTGCGGCCATGTCGGCTGCCGGGATCGGCGTGAAGGCCTGCTTGTTGATCATGCTGGGGAGACGGTCAGCCGGTACTGCAAAGACGTCCGGAACCGCTTCGTTCATCGCGTCGGTGGTGTCAATAATGGTGAGGTTGTCCATCGCGCCGACTTCTACCAGAGTAACGGTGGAATCCGGGAATTTGGTCTTCATATTGGCAACGGCCTGTTCGTAGTACGGCTTCCAGCCGGCTTCTGCCTGAACGGTAATCGTAGCCTTGGGATCCGTGACTGATGCGGTGGTGGTGGCCGGAGTGGTGGCCGGAGTGGTTGTGCCGGCTGCGGTGGTGGTCGGAGTGGACGGGGTACAGGATGCAACTGTCATTGCCAGAATTGAAGTGAGCAGCAGTGTCGCGATTTTCTTCATACAAAATCCTCCAAAAATAAAATAGTGTAGGTTATACGTTTACTTTCCTGTGCTGTGATATTCCGGCATCATCAGATGCCGGAACCAGCACTTGCCTCTTGGATATTTATTTATGCATCCGTTTGCACGAATGTATAAAACTACTTATATTATATTCAACCTGACGTTGCATTCTACCGAATCGTGCTTGATTTAAAACAAAGTTCAACTCTGGTTAACAACTACATCTGCTCTACATTCCAGATTTCCTGCGCATATTCATGTATTGTCCGGTCCGAGGAGAATTTTCCGGCATGGGCCATGTTGACGAAGCACATCCGGGCAAACCGCATGGGCTCCTGCCATACATCGCAGATGTGGTTATGGGCTTTGCGATAGGCGTCAAAGTCCGCCAGTACAAAGTAGCTGTCCGGCTTTTCCCAGGTATGCCCTTCCAGCAGCGATTCGTACAGATCCTGGAAGGCTCCGGTGCCGTCATCGGAGAAGGTTCCGTCGATGAGGCTGTCTACCACCCGCTTGAGTCCGGGGACCTTGTTGTAGTAATCCTTCGGCTTGTAGGTTTTGCGCAGGGCTTCCACCTGATCGATTTCCAGACCGAAGATGAAGTTGTTCTCGGCGCCGGCTTCCTCGACAATCTCAACGTTGGCTCCGTCCAGGGTTCCGATGGTGGCCGCCCCGTTGAGCATGAATTTCATGTTGCCGGTGCCGGAGGCTTCCTTGCCGGTGGTGGAAATCTGCTCAGAGATGTCGGCGGCCGGGAACAGCAGCTCGGCATAGGATACATTGTAGTTCTCCACGAAGACGACTTCGAGGTACTTTTTCACCGTTTCGTCGTTGTCGATGAGGTGCTTGATTTCATTGATGAACTTGATGATGCCCTTGGCCCGGAAATAACCCGGAGCCGCCTTGGCACCAAAGATGAAAGTACGCTTGCAGCTTGTGGTTTCCCCCTTTTCCTTGATCCGGTAATACAGATCCAGGATATGGAAGGCATTCATCAGCTGACGCTTGTATTCATGGAGCCGCTTGATCTGGATGTCGAAGATGGAGTCCAGATCCAGGGTGGTTCCTTCGTTGAATTTCACAAAATCGGCCAGCTGCCGCTTCTTTTCCTG
>JABNAD010000293.1_pt1 | contig 35695 bp, 31 predicted proteins | sample 7240381 | NCBI WGS metagenome assembly JABNAD01 (sample SAMN11332834, study PRJNA596920) | anaerobic digester metagenome | biome: digested sludge; isolation source: digested sewage sludge-derived enrichment culture grown on H2/CO2 | place: Germany: Goettingen
AAGGAGAGTTGAGTGGCGGGGGGAGCTCGTCGGTGAGGCGGTGGTCGTGGCCAATGGCCGGGAGGTTTGAGGGGTCCGTGGTCAGGGCGATGCAGGCCAGCGCCTTGCGGTTGCACTGGAAGCGCCCCACAAGCGCTGCTGCAAAGTGCTGAGCGTCCGCCGCAGAGCCGCCGTTGCCGGCAATAAGCACCTTGCCGCCTGCCCCAAGGGCTGCCCCAAGCCGCTCTGCCGCCGCTTCCACGGCGGGGCGCATGGTTTGTAACGCGCCAAAAAGCTCCAGATGGGCGGAGAGAGACATATCAAAAAGCGAATTCGTCATGATCTGGCCTTGCTGCACGGTTTGGGTTCCCCGTAGGGCATCGGTTTTTAAAACGTCTTGCAAGCCTAGCAAGGCCGGGAACAAAAGAAAAGCGTCCGCCGCCCGCGCTTGCGGCACCGGCGCGCATGCCGTACATGCAGGGGAGGAGGCATTATGAGCACATTCAAAGAGCAGTGGACGCAACTGCTGGCCCCCAACCGCAAAACCGGCACGGGCATGAAGCTCGACACGCTGGACGCGGTGCGTAATCCCTTTCTGGTGGATTACGACCGGATCATCTTTTCCAGCTCATTCCGCAGGCTGGCAAGAAAAACCCAGGTGCACCCGCTGGTGCGCAACGACCATATCCACAACCGCCTTACCCATTCGCTTGAGGTGAGCTGCGTTGGGCGATCCCTTGGGCTTGGCGTGGGCGATGCCCTGCGGCGGCGCGGCGACCTGCCCGAGGGCTGCACGCCGGACCATCTGGGCCAGATCATTCAGGCCGCCTGCCTGGCGCACGACATAGGCAATCCTCCCTTTGGTCATGCGGGCGAGGAGGCTATCCGCGACTGGTTCAAGGATTCCGTCAATAAAGAGCAGTATTTCAAAAACCTGCTGCCCGCAGAGTGGGCCGACTTTACGGCTTTTGACGGCAACGCCCAGGGTTTCCGCGTTATCAACGCGCTTGAAAACAACAAGGACAGGGGTGGCTTTCGCCTGACATTCCCGGTCATTGCCGCACTGGTGAAGTACCCGCGTTCCGCCTATGAAGCGCAGGGCGTGGGCAAGAGCAAGTTCAATTTCTACACGGCGGAACGGGATCTTTTCGCCGAAATCTTCGGCGCGATGGGGCTGGCGGAAGGCGCAGGCTGGCGCAGGCATCCGCTTTCGTATCTTTTGGAAGCGGCGGACGACATCTGCTATCGTATTATCGATATGGAAGACGCGCGCGAGCTGCGCATCATCACCTATGCCGATTTTAAGGCTGCCATGACGCCTTTGCTGGATGTGAACTGTCTGGACGATCCGCGCCTTGATTCCATGGATTCCGACCGCAGACGCACCAGCATGCTGCGCACCACGGCCATGGGCCGCATGATTCCGTCCATCACGCAAACGTTTATGGATAATTATGAAGCCATCATGGAGGGGCGGCTTGAAGGCTGCCTGCTGAATCACGCCCGCGAGGATGTGGCCGGGTTCATGCGCGAGGCGGGACGGGTTTTTAACAGTAAAATTATGAATAATCCGCAGAAGACGGCGCTGGAGATCGGCACCTATACGCTCTACCGACGGTTGCTTGACGTGTTCATTCCTGCCTGCTTCAACTTCACCAAGGGCAATGCCATGAGCTATCAGGAAACACGCGCCCTCACGCTCATGGGGGCCAATGCTCCGAGCAGGGAAGACAGCCTTTATATGGCCTATCTGCGGGTGCTGGATTTTGTGTCCGGCATGACGGATGACTACGCCGCGTTCATTTCGCAGCAGTTCTCCGGCACTGCCGGGCGGTGAGTATCTAGGGGCGGGAGCAACAAGCTCTGCCAATTCAGGATGCCGCGCAACGCGTGCCTTGGGCATGTGCTGCGCGGCATCTCTCGCCGAACCTGTCTATGCAGGTTATCAGGTGCGCCCCGTTAAAGGGCTATGGCGGCATTCATGAACGGCCCCGAAGCCTGCGGCAACATGCGGCGTCCGGTGTCGGCCCATTCGCGGTCTTGCGCGAGGGCGTCAAGCGTGAGGTCGCGCAGATGCTCGTAACATTCCACCAGCGAATACCTGTCGGTATCAATGATGCTGTGGGGGCTACGGGGTTCGTCAAAAGCGTCAAAAACTGAATCCAGGGTCGAAAGGTCGCCACGTTCAGCCTTGGCATACAATCCTTTGGCATCGCGCTGCACCAGGGTTTGCAGCGAGCAGCGCACCCACACCTCGCGGTACATGGGCAGCATGGCCCGGTTGCTCTGGCGCATGCTCTCATACGGGGTGGCGGCGGCTACCACGCATAGTTTACCCTGCGCCTGCAAGCTCAGCGCGTAATCGCGCAGGGCATCGGTATTGCGCACGCGATCCTCAGGGGTGGCGGCGGATAATCCGTTGCTGCGGCAAAAGGTGTCGGCGTCGATGAATTCAACGTCAAAGCCCTGCCCGTCAAGATACAGGCGCAGCAGGGAACCAAGGGTGGTTTTTCCGCTGCCGGAAAGTCCCAGCAACCAGATTGTCGGCGTCATACTGTCCTCGCTTGCTTGCAGTGCGGTATTGCGTGTTGCAAACCTGCAATAGCTTATGCAAATTACCGGCCAGTGTTAAATTTTTTTAGTAAGTTTGTATTGTTAAAGAAAACCAATAAATTGGGGATGCGGCAATTTTGACAGTGCGGACACCATTCCGCCTTGGGCAATCCCTTGCGGGATCGCCCAAGGCGGTCATGCGAGCAAACACGTGCTGTGGGCGGGCTGGTTTGTGGCTGGCGAGAACAGCGGTTGTTATTTTGCAGAGCCCTGGACGGCATCGTTGACATAGGGGATGGGGAACCACTGATATCCCTGCCCCGCCTTGCCCACGTGCCCAATGCCAGGAAAGGAAATGTGCGCCCCAGCCACAAGGTGTCCCTTTTCCGCAGCTTCCGCAAAAAGACGCTGCCTCTGCCTGACGGCTCCCTCCGGGTCAAGGTCATACTCAATGGCCGTATCCGGCAGGGGGAACTGCGCTTCTGCTACATGAACGGTATCTCCCCAGAACAACAGCTTTTCTCCATTGCTTTCAAGCAGGTAACATGTGTGACCAGGAGTGTGCCCCGGTGCGGCCACGGCGTATATTCCGGGCAGCACCATTTGGCCCGCTTCAAAATGGGCCACCTTGCCCGCGCTGAGGTATGGGGCCAGGGATTCCTGCCCTTTCACAAACATGGGCCTGAAATACTCCGGCGACTTGTCCATCTGGGCAGCGCTGAGCCAGAATTCGGCCTCAACGCGGTTCACATGCACGGTGGCAGACGGGAAAACCCTTTTGCCGTCCACTGTAAGCCCGCCAGAGTGGTCGCCGTGGATGTGCGTGAGCAGAATATCCGTGATATCGCCGGGTTTGAACCCGGCCCCCTCAAGGCTGGCTGCAAGTTTGTTTACGGTTGGGCCGAGCAGCTTGCCTGAGCCAGTGTCTACGAGGATGTGGCGGTTTTGGGCAAGAATAAGAAAGGCATTGACAGAGGTAGGCCTGGGCGAGGGTACATAGGCCTTTTTAAGGGCATCTTCTACCTGCCCCTGTTTGGCGCTGATCAGCCGTGCGTTGCTGGTCAATGTGCCATCGGAAATTGCCGCCACATGCACATCCCCCAGTTGCAGCCAGTAGTAGCCCGCCTGTCGGTAAAGCGGCTCGGGCGGCGGTGTAGCTGCGAGGGAAGGGTGCGGCAACAGCGCCGCACCGGGCAAAACAAGTGAAGCGACTGCTGCCTGTTGAAGAAACTGGCGTCTGTTCATGTGATCTCCTGTTTGGCTGGAGTCATCTGGGGCTAGGATGCCGCATATGCATGCTTGAATGCCCTCTATCCCCAGTATATGCTTGGTTTTGGCGGAATGCATATGCATATTGTTCATTAGTTCCGTTTTTATGAACTATTGGGACGGGTGTCAATATCGCCTGCGCAGGTTTGCCGTCTGGCGCCGTCCTTTTGCTTTTATACCAGGAAAAAATGATGAAAACCCTGCACCATCCGGCTGTTGAAAACATAACGGTCGAAGGTCTTCTGCACGCCCTTTCTGATCCTGTGCGCGTACAGATTCTCAAGGAAATCATACGCTCAAATTCGCCAAAAATGTGTTCTGACTTCCTGAACATGCCGGACAGGGCCATACCCAAGTCGACCCTTTCGCAGCATTTCAGGATATTGCGCGAGGCTGGCCTGATCCGCAGTGAGAGAAGCGGTGTTGCGCTCAAGAATACCCCGCGGTGCCAGGAATTGCAGCCCCGGTTTGGGCGGATGATAGCCGAAATTCTGGCGGCGTATGCCGAAGAGTACGGCAGGAAAGATGCGGATGAATAGAGGCGGACAGCCTGCTGATAGGACAGAAGGTGGCTGTGCGGTACCGTGCAGACGGCGGAAGCAGCCCAAGAACCGACAGAAAGACTCCGTAGTTTTCGCAATGGATAAAAACAGGGCCGCCCTCGGTTGTGGGCGGCCCTTAAATTATTGCGCGTGGGCTACAATAAAAGAAACGGGAGGTCAGTGATCTGACCTCCCGGTGACTTCTGGCGGAGCGGAAGGGACTCGAACCCTCGGCCTCCGGCGTGACAGGCCGGCGTTATAACCGACTTAACTACCGCTCCGTTTTTGGGATGGTGGGCAGTACAGGACTTGAACCTGTGGCCCCCGCCGTGTGAAGGCGGTGCTCTACCAGCTGAGCTAACTGCCCTCCCGGCGAAAATGAGTTCTACGCAAACACCCCCTCAGAGTCAAGCGAAAAAAAAGAAGTAAAAAAATTTTTACAAGGCAAAAATTTTAACATACTGATTTTTAACTAAAAGTTCAAAAAATGCCCCATAATGCCCTTTTGCTTGTGTTGCGGTGCTTCATGGGGAGTGCTAGACCTCCCCTTAGCACATTACAGAACGCTGAACGCCGCTGTTTTCGCGCTTCCGGCGCAGAAGCAGCACAGTGGATGCGCCGCCGGGGAGGCGGTTTTCTGTTCTGGGCAATTCGCTGTTGAGGCACAAGAAAAATGAGATTTTTTTTCAAGCAGATATGCCTGGTAGCCTGTTTTTTTGCATTTGGGCTTGCTGCCCAGTCGGCGCAGGCACGTGTGGTGGAAGGCAACGTCATCATGGATCAACCCATGCGTGAGAACCTGTGCGCCCTCACCTTTGATGACGGTCCGTCGATAAACACCCCGCATCTGCTGGACATGCTGGAAGAATACGGCATCCCCGCCACGTTTTTCATGTTGGGCAGCCAGGCCGAGCGCCATCCCGATATCGTAAAGCGCGTCATCGCCGAGGGGCATGAGGTGGGCAACCACTCCTATTCGCACCCCAATCTGCGCGTGGTCAGCCTTGCCCGCAAGGAAGAAGAACTGCGCCGCACAGATACCATCTTGCGCAACCTCGGGGCTTCGCCCCAGTTCGTACGCCCGCCCTACGGTTCGTACGATGCCTCTACTGAAAAAGTGGCGGCCAGCCTTGGGCTTTCCCTCATGCTCTGGTCCATGGACAGCCGCGACTGGCAGCGCCTGCCAGACAATTACGCCACACTGCGCAACAACAGGGGCACAGTCTATGCGCCGGGTACCCTGCGCGGTATCTTTTTGTTCCACGATTCCCACAAGCGCACTGTGGACGACCTGCCGCGCATCATTCGTGATCTGCGCGCTGGCGGCTGTCAGCGTTTTGTGACTGTGACCGACTATCTTGAGGGGCTTATGGATCCTGAACCCGGCCTGCTCATGACGCGCGTCAAGCGTGGCGCACCCGGCATGGATGAACCTCCCATGGTTGCCCGGCATCAGGTTGAAGGCGTACACCAGTCGGAAGAACTGCCGCCGCATAGCTTCCCTGCCGGTTCGGCAGATATCCCTCTGGCGCGCAGCAGCACTCCCTGGCAACTGGTGGAGAGTCCAAGCCCGGAAATGGCAGGGCAGGCCGCATTGCCGGGCACTGCCGCGCATCCCGCGCAGGATGCTCCCCAGCCTGCTGGCAGCAGTGCAGTCCAGCCGAGAGAAGGCTCTGCTCTTTCCCCGGCACAGGCTCCGGCCTCCTGATGCGAGGCTAATGTTTCTTTTGACATTGCTCTGCCAAAGGCGTGTAATTCAGCTATGGCATGAGGGCATGCCTCCAGATTTTCCACTGTCCTCCCCCCCACAGGGAAGTACAAATGAAAGGCCCGGATCAACGATCCGGGCCTTTCTGCTTTTCAAAATTGAATGATTCTGGGGCAGTTCTGTCCGCTTATGAAAGCCGCGTTCTAAAATCCTGGTAGCCAAATTCCCGCAGCATGCGAAAGCGCGTGTCGCCCGCTGCATCGGCCTCGCAAATGCCAATGGATGGCAGGCGCAGGCCGTTGAAAGTGGTGGTTTTGACCATGCTGTAAATGGCCATGTCTTCAAACACCAGCCGCTGACCAGGCACAAGAGGCGCGTTGAAAGAATATTCTCCTGCCACATCGCCCGCCAGGCAGGATTTTCCGGCAAGGCGGCATGTCCAGGCCTGTTCCCCGGCCTCGCCCGCCAGCTCGGCCACATTTGCAGATTCGTAGCGTACACGCGGGCGATAGGGCATTTCAATGACATCGGGCATATGGCAGGGAACGCCGATATCAAGAATGGCCACAGGCATGTCGGCCTGCACCACATCCAGCACCGTTGCCACAAGCCAGCCTGCGTCCAGAGCCACGGCCTCGCCCGGCTCAAGGTATATCTGCGCATTGTAGCGGTCGCGCCAGTCGGTCAGGCAACGGCAGAGCAGATCAAGATCATAGCCGGGCTTGGTGATGTGGTGCCCGCCGCCAAAGTTGATCCAGCGGCACTGCGGCAACCACTGCCCAAAATGGCGCTCAACGGCCGCCAGGGTGCGCTCAAGGGCATCTGCCCCCTGTTCGCACAGGGTGTGGAAATGAAGCCCGGAAATGCCCTCCAGAGCCGCAGGATCAAAGTCCTTGGGCCTGATGCCCAGGCGCGAGCCAGGCGAGCAGGGATTGTAGATGGCGGCTGCTCCCTCGGAATGCTCAGGATTGATGCGCAGGCCGCACTGAATCTGGCGATCCGGGCAGCGGCTCTTGTTCTGCATGGCCACTGCGGGCGCGAATTCGCGCCACTGGGCAATGGAGTTGAATACCAGATGGTCCACAAGGGTGAGCAGCTCGGCCATTTCGCGTCGGTTCCAGGCAGCGGCAAAGGCATGCACCTCGCCGCCAAAGTCCTCCCGTGCCAGCCGCGCTTCGTCCACGGAGCTTGCGCAGGCCCCCCACAAGGGGCCGTGCCCCTTGGTGCGTGAAAGAAGCGGAAAAGTTGCCCAAGCTGCGTAGCCCTTGAGCGCAAGAAGAATCTTGGCCCCGGTGCGCTCCTGAACTGCGCCCAGAATGGCGGCATTGGCCAGAAGCTGCGCTTCGTCCAGAACAAAACAGGGCGAAGGGATGCGGGCGGGATCGAACAGAAGGTTCTGGCAGTGCATGGATATTCCTTTAAACAAAGAGAGTTTCAGTATGGTGTCGCGCCCGCGCTGGCTTATGCTTGCCAGACAAAGCGGTCGCGCCCTTCCCGTTTGGCTGTGTAAAGCTGGGCATCGGCCGCGTTGATGAGCGATTCGAGGTCGCTGGCCTTTTGCTCGGCCATGCCGATGGAAACAGAAATGGCTATGCTGAGCGCGCCGATCTGCACTGGTTTTGAACTAACGGAAGTGCGAAAATTTTCAAGCCTTCGGGCAAAGTCGTCTTTATCCATGCTCGGCGCGACCACGCAAAACTCTTCGCCGCCGTAGCGCCCGCAGATGTAGGGAGCGGGAAACTCGTCGCGCAGCATGCCGCCAAGCTGCCGCAGGGCAATATCGCCCGCCAGGTGCCCGTAACGGTCATTGACCTGCTTGAAATAGTCAACGTCGATCATTGCGGCGGCCAGGGGGCGGCGGTCTTTTCTTGCCTCGGCCACCGCCTCTTGCGCCTCAGAGAAAAACTGACGGCGCACCAGCAGGTTGGTGAGGGCATCGCGCTCTGCCAGGGCGCGGTTTTTGCGGATAAGATCCTGTATGTCAAGATTCATGGAAATACGGCACAAAAGCTCTTCAAAGGAGGAGGTTTTGAACACGTAATCATTGGCGCCTGACCGCAGAAATTGCGCACCCGCGTCCGTACCCACAGAAATGACAATAATGGACAGCTCGTCCATGGTGTGGGTTTTGCGGATGGCGGCGGTGAGTTTGATGCCGTCCATGCCGGGCATGTAGTGGTCGGCCAGCACAACGCGTATGGCGGGGTGCTCCTTGAGGATCTGCAAGGCTTCCAGGCCGTTGCTTGCAGTGTAAGCCGTGATGCGCTGACGACGCAGCAACTCGGATACCTGCATGCACCAGAGGTTGGAATCGTCCACAATCAGGGCTTCAACACCGCTGTTGGCGCGCAGGCGGCTCACCACGCGCATGAGGTACATCATATCATCGGGGGTGCGCTTGACGATGTAATCGGTAACACCCTGCAGCATGAGGCGTTTATAGATGTCTTCGTCAAAATGGGCGCTGACCACCACCACAGGGATGTTTTGGGCAAGGATGGCAGGGACAATTTCGCCGTTGGGGGCATCAGGCAGGTTAAGGTCGCAAAGGGCCAGAAAGTACTGCGAAGGGTTGTCCTCCAGCAGTTTCAAGGCTTGCTGGCGGTTCTCGGCGCATTCGTAGGAAAGCCCCAATTGTTCCTTGAGATTGTGCGCCATAAAACGTGCTGTTGTCCGGCTGTCTTCAACGATGAGAACTTTCTGCATGTTTGCTTCCGCATGGGGGATTGGTTTGGGGCAGGATAAAAAAATTGCGCCGTGCAAGAGTGCGGAACCTGCGCGGCGGCTGTGAATTTTAATCGTATTGATTTTTGCTCTTGCAGTCAAAAGGGATAAAGGCTCTTGCGTTTTATATTTGCAGAGCCTTCCCCACACAGCGCAGTCGGCGAAACAGCGGGCCAGAGCAGCGGGAACCATTGCCAGCCGCAGTTTTTCCCAAGATAACAGGCAACAAACCCTGCGCGTGCCGAGTCTGCTGGCAATTGTGGGCGGCATTACCGCAATGTATGTGGCTCCAACTGGTGTATTGCCCATTTTGCTTGGGGAAGCACGTTGCCTTGGCATTCTCCCGGCAAAGAGGTAGCAATACCCATGTCCCCATCAATCTTGCTCGCCATCCTCTTTGCCGCCTTTCTGCACGCGCTTTGGAATATTATTGTCAAAAGCGGTGGCAACAAGCTTTTTGAAACAGGCTTGAACGCTTTTGGTGCCTGTCTTGGCGCACTGTGTCTGCTGCCTTTTTTGCCGCCGCTGCCACAGGCCGCGTGGCCTTATCTTGGCATGTCGTGCATGTGTCATCTCGGCTATTACATATGTATTTCAGCGGCCTATGAGCGAGTAGACATGTCTTTTGCCTACACGGTAATGCGTGGATGCGCGCCCTTACTCACCTCGCTGGCACTGCTGGCCTTTGGCGTGAACATGTCGGTGGGCGCATGGGGCGGCGTGCTTACGTTGTGCGCCGGTATTCTGTGCCTTGCCACGGATAATATGCGCCGTGGCTATGGGTGGAGCGAAGTTTTTATCTCGTTGCGCACATCATGTGTCATTATGGGGTACACGCTGGCGGACGGCCTTGGTGCGCGCGAAAGCGGCAACGCTGCCACCTACACCACCTGGATTTTTTTGATCAACGCGCTCCCCGTGCATGTTTACATTCTGTGGCGGCATGGCTGGAGCTACGTAAGTTATGCCCGTAGGCGGCTTGCCGTGGGTACGTTTGGCGGCTTGGCGAGCATGGGTTCATACGGCATTGCCCTGTGGGCCATGACCCTTGCGCCCATTGCCGTGGTGGCGGCCCTGCGCGAAACCTCGGTGATCTTTGGCATGCTGCTGGCAATGTGGCTGCTGCACGAGCGTTTTACGCCCTTGCGCGGATTTTCTGTGCTGCTGGTTGTCGGTGGTGCCGCACTGCTCAAGCTGGCCTGATCAGGAGGCTGCAGGCTGGCGGACTAGCCGGTGATTATGGCGGCGGGCTATTGTGCGAATGTCTGCCATTGTTGATGTCTGGGCGCATGCCTCCCCGTGCGGCGGTAGTTCTGCCACTGGGGCAAGGTGCCAGCCCCGCGTGAGATCACGGGTACGCCCCCGACTCAATCTCCCCTCGCTGTTTGTTGCTGGCAGGCAACTGGCAGACAACAAGAAAGGGCGCTCCCTTGCGGGAACGCCCTTTTGTATTTTGAAGCAGAAACAGACTAGCTGTTTTCGCTTTCTTCAAACTTCTGCTTGAGCAGGTCGCCCAGGCTCTGACCGGCTTCTTGCGGGCCGGAATGGAATTCCTTGGGCTTGCGGCGTTCTTCTTCGTCCTTGATCTGCTTGATGGACAGGCCCAGACGGCGCTCTTCAGCGCTGACATGGATGACCTTGGCCTGGATTTCCTGGCCTTCCTTGTAGATCTCGGCGGGGGTCTTCACTTTCTTGCTGGAAAGTTCGGACACGTGCACCAGACCTTCAATGCCTTCTTCCACTTCAACAAAGAGGCCGAAGTCGGTGATGTTGGTCACGATACCCTTGATGGTGCAGCCCACGGGGTAGGTGTTGGGCACATGGCCCCACGGATCGTCCACCAGCTGCTTCACGCCGAGGGTGAACTTTTCGTTTTCCTGATCCACGGTCAGCACCTTGGCCTGCACGGTGTCGCCCACCTTGTACAGTTCGTTGGGATGACGCACTTTCTTGGTCCAGGAAATGTCGGAAACGTGGATAAGACCGTCGATGCCGTCTTCGATGCCAATGAACATGCCGAATTCGGTGATGTTCTTGATGACGCCTTCAAGGACGGTGCCTTCGGGGTACTTTTCAGCAACCAGTTCCCAGGGATTGGGGCGAACCTGCTTCATGCCGAGGCTGATGCGCTTCTTGTCGCCGTCCACGCCCAGGATGACCACTTCGACTTCGTCGCCGGTGTGAACCATCTGGGAAGGATGACGCAGCTTGCGGGTCCAGGACATTTCGGAAATGTGCACCAGGCCTTCAACGCCGGGTTCCAGTTCCACAAATGCGCCGTAATCAACCAGGTTGGTGACCTTGCCGCTGCACTTGGCCCCTTCGGGGAAGCGGGCGGAGATGTCCTGCCACGGGTCGGGCACGAGCTGCTTGAGGCCGAGGGAAACTTTGTTGTTGTCGCGATCAAAGGAAAGCACCTTCAGGGTCAGTTCCTGACCGATGGTGATCATTTCCTTGGGATGGCGAATGCGCTTCCAGCTCATGTCGGTGATGTGCAGCAGGCCGTCGAGGCCGCCGAGGTCAACAAACACGCCGTATTCGGTGATGTTCTTGGCCTTACCGGTAACGATCTGGTTTTCTTCAAGGGTGCGCAGCAGATCCTGGCGTTTGGAATCGCGCTCCTCTTCAAGCAGCACGCGGCGAGAAACGATAACGTTGCTGCGGCGGCGGTTGATCTTGAGCACGCGGAATTCGAATTCCTGGTTGACCAGGGCATCCATATCCGGCACGGGGCGCAGATCCACATGTGAACCGGGCAAAAACGCTTCCACACCGCCGATGTCCACGGTGTAGCCACCCTTGATGCGGCGGACAATGTGGCCCTTGATGACCCGGTTGTTTTCCTGCACGTCTTCGAGCTGGTCGAACACCTGCATGCGCTTGGCTTTCTCGAAAGAAAGAGTGATGGTGCCGTCGTTTTCGTTTTTGCGAACAACGTAAACGTCAACACGATCGCCCACTTTGACGGAAATGTTGCCGGCGGGGTCGCGGAATTCTGCCGCGGGAATCTGCCCTTCGGACTTAAAGTTCACGTCAACAAGCACATTGTCATCATCCACGCGGACGATTTCGCCCTTCGTGATAGAGCCTTCCTCAAGATCGCCGAAATCGGGATTGAGGTAGTTTTCAAGGGCGCTTTCGAAATTGATTTCGTTGTCGTGCCCGGTTTCCAAACCTGCCATATGTCCAGCCTCCAAACATAATTTCCCCATAACAGGGAGGTGCCTTATTATCAGGATTTCAGTAAAAGAACAAGAAAAAATACGCGCCAAATCGGCTTTAGCCGCCGAAAAATCGGGATTCCACGCCGCTCCGGACGGCGCAGGCGCGGCAACCCGCGCGGGGCATACCCTGCAAGGGCCTGTCTGGCGGGGCTTGCAGGGTATGCCCACTTGACTTTTATTGCCGCATGAATTGTTTTGAAAAGGTCGGCGGGGAATTCCGTTAAAATCGGAAACAGTCGCGCTGCGGTAAGAGGGAACGAAGCTTCATCGTTCCGCCACATGGCGGGGCGCTACAGCCAGTCGCGCGAGCGGCGAAGGCGAAGTCTAGGCAAGGGGCGCAAGGCTCCCATGCCCTCAAGTCCGAATATCCTCCGGCATTTTATCCAACTTCAACCCGTCAACGCGCCATTGAGGAGGTTGCCATGCTGCGTACTACGCCGCATTCCATTCTGCATTTTTTCACCCGTACCCTTTTGCCCATTCTTTTGCTGTGCGCCGTCATGGGCGCGCCTGCGCTTGCCCCTGCCGCTGAATCCGGCGCAGAGAGCCCCAAGGCGGGCGTGCTGCTGGTGGCCTTTGGCACCAGTGTTCCCGAAGCCCTGGCTTCCATGAAGGCCGTGGATGCGGAGTTCAAGGCCGCTTTTCCCGGTCAGCCGGTGGTGTGGGCCTATACCTCGCAGATTATCCGCAAAAAAATAGCCGCCGAGGGGCATCCAGTGGGCGGCATCAGCGATGGTCTCGCCCAGCTTGCCAAGGACGGCGTGAAGGTCGTGCGCGTACAGTCGCTGCACGTCATGGCGGGCGAGGAGTTCAGCGCGCTTGAACGGGCCGTGCTTATCGATCTGCAAAAAAATCCGGGCCGCTTTGACTCCGTGTTTCTTGGCCGCCCCATGCTGGAATCGAAAAAAGACGCGCAGGAACTCATTCAGGCCATCAGGGAAGACGTGAAATCCCTGCGCGGCAAGGATGCAGCCCTGGTGCTCATGGGCCACGGCCAGAGCCACGGCCGGGCAGATCTGACCTTTGAAGGCACGCGCGCCGTGTTCCACGATGCGGATAAGCGCGTGTTTATGGCAACCGTAGAGGGCGCGCGCAGCGTGGACGACCTGCTGGTGGAGCTCAAGGCCGCCAAGGTCAAGAAAGTGGTTATCGAACCGCTCATGCTGGTGGCTGGCGACCATGCGCACAACGATCTGGCTGGGGATGAAGACGACTCCTGGGCCTCAAAGCTCAAGGCCGCAGGTTTCAAGGTGGAGACCAACCTCAAGGGTTTGGGCCAGATTGCCGGTGCGCGCGCCATACTGGTGCGCCACGCCCGCGAAGCTGCCGATGATCTGACCAAGGAACCCAAGAAGCAGTAGCAGGGCTTGCCTGCGCCGCATATTTGTTGCGGGAGCCGCATAAGCCGGGACAGCGCGTCTGGTTTGTGCGGCTTCTGTTTTTGGGTGCGGGAAATTGGGGAATGCGGGCGATGCGGCGTTTCGCGGAGGTTTTTCAGACTAGTTGTCAGGCTCAGTGCGCTTGAGAGTGTTGAGTCTTATGCCTGCCGTGCCACCAGCCAGATCAGCATGCCACCCTGCGCCGCAATGGCGGCCGCAAAGGCCAGCCAGCAGCCCCAGAGGGGCAATGCTTTGGGCGCAATGCCCGCAGCCAGCGCCAGCATGCCCTGAAATGCCCGTTTGAGCGGCCACAGTAGTGCCAGGCCCGCCCACACTGAGGCGCTCAGGGTAAAAATCTGCAACTCCTTGATTTCCCACAGCCCCACCAGCGAAGCGTACAGATCCACCTTGCCCGCGTTGTAGGCATTGCCGATGAGTTCCAGCCTGTCCAGAGCCGGGCCGTCAGTGCAAATTGCGCCAAGAATGAAAAAAATGCCCACAAGACCAAGAAACAGCAGCAGAAAAAGACCGAAGGTGCGCATTTGCCAGCGGGAATGCGCCACACCCGCAAAATCGCCGATGCGCCGCGCAAGAAAATGCAGGGGAATTGCCAGAAGCGGCACTGGCACAATGAGCAGGCCCAGACCGGGCCTCACCAGCGCAAACGATCCCCCTGCAAGCATGAGGTAGCCTGCAAGCGAGAAAATGGATGCGGGTAAGGCGGCAAGGGGCATACGCGCTCCAGTGTCGGCGGTTCTGGCGCGTAGAACATGGGCGCGCTCGCATGAAATCCTATGCCAAAAAGGGGCAAAGGTCTATGCGGCAAAGGGAGTTGTGATAATTTGTCGGGGCTGGAGCGCACACGCGGCAATGCAAGCGTCCGCCGTCGGGCGAAGGGTTGGCGCTCTGTTCCAACCACCCTGGGCGGCGACTTTGATCTGATGTTCTGGCCTAGCGTTTGGGCGTGGCGAGAAAGGCGGGTATGCTGGCCGCAGCCGCCCGGCAGGATGCGTCATCCGGGTCAAAGCAGCACAGGATGACGCACCATGATCCACCATCGCGCTGCTGCGCCACGCAGCGGTCAAGCTGTCTGTCGGGACAACTGGCGGCTGGGGCCAGATCCGGCAGGGCGGAGCGGCATGCAGCTTCTAGCCCTAGGCACTCGGCCTGCGCCTGAGTCTGATTTTTAGCTGGCGAACTGTGCCGGGCGCACCATTCAGGGCTGTCTACTTCTGCGATTTCTCTCGCGGAGGCAGCAGGGGGCAACAGGCACAGGGCCAGCAGGCATGCGGCGGCAAAGCCCATGATAAAGGCGCAGGGCAAAAAACCCGCGCCAATGCAGTCAATATTTTTTGCCACGTCTAGCGCTTGTCCACCACGCGCTTGGATTTGCTGAAGGTACGCGGCAGGCTGGCGTAGTCCGCCACGCTCACGGAAACACGGGCCATGATGGCCTTGTGCAGGCGGGTTTCAAGCTCATGGGCCAGGGCGGCATCGTTGCCTGCGGTCTGCCCCTGCCCGCGTTCCACGGTGAGGGCCAGATGGTCGAGAGAGCGCTCGTCGCGGGTGAGTTCCACCTGATATTCGCCGCCAAGTTCCGCAAACTGGCCGATGACTTCCATGAGCTGACCGGGGTAAATGTTCACGCCACGGTAAATGATCATATCGTCCGAGCGCCCAAGGATGCGATCATGGCGCGGCATGGCAAGGCCGCACGAGCATTGGCCCGGCAGCAGGCGCGAAAGGTCGTGGGTGCGGTAGCGCAGCAGGGGCACGGCCTCCTTGCACAGGCTGGTCACGACCATTTCGCCCACTTCGCCCTCGGCAACAGGCTGCATGGTGGCAGGGTCGAGCACTTCAATGATGAAGAGGTCGGCCCAGTAGTGCAGGCCCTCGTGGGCATCGCAGTCGATGGCGGTGCCGGGGCCGTACATTTCGGTCATGCCGCCGATGTCGTAACAGCCCTCAAGGCCGAGCTTGCTTTCAATGGCAAGGCGCATCTTTTCGCTGCGGGTTTCTGAGCCGCAGACCATGCGTTTGAGCTTGATTTTGCCGCGCAGATCGGCGCGTTCCACTTCTTCCGCCAGCAGCAGGGCCATGGATGCCGTGGCTGTAAAGCCTGTGGCCCCCAGATCCTGCAAAAGCTGCAAGTGCATTTCAAGGTTGCCCGGCCCCACAGGCACGGTGAGCATGCCAAGCCGTTCGCTGCCCGCCTGGAAGCCCGCGCCAGCCGTCCACAGGCCGTAGCCCACGGCAAGCTGCATGCGGTCTTCGGGGGTAAAGCCCGCCAGTTCAAAGCAGCGGGCAATCTGGAGGCTGAACGTATCAATATCGCGCTGGGTGTAGGCCAGAATCTTGCGTTTGCCAGTGGTGCCGCTGGAGGCATGGATGCGTGCCACGTCACGCGGCGGCACGCACAGGAGCGGCAGGGGGTAGCCCTCGCGCAGGTCTTCCACGTCGCAGGTGGGCAGACAGCGCAGGTCGTCCAGGCTTGTGATGTCGTCCGGCTTCAGGCCGCAGGCTTCCAGCTTTGCCCTGTACTGGGGCGAATTCCAGGCCTGACGCACGGTGTAGCGCAGACCTTCAAGCTGTTTCTGGCGGATATCCTCATCGGTGAGCTGGGGAATAAAGCGATACGACATGAAGCTCTCCTGATTCCATTGGGGTCATGGGCTTGAAAAAGAAAATAAACCACACACTGCGGTTTTTTTGCGCCGCAGGCAAGCCCAAAGGGCGCTGTTGCCTACAGTTTGGCCCCAAGGGCGAACACTTCGCGCACCGAAAGCATGCGCTGCGCCGGTTCGGCATTCTTCTGCTGCTCCAGCGCCAGCATGAGCAGCACGCGGGCCTTGGCGGGTGAAAGCATGCCGCCGGGCACAAAGCCCTCGTATTCATCAAGGGGCGTCACCGGGCCGGAACCGGTGCGGCTGCACCGGATAACAGGGATGCCCCCGGCAATGGCCTGCCGCAGCTCGTGGCGCACGGCATCGGGCATGGAGCCATTGCCCATGCCAGCCAGCACTATGCCCGCGCTGCGCTCCACGGAATAGCGCACAAGATCAACAGGCATGCCCGCGCAACCGTAGACCACATCCACACGTGGCAGATTTTTGCGGCCCGCAAGCTCGGCAAAGGTTCCGGCCAGAGCGGGATTTTCCTCCCTGCCGTAATAAAACTGGGGTTCGCCGTTGATAACCCGGCCAAGGCAGCCCGATTCAAGGGCGCGGAAGGCCTCCACATCAAGAGTGGCGACCTTTACCGCCGTGCGGGCCGAGAGCACCCGGCTGTTCATGACCAGCAGCGCGCCGCGCGCCTGCGCCTGCGGGCAGGCCGCCACAGCCACGGCATCGCGTATGTTGATGGGGCCGTCTGCGCTCAGCGAGGTGGCGGGGCGCATGGAGCCGGTCAGCACCACGGGCTTGGGGCTGGCAAGGGTAAGGTGCAGATAGAAGGCCGATTCTTCCAGCGTGTCTGTGCCGTGGGTCAGCACCACGCCGCAGATTTCGGGGTCGTCCAGCGCCTTGGCGCACTGCTCGCCCAGCATGGCCCAATGTTCGGGGGTGATGTTCTCGCTGGGCAGGTTGCCGCACTGCACACTGGTGATGCGGGCCACGCCCTCAATGCCGGGCAGGGTTTCGAGCATGCTGTCAACGGTGAGCACCCCCGCCTGATAGCTGATCTGCTCAAGCGGCGTGGGGGCAACGCCCGCAATGGTGCCGCCCGTGGCAATAAGGGCCACCTTGGGCAGGGAGATTGCGCTGGAACTGGCTGATGACGAAGAATGATTGCTCATGGTGGCTCCTGCGGCGCGCTTTGCCTATGGACGGCAGGTTGCAGCCGCGTTGTCGTGAACAGTGTGCGCCGCAGTCCAGAGCATATCTGTCTGCGGTTCGTTGGTATGCGGGCAGATGATGCGCCCGATGGGAAGAAAGCCCATGCGGGCATAGAATGCCAGGGCGCGGCTGTTGTTATCGTATACAGTGCAGCGGAGGCTGGTGTTCTTTTGCTCGGGGAGTTCAGCCATCACCTGTTCCTGCACCAGTTCCAGCAGTTGCCGCCCAAGGCCCCGGCCCCACCAGCGGGGCAGCACGAACAATCCCGCCAGATACGTGCCGTTGCCGTTCGGCAGGGTTGCGGCAAATGCGGCGGGCTCTCCATCGGCGGTCAGCAATAAGACCTGCGATGAAGGCAGATAGTGCTCCGCCATAACCGCCCGCTGCCCGCGCCAGAACGCGGCAGGCACAAAGTCATGCCCTGCCAGAGAGGCCGCCAGCCAGATGTCGGCGCAGGTCGAATAATCTTTGGTAGATGCCGCCCTGACTGTTGTTGCAGCCGGGCGTGGTGCGGCATGCCCGGCGGGGGCGGGAAATGTTGTCGTTTTCATGGCCTCCCTCTGCTTAAGCGAGCAAATGCAGCGCGTCAACAGCCGGGACGCAGTATCGTCCCCGCGCTTGTGAAGCCGCGCGCGTTGCTTGGATTTGGAACAACATTGGTGTAGCGTGCCGCAATGGACAAAAAGAAAATACTCCTCGTGTCGTTAGGGCATTTGTCGTGCGATATTAACGGCGGGGCCTTGCCTGCCATACTGCCTTTTTTGCGGTCGGCTTTTGATTTGAGCTATCAGGCCACGGGCGGGCTGATGTTTGCATATTCCTGCCTGTCGTCCATGATCCAGCCGCTGTTCGGCCTGCTTTCAGACAGGTTTTCCAAACCCTGGTTTATCCCTGTGGGCGTGCTGCTGGCGGGCTGCGGCCTTGCGGCCATTGGCTGGATGTCCGGCTACTGGGGAATCTTTGCGGCTATCGGCCTGAGCGGCATTGGCGCGGCCCTGTTCCACCCGGAAGGGGCGCGTTTTGCCAATGCGGTTTCAGGGCAGAACAAGGGCACGGGCATGAGCCTGTTTTCCATTGGCGGCAATGGGGGCTTTGTGCTGGGGCCGCTGCTGGCCACGGCCTGCCTTGGGGCTTTTGGCCTGACCGGGACGACAGTTTTTGCCGTGCTGGCTGTGATAACGGCGAGCATTCTGGTGTGGTCCATCGCCCGCATGGGCGCTACCAAGAAGGTGGGCGCGGCGGCAGGCCGCAAGGCCGGGCCAGCCCTTGCGGCGGAGGGGGAAACCCCCGGTGAGAACAACTGGCGCGAATTTTCAAAGCTGACGGTTTCCATTGTGACCCGTTCCATCACCTTTGTGGGCTTTAACACGTTTATTCCGCTCTACTGGGTCAGCGCCTTCGGGCAGTCCACGGCAACGGGCGCGGTGGCCCTGACATTTTTCAGCGTATGCGGTGTTATCAGCAATGTTTTTGGCGGGATGCTTTCTGACAGATTTGGCTACCGCGCCGTCATCCGCGCGGTGTTCGCCCTGTTACCGCCTGTGGTGGCGGCATTCAGCCTGAGCAACAACCTGTACGCGGCCTGGGCCTTGCTGCCCCTGCTGGGTTTTGTGCTGTACGCGCCATTCAGCGCGCAGGTGGTGCTGGGCCAACAGTATCTTGCCAAAAACATCGGTTTTGCCTCGGGCATTACCCTTGGGCTGGCAACCAGCCTTGGCGGCGTGGTGGCCCCGCTGCTCGGCTGGATTGCAGACAACTACGGCATGCCAGCCACCTTTCAGTCGCTGGCGGCGCTTTCCATTGTGGGCGCGATTTTTGCCTATGCCCTCAAACCCGTAACCGTGAAGAAGGAAAAGAAGGCATGAACAGCAAACAAAAAAAAGAACCTCCCCATGCGGCGCATGCGCTGACGCGCGAAGTGCCGCTCATCGGCGCCGTGCGTATTGTGGAGCGCGGGGGAAGCATAGTCCGACTTGATCTTGGCCCCACGGCTCCTTTTGAAGCATTGAAAAATACCACGGAACAGGAAACCCCCCTGTTGCGTGAGGCCTTTAAGCAGCTTGACGAATATCTGACCGGGAAGCGCCGCGATTTTGATTTGCCCCTTGCCCCGGAGGGCACGGACTTTCAGCGCGGCGTGTGGCGTACCCTGCAAACGATACCCTACGGGCAGACCCGCAGCTACAGGCAGGTAGCCGAAGCCGCCAATTGCCCCAAGGGATACCGCGCGGTGGGCCTTGCCAATAATCGCAACCCCATTGCCATATTCATTCCCTGCCACCGCGTTATCGGCGCGGACGGCAAAATGGTTGGCTACGGCGGCGGATTGGATATAAAAGTGAAGTTGTTGAAGCGAGAGGACTGCAAACTACTACAGACCCCCTCTGGCTGGAAAGTCGCCACTAAGTGAGAGTGCGCTAAACTTGTGGATTTTTGAAGCCGCCCTTCGGGGCGGCTTTTTTGCGCGCACAGTCCTTTTTGCCCGGATGGTACGCCCACGCCGGGTGCCGCATCTTCCCACTTGCGTTTCTCCGCATATGACTGCGTTTCTTGTGTTGCTATGTGTGCGTTCTGCTCTGGCAATAATGTTCGCAAATAATGTAATATACTGAAAATACACTATTAATCTGAATGCTTGTTTGTGCATAATCTGGCCCTGCGGCGCAAGGGAGAACCCCGGTTCCGCTATCGGGCAGAATGTCGGCATTGTGCGCAAGAACAAAAAATGGGCGTAGATATTGTTCAAAACTAAAATAACTAACTGTAATTTTTATGTTTGTTTTGAACATTTCAAGGATGGGCAGCCCTGCAACGTTGGGCAGGAACTCCAGCTCCTGCTTGCAGGGCACGTCCATTGCCTCGCGGCGCTCAAAAAACGGCAGCGGCAGGATGAAGGCTCCCCTCCATTCTGCCGCTGCCAAAAATTCATGTCCTAAATGCGGGCGCTCAAATTGTGCGCAATTAATTTATTATTCTGTTATTATTGAAATAATTCTTTGAACAAACTGTTCCTAACCACCAAAGCATTGCGCCAAGCGCATGGGCCTGCTCAAGCGACGGGAATTACGGGTGCTGCGGACGCACGGGCAGCATGGGGCCAAGGTCTATGCCCGCAGGGCTGACCAGTGCGCGGAAGGGATACATCTCCACCCCTGCGGAGAGCGCTTCGTAAAACAGGGCGGCATAGGCTGGATCAATGAAATCCGCCGGAGCAAAGCATTCTCCGTCCGGGCGTTGCACCAGATAGAACATGGCAGCGCGTTCGCCGCAGGCCACAATGTCCATAAGTTCGCGCAGATGCTTTTGCCCGCGTTCGCTGGCGGCATCGGGGAAGCACGCGGCGTTGTCTTCCACCATGGTGACGTTTTTGCACTCCACCCACAGGGGCGGCAGATCGGGGGCCGTGAGCAGGCCGTCCAGCCTGCTTTGTCCGCGTTTGGCCTCGCGCACAATGGTGGTGTAGCCTTGGGCAAAGGGCAGGCGGCCTGCATGAAAAGCCGCCTCAAGCATGCGGTTGGGGGTGCTTGTGTTCACGCCGACCCAAAAGCCGCTGGCAGGGGAGTGAGCGCCAGATTCGTATGCGCCAGATTCGTGCGTGTTCTCAACCAGTTCAGGCACGGCCCTGCGCGCCAGCCACACGCATTCCTGCGTATATTTGAGCTTGCGGTCAGGGTTGCTTGCCGGGGATGCCAGCACCGGCGCGCCCGGCAGGCACAGACCCAGCATGCTGCCCGAATTGTTGCTGTGCACCCACAGGTCTGCGCCCTGATGCTGCAACAGCACGCTGAAGCGTTTGCGGCGCGCCACAAAGGCGGCCACAATGCAGTGGGGCGGCAAGGGCAGCAGCGGAGGAGTGCTCGCAGAGTTGGGCGCGGCTGCGCATGAAGGCTGGGAGAGATCGACAGCGGCTGCATGTGCTGCATTTTTGGGTTCAGAGCTCATTTACACCCCGATATGAAGCTGCTAGAAACAGCCAGTTGTGAGTACGCCTGCCGATTGCGGGTGCGTTGCATACGCCAAGGAGCCCCCTTATGCAGATTTCAGACCGTCTGAGCAGTATCAAACCTTCTCTGACACTCAGTGTCAACAGCCGCGCCCTCGAGCTTAAGGCTCAGGGCATTTCCGTAATCAGCCTTGCCGTGGGCGAGCCGGACTTTCCCACGCCCAAACACGTTTGCGAGGCTGCCAAAGCGGCTATTGACGACAATTTTTGCCGCTACACCGCCGTGCCGGGCATTCCCGAACTCCGCAAGGCCGCGGGTGCGTATTTTGAAAGAAACTACGGCGTTCCGGTGCCGATGGAATCCATTGTTATCGGCGCGGGCGGCAAGCACTGCCTTTATAATTTTATGCAGGCCACGCTCAACCCCGGCGACGAGGTGCTTGTGCCTGCCCCGTACTGGCTCAGCTACCCCGATATGGTCATGCTGACCGGCGCAACCCCCGTGCCAGTGCTGGCCGGGCCGGAACAGGGCTTCAAGGTGACGCCCTCCATGCTTGAGGCGCACACCACGGATAAAACCAGGCTGCTCATTCTGAATTCGCCCAGCAACCCCACTGGCGCGGTCTACACCGAGGCCGAATTTACGGCCATCATGGATTGGGCCATTGCGCGCGGGCTATTTGTGCTCTCTGATGAAATTTACGACCAGCTTGTGTTCGCCCCTGCCAAAATGACCAGCGCCATTGGCTGGTTTGCCAAGTATCCCGAGCAGGTGGCCGTGCTCAACGGCCTCTCGAAGAGCTACGCCATGACAGGCTGGCGCGTGGGCTTTTTGGCTGCGCACCCGACCCTGATCAAAAAAATATCGGCCATGCAGGGCCACAGCACCTCGAATATCTGTTCCATCGCGCAGAAGGCGGGCCTTGCGGCCCTGACCGGGAGCATGGAATGCGTGGACAAAATGCGCGAGGCCTTTGTGCGGCGGCGCGATTTTGCCATGAAGATCATTGAGGGCTGGCCCTTTGCCATCTGCCCCAAGCCCGATGGCGCGTTCTACCTCTTTTTGGACGTTTCCAAGTGCTATGGCGGCAGCGTGAACAATTCCACCGACCTTTGCACCCTGCTGCTCGACAAAGCCCACGTGGCCGTGGTGCCGGGCGCGGCCTTTGGCGACGACAAGTGCATCCGCTTCTCGTATGCTGTGGGGGATGAAGTGCTCAAGGGCGCGTTGGAGAGCATTGGCGCAGTGCTTGCCGAGCTGGCTGCGGAGCCTAAATAGCGCCGGAAGCCGTGGCAGGATTGCCGCCAAAACCGCTGCTGTAAAAAAAATGCAAAATTGTATTGACAGTTAGGCTAGTTTTGGTCATTCTGCTTTTCGCCGTGGGGCTGTAGCTCAGTTGGGAGAGCGCTTGAATGGCATTCAAGAGGTCAAGAGTTCAATTCTCTTCAGCTCCACCAGATAGGTAATCAAAACCCCCGATCATTGAAAAATGGTCGGGGGTTTTTGCGTGTGGACTGCGGTCGAAGGCTACGTGTGGACTGACCTTATCTCACTACAACATCTCAACAATCTGAATTTATATATTTTTATTTGTGCAGATTGAGGTAGGCACACGGGCTTTTCAATGTCATATTTTGCAGGTGAAAGATAAACCACTGTCCTCATTTTATGTTAACGACAGCATTGTAGTTGATTTATCCCTCTGAAACACAAGTTTATTATAAGCTAATAAAATGACCCGTCATCCAGCATCGAACGTATTCGGCCATGTTGCTATTTCCTATTTTAAGTATAATTTCAAGAACTTTTTTGTACTCTGGAAATCTTGTAATATTTCGTAATAATATTTCTGTAGCTCCACGTGCCTTTAGATCATTTGGCATGACCCATATTCTATTAAGAAATAATATAGATACAAGAAGTTGCGATCGAATATCGGCATTTTCTTTTCCAATGTAGCTAGCAACTATTTCTAAATTAGATAGTGCAGGGGTACTATCATTTTGAAATACGTTCAGGAGAACACTGGGAGAAAGAAAAAGGTGCCCGTGTTTAAGACTAGCAAGGCCAACTATAGCATTTGCATATTTTTCATTTGAAAGTGCTTTACATTCGACCGCTGCATCCAGGACTGGCTGCAACCATACTGATTTTATTAATCCTTCTGTTAATTTGTAACAAGTATTCCTATAGTACATGTCATCGGATAGGAGTATCGTTCCTTTTGATTTTGCAATGTATAAATCATCGAGACAAGACACTGATAATTTTTCTATAATTAAATTTTCAAAGCTTGAAATATCATTTGGTATTGCAATAGTTATTGGCGTTGCATAAGTTTTGAGTTTTGTTTCTATTCCCATGAAATGTTCATACAATTTTTTGCTATCCTCAGCCGCAATAATTGTTGTAGCAATTTTACCATCTTTATAGCTAGCGACCATATGCTCTTCAAAGGGGTAAAAACGATCAGCAATTGAATGAATATCAAATAAACAGTTCGTTGATATGAAAACTTCGCCAAACATATCTAAAAGCGCATCAAAGATATCAAGTTCACCACAAATAAAGGCCGTATAACTGTCTAGCGTAATTCCATGTTGTATATTCTCTTGAATCAGCGAAAGAGCTGATTCTCGCTCTGCACAGATTCCCATACATGTTGCAACGCTATGCCCATACCCTCTAATCATATCTGCAAAGGCTATTGGAGCTATCCCTTTTAATTTTGCTGCCATTGCTAACGGGAAATTGCTTTTAATATATGCATCCACTGCAGCCTTCTCTCTGTCGTCAAGCTGACGAAGGATCGATTTAAACTGTTCAAAATTGTCATCAGTCCTGATTGAACAGAGATAAGAAGATGTTGGAAATTTTAAATTGAAGTCTTTTATACACTCCTTCACAGCCGCAGTATACTTTTCTTCTATTGAATCAATTTTCCATGTTGCTTCAACGCCAAGTTTGTCAATTTTGAAGGTATCACCAACCTTAAGGCCAAAAATTCTAGTAACAAATTTATCAGTAAGCGAAAAGGATTTTTTGAAAATATTGCTTACACCATCATCACAAATGAGAAAACAAAAAACTTCATCATTCTCATTGCGAGTTGTTACATAGCAATCGCATGAAATTGTTTCACATTTTGGTGGTGAAAAGTGTTTTAAAGAGAAAAAGAAAGCGTATATATAGTTAAGAACAGCTTTTTCGTTAGCGTAATTGTTTTCAACAGTCATATAGGCTAGTTCAAAAGCCTCGTATAATCTTGGTGAGTCTTTAAATATAGATATTATTCCAGTAAGATCCTCAGGTCGTCCTTTTAATTTTTTTAAATCGACTTGAGCAAGAATCTTGTTAAGCCTCTCTTCATCTCCATATTTTTCATATTGGTTGGCTAGAAGAGCAAAAATCATAAAATTGTCTGAAAAATGAAAATATGAGCTTTCAAGTAGTTTAATAGCGCGGTCTTTATCGTTAATTTTCAGATAAAAAACTCCAGCGCAATAAGCATATTCTGGGAATTGCAAAATTTTGTTGTCGAGGTTTTTAAAAAATAAATTTGCATCTTCCCTGATGGGATAGTCATTAGCATAGGCAGTTGCTAGCTTATTCAGCCAATCAGATGGGCTATCCAGATGTATTTTATCTTTTGTTATCTCGATAAAGTCTCTGAACAAATTTGCATTTAATGTAGTATTCGCTAAAAGATAAAGACAATTCTTGTCTTTATCTTCGTGATAGCTCGATTTGACTTCAGAAAGTATAGTTAACGCAGACTCGGTATGTTTGCTTTGGAAGGCTAGATTGCACAAAACAAGCTTTGCGTATAACTCGGAGCAATTTTTTGAATGTTTTATTATTTCAGAATCAGATAGTGTTTTGTTGATTTTCTTTTTTGAAAAGAAAGATACTACATGAATTATAGCTTTTTGGGATTCGTGGTATATTTTTATGTCTTCATCTTCTATAAGCGAAAGGCCTTGATAGTCTAGAGAGTTCAGCATGTGACTGAACTTAAAATAGGCAAAAACATCAGGGGGAAGGCCATGTTGCAGGTCTTTTATTATTTCGTATAGTCCAATGTTTGAACACAGTTGTGCGAGGTGGACATGAATACCTTCGTCTATAGTGTTTGATTTGATTATATCATTAGCAATTTCTTTAGTGATGTCAGCATGTTCAACAAATGTTAGAGCCGTTAGTATATTATGAATTAACGAGATATTTTCAGTGGCAACCAATTCAAGCTCGCTGTCCCTGATGAATCTAAATCGCTCAAGAAGGACACTAAGAACAGATTCCGCTTCTTGTTTATTGAATTTAGATATAGTTAGATAAAACTTAATATTAATATTTTTGACAACTTGATCTAACCGAGCCTCAGCATCTTGCCATCTTAAATCAAAATTATTCTTGTGCAGTTTATAGGAAGAGATTGCTAACTCTTTCCATTCCTCATTATCTTTAGCACGAAGAAAAAATATTTTTGCAGTTAATATGCTAGAGTCTTTAGATATTTCATCACATATTATTGAGTCTACCGATTTAACATCACTTACAAATTGAGCAGACAATATGGTATTATATACAAGGGTAATATTTTGAGGGTTTTTTTCAATATGCTCAATACCAAACTTAAATGCAGTTTCATATTCCCCTTCTAAAATTAGCGAAAAGACCTTGTTAGCTATTGATATTGGGTTGGAATGGTTTTTTGCATATGTATTGGAAAATATACTAGATCCAACTTCATTCTCACCAATCTTCACATGACACTGGGCAATAACAGTTTCTATCCTAATCAATAATTCTTGAGATATTCTATATTGCTCTGCGTCTTGTATTTTTTTGAGTTTGCCCAATGAAGACTTTACGCGGCCTTCATTAATATCCTTTTTTATCATGTCAAACATACATTGAACTGTAGCATCAGCATGATTTAAAAGGTTTGTATTTACATCCCCAGGCAACTGATTTTGATGTTGAATATTTACTTGAATATTGGTTATATTGTTGACAGAGTTATCAATTTTTACAGGCGCATTATTTTCCCCTGTATTTAAAAAGCTTCCATTTGTAGCTGAATTTTCAGTAGTATTAAATGCCATATGAAAGACCGAAGAAAGTAAAGATTATTCCGACAACGATTAGCGTTTTGAATATTAATTTTGTCCAAGATTGATTTTTACAGTGGCCTTGTATTTTTTGTGAATTGTCAATACGAACGGAGCCATAATTTGCTCCAGTGTTCACGAAGCTTCCTCTATCGGCTACACATGAAGTTTTATTGAAAAATAGACCTAAGACTCCCACAACAATTTGAATTACCCCAATAACAATTGTGGGTTCCAGCTTATAGCCCCCAATTTCCATTTTCTCCTCCTTATTTCTTTAGGTGATAAGATTATCTCTTATAATAGTATATTTTGCAATTTTTTACGCTCAGTGCATTTACAAATGTATTCAATAAGTTTTTTCTCCGTTTATCTTTCACCTGCAAAATATGACATTGAAAAGCCCGTGTGCCTACCTCAATCTGCACAAATAAAAATATATAAATTCAGATTGTTGAGATGTTGTAGTGAGATAAGGTCAGTCCACACGTAGCCTTCGACCGCAGTCCACACGCAAAAACCCCCGACCATTTTTCAATGATCGGGGGTTTTGATTACCTTATCTGGTGGAGCTGAAGAGAATTGAACTCTTGACCTCTTGAATGCCATGCAAGCGTGCTTAGCGCTATGCCTGCGGCAACGGGATAGCCCCAAATGCCCCCGTGCCTATCGCTCAAGATACATGCAGGGAAAAAGCCTTTTTTGATGCTGACAAACTCCAGCGACACAAGCAAGCGAATCAAACGTATACATTCACAGAAGGATTCACAGCCGCCTTCGGTTCTGCACTGGCACCAGAGCTATCAAACCACAACGGCTACCTGTGCAGGTTGAGCCTGTGCCGCGGGAAGGCTGGCTTGAGGAACTTCCGCAGGGGTGGCCTCCGTAGCAGGCGCACTGGCCACAGGTACTGCCGGGGATTTTTGATCCAGCGGCGAATCCGGGGCTACAGCGTCCTTTCCTGTGGCTGAATCCTTGTTCTCTGTTGCTTCCTTTGCCTTTTCCTCAATATGTTTCTTGAGTTCCTTGAGGTTGCGCTCTGATTCTTCAGCAACGCTCGCCTGCATCGCAAATCTCATTTGCCGGGCTGCCTTTTTAGCCTCGAGCGCCACCTGTGCAGGGGTCTTGGCCGCAGCGCATGCTGCCATGCCCGCCTCCAGGATAGCCTGCTGGCGATTCATACTGGTGCTTTGTTCAACCTGCGCTCCAACCCGAGCGGCTTTGACATATTTTGATTCACCTGATGACACCGACACAAAATTGCGGGACATCAAGTTAGAGTCAACAGATGATACACCCATGATGGCCTCTCAGCGCTAAGACTCGGTTACCAGCCTTATCGGCTAAAAAAGCAAAAACTATAGGCGAACATTTTTCATATATGACCATAACTCTGATGCTGTGGCACCGCATGTTAGATGCGCCTCTGTTGCGACCATGCTGTAATCATGTAATTTTCTTCTTACTCACCTATTTTTTACAGAGTTTTCTTCAAGCCAAGCCCCCCAAAAAAGATGCCCTGCCTGCCATTTGGCACCAAACCCGACGCCAGATTTTTCTCTAAATGCATCTGGGTAGTTACCCAATTTACCAGCGAAACAATACTTGTTTGATATACTTCACTTTGTGCAATGCGACAGATTTTATAAAACTGATATTTCGCTGTATTTATTCATATAATGCTCGATACCAAATTTTTCCCATTGACAAGATATCAAATATCGAAGAGCAGTCATTCTGAAAATTGACCGCTACAGAGTTTTTTGGAGTACTTCATGAAATATATCATTGCACTAGCATTTATTTTTGCGTTGCTTCCCGCCTGCGCAGGGCCATACCCTCAAAGAACGGGCAAGCCCATTAAACAACTGGCTTGGGCGCAAACTTTTAACCCAGAAACCGGGAAGCCTGCAAAATACTGGTTTCCTGAGTTCGACAAAGAAGAAAATGTTGACCCCATACAGGCACGGCAAGAAGAACGACGCTGCATATACAAGCTGTATGACGGAAAAAACATCAGAGAGTTGCAGCACCCCAACATGACGCACAAAACCCTGCCCAAAAAATTGCATCAGCGGTGGGCGTATTCGATTTCGTATGTTGAACAAACCACAAAGTCTGACGGGAATTCTGATTCAGACGAAGTTATCAGAACAAAGAAAAGCACCATTTTTAATTTTTATACTGACGTGAACGGAAACATCATTTCGTGCACATGGATCAAGGGCACCCCAGACTATCTGGCAGAACAGCGCGCCAAGGGAGACAATAATGAAGACAGCCCTGCCCAATAGTACTGCAGCTATTCGCCCCCTTGATGCTCGGAGAATCAGATGCTCAAAAATATAGTGCTGTTCGGTTTGTTTGCAGTGTTGGTAGGATGCGGCGGCATGCACGGCAAGGGATACGATGGTCGGGAAGAAAATTATGTTGATACCGGAACCGGCTATACAATGTGGTATCCAAAAAACATGCGCGAGCGTCACTACTATACATCTGTAGTCAAGGATTATGCAGAAAGTTGCAGCAACAGCATTTTCATGGATGTGAATCTGCTGCCTGACGCTCAGGATGTGTACAAGGATGATGCCGACGGCATACGCACCTATGCCTTTGTAGGCACATATTATGCCGATGGTGGGAGCTACAAGTCTTTTGACGGCAGTGACGTGAGTCGCACAATTTCCCATGAGTACTTTTTTAACATCATTATGAACCAGAAGGGCGAACTGCTGGATTGCAGATCACATCACTCATGGGACACAACCTATTCAATCGATTCCCATGAGCGGCTCTCCTTGCCTGTGATCAGGATTAAACTGTAAAACCACAGCGCTTGCTGTAATTGCGTAACCCCCCGACCATCATTCGATGATCGGGGGGTCTTATTTACCTGCATGGTGCGACAAGAGAGAGCCGAACTGGCGGCCTCTTGAACGTCAGTCAAGCGTGCCCCAGCGCATTATGCCAACGAAGGCGGAATGACCGTAAAATTTGATCCCCGCTCCTACCTGTCAAGAAACATTCGGTAAAACTGGCTGTTCTTGATGCTGGCAAGCTCTGACGGCACAAGCACCCTGTTGATGCTGACCTGATCATTCTGCGCAAGCTTGAGGTAGTACGGCGCGTAGGGCCTGTCTTTTTTAAGTATGACCAGCACCGTGGGCTTGAGGGGCGATTTGTGATCCTGCTGGCACACAATGCCCGTTGTTTCGTTTGAGAGCTGCACCACCGTACCCACCGGAAATATGCCCACCAGCTTGATAAAATGCTCCACCAGCCCAGGCGCCCATGCCTGCCCGGACATGGTGAACAGCTTTTTTACCGCCTGCGCAGGGGGGATTGCGTTCTTGTACACCCGCGTGGATGTCAGCGCATCATACACATCGCAAATGGAAATAATACTGCCGTGCAGGCTGATGGCCTCACCGCTGAGCTGGTGTGGATAGCCGGAGCCATCATGCCGCTCGTGATGGTGCAGTATGCCGTCAAGAATTACGCTGTTAACCCAGGGGATATCCTTGAGGTTATCGTGCCCAAGCTTGACGTGCGAGCGGATAACCGAGGTTTCGTCCAGGCTCAGGCTGCGCGGCGCGTTCAGAATTTCCTGCGGCACAAAGGCCTTGCCGTAGTCGTGAAAAAGCCCGGCCATGCCAGTATCAAAGGTTTCGTCATCGTCCAGCCCCAAAAACTGGGCAAAGGCGATGGAAAAGATGGCGACGTTGATGCTGTGCCTGTAGGTATAATCGCTGGTTTTCTTGATGGTTGTGATAAGCAGCAGGGCGTTGAAATTGCGGTGCAGGCTTTGGATAATCTCGTTTAAAAAGGCCTTTAGCTCCGCAACTTCTATGGCGCCCACCTTCTTTTCCTGCATCAGGTTTTTGATGTAGTTGCAGGCGTCAAAATACAGATCACGCGCCCGGCAAAGCTCCTCGGCGAGCGGCGTTTGCCCAGCGCCGTTGTGCTCCGCGGCGCTTGGGCATGGGTCTGATTGCAGCGGCTCGGAACGGGCAGGATCGTAGTAGGCCTCTGTATAGCCAGACGCAATAATATGCTTGATCTGCTCGGCGCTTTTGATGATACCACTTTTGCCATAGACAAACGGAGCATTTATCCAGGATGTTGTGGGCTCTACGAGCCACATCCCCTGGCGTAACTGCGTTACGGATATCTTTATCGGCTTCATGAAATCTCCCGCCAAAAGCCTTGCCCTAAATATAGGTTTGCCCGAGGCAGACCATGCACCTTGCAAGCGAAATATGATTACTTATCACCTTAATCTGATTTTTTTAATCTATCAAATGGAAATTCTGCTTCAGATTTATACAGGAATGCTTATCATCAAAGCCTGCCATGCGTGAAGCCCGGTACCTGCTACCATTGCAACCCGGCGTGCCACTATTTACATGCAGCCTGCCAGCAAGTCAGAGAACAGAAATCCCCGTGCTCCGCATAGTACTATCCCACCAGAAAAGCACATCAATACGAATCATGTCCACCAACCCCACTGCTATAGCAAGGGAGTCTGCGCGCCAAAGCAAAAGCTGCTGCCGCGAGGGGTGATGCCTTTCTTGGGATCCCCCCTGGCAATCATCGGAAATCCACTTATTTTTGAGCAGCTTGACAATGATAGTGATAATTGATTTTGTTGGCTATAAGTTAAGATTTTTGTTTTACTGGTAGCTGCCGCGCGCGTATTGCCTCCTTTTTTGGAGCACCCCCCGTGCGCGCTCATTGCGTCAAACTCCAGATGTGAAGTGACGAACGGCATGTCATCAGTGCGTATTTCCATAGATCGCCTCAAACCTGGCATGTTTTTGGTCGATCCCGGCATCTCCTGGCTGGCAGAACCCAATCTTTACCAGCACGAGGGGTTCATCGCCTCGCAGGATGAAATCAGGGCCATTGCCCGTCAGGGCTATGTAGAGGCCTGCTACGACCCCATCCGCTCGCAGATCATACGCAATCTGGAATCGCCCCCCGCGCCCCAGACGCCGCTTGCCGAAGAAATTTATGCGGCACGTGGCGCGTTTTCTGCTGCCTATGGGCATGTAAAATCATTTATGCAGAGCGCCGCCAGCGGCAACATTGAGGTTACAGCGGTGGAGCCATGCCTGAGCGCCATCAAAAAAAGCATTGTACGCAACCGCAACGCGCTGCTCTTGCTGGCAAATCTCAAGAGTCTGGATGATTACATGTACCGCCACAGCGTCAACGTGGCCATTTTTGCCGTGTCGTTTGCGCAATATCTGGGGATGGATGACGAAGAACAGCGGCAGATCGGCATTGCGGCGCTGTTTCATGATTACGGCAAGGCGCTGTTGCCCGCCGACATTCTCAACGCGCCACGCAAGCTCAACGCGGACGAAATGGAGATCATGCATTCGCACGTTGAGCGCGGTCATGCCAAGCTGCAGGCCACGGGCAAATTTTCGGCAGAAGTATTGGAAGGCATTTTGCAGCATCATGAGCGGCACGATGGCACAGGCTACCCATACAATCTTTCCGGCGACCAGATAGGCATTTTCGGACGTATCATTTCCATTTGCGATGTGTATGATGCCCTTGCCTCAAAGCGCGTATACAAGGACGCCATCCACCCCAAGCACGCACTGGGCACCCTGTTCAAAATGGGCGAAAACGCATGGGCGCCCGGCTATGCAGAGCATTTCATCAAAATGGTGGGGATATTCCCCATTGGCACGGCGGTGGTGCTCTCCAACGGACAAAAGGGCATTGTGTGCCATTCCGACCCGCATGCGCCCTCTTTGCCGCGCGTGCTGCTGGTCAGGGATTGCGAGCACGGCGTCAGGCCGCTCCGCATAATCGACCTGTGGCGACAAAAAAGCATTTCGGTCAACAGGTCATTATCCAAAATCGAAACAGCCTACTGGGACATTGCCGCCCTGCTTGATTCCGCTCATGAAGACGATGCGTAGCACCGAATTGAGCTGCAGCAGTTGGCGCTTGTTTTTTGCGCCATGCGCGGACAAAACCTTTGCACATAGCACCACAAGGTTCCTTTGTTTGTCGCTCAGCTTAAAAAACAACCATCCTGGAGGCTGTATGGCGTGGCTTTATCTTGTGCTGGCGGGCTTTCTTGAAATCGGCTGGCCCATCGGCCTCAAACTGGGCTGGACAGAAGAAGGCATGCGCGTGTTGTGGCTCGCCTTTGCCATTGCCTGTATTCTGTGCAGCGGCATGATGCTGCTGATGGCCCAAAGGGAAATACCCATGGGCACGGCCTATGCGGTATGGACGGGCATTGGCGCTGTGGGCACCTTTGTGGTGGGCATTGTTGCCTTTGGCGATGCGGCTACTCCTTTGCGCATGGCCTCTGCCGGTTTGATTATTGCCGGGGTGATCGGCCTTAAATTCGCCTGATTCCTGCCTTGGGGCAGCCGGATAAAATTGGCGGGGCTGCGGCGCTCAATCATGTTGCGCCACTGCCCCGCCTTTTATTTTGCCCATGCAGCCGGGCGCATCCGCCAGGCTCCACGCAAAAGCTTGCCTCTACGGACTACTTTGTCAGGCTTTTCAGTTCTGCATCAGAACCCGCAATGGCAATGCGCGTACCGGGCTGGATGAGGCCCAGAATTTTGACCATTGCTTCTTCCGGCACGCTGATGCAGCCGGAGGTGGGCTTGTCCTGCGTGCAGTGCAGAAAAATTGCCGAGCCAGCGCCCTTGACGATCTTATCCGTATTATACTCGATCACGGCTACGTACTTGTAGGCCACGGTTTCTTTGGACAGATCTTCGGCAGATTTCCAGTCAACGGGGGTTGTGTCCTTTGTAACCCACTGGTTGTAGCGGGCTGAGGCAACGTCATCCACCCACTTTTCATCGCCTGCAAGCCTGGTATAGGCAATGCCCACCACTGGGGGCGTAGCCAGCCCAAAACCGCGCCGGATTTCATACACGCCCACGGGCGTTTTGCCATCGCCCTCGCGCTTGTCCATGCTGCAACCGTTTCTGCCCACATAGGCTTGGGTGCGCAGCAGTTCCTGCCGGGTGCCATTGGCTGTGGAGTAAACCACCAGAGTGCCCGTGGTGCCGGAGGCGACAACTTCAATTTCGGTTGTGGCGGCCTGGCACTGGCTTATGCCGCTGCTGCCGCAAACCAGTACGAAAAGAAGAAGACAGACCGAAAACAGATATCTTTGCATGGTGCCTCTGAAATGTTTGTACAAGCTTGCTGACCCATTGCCCCGCGGTTGCGCAACATAAAAGATACACGAGCCATTTTCCACGCAACAGCGCGGCATACCTGCTACACGCTCGTTTACTGCTATCGCGATTCGCAGGCATATTCAACAGCAGAACCTGTTACTAAAACAGGAAAAAGCCCCGCATGTTGCAAAAAGCCCCGACCAGTGATGAACTGGCCGGGGCTTTTTGCAGACGCATAATGGCAGAAGGTTATTCTGCCTCACGCGCATCAGTAATCTTTGATTTCAAGATACACAAGAGTCTGGTTCAAGAGCTGGTAGGCTATTTCGCCAAACGTAACAGGCCCGACAAAGGCACCGGTCTTCTTGTTTTCAAGGTTGGAGAACAGATAGTTCAAAATACAGTTGCACGAGAACACAACCTTGTCTGTATCCGACCCCATTACCTTGCTTACATGCGTATCAAAGGCCGCCACGTAATCCGCAATCGGCTTTGCATGTTTGTAGCGGATGCCGCTGAAAACCGGCGCATAAAAGTGCACCATGTTTTCCGCCTCGTTTATGCCCTGAAAACTGATGTTCACCAGCGCGCCATAGTAGTCGGCAACGATTGGCAGCCTGGTATCCAGATTGTGTTCTTTGAGGTAGGCAGCGAAGTTGTGGGAAGCGCCATTAACCATGACATCCCTGGCTGAGAACCCGTCGGCAGAAAAAGTCAGCGTGTCGCCATCGCCCTGCTCAAAAAGGTTGATGATGCCGATCTCTGCCAGCTTGCCGGGCTTAAGCTCTGCCCGCAGCACTATGGCGCCATCTTCAATCATGCTTCCCGTACTGCCGTTAAAAACCTTTGGTGTCTTTTTGCCAAGATCGTCCAGATGCACGCCAGCAATCCAGCCGATGAGCGGCGACATGCCAAATGATTTGTAGTTGGGTGCATTCACAGCAAAGGAAAGATGCGTTTCGCTTGCCGCAGGTATCAGAATAAAACTGAATCCCTGCTTTGGCCCCTCCACATACACATTGGCGAGCGTGTCTTTATTGTACTGGGCAATGCTGACGCTTTGGGCAATATCGCTAATGTCTGTAACAAATATGAGTTCACGGGAGGCAAGCCCCCCATGCTCTTTTGTAATAAAATAAGGGATTGTGCCGCCAACCCAGTTACCCTTTGGCAACTTCTGGATAACTGCTTCCTCGCCTGCAAGAAGAAGTGAACGCCCTTCGGAAATTTTTTTCTGAACGTCATGTATCCCCATAATTGACTGATTCATAAGTTCCTCACTTTCCGAAAATTGTTTTGATATCATCCTGCACGGTTTGCGAATTGGCGTTTTGCACAAACAGGTTATACAACTGGTCTATACTTGAGGCGATATTCTGCGGTGTTGGGTTGTCATGAACACCACGCACCAGTCGACCGAGCATGATCTTGGCTGCCAGAAACTTGAGTTCGAAGGTCTTCTTGCCAGTGATAATGTCTTGCCAGCCCGCATGGCTTTTGCTCGGAACTTCCATTGGCCCCTCCTTTTTCAACTAGCTGAATACACTTGAGTTATGAATTCATGCACATTCCTGTTCTTAATGTAAGAATAACCACATGAAAAATACAAAGTAAAGGTTAAATAATAAGTTATGTAAACAAAATCAGTTACACGCCTTTTCTGAACAATTGCATACATATTTTGCGCACAAGCTTTAATTTATGTATTTCAAAATCAGCATGTTATAAAAATACAATAAAAACAGCACATGTAGATGATTTACAAGAGAAATATTATACAGACTGAATGCAGCTCTGCTTGTTCAATATTACCGAATGCCTGTTGGCAAACAGGCATAAAAAGCCCCCCGGTCGTCAGTTGATGACCGGGGGGCGCTTTTCACCTATTCAATCCAATACCATAAACGGGAAGAAGAGCCTCGGAGGGCATTTGGAGACCCCTGCCCATTCTGATGATGATTAACCTTTTCAATCCCGAAGAGGCGACCAGAAGCCTCACACGATCATGACCGTAAACTGCCCCCTGTTGTCACCATGCGTTACCTGGGCATTGAGGACAAGGAAGTGCTTGAAATCCTTACTCATGAAATCTGATTGGGATATACAAAATGTATCGAAATGTATCAAAATGGACGAAAAATATACATTTAATAGCCTGATTTTATTGGCGGTGTAAGGTTTGGGGCATGATGCCTTAGTATGGCATTCAAGAGGTCAAGAGTTCAATTCTCTTCAGCTCCACCATGTAGGTAAT
>JABNAD010000294.1_pt1 | contig 35602 bp, 33 predicted proteins | sample 7240381 | NCBI WGS metagenome assembly JABNAD01 (sample SAMN11332834, study PRJNA596920) | anaerobic digester metagenome | biome: digested sludge; isolation source: digested sewage sludge-derived enrichment culture grown on H2/CO2 | place: Germany: Goettingen
TTTTAATAAATTAGGATATATAATCAATTCTTGTTATCATACTAACACCAATCTAACTGGCTACGTTTTACCTCCTACCCACAATAATTCAAAAATCCGTACATCTTTAATGACAAAAGAAGATTTCAAAAAAATTGAAAGTTATCTAAATAACTCTAACGGATACGGAAAAATAGGGTTGCAAATTGCCAAAATTACCGGTATGCGTGCCGAAGAAATTTGCAAATTAAAATATAAGGATATACAAATGGGTGAAAATACAGCAAGAGTTAGGGTCGTAGACGGAAAAGGAAAGCGAACTAGAGAAATATATGTTACAAAAATAAATGAAGTTAATTACTTAAAAAATCTAATAAGTTCTGCTACAGATTTAAACACAAGAATTTGTGCAATACAGTCAAACAGCTTAAACAGGGCTATCAGACGTGCAATGAAAGCTGTGGAAGTTGATAAAAGATATACGGATACAACCATACACAGTATTAGGAAAATGTATGCCCAAGAAAGATATAACGAACTGAGAGAACATGGACAGACCCCTATTCAAGCTTGGAACCAGGTGTGTAAATGTTTAGGCCATGGGGAAAATAGACAGGATTTAATGAAAGTGTACCTATCTAATATTTTCTAATAGGGGTAGAACACTTATTTTTTTAATCAGAAACGAAAAAACATAATATAACTTGTAACAATAAAATTTAACTTAAATTGAAGAAAGAAGGAATATTATGTTTGAAAATTATGATGATGTTGTAGATGTTAGTACAGTTTGTAAAATGTTAAAAATCGGTAAAACTAGCTGTTACGAATTAGTCAAGGAGAACAAAATCAAATCTTTTAAAATTAAAAATAAAATTTTAATAGCAAAACAAGATGTAATTACTTTTGTAGAAAACGAAAGGAGAACTGCGTAATGAAGAAAAATCATGTTACGGGAAGCCTAACAGTATCGGGCGAAAAATTCAGGGCTATGTTAAGAGTACCAACTGCCGACGGTGGCAGAAAACAAATTGGTATAACCCTAGAAATAGAAGCAAAAAAAGGTAATAAAAGAAAGGCAGTAGCCAAATTAAAAGAACTGATTGCACAATATGAAAATAAAAAAGTTATAGATGATGATATAAAGTATTTTGTTGATTTCTTAAACTGGTTTATAGAGTTCCATAGGCAAAATGTTTCTGTTACGACTTATAGCAATTATAAGCATATGCTGGACAAGCACATTGTACCGTATTTTTCAGAAAAAAATATGCTTCTACAAGATTTAACTACTGGGGATCTGGAAGAGTACTTTACTTATAAGCAAAAAGAAGGATTAAGTCCGAAAACTTTAAAAAATCACAGAGCTTTGTTATCTGTTGCTTTAATGCACGCTTTTAAAAAACTATATACTGAAAGAAATTTAATGGAATCGTTGAAAAGAATACGTAATGTAAAGAAATATGTACCACAAGCATATACAATGGAAGAAATAATACAATTACTTTCTCTTGCATATAAAGAAAAAATAATTGCACCGATATTTTTTTGTTGTATGTTTGGTTTAAGACGTTCGGAAGCTTTGGGACTTTGCTACTCTGACTTTGATTTTGATAAAAAAACAGTAACTCTAAACAGAACAGTTGTAGTAAGTACTATAAACCATAAAACAACTTTTGAAATAAGAGAAAATGTCTTTAAAACTGAAAATAGTCAAGTAACATTTGCAATAACTTCGCTGGTTGAAAATTTTATAAAACAGCTTATGGAGTGTAAGGTAGAGAATAAAACTCTTTTGGGGAATACATATAATAATGATTATTTAGACTTTTTATGCGTAGATGAACAAGGAAACCTTTTAAAACCGGATTATGTGACACATGCTTTTCCTAAGGTTTTGGAAAAATATAATCTAAAGAAAATTAGATTTCATGAGTTAAGACATTCTTTCATCACTAACATTCAATTGATTAATCCAAATGACATGATTCTAAAAAAAATAGCTCGCCACAGCAATGCTGAATTTACTAAAAACACATATGTACAAATCCAAGATGAACTCTGCAATAAAACGCTAAGAGAGTATTTAAACTTACTTTCTACTGAGAAACCTGTTACAAAATCGTTACAATAAAACAGCTAAATAAAATAAACAAAAAAATAAAGCCCTTAGAAACCTTGATTTCTAGGGCTTTTTTCAATTGCGGAGGCCAGATTTGAACTGACGACCTTCGGGTTATGAGCCCGACGAGCTACCGGACTGCTCCACTCCGCGGCAAAATGATGTTTCAAAGCCATCTCGTTCATTATATGCCTATTAAATGAGTTTGTCAACTAAACCTTTCAAACAAATTTCACACATAATCTTTATATTTCGACTCCAGTGCTGTTTTTCTTTCTTTCCAATCGGGCATTAGGGCACTTAATAAAGCATAAAAATCATTTCCATGATTCCTGTAGCGGAAATGTATCAACTCGTGGAGGATAACCTGTTCAATGCATTCTTCGGGCGCTTTCATTAACTGAAGGTTCAGACGAATGGTTTTTCCCGTTGTGGTACAACTGCCCCAAAGTGTCTTCATATTTCTAATTTGGATTAATGGGCGAGAAATGCCATAGGGCTCAACCAAAGGATAAATGCGAGTCAAAATTTCCTCGAATTTAATTTTTGCTTGCTCTTTCAGCCAATGCAAATATTCCTCCCACAATGCATTCTCTGTGATGTGTTGAGAGGTCATTGAGAGGGTTTCTCCTTGCAACTCTATTTTGGGGGAACCTTCTGATAATTCCAAACTGTAGGCTTTACCAAGATAATAAAGGGTTTTTCCCGCATAAAAACCAATAGGAGGTATACTTTGACGTAGTTTTTCTATTTCAGCAAGATGGGTAATGATCCAGTCGGATTTTGTCTCCACAAATTCTTTTATAATTGCAAGGGGAACTTTTTTTGCAGCAGAAACAACAACCTTACCATGCTTGTTTACACGAAGGTTAATATATTTCACTTCCTTGCGAATCAGCTCAAATTCTATTTTTATGCTTCCGTATTGCACTGTGTGTGTAGACATTGGTATTCTCCTTTTGTTTTACAATGTTACATTTCTATTTTACACACATAGAATCAGATTGTCCATACCTGGAAATGGAAGGCATATATACGAATTGTTCTTATATATGCACCTTTTAATTCTAAAATTATAAAAATTCATTAAAACTATAGAAATATAGAATAATTTCAATGGAAAAGATAGTTAAAAAATTATTGAATTTAAGTATAATTAATTAAATTTTGTATGGAAATTAATAGATTGTTTCAATGAAACTTAATTGTTTTTCATAAAAAATATTAGAAAAATTAATTGAACTCAAGAAATATCAACGAAAACCATGAATTTTGCATTGAAGTATACATTCAAATATGATAAAATGTAAATTGTATATAAATGAAAAAATTTGCATAAAGCAAAAAAAAGATAAGGAGATGGGTAAATGAAAAAGAGTTTGGCAACTTTAACAGCTTTGGCTGTAACTGCGATGATGGCATTCACAGGCTGTGGCGGCGGCGACAATAAGCCTGCTGAGGACACAGGTGCTGATAAGCCTGCAGGTGGTACGGTTGAACTGACATTAGGCACCGGTGGCACCACTGGTACTTACTATGCAGTTGGCGGAACAATGTCTACGGTATTAAATAATGCTATGGAAAACGTGAATCTGAAGGTTGTTTCCACTGGTGCATCCAAGGCCAATATTTTAGATATTGATGATAAAGTATCTGATATTGCAATTGTTCAGAACGATGTAATGTACTATGCATACAATGGAACTGACCTTTTTGCGGCAGAAGGAAAATTTGAAACATTTTCTGCAGTTGCAGGTATTTATGATGAGACATGCCAAATTATTGCAGGCTCCAATATTACCAGCATTGCTGATTTAAAGGGAAAAACAGTAAACGTTGGTGACGCAGGCAGTGGTGTTGAGTTTAATGCTACACAGATTTTGGCAGCTTACGGCATTGACATTAATAAGGACATCAATAAAGTAAATGGCAGTTTTGGTGATGCCGCTGACTCTATTAAAGATGGCAAGATTGATGCTGCATTTATTACTGCAGGTGCACCTACCACTGCTGTAGTTGACTTAGCTATTTCTAAGAACATCAATTTATTAACCATTGATGATGAACATGCAGCAGCATTAATTGAACAATATCCTTTCTATACAAAAACGATCATTCCAGGCGGAACTTATAATGGCGTGACAGACGATGTTCAAACATTAAGTGTTCGTGCAACCTTGATTGCTGCAAATGATGCGTCAGAAGATACAATTTACGAACTGACCAAAGCGCTCTTTGAAAACAAGGATGCACTGGCAAGCAGCAATGCAAAATTTGCAGAATTGGATCCAGCTTTAGCAGTACAGGGAATTTCCGTTCCATTCCATCCCGGTGCTGAAAAATACTTTAAAGAGATTGGTGTTAAGAGCTAATTGTTAAAGGGCTGTAAGTTCAGTTTCAAGCAGATTGTTGGTATAGTGGTTGCAATAATAGTTGTTATTATTGCAACTGCTATTTTTCATGTGAACCATACAGAAGATTGCCTGATATTGCGGAACGGGAGAACAGGCAAGATTCTCGCAAGTTACCCCATGGAAGAAGGCGGGGAATTTTCTGTGCGATTCAAACATTCTGTGAATAAATCTCCGGTTGAAGACCGGTATCGGATTGAGAATGGAGGAATTGTTGTATATCAAACGGTATACTATAATTTCGGTGCAGGTGTACAGACAGAGTTGGAAGAAGGGCAGACATTAACCTACGGAAAAGATGGTTCTATGATTATTTCCGATATTGATAAGCCCATTGCCGATCTTTCCTATAATGTAAGCCCTGTATATGATCACATTTTACTGATTAATGGAGAGGAAGTTAGCCTGCGTCAGCTTTGTGGCGAGGAAAGAACGGTTTCTTTTTCCTATGTAAAAGGAACAAAGTAGCAAAGTACAGAGAACGGATATTATTTGAGACAGAGGGCCGACTAACTTTAACTCAGCCCAAAGGTCCATTTTGGTTCTCTGGGTATGCTGGAATAAAAAGGAGGAGGATAAAAACGTGTTTAAAAAGAAAGAGAAAATATCTTTGGAAGAAATAGCTGCGTTCCACAATGAAGTAAAAGGTGCGGACTTGGAAGCTGTTATGAAAAAGTATGATAGAGAAGCTAATACTCGTCATTTTGAGGGCATCCCTAAAATCATTGTTAGATGTATGCTCATTGGATTTGCATTATTTATGGTTTATATGAACCTATTTGTAAACTGGGGTGAACAGATTAGACGCTGTTTATTTTTGGGAATGGTAATTCTACTGATATTTACTATTTTTCCCAGAAAAAAAGGTTCACAACAAAAAGTGAATCATATTCCTTGGTATGATTGGATATTAGGCATTGCTGGTTCTGGAAGCTTTTTCTACTATGTGGTAAATTTCAGTGAAATTCTGCAAAAGGCAACAAGAATTGGCCAGCTAGAGGTTATTTTGGGTATCATTGGTATATTGGTATTGACGGAGGCTTGTCGCCGTGTAACAGGTATTCCAATTATTCTTGTGGCTACGGGATTTGTAATTTATGCTTTTTCCAGCGGTCTGCCACTTAGAAGAATTATTTATAATTTGTTTTATACAACTACGGGTGTAATTGGAGTGCCTATTGGGGTATGTTCTACGTTTATTGTGTTATTTATTATTTTTGGTGCATTTTTGGAGGCAACGGGAATATCTAATTTCTTCATTCAGTGTGCAAATTCAATCGCCGGAGCAAGTTCAGGTGGCCCTGCAAAGGTAGCTGTTATTTCCAGTGCTTTGTGCGGCATGGTATCCGGCAGTTCTGTAGGGAATACAGTTACAACTGGTAGTATTACAATTCCTATGATGAAAAAAACAGGTTACCCACCCGAATTTGCAGGAGCAGTTGAAGCGGCTTCTTCTACCGGTGGTCAGATTATGCCTCCTATTATGGGTGCAGCAGCGTTTTTGATGGCTGAAATGTGTGGGGTGGAATATGCCAGCATTATTCAGAAGGCTATATTACCCGCTTTCCTATATTTTTCAGGTATTTTCTTGATGGTTCATTTTAAGGCAAAAAAACTGAAATTAATGGGAGTTCCCAAGGATGAATTACCAAAGTTTAGCCACTTGGTGAGAAATATCTATTTGCTTCTTCCTTTGGTTATTTTGGTTTATATGATTATTGATGGATATACCATGTCCCGTTCTGCAATTTTTGCAACATTAGTTGCCATTGCAGTTAGTATGTTTAATAAAGAGCATCGTATGACGGTAAATGGCTTTTTCAATGCTTTGGAGAACGGCGGCAAGGGTACATTATCGGTTGCCGCGGCTTGCGGTATGGCAGGGATCATTGCTGGTGTTGTAAGTATGACTGGTTTGGGACAAATTTTTATTTCTGGTATTGTATCTGTGGCAGGAAATAATTTGCTTATTGCCCTAATGTTAACAATGGTTTGTTGTATTATTTTAGGCATGGGCGTTCCAACCACGGCGAATTATATTATTATGGCTACAACATGTGCGCCGATTTTAATCACAGGCATGAATATGAATATCATTGCTGCAAATATGTTTGTTTTCTATTTTGGTATTGTTGCGGATATTACACCTCCTGTAGCCTTGGCGGCATATGCCGGTGCAGCAATTGCTGGTGCAAATCCTATGAAGACGGCATTTAATGCAACTATGCTTGCCATTGCAGCGTTCATTATTCCCTATGTATTTGCATATAATCAAGCGCTATTGTTTATAGATACAACACCATTACAGGTGATTCAGGTGGTCATCACTTCATTCATTGGTATGTTTTCTATTGCGGCAGGCATGATTGGCTATATGTTTAAGGACCTAAAGTTAATTATCCGCGTGCTTTGTATCGCATGTGGGTTGTTATTGATTCATCCAGGTGCCTTAACGGATGTTGTTGGGATTTCGGCAATCGGTGTTATTGTTGTAATGCAATTGATTGAAAATAAAAAGAATCTAAAAACAGCGGTTTAATATATTGTGATTTTTAACGGGTGGCTTTTGCCACTCGTTTTTTTAGTGAACATATAACGAGGGTTTAGTAATGCAAAAGCATTTTTGACAAAGAGACTTTGGGTACAATATATAGATGGGTTTGAACTTAATTTTTACAGGAGTATTGTTTAATATAAAAAAAGTATTGTATAAATAGATAGAGGAGCATCCGGCTTTGCAGAGTGTTGGTAGGATATGTATAAAATTACCATTGAAATTATCTTATTTTTTTCGTTTTTCTAATTGACTTTGACGCTACGTCAAGAGGTATTCTATTCTTACAAAGGGAGGTGGTCTTATGGAGTACAGCATAAAGGAACTATCAGACATGGCAGGGGTAAGTGCCCGAACCCTGCGATATTATGATGAGATTGGTTTACTTTTTCCTTTGCGCACCAACCAGGCTGGTTATCGATTTTACGGAGAAAAGGAAGTTGAATTATTACAACAAATTCTTTTTTATAAGGAAAGAGGCTTGGGGCTTGAGGAAATTAAAAGCATTGTATATGAAAAAGATTTTGATATCCTTTTTGCCTTGCACAACCATTTAGAAGAGCTTGAAAATCAGAAGCAAAGGTTAGAAGGCCTAATCTCCATTGTGAAAAAGACAATTTCAGCAAAAAAAGGAGAGAGAATAATGAGTGATCAGGAACGTTTTGAAATGTGGAAAGAAAAGCTAATACAGGAAAATGAGGAGAAATACGGGCAGGAAGTACGCGAGAAGTACGGAGATGCCTCGATGGAAGAATCCACACAAAAGATGAAAGATATGACAGAAGAAGATTATGGGAGATTTAAAGCATTGGAGGGGGAAATTCGTGGGAGATTAAAGGCGGCAGTGACCAATGGGATGTCCCCTGAAAGTCAAGAGGGCAAACAAATTGTGCTTTTGCATAAAGAATGGTTGTGTATGACTTGCAAAAGCTATTCTAAACAAAGGCATCGGGGCATTGTTGATATGTATGTAATGGATGAGCGCTTTACTGCCTATTATGACAGTGAAGTAAGGGGCTGCGCTGCGTTTTTAAATAAAGCAGGGGTATACTGGATTGAAAAACTGTAATGCCTTATACATTCGTTCAACATGGAATGTATGGTTTAGCGAAAGTATTTTTCAAGGAGTTTTTTGAAAGTCAACTTCAAACAATTATTCATAGGTGTTGACAAGTTTACTTGGCATGATATAATAAAGTTACCAAGTTTACTTGGCATAAAAATGATGGATGGTGTTGACAATGAATAAGGAAGAAGTTTTAGCGAGAAGTAGAAATGAAAAAAAAGATGAACGAGATCTATTGATTGGCAAAACGGCCAATGAAAATGCATATGTTGCAGTAACCCTAGTTTTCTCGATTTTAAGTATTTTGTTGTTTGTGCAAAAACTCATTTTAGGCACGGCATTCGCCGATTATAGGGTTTTTGTATTGGCACTTTTGATAGGCACAAGCGGGCAGAGTATAACCACATATTATTATGACCGCCATCGAAAATCAATCTTGATTGCAGCTTTTCTAGAAACGACTGGTGCTGTCGCTTGTTTGATTTCAATTATTGCCAGTGGCATGGGGTGGATATAATTGAAAAAGACAAAGGATGGTCAGGAAGTAGAGTTGATACTCTATAATCGATTAAAGGAAGCAAGACTGGAGAAAAGGCTGTCTCAGGCACAGCTTGCAGATATGGTTGGGGTTTCCAGAAATACAATTAGTTCGATTGAAACAGGACAATTTAATCCTACGGCAAAATTAGCCCTTATTATCTGTATTGCTTTGGATAAGAAGTTTGAAGAGTTATTCTATTTTATGTAAATGAATTTGATGCCTTGATTTAGATTCTTCTTAGTAATACGAAATTAGAATCTGTCAGTGGTTAGACACCAAAAAAGCCCTATGCAGTGACGGGAAGAAAAATCTTCTACGGTGCTAAGGGCTTTTTTCTTTTTAAAAATTATGCTACAAAAGAATGGGGAAAAATCCCCTTTCCCTTATTATAAGCGTTCTGCGAAGTTTCATATTTTAAGCAGGAAAGTTTTGCTTCATCAAATATTTTCTTCCCAATGCCAATTTGATTGGATATGGGCCTTTGCTCTATCAAAATTCTTACGGACATAAAAAACATAGTCAATTTCCTGTGTCAGCAAAAGCTCAGGTGTGATGGCAGGATATATCCCTTTGGGTGCATGGATATCCACAGCAGACACAGAATATTTGATGCCGGCTTGTTCTAGCAATTGGCGCATTAGCCCCTGTTCCTCCAAAGAATGGGCGGAATATATGGCAAGACTGTTAAAAGACGTAAACATTACAATCACCTCCGTTTTAATCAGTATATCATGATTTGGAGGGGATGAAAACCTTGGTATTTTAGAGGGTACTCTTTCCATATGAAGCTCTTGGAAAGCAATGGGAGTCATAGCAGACGTAAGATTGCGATAAAAATAAGAATCCCACCGGATAGCGTAGTCCAAAGGTTCTCACGAATTTTTTCGGTATTTGTCAGCTTCTTGCCAAAGAAAGCTCCAAGGGAGAGGAAAACAACTTGGAAAATTGCAGAAAACAGTGGGAGCTTGCCGATTTCCATGCCAGAAGCCGCCGCACTGATACCAACGCCCAAGGAATCCAGGGAGAGAATAAAACCAAGGAGGAGGGTCTCCTTAGGATCTAAAGTTTGGGATGCGTCTTTATCGCAAACAGAAGGCTGATGAACAGATGCCAAGGGTGATGGCGGTTCTTTCGCCTTCCGAAACCCTTGTAAGCAAAGCCATAGACCGAACAGAAGTAGGAAACAGGGCGCTAAGGTCTCACCCGTGGCGGAGGGAAGTAACAGTGCAAGCCCGCGTCCTGCTATAATAAATACTTCCATCATCAAAAAAGTTTCCAATGCTAATAAAAATTTGGATGCGGCTGGGAATGTGATACGACGCAATCCGTATGAGATGCCAATGCCCAAAGCATCTATGCTAAGTGAAAAGGCAAGGAGCAAACTAAACAACATAAGGAAACACCTCCTGATTTACATAGTATGCAGGAGGAATTTTTTTGGGCATGACCACATAGATATGAAAAAGAGGACAAACCGATAAAAATACAAAGGACGGGTGTGAGCATATGGATTGGTGGAATAAAGAATCAACGGAAGTAGGTCAGTCTTTGGGGACATCCCTGGAAAATGGGCTTTCCTCAGAGGAGGCGAAAAAAAGGCTGTTGGAGAAAGGTAAGAATCTTCTTCATCAGGAGGGAACAAATGCGGGCATTGTCAGAAGGTTTTTTGCCCAGTTTAATGACTTTATGATAATGCTGCTATTGGTGGCTGCAGCTGTTTCCTTTGGAGTATCTTATTTAAATGGGGAAAAAGAATTTATTGATTCCATTATTATTATTGCCATTGTTGTTTTAAACGCTTTATTGGGCGTGATTCAAGAGAGCAAAGCCCAAAAGGCTTTGGAGGCATTAAAGAAAATGTCTGCGCCAAAAGCGGTAGTGCTTCGGGGTGGAATTCGCACGGAAATTCCTGCAGAAGATGTTGTAATTGGAGATATTATGCTTCTTGAAACAGGAGGATACATATGTGCCGACGGAAGGGTGATTGAGACTCGTGGATTAAAGACAGAGGAAAGTGCCATTACAGGGGAGTCATTGGCAGTGGATAAAGAGACCAATATTTTCCCAAAGGAAACTGGGTTGGGTGATCGCAAGAATATGGTGCTTTCGGGAAGCTTCGTATTGGGGGGGAGCGGACGAGCTGTTGCAGTTGCAACAGGTATGGATACAGAAATCGGCAGAATTGCAAACTTACTGGCTGAGCAAGAGGATCAGGAAACACCGTTGCAAAAAAAACTGGGAGAGACAGGCAAAACCTTAGGCATGGGGGCGTTGGTTATTTGTGCAGTTATTTTTGCCATGGGATTATTGCGCCAAGAACCGGCATTTAGCATGTTTATGACCTCTGTTAGTTTAGCGGTTGCTGCAATTCCCGAGGGTCTGCCTGCTATTGTAACCATTGTTTTGGCCATTGGAATGCAACGGATGTCTAAGAAAAATACAATCATTCGACGTTTGCCTGCAGTGGAAACCTTGGGCAGTGCATCCGTGATTTGTTCTGATAAGACAGGAACCTTAACCCAAAACAAAATGAAAGTAGTAAAGCTTGCTGATTATGGCAAGAAAAAAGATGATGAAAAAAGGCAATTAATTCTTACCTTATTCTCTCTTTGTAACGATTGTCACAGAGAGAAGGGGAAGCTTGTGGGGGAACCAACAGAACGTGCATTGGCCGAAGCGGCGGAGGAAGGCGGTATCGCCATTGAGGAGGTACAACGGGAAATGCCAAGAGAAGGGGAAATCCCTTTTTCTTCGGAGCGCAAAATGATGACTACACTCCATGCCATGGGGGATGGAACTTGGATGACAGTGACCAAAGGGGCGCCGGATATTTTGTTTGAGCGTTGTAATAAATGTTTAGATGGGCATAATCAAGTGCATTTTGATAGCAGTAAAAAAAGCAAGGCCCGCATGCAAAACGGGGAAATGGCGGCAGGCGCCTTAAGGGTGGTTGCTGTAGCATTTCGAGAATGGGGGAAGAAACCGGATTTATCAAAGGTGGATAGCATTGAATGTGACATGGTTTTTGTGGGTATGGCAGGAATGATTGATCCACCAAGGCCAGAGGTGGCAGAGGCAGTACTTCTTTGCAAAAAAGCGGGTATCCGTCCTGTTATGATTACAGGTGACCATGCTTTAACAGCGCAAGCCATTGCCACTCAACTGGGTATTTATGAAAAAGGAGATACCTGTATTACGGGGCAGGAGTTGAGCAAGCTTTCCGATGAGGAGCTAGAGGAAGCGGCAGTTCATTGTACAGTTTTTGCAAGGGTTGCCCCTGAACATAAGGTACGTATTGTCAAAGCATATCAAAAGGATGGCAGTGTAGTTGCCATGACAGGAGACGGTGTAAACGATGCGCCGGCATTAAAGGCAGCGGATATTGGCTGTGCCATGGGAAAAAGTGGGACAGAAGTTGCAAAGGGTGCCGCAGATATGATTTTGACCGACGATAATTTTGCCACGATTGTAGAAGCCGTGCGAGAAGGAAGAGGGATTTACGATAATATTCGTAAAGCTGTTCATTTTTTGTTATCCAGTAATATTGGCGAAATTATAACTATTTTTGCGGCAATGTGCTTTGGCTGGGCAACACCTTTGCTTCCAATACAGTTGCTTTGGGTAAACTTAGTCACAGATTCTTTGCCGGCCATTGCGTTAGGCATGGATCCTGTGGAAGGGGATTGTATGGAGCGGCCCCCCAGACAGCGAGAAAGCACCTTGTTTGGCGGCGGCTTAGGCGGTAAAATCATGGTTGAAGGTATGATGATTGGCATGTTGGCATTGCTGGCCTTTGCTATAGGACATATCTATTTTGATGATGAAAAAATGTATGTTACGGGGAGAACCATGGCTTTTGCAGTTCTTTCTATCTCTCAGTTGATTCACGCATTTAATATGCGCTCAGAGCATTCCTTACTTTCTATTCGACCCTTTGAAAACACATGGCTGGTTGGAGCATTTCTGATTGGTATAGTACTTCAAGTGGGGGTCATTATGGTACAGCCTTTGGCTACAGTGTTTAAGGTTACTCCCTTGGGTATCTGGGAATGGCTCATTGTTGCAGGGTTGGCATGTTTGCCTTTGCCTATTGTGGAATTGGAGAAATGGAAAGACAGGAAATTGGAACGCAGAAGGCAGAAAAAAGAATATGTTCTGTTATAATATGTGAATTAAAGCAGGCTTGGGAATGGTTCTCAAGCTTGTTTTTATTAGGATGCTTTTAAGGGAAATTGGCTTTTCATTTCTGTCTTTGTTGTTTCTTAAAGTGGGATTTGCTATAATACTAGAAACATATGCTTTTATGAATAAAAAGCAATCATTATTCTGGTATTACAAATGAAAAAGAAAGGGGAAAGAAAATGTACAGAACAGTGAATAGTCCCCAAGGGGCACGTATTCAATTGGATGGACGAGAAGTGATAAACATGGCATCAAATAATTATTTAGGCCTCGCCAGCCATCCCCAAGCAATACAGGCGGCAAAGGATGCCTTAGATCAATATGGAGTGGGGCCCACTGCCAGTCGAAATATTGTAGGAAATTTTCCAGTTCACGATGCTTTGGAAAGAGCCTTGGCAGAGTTTAAGGAGGTAGAGGCAACACTGGTTTTTAACTGCGGTGTTTCGGCAAACACAGGGGTAATTCCCTTTTTGGTAGGCAAAGGGGATGTTATTTACAGTGATGCACTAAATCATGGAAGTATTATAGATGGGTGCAGGCTTTCCGGCGCCCAAATTAAGGTGTATGAACACAAAAATATGAGTTCCCTGGAGGGGATTTTAAAAGAACCTGTAATAGGAAAAAAATTAATTGTCACTGATGGTGTATTTAGTATGGATGGAGATTTAGCACCCCTTCCTGAAATTGCTGATTTGGCAGACAGATATGGGGCGATGCTCATGGTGGATGATGCCCATGGCGATGGTGTGATGGGACCAATGGGAAAAGGGACGGTAGATCATTTTGGACTGCGAAGCCGGGTGTATGTGGAAACAGGGTCTTTGTCTAAGGCTTTTGGTTCGGCGGGAGGATTTGTAGCAGGCTCAAAAGAGTTGATTGATGCATTGCGTCCTAAGGCCAGAAGCTTTATTTTTACCGCTTCCCCTATGGCACCCTGCCTTGCAGCGGCAGCTTTAAAAGTAATTGAAATAATTTCTCGGGATAAATCCTATGTGGATAAATTATGGGAAAACAGAGAATATTTTGCAAACCGCATAACCAAGCTGGGGTTAAATATGGGAACGACAGTGACTCCAGTTATCCCCGTCATTGTTGGGGAGGAAGGGTTGGCTGATAGAATGAGTCAGGAGTTATTTGAAAGGGGCGTTTTTGCTCAAGCCATAAAATTTCCTATGGTGCCCAAGGGAACGGCACGACTGAGGTTTATGATATCAGCGGGACATAGAAAAGAGGATTTGGATTTGGTGGTTAACGCGATTGAAGAAATCTCCAAAGCAAATGGATTGATATCTTAATAATAAAAGCAACTGTTTTAAGCTGAGTGTTTTTAATTTTAAGCTAAGGAAATTGCCCCCAAATTACTCCCGAACTGGATTGAAAGATGAATTTGTTGGCATTGTAAAAGGGTATTCTTAAGGATATCCTTTTTAATTTATAAATTTTTACAGGAATTTTCAGTATGTTCCTGTTTTTCTCTGGAAATACTGAGAAAAAAGGAGGCGAAAGAAATGTTAAAGGATGGATTATTTGAATTGCTGGAAAAAGCAAGGAAAGACAGCGATTTGCGAAAAAAAATATTACAAACAAGAAATGCAAAAGATCCCGAATTGGCTCTTTGCGAATTATCCACGGAATTAGGTTGTAGTGTTACTGTAGGGGAAATTTATCAGCAAGGTGCAAGATATTTGTCTGACTTGGAAGACGGCTGTATTGGTGCCACAGAACCCAGAAAGAAATGGGGAGATACCTACGATGAATTTCTTGCATCAATAGAAGGAATGGAAAAGAATAAGAAATAAAAATCACCCCGAATGATTTTAATTTTTCTAAATCATTTGGGGTTTTTTGTGCAATATTGCTGTAAATTGGCAAAATTACGAAGGTAGAGCATATTTTTTGGAGATTTTTGAAGTTTATAATTATTTTTGATAAAAAATAGACAAAATTGCGTCTATTTACTAAAAACATCTTTTGAGTTTTTTATTTTATTAACAAAATAAAGCATTTTTTATAAAGTTGACGTTGTTGGAAATTGGTGTATTACCACATTGACAGGTAGAAATGGCAGTGATACCATAGAATTGGATAGGTATAAAAATATAATAATTGTAGTTTAATGCAATATTAGGGGGCATGGGTATGATAGAAATGGTAAACGGGATCGTTAGTTTGGACAGGCTTGAAGTAACAGATATTATTAACATTAACATTTTGCAGAATTTCTTAGACAATTTTGCGCTGGGTATGAACTGTGCTGCAGTAGCGGTTGATCGAGAGGGAAGAGAAATTACATCCCCAAGTCACTACCGAGACTTTTGCAGTAATTACGTACATATGTCTTCCGTTGGTGATGCCAGATGCGCCAAGTGTCATAATGAAATGGGAATGAAGGCAGTAAAACTGGGAAAACCTTATGTTGGTTCTTGCCATGCAAACTTAATTGACTTTGCCTGTCCAATTGTAGTCAAGGGACGGCATATCGGAACTGTGTTGGGAGGACAAATTTTAGATAACCCTCCTAAAGAAGAGGTTGTAAAGAAAACAGCCAGAGAGTTAAACCTAAGTGAACAGGAACTGTGGTCGGCATCCCATAGAATCGATGTTATTCCTATGAAAAATATTCAAGCTGCAGCAGAGGTTTTATATATTGTTGTAAATGCGTTGGCAGACAATGGTTACAATAGATTGGAAATAGAGGTATTGACCAAGGAACTTGCTGTAAACTTTATGGAGATTTCTAAAACCATTGAAACATTAACTCATTCTGCACACGAAATGTCGGCGAACCAAAATGAGCTTTCCCAAAAAATTACAGAGGTGAGTGAGGTAACCCGTGAGGTTTCCGATGTTTTGAAGTCTATTGCAAAAATAATAAGTCAAACAAAGCTGTTAGGATTAAATGCTTCCATTGAGGCAGCTAGATTAGGCAATGATGGAAAGACATTTGCGGTGGTAGCAAAGGAAATACATACCCTTTCCGAAAGCTCCAATGAAACGGTTGTTAAGATTGATGTTTTAAACGGTTTAATTCGAGAGAAGATTAATCACACCATCCAAGATGCTGATATGAGCTTGGAAAATTCTGAACGGCAAAGCACAGATATGACTAATTTAGAAAAAATGGTTCAAAGATCCGTGGTAATTGCAAAAAATTTAGAAGGGCTGTTTAGATAATTCAAAAGGATTTTAGTTGAAATGAGAAGCTAAAAGGATTCATCCACAGGGGCTTTCAATGTGGTGTGGATTTATCTTGCGTAACTTTAGCCCATCGCCTGTTTTGGCGATGGGTGTTTTTGCGCGTTTGTTTACCAACTATGATGGTGGAGCTGGCCCTGGGTAAGCATTCCTTTAAAGCCTTGCTGGCGCAAAGCCTCATATATGATGATTGCCACAGAGTTTGACAGGTTTAGGCTCCTTGCCACCTCCAGCATAGGAATACGAATGGTTCGTGCTTCGTGTGCCATAAGTATTTCTTCGGGAATCCCCGCACTTTCCCGCCCGAACATAAAATAATCATTTTCTTGATATTGAACATCAGAATAGACATGTTTGGCCTTGGTGGTAGCCATCCAGAGGCGGATTCCTTGATTCTTATCCATGAAGTCTTGAAAATTTTCGTAATAGCGAATATCAAGAAGATCCCAATAATCTAGGCCGGCTCTTTTTAAATATTTATCATCAACAGAAAACCCCAAGGGTTTAATTAAGTGTAAAACAGAATTGGTTACTGCGCAGGTTCTTGCAATGTTTCCTGCATTTTGGGGTATTTCAGGCTCTAATAGTACGATGTGCATATTGCGTTCCTCCTTTCACATATGTTTCAAATTGTAGCATAAAGAAAAACTGAAAACAATAGATGGTACGAGTTTTTCCTTTTTGAGAAATATTTCTATTGACTAATTACTTCTTGTATATTACTATTAAATAAAAATAGTTATCGCTTAGGGGTTTTGATTATGAAAGAGACAGCACAAATTTTAAGAGAAAAAGGTTTAAAAGTAACGCCTCAGCGTATTGCGGTTTATAATATGCTGTTAAAATCCACAGAGCATCCTAATGCGGAAACCATCTACAGAGCTTTGGAGCCTACAAATCCGACCATGAGCTTGGCTACGGTTTATAAAACCTTAGATTACTTTAAGCAGCTTCGGTTGGTTCAGGAGCTAAATGTTGGAGAGGGTAGCTCTCGCTACGATGCAGTTGTAAAATGCCATCCCCATACAGTTTGTACACAGTGTGGAAAAGTACAAGATTTATTTTTAGATGAATTGACTGAAATTCATAAACGAGTTGAAGATGAATTGGATTTTCAAGTAAATTGTGAGCAGTTAATTCTATATGGTGTATGTGGGGAATGCAGAAAAAATAAGATTGAAGCTTAAGGTTCAAATTGAACCGCTGAGTGAATGCTGAAGGGCATGGAACTCCGAAAAAGCCCATTCTTTAAGTTTAATTCAAATAAAGCGGATAAATTCCAATGACTGTATTGTCTTGGGGTTTATCTGCTTTTTTGATAAATGATTTAGTTTAGCTTATGAATATTTGTAGCTAATTTGACAGTAATTGGATAAATTTGTTATAGTATAGAAGAATTATTTTAGTTTTTATAACTCTGAGGAGGTTCTCATGGTAAAACGATTGATACCTGTTAATATGTATGATACTACAACGATGGAACAATGGCTCTCTCAGATGGGAGAAGAGGGCCTGATTTTGAAATCGTTTTCGGGAAGAAAGGCGGTATTTGAGGATGGAGATTGCCAGAAAATAAAATATCGCATAATACCAACGGTGTATGATGAAGATGCGCCTCCCCGAGAGATGAAAGAGCTTTTTGAAGCAGAAGGCTGGCATTATGTAGCCACGTATCAAAAATTGCTTTTCGTTTTTGCAATTGCCACACAATATCCCAAAGTCATTCCTTTCTCAAGGGAGAAAGAGCAGGAAATTTATGAAGAGTTGAAGGTGAAAAAGCGAAATAATTTTTTTCTTTCATTATTAGGGGTTCTAGTATTAGGTGGAATGCAGATCTTTCTTATTTATGTTCATTTAGAGGACTATATTATGGGTAAAGGGCAATATGTTGGATATACATATATTTTAACAGCATTTTTATATTTGATTGGGTTAAACCGAGAATATCGTTCATATAAGCTGGTAAAAGAAAAGTTGATGAGTATAGAATCCAGAGAGGAATTGGATTCACCCTATATTCCCTCAACAAAATGGATTCGGATAGAAACGGTTTTGAATGGGCTTTTGTTTATTATTTTATTTATACCGTTGCTTACCTTAGCAACAGAAGGTAATATGGCTGAAGGAATTACAAAAGAAGAGATCTCTATTCCTTATGTAACCTTAGAGGAGATTGAAACAGTTCAAGGAGATAGGAAATATGACGATACCTATGAACATATGAATAAAAGCTCCACTTTTTTAGCCCCCATTCAGTATGTAATTCAACAAGAGGGGGAAATACAATATGATGATAATGAAATAAAAAAAGTTGTAGAGGTAAGTTTAGACTTATATTACTATGAGCTTAGGTTTCAAGCATTAGGAGATCAAACCCTTGAGGGTTTGATGGAATATTACAATACAAGAAAAATAGAGTGGGAAGAGGTAGACCAGGCATGGATATCAGAACCTGGGGGACACACCCGCGTCTTTTTATTAAAAGATAATAAAATTTTACAAATTACATATCAGGGAGATTTGGACATTTCCAACTATATAGATAATTTTATTAAAATGCTATAATGCTATGTTATTTCATGTAAAACTTGTTGATAGGCAAAAAAAACGGCAGACTTGTTTTCTGCCGTTTTTTTATGTTAAGCTGTGGGGATTGTATCTTTACTTTTTCCATTGTGTTGAATTTCTTTCCAGCTTTTTGTTTCTCGGAACAGGCTGATAACCTGCAAAGGAATCCATGATGCCATAAAAATCGGGAATAATAAAATTGCGGAGCGCATTTCCTTTGGAAATACTCTTTTTTCCTGATACAGGGTAAGTATTGTTGCCATGAGACACATTAAGGTATAATAGAGCAAGAAGTAGATTCCCATGGCTTGAGCGAAATTGAAAATCCCTTCTTTTCCATCAAAAATTGCGGCTAAAAGGGTAAGCCCCAAGGGTAGTATGGATAGGGCTTGGGCAAATGCTCCCATTAAGAACATGGTGAAATCTGCGGCGTAAACACCGTTAGGTTTCATAACACGTTGCAGGAGAGGTTTGAAATGCAGTTTTCCTACCTGCATGATACCACTGCACCACCGACGGCGCTGCAACAAGGATACCCGAAAGGATTCAGGCTGTTCATCATAGGTAACAGCATCAGGAACCCACCAAACACGTTCACCCAAGAGAGCACACTGGGCAGAAAATTCCGCATCCTCAGCAATGGTTGTGGTATTCCATCCGCCTAGGCTTTCCAAAACATCTTTATGTACGGCGAAGCCTGTACCTACCAGTTTGGCAGAAAGGCCACAGGCGCCTCTTGCCTTATTGAAAAACAGATGGAAAAGATTAAAATAGATATTATAGCAACCAGAAACCCAAGAAGCGTGGGGGTTACTTGCCAAAAGACGTCCCTTTGCCACCTTTGCTCCAGCATCAAAAGCATCATTTATTTTAGATAAAAAGTCGGGACTTACAATATTATCTGAATCAAAGACGCAAAAGGCGTCATATCCCTTTTTTCTTAACTGCATCATAGCCTGCTGTAATGCATCCCCCTTACAGGAAACGGGAAAAGAACAGTGTATAATTTCTGCACCGTAAGCTTTTGCCATGAGCTCAGTGTTATCTGTACAGTTATTGGGAATCACAAATACATCAAATAATTCAACGGGATAGTTTTGCTTTTGAACGCTTTCTATGAAGTTTGCAATTACAGCTTCCTCATTTCTTGCAGCGGTAAGGACTGCAAATCTTCGCAATTTTTTTGCAGAAGGATACTGTACATCTTTTTTAAAAGCAAAGCAGGCAATTCCACCGAAATATAAGCTGATTAGTTTCAGCACTGCACCAAGGGCCAATGCGATCCAAAATAATTCGTCCACTTTTATGTACCACCTTTCAGGATTTTCAACTTCTTATTGTCTAATACTACTATAGGGTATATATTTTAAGAAGAACTTAATAAAAATCTTAATAATACCGAAATATCCAATCTTAAAGGAAAATTAAATGATTTCCTGTTTGATTCTTAAGGGCTTTTTTATACAATGAATTTACAGAATGACGGAGGTGTACGGCATGTACAATATTTTAATTTGTGATGATGAAAAAGACATCGTTTCTGCGTTATCCATTTATCTTTCCACAGAGAATTATAAGATTTTTACTGCTTATACAGGGAAAGAGGCTTTGCAGGTGGTGCAAAATAACGATATCCATTTGATTCTGATGGACATTATGATGCCTCAGATGGATGGTATTGCGGCTACAGCAAAGCTTCGGGAATCCTCCAATATTCCCATTATTTTGCTTACCGCAAAAAGTGAGGACAGCGATAAAATTTTGGGACTGAATATTGGAGCAGACGATTACATCACAAAGCCGTTTAACCCCATAGAAGTGATGGCAAGGGTGCGTTCTCAGCTAAGGAGATATACTTCCTTGGGAGGAATGGCAAAAAAAGCGTCCCATTTGGTCATTGGAGGGATTGATTTAGACGATGAATCCAAAACAGTTACCGTTGACGGCGAGCCGGTTTCCCTAACCCCTAGTGAATATAATATTTTGAAGCTCCTCATGGAAAACCCAGGACGAGTATTTTCCTCGACACAAATTTATGAACAAATTTGGAATGAGGATGCATATGGTTCTGGCAGTGTTGTTGCGGTTCACATTCGTCATCTGCGAGAAAAAATTGAAATCAATCCCTCGGAACCCCGCTATTTGAAGGTGGTTTGGGGGCTTGGCTACAAAATCGAAAAGGAGGCTAAAGAATGACGAAGGTCACCCACAATCTAGGGTTTAAAGTGCTGGCCTTGTTTCTTGTGGTTATTTCCGGGATGTTGAGTTTTATCAGTTCAGCCGCAGTTTTTGTTGGGGGTGAAAGTGGTTTTTACAGCGGAAACCCACGATCCTACTATGACACGCCTTGGTGTAAATGGATTACCAATCAATATGCCGATGAAATCATGGACTTGTATCGGTATAATCCAACAGAGTTAAAAGGGTGGGTTGAAAATAGGAGTACAAACTTTGGATTTGAAATTTATACCCCAAGCGGTGAAAAAATAACTGAAGGAAATATCCCTGAGGAAGTTGGATTTAAAGAAACCTACGATTTTTATGTTTATGATGAATATACTGTGGACGGGGAATGGGTTTCTTATGATGAGCCTATGGATACCAAGCTGGAGGCCTATGTGAAATCGCCTATCACGGCTTCGGATAACTATACGCTGACGTACAGGCTCTATGGCATAACCTATAAATTCCGCATGGGAGTTCTTATCTTAGCACTAGCAAGTGTATTGACATTTTTAGCCACTCTAATTTATTTAATGTGTGCAGCGGGACATAGAGGAAAAACGGATGAAATTACGCCAAATCTTCAGGATCGCATCCCATTGGAAATTTATTTCGTTGGGATTGCTTCATTGGCAGCAATGCCTATTTATGGAATAGAATCTATTTATCCCTTTGATCAATTCAGCGATATTATGTTGCTGCTGGGCGCTTTGACTTATCTTCTCGTTTTGGGGATAGCTTCTTTAATGACTATTGCTACACGGCTGAAAATGGGAAAATGGTGGAGAAACTCTATTACTTATTGGTTTTTTCACATTGGATGGAAATTTACAGGGGCTGTATTTGTTACATTCAAAGATACTATCACAGCTTTGCCTATGACATGGAAATATGCGGCAGCGTGGGTTTTTATTTCCCTCATTTATTTATCAAATTCAAATAGTAGCGGGACAGTTTTTATCGTAAACTGTATTATTTTGGTTTTGGTGCTTTCTGTTTCCAATCAGCTGCAAAAGTTAAAAAAGGCAGGGGAACAGCTGGCCAACGGTAATCTTGATTATAAGGTTGACACCTCTAGGATGTTTCGGGTTTTCCGCAGACATGGCAACAATTTAAACAGCCTGTCTAAGGGAGCGGCAATAGCCATAGAACAAAAAATCAAAAGTGAACGGCTAAAAACAGAGTTGATTACCAATGTATCCCACGACATTAAAACACCTTTGACGTCCATTATTAACTATGTGGATTTACTAAAAAAGGAAAAACTTTCTGGGCAGGCCCAGGAATATCTAGAAGTTCTGGATCGTCAATCCAGAAGGCTGAAAAAGCTTACAGAGGATTTGGTGGAGGCTTCCAAAGCATCCACTGGGAATATTTCCGCACATTTGTTGCCCACTGACCTTTGTGAATTGGTACATCAGGCTGTGGCGGAGTATGAGGAAAAACTGGAAAAGGCGAACCTTGAGGTGGTAATTACTGCGAATGAACCCATTTATGGTATTGTAGATGGAAACTTGACTTGGCGTGTATTGAGTAATCTTTTAAGCAATGCCTGCAAGTATTCCCAAACGGGAACAAGGGTCTATATTCAAATTTCTAAAAAGGGAAGTTTTGCGTTGATTTCTATAAAGAATACCTCAAGAGAACAGCTGAATGTGGCCCCTGATGAATTGATGGAGCGCTTTGTGCGTGGTGACAGCTCCCGTTCTACAGAGGGGAGTGGTTTGGGGTTAAACATTGCAAGAAGTTTGGTGGATTTACAAAAAGGGAAGTTTACTCTTTCCATTGACGGTGATTTATTCAAAGCTTTTGTGCAGTACCCCTTAGCAAAGGCACCTGAACAGCAAGGGCCGAAGGAAGAAGAAATTCATCAATCAGAAGAAACTGCAATAAATCAAACAACAGAAAAGATAAATCTAGATAAAGTATAAAAAAAAGCCTTCTTTCCAAATTTGGAAAGAGGGCCTTTTTTGTGGGCATAATTTATAATACGAAGTGAAGTTTAAAAAATAGAGAACATAAAAAGGGTGCTGGATTTTATGTAAATAAAAAAAGAATGCCTACACTAGTCTGAATGAAGGGCTGAAAAAATACAGTTTGTTCTATTCATAGAAAGAAAAGAATTTAAAAAAGGGAAAATCCTAAGGATTCTCCCTTTTCTATTAGCCTATATTATTCTACCTTGTTCCAAAGAACCAAATTCTTTGTTTTAAGGGAGTTTTTCACGTCGATTATACGTTGATTTTTACTGCCGCAAAACAAAAGCTCTAAAGACCTTTGGTTCATTTGGAAGGGTCCGTCAACGAGCACATCGATTTGCTCTAAAAGCTCAAGGGTTTCAGGATTCCCTTTTTCTAAAATGTCCTCCCACAGGTAGCCTGTATATGCCCAAACATTTAACCCAAGCTTTTTGGCTCCTTGGGCGATATGTTTACAGGCGAGAGGCTGATCTAAGGGTTCACCCCCAGATAGGGTAACTCCATCCAGTAGAGGATTTTCCGCTAGGGCAGATAGAATTAGGTCAGTATCTCCCGCATACCCCCCGTGATAATCATGGGTTTGCATATTATGACAACCGGGGCAGTCATGGGGACAGCCTTGGGTAAAAACAGTCAAGCGTATTCCCGGGCCATCTACAATTGAGTCATTTACAACTCCACTTAATCTGATTTCCATATTATAAATCCTTCTTTGTACTCATTTTTACGTCAGTAACCAAGGAGTGCTTTACTCTATCTGCAACCTCGGCACGTTTTGCATTGTTGAAGCGTTCTAAAGTGCCTACCAAGTACCCTGTGATACGGCGGATCCGGTGGAAACCCATAGGACCTTCCTCTTCTCTTCTTCCGCATTTGGGGCAGGTATCCCCGATGATACCTGTATAACCACAGATTGGATCTCGGTCAATGGGATGATTGATAGAGCCATAGCCGATATTTTGCTCTTTCATGTAACGAATTACCTTTTCAAAGGCATCTGTATTTTTGCTGGGATCACCATCCAACTCCACATAAGTAATATGTCCTGCATTGGTAAGATCGTGATAAGGTGCTTCCAACTGGATTTTTTTAAAGGCACTAATGGGGTAGTAAACAGGAATATGGAAGCTGTTTGTGTAATATTCCTTATCCGTAATGCCCTCAATGGAACCGAATTTTTCCTGATCCATGCGGACAAATCTACCGGAGAGACCTTCAGCAGGAGTTGCCAACAGAGAGAAGTTCATGCCTGTTTTTTCTACATACTCATCTAATCGTCTACGCATATGACTAACGATATCAAGGCCTAAATTCTGTGCCACTTCGCTTTCACCATGGTGTACGCCTATGAGAGCCTTTAAGGCTTCTGCTAAGCCGATAAACCCTAAGGAAAGGGTTCCGTTTTTCAACACTTCTCGTACTTCATCGTTGGGATTCAACTTATCGCTACCAATCCAAACGCCTTCTCCCATTAGAAAGGGGTAGTTATGTACCTTTTTCTTTGCCTGAATTTCAAATCGCTCTAAAAGTTGGGCGGCAACCAAATCAATTTTGCTATCCAGTTCTTTGAAAAACCAATCAATATTTTTATTGGCAAGCAAGGCTATCCGGGGAAGATTGATACTGGTAAAGCTTAAATTGCCTCGCCCAGGGGTTACCTCTTGGGTGGGATCATAAGCATTGCCCATTACCCGTGTTCTGCATCCCATATAAGAAATTTCAGTTTCGGGATGCCCTTCCTTATAGTATTTCAGATTAAATGGTGCATCCTGAAAAGAAAAATTAGGAAATAAACGCTTTGCACTGACACGGCAGGCAAGCTGGAATAAATCATAGTTTGGCTCTCCGGGATTAAAGTTAATACCTTCCTTTACACGGAAAATTTGAATGGGGAAGATGGCCGTTTCCCCATTTCCCAGGCCGGCTTCTGTTACCAAAAGCATATTTTTCATTACCATACGTGCCTCAGTAGAGGTATCCATGCCGTAATTTACAGAGGAAAATGGCGTTTGAGCGCCTGCACGGCTATGCATGGTATTTAAGTTATGTAACAGGGATTCCATGGCTTGATAGGTGGCTTTATCCGTTTCTTCCGTTCCTTTTCTTGAGGCAAATTCTTTTACCTTTTGATAAATTTCAGGGGCAATTCCTGCTTTTATAAGCAATGCTTCTTCTGCTGCATCAAACTGAGCATTTTCATCCAGTGTAGGATATAGACCTTTCTCTTCCAACTGGATAAAGGCTTCTGATGCTGCCTTACTCAATTCAGGGCCAGCTAAAATTTCCACAAAGGATGTAAAATTTGAGCGGTAACGTTTTTTGTAGGTTTTAGCCACGCCGGGAGCAAGACCACGGTCGAAATTGGGAATGGATTGTCCGCCATGCTGATCGTTTTGGTTGGACTGAATGGCAATGCATGCTAAGGAAGCATAGCTGGCAATATCGTTGGGTTCCCTTAAAACACCATGTCCTGTGGAAAAGCCTCCCTCAAAAAGCTTTATTAAATCAATTTGGCAACAGGTTGTGGTTAAGGTATAAAAATCCAAGTCATGAATATGAATATCTCCGTTTCTATGAGCCTCGGAGTGGGCGGGGTTTAAAACATAGCTTTCGTAAAAGTGCTTTGCGCCCTCAGAGCCATATTTCAACATAGAGCCCATGGCGGTATTTCCATCAATATTGGCATTTTCTCTTTTGATATCACTGTCATTTGCCTCTTTATAAGTAATATCCTCAAAGGTTTTCATTAATCTATCGTTCATATTGCGCACGCGGGTGCGTTCAGCACGATATAAAATATAAGCCTTTGCAGTTAGCACATAGCCGTGTTCTATCAAAATTTTTTCTGCCATATCTTGAATTTGCTCAACGGATGGAGCGGTGATATCGTTTTTTTCAAAGGTATCAGACACCTCTTGGGCAAGAGCCAAGCAAGTGCTATAGTCTTTTGTTCCCACAGTTGCCTGAAAAGATTTTTCTAGGGCATTGGCAATTTTGTTAATGTCAAAATGGGCAGTTCTGCCATCACGTTTTTTAATGCTTGTTATCATAAGGAATACCCCTTTCAATTTTTATTGCATTTATTCATATTCCCTGAATTATTTGAATCCGTTTTTGGACTGTAAAAAACACAATATATAGATTTTACAATATGATTAGTCGTACATATTGTAGACCTTTCTGAAATCACCGTCAAGGGTTTTTTGAAAAATGAATTTTGGTGAATTTCATGAAGTAGGGGCATAAACTGATATTAGACAGGTGAAAAGGGGAGAAAAAATACATGAAATGGGAACGTTTTTCGTGTCTGCGGGAAAAAGAGGTTATTAATATTTGTGATGGGAAACGATTGGGTTTTGTCTGTGATTTAGAGTTTGATGCATATAATGGGAAGATTTGTACATTAATTATTCCAGAGGATGCGGGGAAATGGAATTTTTTTTGCAAGGAACGGGCGTATTTCGTACCTTGGCGATGCATTAAGCGCATTGGGGATGATATCATTCTGGTAGAGGTGGATGCATGTGAAGTTTTAATTGTTGATGAATGAAGCCTTGACCCAACGGTATTTCTTGCGTATAATTGAAAGAAGTGGCAAGAATCTTGAAAAAGGGGGGAACCATTTTGAAATGTCCTTTTTGCAGTTATGCAGATACGAAGGTGATTGATTCCAGAGCGCAGGATGACAATGCCGTTATTCGCCGTCGTCGCCTTTGCGAAAATTGCGGGAAACGCTTTACCACCTACGAAAGAATAGATATGATCCCCATTACTGTCATCAAGCGGGATGGTACAAGGGAGATATTTGATAAGACAAAGCTTATGGGCGGCATCATGAAATCTTGTAACAAGCGCCCAGTTACGGCTAAACAGATTGAGAATTTGGTTGATGATGTGGAGAATACTTTGATTGGCAGTGGCGAAAGAGAAGTGGACAGTAAGGTGATTGGCGGTATGGTTATGGATCGCCTGAAGGAATTGGATGAAGTAGCCTATGTCCGTTTTGCATCCGTTTATCGTCAGTTTAAGGATATTAATACATTTATCGATGAGCTGGAGAAAATGCTTAGTGAAAAGCGTGGAGAGTAAAAGCTTCAATGATTTGCGTAGTTAAGGCCCCTTTGAGTGTATACTCAGAGGGTACTTTTTTATTATGCTTCAATTTATAGTTTTGGAGGTTTGTTATGACACAAAGAATAAAAGCTTTATTTGCGTGGACTGCCCAGGGCGAAGAATCAGCCAAGCTGATTGGGGACAGATATTCTGAGGCGGGACTGGCAGTAACATTTCATGGGGAAGCGGAAAAAGATGAGTTGATTTGCCTTGGAGAGAAGCAGAACATGACCCATGTGCTATATTTTTTGGACCATGAAAAGCTGCTTTTGGTCAGTCTTGCCGATGAGATGGGGGGCTTTACAGTGGAGGTTTTGGTGAAGGATTTAATACTTCCTTGCTAAAGCTTGTTCGGAAAAACCCGATTTTTGTAATATTTAGAGAGAAAAAAGTTTAAATATAGACAGGCAATATTTTACAAAATACTTCATAGGATAAAAATGTAAGCAAAACATATTTACTTAAGGAGGTATTATAGTATGAATGGATTTGGTTTTGGCGGCGGCGATAGTTGTTTGTGGATCTTAATTTTATTGTGTTGCTGTGGTAACGGTATCGGTGGTAACAGTTGTGGCGGCGGCTGTGGCGGCGGCTGTGGCGGCGAGTCTTCCTGGTTGTGGATCCTGATTCTTCTTTTCTGCTGCGGTGGCAATAGCTGTGGTTGCGGAAATCAGCTTGGGAACAACTGTGGCTGCTAATTTAGGCTGCGAATAAGATCTACAAGAAGTATGGAATACTGAATCAATATTTTTTAATGATACAGCGGAATCATTGTTAGGAAAACTGGTATTAAGAAATATGTAATTGCTTTTCAGATTGTAAACACTTGTTGATTCCGCTGTATTCACGATTGAGCAGTACGTTTTTTCATAAGGGTGCAGAAAAAATCTGCAATCTTTGGCTTTCCCGATTTTTGGGGAAGCCTTTCTTTATTTGCGAACGAAAAAGAAGGCATGTCAGCCATCAATCCTTTACAATAGAAATATGAAATCGTGTTTTTTTGAAAGGGGTTATGGATGTGTTGGAAAGAAATTTAAAAAAAGAAGAACGCTGCAAGAAGTTAATTGAAGAGTGCAAGTCATATTTTATTGAGCGTGCCTATCAATTGGAAAACCAATTTTATAGTGCTTTTTACGTACAATGTGCAGAGAGTACCGCTGCTGATGGATATGAGGTCTTTTTGGAGACACCTATGGAACATAATTATTTTAGGGAGAACCTTGCCAAATTGGATGAAACAGCGATGATGCGTTTTTATAAGCTTGCTGCCATACATCACACCATTCGTATGGTCAGAAGACGGAAAAAGGAAATGCTTTGGGGAAATATTAAGGAGGGATTGTTTGAAGTATACGATTTGACAGAGAATGAGAAGGAAATGGTGGACATTTTGCAAAGGTGCGCCTTTCTTTATCAGACTGGTTTTCAAGAACTGTTCATAAAAACAACGGCAAGATATATTTTTGGACATAAGGTTCTTTCTGCATTTTCGTTCGCTTTTATCGGGAACTTCTGGTATAATTCCTATAGTAGCTTTATGGGCTCGTTTGTTGGATATGTACCCTTTCGTGTGCGTATGGAGCGAGCCATGGGAGAATGATTTTGGAGGATGAGGGCCCATGGGGGAAAGCAGATGGACGAAGGAGCAATTGCAGGCCATTGAAGCAAGTGAATGTGACTTATTGGTTTCGGCGGCAGCGGGAAGCGGGAAAACTGCAGTTCTAGTTGAACGCATTATTCGGAGGATTACCGAGGAGAAACCACCGATGGATATTGACCGATTATTGGTAGTAACCTTTACAAAGGCCGCGGCGTCGGAAATGAGCCAACGGATCGGAGGGGCCATTGCGAAGAAGCTGGAACAGGAGCCTCAAAATCTCCATTTGCAAAATCAGCTTACCTTGCTTGCCCGTGCGGATATCAAGACCATCCACGCCTTTTGCCTGCAAACTATCCGTGAGTATTATCATCTTTTAGATATTGATCCTGCGGTGAGAACAGGAGACCCCGGGGAAATCAAACTATTACAGCAGGAAGTATTGGAAGACTATTTTGAAGAACTTTATGAAAACCAAGATGAAGATTTTTTTCAATTGTTAGAAACCTTTGGTGAAGAGACGAAGGACGCCAGGCTAAAGGATTTACTAATACAACTTTACAATTTTGCCCAAGGTTACCCTGACCCTGTAAAACTTCTATATGAGATGGCAGAGCAATATCATCTTATGGAAGGGGAAACGGTGGATACCTGTAGGTGGATGCCAATCATCCGAGAAAGTATCAAAGACGGTGTAGCTTTTGCCAAAGAGCTGTTGGAGCGGGCAATGACCCTTGGGGCTTCAACATCGGGATTTGAAGCTTATTTGGAATGCATGGAAAAAGAAGCACAAGGTTTGGAGCAAATAGAAGAAGCATTGCCGTTTGGTTATGGAAAGTGGCGTATGGCTTTTTTACAGATGGAATTTCGAAGACTGCCCAGTTACCGAGGAGAAGAAAAAGAGCTGTCTGAAGATATTAAAAGTTTACGTAACGAAGCAAAGGATATTTGCAGTAAGCTTGGGGAGACCTATTTATCTTTTAGCGAGGAGATGCAGGGGGAGCTTCTGCGCTCCTTATACCCAGTGGCAAAGGGCTTAGCGGGTTTGGTTGACGGTTTCCTACAGCGCTTTTTAGCGGCTAAAAAAGAGAAGCTCATGATCGATTTTCATGATTATGAGCATTTTTGCTTGCAAATTTTAGTGGAAAAAGGCAGCACTGTGGGCCATGTTATGCCTACAGCTGCGGCATTGGAAATACAAAAACGTTATGATGAAATTATGATAGATGAATATCAAGACAGCAATATGGTTCAGGAAATGATATTGTCGGCAGTTTCTGGAGAAAGTGTAGGGAAAAACAATCGTTTTATGGTGGGGGATGTAAAACAAAGTATTTATCGTTTCCGCTTGGCCATGCCTCAGCTGTTTAACCAAAAATATCATACATATCCTTTAGAAAAAGGCGGCAAATGCAGAAAGATTATTCTATCTAAAAACTTTAGAAGCCGAAAAAATATATTGGATGGAGCTAATTTCCTGTTTCGCCAGCTTATGTCTACGGAGTTTGGTGATGTGGAGTATAATGATGAGGCGGCTTTATATGCGGGGGCAATTTTTCCTGATACCCAAACTTCTCATGGAGGAGAGAACGAAGTGATCTTGGTGGAAAGCCAAAATACTTCGGAAGAGGAAGGCATAGGGGAATTGGAAGAATTAAATAGGCGCCAATTGGAAGCCATGGCAATTGTGGATAAAATTAAGGCGATGATGTCAGAGGGCTTTTGTGTTGTGGATAAAGAAAGTGGAGCCTATCGTCCCTTGGAATATAGAGATATATCAATATTGCTTAGAAGCATGAAAAACTGGGGAAGCGTGCTTGACGATGTTTTTGGACAAGCAGGGCTTCCTTATTATGCAGAAACAGCAGAGGGCTATTACGAGGTACCCGAGGTGGATACGGTTTTAAACCTTCTTCGACTTTTGGACAACCCAAGGCAGGATATTCCCTTAATTTCTGTGCTCCATTCCCCTTTATATGGCCTTTCAGGGGATGAATTGATGCAAATGCGCCTGAATGGTGGAAATGGTTTATTTTTCGATTGTATTCAGGAATATTTGAATCAAGGTGAGGATACTGCACTAAAAGAAAAGCTCCAGGATTTCATTGGAGATTTTACAAAATGGCGGGGGCAAGTGAAGGAGTTGACACTTCATGAGCTTGTGCATTATCTCTATGAAGAAAGCGGCTACTATGACTATGTGGGAATGACAGCAGGGGGCAGTTTGCGGCAAGCAAACCTGCGGTTACTGCTGGAAAAGGCGGAGCAATTTGAACAAGGGAGTCGCAAGGGACTATTTTTCTTTATTCGCTATGTGGAGGATATGAAAACGTCGGAAGGGGAGTCGTCTTCCGCAAAGCTACAGAGCGAGGGAGAAAATCTGATTCGAGTCATGACCATCCATAAGAGCAAAGGGCTGGAATTCCCTATTGTCTTTTTGGCGGATTGCGGCAAGCAATTTAATGAGATGGATATTAGGGCGTCGGTGCTTACCCATCAAGAGTGGGGCTTTGGCATGGATTATAAGGATTTAGAACGAAGAGCAGTTTACCGCACTCTTTCTAAAACAGCATTGGCGGAGGTCATTCGTCTGGAAAATCTAGCGGAGGAACTTCGGGTGCTTTATGTTGCCCTAACCAGAGCCAAAGAGAAGCTCATTTTGACGGGAACGGTGAAGGATTTAGAAAAGGCTGTGAAAAAGTGGGCTGATGGGATCGAAGGCAAGAGAGACCGCCTTTCTGTATTTCGCCTAAGACGAAGTAAGAGTTATTTAGACTGGGTGATGCCTGCTTTGCTGCGACACCCTGATGCAGAATGGCTGCGGGTTGCATTTGATGTTTCCCATGATGTGAAAATTTTTGCTGATGAGCCTTCTACTTGGACGTTTTCACGAAAAACAAGAGAGGATATCCTTCTGCAAGCAGTGGAGAAAAAAGTTCAGGCAGGAGAACAGGAGAACTATTTTGCCCTTTGGGAAACCGACAAAGATTTTAGTGGCAGGCGGGACGAATTATTCTCCTTGCTTCAGTGGAAATATCCTTATATTAAGGCGACGGAACTCCCATCAAAACTTTCTATTTCTGAGGTAAAACGAAGGAATCTGGCGGAGATTACGGGGGAACCCATGTTACCTACCGTAGAATTAAAGCTTCCTCAAACGATAGAGAGGGCAGGGAGCCTGACAGCCGTGGAAATTGGAACTGCTATGCATGCAGTAATGGAATATGCCGATTTTCGTGAAGAATATGATGGGGAGAAAATGGAAGCTTTGTTGGAAGAAATGTTGAGAAAAGGAAGGCTTTCCGAAAAAGAGATTATGGCATTAAGAAGAAAAGAATTGCTTGATTTCTTCTCCTCTCCTTTGGCTAAGCGTATCAGAGGCTGCGATGTTTTAGAAAAGGAGCGACCTTTTGCTATGCTTATGGCTGGAAAAGAGCTTTTTTTGGGAGCAGAATATGAGAATGTTGATGATATGGTGCTGTTAAACGGTATTATTGACTGTTACTTTATGGAGGGGGATAATATCATTCTTCTGGACTATAAAAGTGACAGAATAAACGACGAGGAAGCCTTGCGCAAGCGCTATGAAATTCAATTGCAGTTGTATCGACGGGCGTTAGAGCAGGCTTTGGGGAAAAGAGTGACTGAGGTTTATATTTATTCCTTTGCCATGGGGCGTGGAATTTTGATATAAGAAGGGGTCTTGTTATGGCTTATGTATGGATTTTATTTGCTGGTTTATGTTGGGGGTTAATTGGACTTTTTACAAAGGCCATTACTCGTTTTGGATTAACGGAAATAGAAATTTTATTTATCAAAGGTGTCGTTAGTGTAATATTTTTAGCCATACTTCTTTTGTTTCAAAATAAAAAAAGTTTTCAATTGAAAAAGAAAGGAGACATCCTATACTTTGTTGGGACTGGAATTATTAGTTTTACTTTTTTTAGTTGGTGCTATATGAAAGCTATTAATTTGACCAGTGTTGGAATTGCGGCAGTCATGCTGTATACAGCCCCCACCATAGTGATGCTCTTCTCCATTGTTTTATTTCAAGAAACGATGACAAAGAGAAAAGCTTTGGTTTTGATAATGACAATTTGTGGCTGTGGTATGATTACAGGGCTTTTTCAGGGGAAGCTGATGCTTACACCAATGGGACTTTTGATGGGCCTTGGCTCTGGAATTGGTTATGCCCTATATAGCATTTTTGGTACCTTTGCCTTGCGTAGGGGTTATCAATCTTTGACCATATCCTTTTATACGTTTCTAATGGCCTCTGTATTTATGGCTTTTTGTGTTAATCCTATCCATGTTGTACAGGAAATTACGGCGGCAGGCCAATGGCCCCTTACCATTCTGTTTGCAGTGATGACTACAGTAGTACCTTATTTATGTTACACAAAAGGGTTGAGCCATCTGCCTGCAAGTAAGGCATCGGTAACGGCAACCATAGAGCCTGTGGTGGCGGCAGTCTTAGGGATTTTGGTGTTCAAAGAAAGCATTACGGTGGCTAAAATAGGGGGTATTTTACTGGTGGTTGGAGCAGTGGTATTGATGAATGTGGGGAAGAGGCCGGAAGGCGTTCAGATTAGAGATGAAAACCAGCAAGAAGAAGGGCAAGAAAAGGAGAATGATGAATCAGCCAAATAAAATGCTGCTTTGCTAAAGGATTCAGTGAAGGGATGGCATGAGTTTTGATGATAATCATTTAAATGTTTCAGAGCATTATGTGAAATAATAAAAAAAGGATGGCTCATGCCATCCTTTTTGATTATTGAAAATCCATAGGATCTTGAAAAATTCCGTTTAGGATTACTTCATAGTGGCAGTGAATGCCTGTGGATTGACCCGTGGCACCGGTTGTTGCAATAATGTCACCTTTTTTTACCACATCTCCCGGAGAAACTAGGTTTTCTGTGTTATGGGCATAGCGTGTAACAAAGCCGTTTCCATGGTCGATTAACACGTAATTTCCATATTCGTTATGGTATTCAGCCTCAATTACTTTTCCCGCTGCAGTGGCTACGATAGGTAAAATTTTACTGCGGGTGGATAAGTCAAGACCATAATGTACTCTGCCGTCGCTGATGGTGGACAATCCCTCAGGATTAAATTCAGTGGAGATAATCCCCTTCACTGGCATTCCAGAAGGAATATCACTATATGCAGATAAGGTTTCTGTGACATTTGTTGCCACCTTTGTAAAGGATGTTTCTGTTTCGTTTAGACGAGAATTGATGCGGTCTAACTGGACAGCCAAGGATGTTACTTTATTGAAGGAAGTGGTTACAATAGGTGTAAAGTCTTGAGTTCCTTCAACTTGGGGTTTTTCTTGAACAAGGCAGCTGGCAACGGCGTTGCGAAGCTCTGTGGAAGCACTGTCGCTTGTGTTGATACTATTCAACTGGTCATTCAAATTATTTTTTACATTTTCCAAATCATTGATTTTTTGCTCAAGCTCTGCGGCTTTATTTTGCAAATTCTCAATATTTTGGGTATATTCTGTATTTTCGTTTTCCAATGCCTTGGAGTTTTGGCTGAGCTTGCGGTTTGTTCGCTCCACCTGCAATAATTGCTGTTCATAGGTCATTAGCTCGTTCTTGGTATTAAAATATGAGCCTAAGGTAACTGCTGAGCCGCCAACAAACAGGCATGCTGCAACACAGAACGCCAAAGCGTGTGTTTTTTTAACATGAAGTGATTTTTCTTTCCCTTTATGGGCAATATGAAGAGATAAAAAGTGATGCTCTGACTGATTATTTAAAGGTAAATTTTCAAGGGATTCCATCAAACGTTCCTTTCTATTCAAAAGATATGATAGTATTATAGTGTAAATTTCTGTAATTGTAAATAAAAATTTCATTAAAAGTTCAAAGTTGTTAATAATTAGTTAATAATTGTGGATTTCCTTTATCTATGTAACAAAATATGGTATGATGTGAAAGGTCGACGGGGCAATTTTATGGTGAAATATTCTTGTAACAATCCTGTTGAAATCAGGTGTTTGCGGAAGAATAATCCCATTAGTTTACATGTGCTTATCCGTTTTCATGACATAAAGGAAACGCTGTTTTTTCTGTGAACACATTCAATCAAATTATCCATTGGATGGTATCAAAAGATTTGGCAATAGCAGTGCTATTGCTGTATTTTTTCTTAATTAATAGGAAAATGCGCATATGTACACGCATCACCAGCGCTTTCTTAGAAAACTGAAACGAGGATTATCCTTATTGCGGTGGAAGGGAATGACTTTATGAATTTGGACCTAAAAAAGGTAATACGTGCTACAGAATTGAGCCTATTTTGTCTGAAGGTAGGCAAAGGTGTTGTGGCATTCCTTTGGCGACGACTATTTCGGAATAATAAAATCCAAAAAACACAAAAGAAGAAAAACAAAATTAAGAAAATTAAGCATCAGGGCCGGGGGAATTTTGCCTATGCAAATAAAGATATTTGCTGGCGGGGTAAAATAGGCCTTAGGGCGTACAGAATCATAAAGGAACGATATTTTTAACAAAAATTTCAAGGAGGCTATTACATTGGATGATCAGAGAAAGGAAGAACAGGAGTACCAAGGTACTGCTGTGGATAAAGCTGTGAATGATGAGGATAACAATGTGGATGAACAGGGAACGGCTGTAGAAAACATGGGGACAGATGAGGGGCTTTCACAGGATTTTGCGGAAAATGTGGGCAATTCTGTGGAAACATCGGAGGATTCTGTGAATAACTCTGTGGATAGAGATAGAGAAACTGTGCAGTCTTTTGTGGAAAAGGAGACTGACAATGAGGACACTGTGGAAGAAACTGTGGATAATGTGGATAACATAGCATTGGATGTGGAGAATGAAGGGGATTCCGAAAAAAAAGACAAAGGTGTTTGGTGGAAGGTCATTTTGGGCGTAATCGCTTTTGCAGGTGTACTTGGTTACTGTTGGTTTGCAACAGGTGGTGGCCTCTGGAAAACAGCGGATCTTGCAATTACTTACTTAAAGGACAATGGTTTGTATGTGTACGATTTAAAAAATGATCCTTATATAGTAAATGACAGTGTAACCAAGGGCGGTGT
>JABNAD010000295.1_pt1 | contig 35456 bp, 34 predicted proteins | sample 7240381 | NCBI WGS metagenome assembly JABNAD01 (sample SAMN11332834, study PRJNA596920) | anaerobic digester metagenome | biome: digested sludge; isolation source: digested sewage sludge-derived enrichment culture grown on H2/CO2 | place: Germany: Goettingen
AAAAATTATTTAAATGTTTATTGACACTAAAGACAATAATGACATTAGAAAACAATATTTCAAGATATGAATAATATTTCATACCTTTATAAAAGCAGTATTACGTCATTAAAGCTAGCATTCACAACAAGCAGAATGGAGGTGAAAACGTGCACAAAAATGATTTTAATGCTAAGCATACTAAAAAAGAGGAGGTGAGGACCTTGCAAAAGAAAATAGTTTTGTTTTTGTTTGTTCTTGTATTTTCGTTGACTATTGCTGGTGCTGTTTCAGCAGCTGATGACGCAACAGGCGGAACAACCGGTATAGAACCAACAGTAAACAACTCAACCAATAATTCTCAAGCATTACCCGATCCCAAACTTTACGATGAGAATATGAATTTGGTAGGATCTTACCTTACCATCCAGGGGGCCTACAGTAATGCAGCAGTTGGTACTAGCACACAGATGTATACCATTGAACTGGAAGAAAATGGAGTATTCACACTAACCGACTTTACAATCGCCAAAAACCTCAGATTCACCGTAGCCAATGGAGGAATTGCAACTATTCAAGGTTCTAATGATAGACTGATCTACATTGCACCAGGTTACACTGTGTACTTCTATAACATCATCTTTGAAAATGGCCATGCATCTGATGGAACCACACTACACCCTGACGGATACAATGGTGGAGCAATCTACAACGAAGGTACACTATACCTTACAAACTGTGTCCTGAGGAATAACCAGGCCGGTGACGGTGGTGCCTGGGATTACGGAGGTATTGGTGGTAACGGCGGAGCAATCTACAACACCGGAATTACAACAATAACCGACTGTGAGATTTACAACAACCGTGCTGGTGATGGTTCTGATGGATGGGCAGTTCTGCACTCCAACGGTTTCAACGGAGGCCATGGTGGTGCCATCTACAGTACCGGAACCCTAACCATAACTGGTAGTGAATTCTATGGTAACCGTGCCGGTAACGGTGGAGATGGTGTGATATTAGGTGATGGTGGTAACGGTGGTAACGGTGGAGCAATTTACAACACCGCAACCATGACCCTAACCGATAGCCTGATCCACAACAACCTAGCTGGTGACGCTGGTGCAGGTGGTTATCAAGTGATAATCGGAGGGACCGGTGGAAATGGTGGAAACGGTGGAGCAATCTACAACACAGGAACTACAACCATAACCGACTCCCAAATCAACGAAAACACCGCTGGAGATGGTGGTAGTGGAGCTGATGGAAGTGATGGTAGCGTTATCCTGTTACACCCTGCAGGTTACACCGGACACACTGGAGGTAACGGGGGTAACGGGGGAGCAGCCTACAACATCGGATCCCTATCCATAGCCCAAACTGAAATCAACTCCAATAAAGCCGGAAACGGTGGAAAAGGAGGAGATGGAGGTGACGGGGTTGACAGAAGCATAGTAAGCTCCGGAGGAGCCGGAGGAGCCGGTGGTGAAGGAGGCACTGGGGGTGATGGTGGAGCAATCTACAACACCGGAAGCACCTTGATTCTAACCGATTCAGATCTATCCGGGAACGAAGCCGGGAACGGTGGGATTGGAGGAAGCGGTGGCCAGGGTGGAGATGCTAAAGCAAGTGGACTTAACGCAGGTAACGGTCGCGCCGGAGGAGTAGGAGGTGAAGGTGGTGAAGGTGGTGATGGCGGAGCCATTTACAACCAGGGAACCACACAAACCATTACCAATTCAAACTTCACTGGTAATACTGCCGGAAACGGTGGACTCGGTGGAGATGGTGGAGATGGTGGCGCTGCAGCCACAGGACGTACCGGTGGTGCTGGAGGCCAGGGTGGAAACTTTGGTAACGGTGGTAACGGTGGAGCCATACTCCATGTCAGTGGAAGTTCCACAGTCCAAAGTAACAACTTCGTAGGAAACTTTGCTGGTGAAGCTGCGACTCCTTACGAAAACGGTGGTTATGCCAGTGCCGGTTCAGGAACACAGGCCCTCAGGGGAACTGACGGTTCTGATGGAACTGGTGGTGCATTCTTCGCATCAACAGAGAACACAGGACTACATTTCAACCGAATTTTAGACAACGGCCTTCCAGATGTAGCTGGTGGTAACGGTATAAACATTGATGCCACTAACAACTGGTGGGGAACCAATTTCGAGGGAACCAACCCATTCACTGCAGGTAGAGTATCCGAACTTGTGGATGCTGATCCATGGGTAATATTACGTCTACTTGTACCTAGCCATATCTACAATGGCATACCAGTACAATTCATAGGTGACCTTACCCAAAAAAGTGATGGTAATCCAGTTGGAGGAAACATACCTGATGATGTTCAGGCTGATTTCACTGCAACCCGGGGAACTTTGGACACACCACAGTACACCATCGATGGACAGGCCCCTACTACATACTCACCAACATCTTCTGGAATGGCAACATTCACTGTAACCGTGGATGATCAAACTGTAACCGTTAATCAGAACGTAGAACCACGGGCAGTTTTAGATTTTACGAAATCAGTGTCTGACAACCATCCCAACTATGGTGATATGATTCACTTCATAATCACGGTCCAAAATTCAGGTCCTGACACAGCCACTGACGTGAACGTAACCGACTTACTACCTGTAGGTTTGGTTTACCAGTCACACACAGCCACTGCAGGATCTTACGACCACGCCACCGGATTATGGAACATAGGCAGCCTAACTACCTCCATGGGAGGTGTCTACCTAGACATCTTAGTCCTGGTAAATGGCACTGGATTATTCAACAACACCGCAACACTCATTCAGAGTACCTATCCTCAGGATGAAGTTGACCGGAGTGCTACCTTGAATGTGGATCCCGCGGCAATGATATCCATCACCAAAACTGACAATACAACAGACCATGAAGCCAATGTAGGGGATGAAGTAACTTTCACCATCACTGCACACAATGCAGGACCAGATAACGCCACTAACGTGGTTATAACTGACGTGTTACCTCTGGGCCTTGACTTTGTATCAGCCAGTGACGGTGGAACCTACGATGCGTTAAGTAGAACCATAACCTGGTCTGCATTCAACCTCAACTATGGAGCGCCGGATGTTGTCCGGACATTCATAGCCGAAGTGAACGCGATCATGGCTGGTAATGCAACTGGGATAATAAACACAGCTAACGCAACATTCACTGAATACCCATCCACTGCAAGCAGTAATGGGACTGCAATCTACGTACCCCTAACTGATCTCTACATCAACAGTTGGGCCAGTAAAAACAACCCCTATGTGGGTGAAACCATAACTCTCACCTTTAAGTTGGGTAACAATGGACCGGACACCGCCCGTAATGTGGTATTTACCTTACCTATTCCTGAAGGTATGGAGTTCGTGGACGTGAGTGTAGATCAGGGAACAGCTACCTACGACCCGGTAAGCCGGACTATAACCTGGATACTAGGCGATGTAGAAGTTGGAGACCCTACTGCATGGGTTAAAGTTAAAGTACTCAGTGCTGGAACTTTTGTCTTCAGACCAAGCATTACCACCGATACTTACGACCCTAACATGGAGAGTAACATTCAACCCGTGACTATAAATGCCCAGACAGTTCATGGAGAAGTGGTAAACGGCCAAACCGTAGGAATGCAAAGCACTGGAATACCAATAGCGCAACTTTTACTAGCTGTGTTAATGGTTTTAGGTGGATTATACGCTGCAAAACGCCAATAAGAAAAAACCAATTTTGGGGATAATTATCCCCTTTTCCCTTATTTTTTTAGATTAAAATGAGAATTATCTGTTTTGTGATCTTTTCTCACCCATAACTTAATATATATAATTTTTACATGTCAGGAACACCACCATCCAATTCTTAAACAAAATAAAATGAGATTAAAGAAAAAGGTGAAGGTTTTGGAGATTATAAAGAAAAGAAGTAAAGGTTTTGTTATTTTTTACCTCTTTTCAATGACCATACAGCTAGACCTAAAAATAGGATGGCGAATATTACCAGAGCAGCTAAATCAGGCCATATCTTCTCCAATCCCCATCCCTTGAGCATGACTGCCCGGCAGGCTTCCACAGCATAGGTGGGTGGCACCAAATAAGAAAATGGTCTTAACCAGGCAGGTATTGCCTGTAACGGCCAAAAGACTCCTGAAAGGAGAAATGCAGGTAATACCACAAATGGGAAGAATTGTATTGCCTGTTCCGGTCTTTTAGCCAGGCTGGAGAGGAGTATCCCCAATGCCTGGCAGGTGACTGCCAGGATAGCCACTGCCAGGAAGGCCAGTAGCACGTTTCCCACCACGATTATGTTGAAGACTAGAATTGCTATCACCAGTAACAGGGCCACTTGCAGGATACCCAGTGTTCCGAAGGTGATGGCGTATCCTGTTACTACTTCCCCTTCCGTAACTGGACTGGCCAGGACTCTTTCAAGGGTTCCGTTAGCCCTTTCCCCCACGAAGGTGATGAGGGTTAGTATGGTGGTGAGAAGGTACACCACAAAGGCCAGGATCCCCGGTACAAAGAAGTCAATGAACTCTGCATCCTGACCATAAATTGGTTCAGATGTAATTTTAAGGGCTGGATTAACTCCTTCCTCTGACATGGTATTGGTAAGGGCATCACTGACTGTTTTGAGAATGGCATTTTTAATGTTGGTAATGGTATCATCACCCTGGATTATGATCTCCGCACGGGTTCCTGATGATGGGTTTTTAGCGGCCATCATAGCATTTTGTGTAAAGTTTTCCGGGAATATGATCACTGCTGATGCACTGCCATCAGTCACTTTCTGGTGGGCTTCATCAACATTAGGCATATTCTGAATATTCAAAACTCCAGTATCCAGGTTGGAGATTATGGTTTGTGAGAGGTAGGTGGTGTTTCCCATTGGCGGGGTGTATCCCTGGTCCTGGTTGACGATTATAACATTCACATCTTCCACATCACCACTGAAGGCTATCCCAAAGACGCACATGGCAAAGATGGGTGCCAAAAATAGCATGGCCAGACTACGTTTATCATTGGCCACATCGCGGAATACACGGCGGCTGACCGCCATTACACGGTAAAATTTCATTTTAATCCCCTCATCCTATTTTCATCATGACGGGAGAACACTAAGAAGGCATCCTCCAGTGAATCTTTCCCACTCTCCTCAAGGAGTTTTAAGGGTGCATCTTCAGCTATAAGATGACCATGCTGCATGAATCCAATACGGTCACAGTTTCGGGCTTCATCCATGTAATGGGTGGTTATGAGTATGGTTACTCCTTTCTGGCGTAACTGGTAGAAATAATCCCAGAATGACACTCGAAGCTCAGGATCCACCCCTACTGTGGGTTCGTCCAGAAACAGGAGTTCGGGTTGGTGTATGAGGGTGCAGGCTAAGGAAACCCGGTGTTTCATTCCCCCACTGAGGTTTTCCACCATTTCATGTTTCCAGTCCCCCAGAGCCACGAATTTCAAAAGTTCATCTTTTCGTTTTTCTATTTCGTTTTTATCTAGGTTAAAAACACGGCCGTAGAAATTAAGGTTCTGATCCACAGTAAGGTCCAAGTAAACACCAGTTTCCTGGGGCATGTAACCAATACGAGATACAATGTTTCCATCTGGTATCTGCTCCCCCAGAACCCGGGCACTCCCAGTGCTGGGATTCAGGATGCTACACAGCATTTTAATGAGTGTGGTTTTACCAGCACCATTGGGGCCTAAAAGACCATAAATTTCTCCTTTTTTCACCTTTAAATCCAGATTATTAACTGCAATGAAATTTCCGAACCTTTTGGTTAATTCCATGGTTTCTATAGCCTGTTCATAATCTTTAGTCATTGTTTCGCCCCTGTCACATAGTCCACTTAATTTTAAAGTTTATTTCACCAGTTATCCATGTGTGATCAGCAAGCTTTTATATATTTTGTAACTAAATGAGTATAAAATGAAACAAAATATAGTTTGTGATAATCCATTACGAGTAATTAGATTGATCATTTGTAGTAGACTAATGTTTTGTAAATTGATAATTTGGATTAGATTGATAATTTGTAGGTGATTTTTCCATGGGAGTAAGCAGAGAAACACTAGAAGCATTAAAGACTTTAGGACTCACAGATTACGAAACTCGAACATATGTGGCCTTAAACTCAATTATATCCGGAACAGCCACCGAAATTAGTCAAGCCTCCCAGGTGCCACGATCCAGAATTTACAATATTCTCAAAAGCCTGGACAATAAGGGCTTTTTGGAAATAGGTAAGGGAAAACCCTTAACCTTCACTGTGATCCCTCCCCATGAAGTTTTTAAGAGGAATAAAAATGAGATTAAAAAGAAAATGGAAAGGGCTGAGTCAGAGTTGAATGTGCTTTATGAAAGCCAGATCCCCAATGTTCCAGCCCCAATCTGGATCCTGCATGGCCCTGATAAGATAGTTAATAAGGAGCTAGAGATAATATCCCGTGCCAAAGAATCCCTTTTCATAATGGGCGGTCTCATGTTCCCAAGTGAACCTCCACAACTCAAAGAAGCCCTCCAGAAACCTTTAAAGAGGGGGGTTAAAACTCGGATACTTACTGCCCCTATATGTAAAGTGGATGATGTGGAAGTAACTACCATGGAAATTATGAAAGAATTGCCAGTGGAGCTTAAATTCTTCCCTGTTCCCTACATAAAACTGGTGGTTCGGGATCAGGAGGAGATGCTTATTGCTTTCTGCAAACTATCTGGAGATGTTGCCCTATCTGAAACTGCTATTTGCATCTGGAATCAGTACGAAGAATTTATTGAAACCATAACTGGAATGTATGATTTCATATGGAGTATGGATTTTTTCAGCCCTAACTTTAGTCCCAACAGATTTTAAATATTTGAGACAATCAAACCATAATTAACTTGAAACAAAATTACAATAAAAATGAAAACCAAACTGCATTAAAAACAATTGATTTTCAAAAAACACACATTCAATTTCATTAGATATTATCCCATATTTCAGGTTACAACCTAAATTTCATAATAAGAAATGGTTAGAAAATGAAGGCATTATTTATAGTTACTGGAAGAGGAATAGGTGGAGATGCGGTCACTGCCCTTAACATTGCCCGTGCCCTTGAAAAATATGGTGTTGAATGCGAATTTGCATTGGATCACAGTGCAACGGGCTTGTTGCTCAAAAAAAACAACTTATCCTGGTATAAAATCAGCATCCCTCAGGCAGGCGGCCATGCTGCCACCCGGAAAAACCTGGCTAAAGCCGCAGTTAAAACTTCAAAAGCTACTGTGGAAGCCGCCCGTCTTATAAGAAAGGTAAATCCCCAAGTTGTGGTGGGTGTTATTGGTGGTGGGGCAGTAGTAGGCTGTTTAGGGGCTAAAATGGCCAGCACCCCATCAGTGGGTATTCTAATTACCCCAACAGATGCCAGGGTATGCACCAGGATAACCACCACTGTGGCTCTACCAGAATCCAACCTGTTCCAGATGGAACTGGATGATAAAAACATCCATAAAGCTTATTCACCGGTAGATCCCTCTATAATCGTGGGCGATAAGGAAAGGGCACTGGAACTATTGCCCCCAGAATTTGATGAAACCCTTCCTACAATTCTTTTATCATCTGGTTCCACTCTATTTGAAAAAATGGCCCTTGGCGCAGCAGCACTTGGTAAAAGTGGTATAAATGCCAATATCTTGGTGGTTGGAGCTCCACTAGAAGAAGAATACCGGGAACATCTTACGGGAGATAATATCATCTACCTGGAGTACATTGACTGGATCCGGGATCTTTACAAGGTGGTGGATTTGGCAGTTCTCACTGATGATGGTATGATGATCCAGGAAGCCATTGCCTGCCAGTTACCCATCATCGCCCTTTTGGGAGTTAAATACGGACGTTACCATAACTTGGCAGCGATATTTAAGGGAGCAATCCTGGAAAGTGATCTGGAGGATATCGCCCAAGTCACCAGTGCCGCCTTTAACAAACTGGACGAACTTAAGGGAAATGCCCTTAAATACAGTGAAGATGTTTTAAATGCTTCAGACAACATAGCCAGTGTGATATATGATAGAATGAATGATAAACCAAGTTAATGATGATAAATCCGGTTAATGAGTGATAAATTGAATATTTATCACAGTTATTCATAAATCCGATTTAAATAACCATATCTTCTTTTAATAGAATTTTAATTGAATTTTATTAACTCCTTCAAAATCACCTTCGTTTAAAATGACATTTGTTATCTAAAAACGATTTTGCGAGTATTTCAGCCATACTTTGCTAAAAAATGTAATAATTTGTAAATGGCATCAGTTGATGGATGAGTTTCAATGAAATCATCGAAATCTGCGGTTTTGTATCCATCTTTGATCATTTTGGCCAGATAGGGAATGCTAGTACGGGAGGAGGGAGAAATTGAAGCAACCCTGGTTACATCACCAGTTTCAAGGTCAGATGAGATCTTGGTGAATCCAGTTTCCCCATCAAGAACCTGCCAGAATGATCCTGGGCCTGCTGAGCCACGTATACGCACGTCGAAATCATTTTCTGACTTTTGGACTCCAGAGTCCAGGAAACTCACTGGATAGTAGAGAGTTAAAGATTGGGGTATCAGTCGGTAGTCCATGGTAGCTGCTATATCACAGGCATTTCTGGCGGCAACCACCCCTTCCATACGGGCCACCGGGGTGTTACCCACCGTGCCCACCACATCCCCTGCAGCATATATGGAGGGATTGCTGGTTCTCATCTGTTCATTGACTACTATTTCTCCTTTAGGTCCGGTTTTAACTAACTTGTGAGCAATTTCTGAGTTGGGAGTCATGCCTGTGGCCAAGAACACTACCCCCTCCACCGGACCATTGGAAGTGGATGCTCCTTCCGGACTTATTTCCTGCACTTGTACTTTTTCCTGAATCTCTACATCCCGTAGGAGGTGTTCGGCCACGTAATTTTTAATTTCAGGATCAACATTACTGAGAAACTGGTTTCGGCATAGAATTTTAACTTGACTACCCAGGGATGAGAATATTCCTGCAAATTCTGCGGCAATCACCCCACTTCCCACTATGTTAAACTTCTCGGGAACCTCATCAAAGTCTAGAACATCTTTATAGGTTATAGCATGTTCAACACCCGGGATGGGAGGTATGGATGGTCGGGAGCCAGTGGCGATTAAGAGTTTATCATAAAGATAATTCCCCCCATTGACTTCCACTATGCCCTCTTTAATACTGGCTTCACCGAACACAATTTCCGCCCCTGATTGGCGAGTTTCATGTTTTAAAACAGCCTCTATCTTCCCAGTGACTTTTTTTATCCCCTCAGCAATCTGGGAATAATTAATACAGTGTTGTTCGGAGATTATGCCCATTTGTTTATATTTTTTTGAATCTTCATGGAAACATACCACATCGTTGAGTCCACAGACCACCATACATCCTTCATGGAGGCAGGTCCCCCCGATATGTTCCCTTTCAATCAGGGTGACTTCTGCCCCTAGTTGTGCTGCTTCCATTGCTGCGCTGCGACCGGCTGGCCCTCCTCCAATAATCACTAGTTTCATTTCTCCAAACCCCAAAAACCTTTTTTATAATCAGATAAATTTTGTTGGCCCCAAGATATTTATATGGTGATGATAATCTATTAAAATAACTAAAACTATTCTGAGTAATCTAAAAACTGCTTAGTTTAATACTACTTAGTATAAATTAATTAGAACTATAGACTAGCGGATTATAATTATTAAAAGCCGATAATTGGCTCTTTAAATAAAATTTTAAAAGGTGAAAATTGTGTGTATAGCAGCACCAGCTAAGATTCTGGAAATTAATGATAATGTGGCTACTGTGGACTTCGGTGGAGTTAGACAGCAGGCTAAACTGGATTTAGTAAGCGACATTGATGTAGGTCGCTACGTTCTTGTCCATTCTGGATATGCAATTGAAGTTTTATCCGATGAGGAAGCTCAGGAATCCTTAGAAGCATGGGATGAACTCCTGAAGATCATGGAAGAAGATACTGAAAAAACTGGAAATTAAATAATCATATATTAGGTGGATCTGCCTAAATACCCAGATTCCAGTGAATGATTCTTTTTAAATAATAATTTCTTTTTTACTATTTTTTGACATTAAACATTGGAAAGATTATATTATTAATAGATAGAAACTCTTTTGACTCCAGGTATTTTCAGAAATTCCTGGATCATCTCACCCTTAACTGGTTTTTCGGTTATTATGGTTAGTTTAGGGTTTTCTTCCAGTTCGGGATCTCCAGCATGGGCCTGCCTGATACTGATTTTTTCCTGGGCTATTAATTGGGTGGCAGTAGCCAGAATTCCAGGTGCACCTGCCTGAGCTTCTATTTCCACCACTCCAAAACCAAGTTCACTGGCCACATTTTTCAGTAGGGCACCGGCAGGGAATATGTTCCTGAATATGGATGCCAGTTCCGGGTCTTCCATTATAACTGCCACTGTGGAGCGGATGGACCTGCGGTCAACACCGGTTCCCCGGGCAAGGGCCACATCACTGACTTCCACATCTCCACAGTAGATTTTCCCGTTTTCACCAACCCTTAAACCTAACTCAACTATCTTACGGGCCACTCCCATTCTAGCTGGGAATTTCTCAAATTTATGTTTAATACGATCCCACATGAAATAATCACCCTGGCCATATTTTCCAATTCGTTTATTTTAATTAAAATATTTTCATAATGAATTTCATTTTAATCCATCTTCAGTTCACTTTTTCACTCAATTTACCTAGTCTTCAATTTGGTAGTGCCCATATAATTAGTTTTATGTGCATATTTGTACTATAAAGATTTAAATAGTACAATGAAGTATAGGAGTGTCAGTGACTAATTATGGTGACAACATGCAAGGCAGTGAATGTTTTTGGCGAATACAACTTGAAAAACAAGGAAGCTAGAAGGACTAAACTTGACTTTGATGCTCCTTTTGATTTATTTAAAAAGATATACTCCAAATACCCCAGTAGTTTCCTGCTGGAGTCCATGGAAAGTGACAGCGGACTGGCCAGGTACTCGGTTCTGGGATTTGACCCGGTGGCAACCCTTAAAGCCCATAATGGAATTCTGGAAATAAAAAAAGACAACACAACTGATGAAATTGAAACACCCAATCCTTTTATGGAAATAAAAAGCCTCATTGGGAATGGCAGTAGCAGTAAAGGATTCCAGGGAGGGTTGGTGGGATACGTCTCCTACGAAGCGGTTAAATACTTTGAACCAGTCCAAGTGCAGGAGGGCACTTTCCCTGATTATGAATTCGGACTCTTTCTGGATGCAGTGATCTTCGACCGACTTCAGAACAAATGTGAATACATTACACTGGGTGAAAACCGGGTGGAAGAAATCAGGGACCTTGCAAGGGAAGAATTCGAAACGGAAGATCTCACCTTCCAGGAAGAAAAACACCATTTTTCCCAGGACAAGTTTGAAAAAATGGTCTTGGATGCTAAAAAAAGAATAAAATCCGGGGAAATCTTCCAGAGTGTCATTTCCAATGCCAGGGAATACCAAATTAAGGGAAATAAACTCTCTTTTTATGAAACACTGCGTAACATCAACCCCTCACCCTATATGTATCATTTGAAACTGGGGGAACGCGAGATAATTGGTTCCAGTCCCGAGATGCTGGTGAGGGTAGAGGGAAGGGATGTTGAAACCTATCCCATAGCCGGAACCCGAAAACGAGGCACAACCCCGGAAAAAGACCTGAAACTGGAAAGGGAACTTCTGGCTGATGAAAAGGAAAAAGCCGAACACTTGATGCTGGTTGACCTTGCCCGTAACGATATAGGAAAAGTGAGTGAATTCGGCACAGTCAATGTACCTGAATATATGACAGTGAAAAAATTCTCCCATGTGCAGCACATTGTCTCCAGGGTTATGGGAAAACTACAGAAGGATAAAAATGCAGTGGATGCATTTACCTCAATTTTCCCGGCAGGCACAGTTAGCGGAGCCCCTAAAATAAGAGCCATGGAAATAATAAACCAACTGGAAGGCATTCCCCGGGGACCCTACGCTGGAGCAGTGGGTTATTTCTCTTTAAATGGGAATGCAGATTTTGCCATTACCATAAGGACCCTGGTCTGCCAAGGAGAACGTGGAAAAATACAGGCCGGAGCCGGCATAGTCCATGACTCAGTTCCCACCAGCGAGTACCTTGAATGTGAAAACAAAGCCCAGGCACTTTTAAGTGCACTGAACATGTCCGGTGAAGCTAAATGATACTGATAATTGATAACTACGATTCTTTCACCTATAACCTATATCAATTGGTGGGAGAATTTGAAAAAGACATTCGTGTTTTTAGGAATGATGAAATAACCGTGGAAGAAATACGAGAGCTCGAACCTTCACAGATAATCATATCCCCTGGCCCGGGAAATCCTGAAAACCAACGGGACTTTGGAGTTTCCAGAGCAACCATCCTGGAGATAGGTCAGGATATTCCAGTTCTGGGAGTTTGCCTTGGACATCAGGGAATTTTCACCGCCTTTGGTGGCGAAATCACCTATATTGAACCTGTTCATGGAAAGAAAACATTAATACATCATCAAAATTCAGGCATGTTCCAAGGGGTTAAAAGTCCTCTCCAGGCAGCACGATACCATTCCCTGGTGTGTAAAAGGGATAGTACACCAGTTTCCATGGATATACTGGCAGAGACAGATGATGGGATGATAATGGCCATTAAACACCATGATTATCCCATATTCGGCCTTCAGTTCCACCCAGAGTCCATTGGAACCAGTGATGGTCGGAAGATCATGAAAAATTTCCTGGAGATGGAAGTTTCATGAAATTCAACAGTATAATTTCAGAAAGGAAGAGAGTCCTGGAGATCAGGAAGAAATACCAGCCCCTGGCTGATTTGAAAGAAAATATTAAACGGGTGAAACTTCGCACAGATTTTAGAAAATCCTTAAATAGGGAAGAGGATGTTTCCATTATCTCAGAGTACAAACCAGCATCCCCTTCCATGGGTGAAATCAGCCAGCTCACTGTGGGGGATGTGGTGCCCCTCTTTGAAGAAGGAGGAGCCAGTGCTGTCAGTGTGTTAACTGAGGAATCATTTTTCAAAAGCAACATTGACAATCTGAAACTGGCCTGCAGAATAACCAGACTTCCACTACTCCGTAAGGATTTCATACTGGATCCCTACCAGATCTATGAAGCACGGGCCTACGGTGCAAGTGCTGTTCTTTTAATGGCAGATTTATATCCTGATATCAGAGAAGGGATTGAACTATGTAACTACTTGGATTTAGATGCACTGGTGGAATGTAAAAATCAAAAAGAAATAAATATGGCCATTAAATCTGGAGCAGAGATAATAGGAATAAACAATCGTGACTTCAATAACTTTAAGATTGACCTGGGAAGAACCGAGAAACTAGCCAGTCTGGTGCCATCCAATATCACCCTGGTATCTGAAAGTGGGGTTCAAAGCCCAGAAGACGTGAAATTCCTATCTAAACTGGGAGTTGATGCGATTTTGGTGGGAAGTAGCATCATGCAAACTCCATATATCCTGGAAAAAGTTAAAGAGCTAGTATTTGTAGGTAAAAAGTCCAAAACCAGCAGATAACGGAACAGGTTAAGACTATGAACATTAAAATCTGCGGAATACGTCGAGAAAAAGACCTTTCATCCTGTGAAAGGGCTGGTGCAGATTTAATTGGATTTATAAACATCAAAAGATCCAAGAGAATGGTTGAAATTCCGGAATTAAACAATTTAATCTTATCTATGAAGGACAAAAACAAGGCGGTGCTTGTAATTGAACCGGAAAATATGGCGGATGCTATAGAAAGAATAGAAAAAACAGGCCTGAAGAACATACAGCTTCACTCACTCTCAGCTGATGAAATAAATAATTTGAAAAAACATTATCAACCAACCAGGGAGACTGATGAAGATGGGAACTCTGTTGATAATCAAGGGGATTTAAGAGTCATTCGGGCTTTAGGACTATCTACAGTAATAGGACCTCAAAAAATTAGAGAAATTCAGGATTTTGCCAGAGTCTGTGATTGTCTCCTTTTTGATTACCAAATCCGGGGAAAAACCGGCGGAACAGGAAAACAAATCCCCCTTAAAATAGCAGTTGAAGCGGCAAGAATTGCAAAACAAACCAAACCTGATCTAAAAATATTCCTCGCCGGAGGAATGGATAAAAAAAGGATGGAAGAGAAGTTTGAAATCCTGGAAGAATTCTTTGACTATGTGGATGTCAACTCCAAGGTAGAAGATAAACCTGGAGTAAAAAACACCACTAAAATAAATGAATTAATTGAAATTAAAACATTTAATAAGGCATGATTAGATTAATTCGTTGATAATACATTAAGATTGATATTAATAATGGATAGATGCTAAAAATAAAATTTTAGAATGACTAAGGTGATTTGAATGATAACTGATGGAAAATTTGGTAAATACGGAGGAATATTCGTACCAGAACTCCTTATACCCGCCCTAGAAGAGCTTGAAAAGGCATTCCTGAAATACAAGGATGATGATGAATTCAATCAGGAGCTTGATTACTACTTGAAAGAATTCGCCGGACGACCCACTGCATTGTACTATGCCCGTAATCTTTCCGAAAAATTAGGATGTAAGATATACCTTAAAAGGGAGGACATGCTCCACACCGGAGCCCATAAGATAAATAACACATTAGGACAGGGACTTCTAGCTAAATACATGGGTAAAACCAGGATAATAGCTGAAACCGGTGCTGGGCAACATGGTATAGCCACCGCAGTGGTAGGGTCCCTTCTAGGTATCCCGGTGGATGTTTACATGGGTTTAGAGGATGTGGAACGACAAAAGTTGAATGTTTTTAGAATGGAACTCTCAGGAGCCCGGGTTTTACCCGTTAAAACCGGTTCACAAACCCTTAAAGATGCGATAAATGATGCCTTCCGGGACTGGGTAGGTAGTGTAGAGAACACCCACTACCTTATCGGTTCCACCATGGGCCCCCACCCTTACCCTACCATGGTCAAACACTTCCAGACAATCATTGGTCGAGAAGCAAGAGAAGAAATCCTACAAAAAGAAGGTAAACTTCCTGATGCAGTTATAGCCTGTGTTGGTGGAGGTAGTAATTCCCTGGGAATCTTTTCCGGATTCATGGATGATAATGAAGTGGAACTTATCGGTGTTGAGGGAGGAGGAGATGGAGTGGAAACTGATAGAACTGGTGCCACACTCTGTAAAGGTACCGAAGGAATACTGCATGGTTCATTCTCATTTGTACTTCAAAATGATGATGGGCAAATCAACGAAGCCCATTCAGTCTCAGCAGGACTGGATTACCCAGGAGTGGGACCGGAGCACGCCTATCTCCAGACCATTGGAAGGGCCAGATATGTGGCCATAAACAATGAAGAAGCCCTCCGGGGTTTCGAGCTGCTATCCCGATATGAGGGAATTATCCCGGCACTGGAAAGCTCACATGCAATTGCTTATGCCGAGAAATATGCTAAAATGCCGGAAAATAAGGGTAAAACCATTGTGGTTAACCTTTCTGGACGTGGGGATAAGGATATGTTTCTGGTTGCCCGGGAAATGGGGGTGGAAGTATGAGTTCTCAGGATTTAAAGGTGGAAAGTTACCAGGAAATGTTTGCACGGGTTAAAGAGAAAAATGAAGGAGCATTCATCCCCTTTATTGTAGCCGGAGACCCGGACTTTGAAACATCCATGGAAATTGTTAAAACCTTTGTGGAAAATGGTGCTGACGCCCTGGAAATCGGATTCGCCTTTAGTGACCCTGTTGCTGACGGCCCTACTGTTCAGGACGCAGATTTAAGAGCCCTTAATTCAGGTATGACTACAAAACGTGGATTTGAATTTATTAAAAGGATCCGGGAATTTACCACCATACCAATTGGCTTACTGGTTTACTATAACCTGATCTACCAGATTGGAATTGACCATTTCTATGAAGCTGCCCTTGAAAGTGGTGTGAATGCTGTTTTAGCCGCAGATTTACCGCCAGAAGAGGCTCAGGATGCGGTTGCAGCCTCTAGAAAGTATGGGGTTCAGCAGGTCTTCATGGCCGCCCAGACCACCACTAATGAGAGACTGCAGAAGATTTCAGGGTTGTGTGAAGGATTTCTATATGTGGTGGCAGTTATGGGAGTTACCGGTGCCCGGGGCGACCTCCAGATAAGTACGGTGGAACTTATTGAGAGGGTTAGAAGTCACACTGACCTACCTCTAAGTGTTGGTTTTGGTATTTCCAAACCAGAACACGTGTCCAATGTGATTAAAGCCGGGGCCGATGGTGCCATAGTGGCCAGCGCCATACTGAACATGATCACTGAAAATTTAGAGGACAAGGATGCCATGAAAGAAAAAATCGGAAAATTCTGCCGTGAGCTAAAGGAAGCAACCAAAAAATAAGCCCATGATAATGATACCTGCATAAATGAGGGTTGTTGATTAAATGATTTCAGAATGTTTGAATAAGGTGGCTTCCCGGCAGAATCTTAGTGAAGGGGAAGCCTATGATTGTATGATGGAAATGGTTAGTGGTGATGCCAATGATGTGGATATGGCAGCATTTTTGGCAGCTCTAGCCACAAAAGGCGAGGATGCTGCCGAGATAACCGGTTTTGTAAGGGCTATGCGTGAAGTATCCATCAAGGTCACCCCCAGTTTAGATGATGCCCTGGTGGATACCTGCGGTACTGGAGGGGATAGTTTTAAAACCTTCAATGTAAGTACTGTTGCCACGATTATTGCAGCAGCCGCTGGGGTCCCCATAGCCAAACACGGAAATAGGGCTATTAGCAGTAAATGTGGCGGTGCTGATATTCTAGAGGCAATGGGTGTAAATATCAATGGTGATGCCTCCAGTGTGGAGTCCTGTCTGGAAAAATCAGGGATGGGATTCATGTTTGCCCCCAACTTTCACCCCGCAATGAAACATGTAATGCCCGTACGTAGAAAATTGGGCATAAGAACAGTTTTCAACATTTTAGGACCATTATCATCTCCGGCAAATGCAGATATCCATCTTATGGGTGTTTTTGATCCGGGATATGTGGAAGTGGTGGCCAATGTCCTTAAAAATTTGGGAGTTAAACGGGCCATGGTGGTACATGGTTTTGATGAAGAAGGAAAACCAGCACTGGATGAGATATCAATTATTGGAAAGACCCATGCCGCTATCCTAGAAGATGGAGAAATAACATTGTCAGATTTGTATCCTGAAGATTTTGGACTGGAAATGGCTGATAAAAAACAGATCAGGGCCAGGGATACTTTAGAGGAAAACCTTCAAATTGCTCAGGATGTGCTGGGAGGGAAAAATACCAACCCAACGGAAAAGGCCAGGATGGATATATGTTTAGCCAATGCTGGTGCAATTATCTTCCTGGGAGGGAAAGCTTCGGACCTGAAGGAGGGAGTCGGAATAGCCCGGGAAATTGTGGAGAAAGGAAAAGCCAAAGACAAGCTTCAGGACTTCATCAGGGCAAGTAAAGCCTGATTAACCCCTAAAAGGCATGAAAATCCCAAAGTTAAAATGAAATATAGGTGGCAGAATAAGGGATTAGTGAAAGATGAATAGGATTAGTGAAAAATATTCATTGAATCTTTCCACTCCCAATTCTAATGGCGTTTAATATAACTGCCAGGCTGAGGCCCATGTCCCCAATTCCCACTGCCATCCACAGGGTTACAAATCCCAGAACTGCAAATAAGGCGAAGGAACTTTTCACTACTATGGATAATGCCACGTTCTGCTGCACCACACCCATTGTTTTCCGACTGAGTTTCAGTAGATATTCCAGTTTGGATAGATCATCATGCATCAAAGCGATATCTGCACTTTCAATGGCCACATCAGAACCAGCCGCCCCCATAGCAATTCCTATATTGGCTCTTGCCAGGGCTGGTGCATCATTAACCCCATCACCCACCATGACCACGTGCCCATGGGACTTAACCAGTTCATCAATTTTTTGCACCTTATCATCTGGTAGGAGACTGTGGTAATATTCATTCAATCCTAGATGGGATGCTAATCTCTTGGCAGTGCACTCGTTATCCCCAGTTAACATAACAATCCTGATACCATTGTTTTTAAGATATTCAACTGTTTTTTTAGCATTATCCCTGATTCGATCTGCCAAAACGATTAAACCGATGATTGCAGTTTCATTTCCAACCAGGATTGTGGTTTTACCTTCTTTTTCATATTCTTCATTTATTTCCCGAATCTTTCCATCCGGAGATTTATGATCACTTAACAAGATTGAATTTTCAAAAAGGCTTTTATTTCCCACTTGGAATTGATTTCCATTGATTTTACCCTTTAAACCGATTCCAGTGATGGATTTGAAGTTATGAACCTCTTCCAGCTTCAAATCATCATCTTTTGCCCTTTGGAGTATGGCTTTGGCCAGGGGATGTTTGGAATGGGATTCAAGGGAAGCAGCAATAGTTAAAATCTCATCTTTAGAACTATTATTGAAGTTGATGATGTTTGTCACTTCCAGTTGGCCTTCAGTTAATGTTCCGGTTTTATCAAAGACCATCACCTTCACCTTCTTCATTTCCTCCACATATTCCCCTCCTTTGATGAGAACACCGTTTTTGGTGGCAGAGGTTATCCCAGAGACCATTGAAACAGGGGTGGATATTGCCAGGGCACAGGGACAGGAAACCACCAGTAAAACCAGAGCCCGGTAGAACCAGTCATTGAAGGACATTCCCAGTAGGAACGGAGGGAGTGTGGCTACTAAGATAGCGATTAATATGACTGCAGGAGTGTAATAGGATGCAAACCTGTCAATGAATGATTCTGTCCGGGATTTTTTCTCTTTGGATTGGCGTACCAGTTCTATTATGCGAGATATAATGGTTTCATTTGATTTTCGGTTTACTCTGATCTCCAGGTAGCCTTCGGTGTTGATGGTACCTGCGAAAACCTGGTCACCTTTCCTTTTGGTGACTGGCATGCTTTCCCCAGTTATAGGTGATTGATCTACAGCAGAGATCCCGCGGACCACCAATCCATCAAGAGGCACCTTGTCACCAGGGCGAATCACCACCAGTTCATCTAGGTTCACAGCATGTGTATGAATTTCCATTTCCTGACCATTTCTAATGACGTGTGCAGTTTCAGGTGCAAGTTTAAGGAGGGCTGCTATTGATCTCTGTGCCCTTTCACTGGCATAGTCCTCCAGAAACTCTGCCACATAAAAGAGAAACATCACTGCCGCACCCTCTTCACCGTGACCAATCAAAAATGCCCCTGCTGCAGCAATGGTTATAAGCAGATTCATGTTGAAACGAAGCTTTGATAGTCCTTTAAAGGCTCCGTTTATTATTTCAAACCCGGCAACTGCCACCACTGCCAGGAATGCTAGCTCGGCAAGGAGGCCCTGGTTCATGAATCTTTCGAGGATTATGCCCACTATAAAGATCACTGCTGAAGTGAGAATTATGGCCAGGGGTTTGTTTTTCCACCGGGGCTGTTTTTCCCCATATGGGTCGCCTCCGCAGCAGGTGCATGTATCTGATGAATCGTTTTTTGAATCACGTTGCTGATTTTGATGATTGTCTTCGGACATTGTATCCCCCATATCTAGTTGATGTTCTGCACTTTATAAAACAACAATTCTGATAACAAAAATGTTCATATGAATGGATGTTCAAATGTACATATAAATGTTTACACCAAGAAGACTTATCAACCAAAAATATTAATGCCAGGTGAATTTAATTTCAATGTGCATGCCGGGATAGTCTAGTCAGGTAAGGCGTAGGATTCGAAATCCTATGAGCGATGCTCATCCTGGGTTCAAATCCCAGTCCCGGCGCTTAAATTAAAATCTAATGATTTTTTTGTTAAAAATAATTTAAAAATATCCTGATTCATTTTATTTCAATGAATTCAGGTTTATTATGATTACCGTTTTATTGAAATAGACAGTAATATTAATATACAATGGATAAATAATACAGCAATATTCTTCAATTCACTAAAAAACATCAACACCCCTAAAACAACAGATTATAATATTAATCCGATTAAAACCAGGACTTTATTGGCTATAAAATTGATTTTGGTTAAGATAAAATGGACCGAATAACCTTTTTGGACAATGCCCGCCAGGGAAAAAATAACTGGTGGAGATATCTCCTAACTAGCATCACAACCTGGATAGGGTCATTTATACTTCTTCTATTGATTTTAATTCCATTTATTATCCTCACCCCTCCCACTGACATGGATATAAATCCAGATAAAGTGACAGAGGGGATAACTCCCCTGCTTTTTATTGTAACTCTGGGGATATATTATACTCTGTCTTTTTTAATTTTCTATGGTTTTTCCCGTTTTATCCATCATAAAAAGATTCTTAACATGATCAACACTGTTAACCGTTTTAATTGGAAGAGGATGTTAAAGGGGGCTGGTCTCTGGTCCCTGATTATGGGAGTTGCCATCCTCTTGGATGTGCTCCTCAACCCCTCATCAGTTAAACTATCCCTGGATCTACCATTTTTAACCCTCCTAATTCTGAGTTTAATTATTTTCTCAATACAAGCCTCTTTCGAAGAGATATTTTTCAGAGGGTATTTAATGCAGGGAATAGGACTCTTAACCCGGAAACCATTCCTTCCCCTTTTTTTCACTTCGGTTATTTTCGCCATTGGACATTTTTGGAATGGTGAAAATTTTGCCACAAGCCTGACAGCAGTTTTTAACATGTTCATCTTTGGAATTGTACTGGGAATAATCACCCTGGGAGAAAACAGCCTGGAAACTGCTATTGGTGCCCATATTGCCAATAACATCCTGGTAACCACCATGGTAAATGGTGTGGATTTCATGGGGGACCTGCCATCCATGTTTACCAGGGGATTTGAACCATCCCTGGGTGTTCCCTACTTCATCCTGCCGTTCATCCTTTTGGCCGTTGTATTCTGGAAAAAAAGTGATAAATTATCGTTAATATTCAAAACTCAGCACAGATTAAATGAAACCCCCCACATTCCATCAGAAATCCAATGCGTTGACTGTAAAACCATCAACCCAGGTATTTCCACTTATTGTATGAACTGTGGTGAACCAATAGCCCGGGAGTGTGCTTCCATCCCCAGAAAGTTAGTGGCCTTCTTAATTGACATGATGCTATTTACGATTCTATCTGGAGTTTTACTGGCAATAATGATGTTTTTAACCTTAACCATTCCCAACCCTGATATATTAAGCCCTGAACTGGCTTCAGGAATATGGATAATCCTAACTATCATCATAATTCTGTTTTATCTGATTTTAATGGAAAAAAATGGTAAAACTATAGGTAAAATAGTCATGAGACTTAGGGTAGTGGCTGAAGATACTCAAAAACCCATCAGCTACCAGCAGAGTATTTTAAGGAATCTATTCCTAGTTGCAGATATGATTCCATTCATCCTACCAGGTTTATTGGGTCTGATAGTGAGTGTAAAGTCTGATAGAAAACAGAGAATTGGGGATATGGTTGCCGGAACCATTGTAATTAGAGATTGATGGATTTACTGGTTTGAAGATTATTCCAATCCCGTGGTGATTTTCATCTACTTTCCCTGATTCTAGTGAGAAATTAAGTTATAAGGGGAATTTCAAAAATATAAACAGTTTCCAAAAGATCTTCCCTCAAGATCTTCAATATTTTTATGAAGTAAATCAGATGTACAATTAAATAAATGGACATATACCCCATTAAAAGGTGATGATATGGTTAACTGGAAAATTGGAGAGGAGTTTAACCCTGCGAAACAACTGCGAAACCTTTATTTTATATACTTTGTAATTACCATTATTTTCTCGGTTCTTATATGGTACATTCCCCTGGCTTTTATGGTAGCATCATGGATAACCCTTATCATTTCTGTTCCACTCCTGTTGATCCTGATCTTTGTTATTTACTGGATCCCCAAATTTTATACCTCCATCAGTTACAAACTGGATTCTGAAGAAGTAGAATGGAGAAGGGGTGTGTGGTTTAAAAACACAGGTATTATCCCCTATAATCGAATCACCAATATAGATATTGCCCAGGGACCTATATCCCGTATGTTGAGTATAGGATCGTTAAAAATTCAAACTGCCGGTTATTCCAATCCCAACCAGGGATGGGGAAACTCTTCGGAAATAACCATAGATGGTGTGGAAGGTTTTGAAGAACTCAGGCATATTATCATGGACCGGGTGAAGGGCAAAAAACCAGTTGGTGTCCAAACCTTTGAAGAACCCATTGGAAAACCTGAAGATCTTCCAGAAAGGATCGTTGATGAACTGGTGGAAATAAAGGAGTTACTCCAGAAAATATCTGAAAAATAAGGTTCTTGGATTCTATAGAACAGGCCTCCTTCAGAATATTTTAAGGTTTACCCATAACTCTCAGAAAAAGGTGGATTAAATAATGCACACTAATACTTTAAAAATAATAAATAAAGATCATTTCCGGCAGAATTTGAATATATACACTCGAAATGCTTTTTTCAAACTTCCTAAAATAGATAATCCTAAAATACTTGATGTGGGGTGTGGTACTGGAGTTCCTACCCTTGAACTTGCCAGGGTTAGTGGTGGGGAGATCCTGGCCACTGATATAGATCAAGATGCACTTGATTATCTTGATGAAAAAATCAAATCCGAAAAACTTGAAAAACAAGTTAAAACCTTGAATTGTTCGTTATTGGATTTGGATTTTCCTGATGAAAGTTTTGATATTATCTGGGCCGAAGGATCAATATTCGCCATTGGTTTCCAGAAGGGATTGGAAGATTTGAGGCGCTTAATTAAAGATAATGGTTTTCTGGTGGTTCACGATCCCTACCAGAAACACGTGGAAAAGAAGGACATCATTGAAAAATCAGGTTACAGGTTACTGGATTCTTTTATGGTTCATCATCGCATCTGGTGGTCTCAATTCCTCCGGCCCTATGAAAAACACATTAAAGATTTGCAGGAAAAATATATTGATAATCCCCAAGTCCAGCAGGCTCTGGAAGATGAAGAAAATGAAATTAAAATGTTTAAGAAAGATCCTGAATCGTTTAGTTCTATATTTTATGTGATGAAAAAGAAGAAATGAAATTGATATGGATTAAAAGGTATGAACTAATAAGGGCATTATTTTAAGTAACCCGATCTTTGAATTACGCTAAATTAAACCGGGAAATCTTAAATTTTAAGATGTTATTTCCTAATTTAACTTCTTTTATAATGATTAATTCGTTACTAATAAATGTACCTCCTAAAAATAACTAAAAGAGTTCTCCTTTTCAATTTTTTCAAACCTACCGTTAATTTTATATATGAATAATGAATAATATTCATTAATGAATTACATATAATTAATGAATTATATTCATTTAAATATTTGTTAAGAATACGACACCAATTAAAATTAAATCAATGTTTAAGGGGGGGAAATTATGAATTATAAATCAATTTCCATATTTATGGCTTTTTTATTGATTTTTGGATTTTTAAGCTTTTCTTTCGCCAGTTATGGAGATCAGGAAATCCCTACACTACCCTCACCGCCAGGGGGCCAAAGTGGGGGTGGAAGTCCTGGAGGTGAAGGAGGGGGACAAACCGGAGGCGGTAGTCCTGGAGGTAATGGAAACTCATCGGGAGGAGGAAATCAAACTACAACCACAACCATCCAAACTGGAACCGTATATGTAAACCAAAACTCACAGGATATGGTAGTTGTTAAAAAAACTTCAAAAATTTCAACCAACACCACAACTCGAAACGAATCTCAATCCCCCAATGGAACCGTGATTTTTCCGAAAATCACTCCAACCCCAGTTCCAGACCCAATCATTATTATTGTTGACTGGGTGAAACCATTAGTTCCTGGACTTAGAGATCCTGATTGGCCTTATACCCAAAATCCAAACGAAACCTTCATACCTGAACCCAGATTTGTACATCTAACTGGAAATGCAACAACCACCAGCCAAGTAACCCCCGCTGGAACCGTACCCCATCAAGTAGCAGATTCCAACGGTGGAACCTATTACGCTTTCTGTATGGAACCCGGTCAAAAAGCCAAAGTGGGAGAAACTCTAACCAGTGCAGATATTTCTCCAGCTGTGATCTACGACCTAGTTGAAAAATCCAATCCAGATAATATCAACAACTCCTACAACACCCAAATTAAGATATGGGCCATTTTAACAGGAGGAAACATCGATGCCCAAAGTGGTGAAGCAAGTCTGCTTAAGGAAGAAATGGGGATTTCGGATAAACAATTCAATGAGGACGTTAACACAGCTACTGAGGAGTTAAAAAAAGAATATGGGGTTAAAGATGGACAATTATCCCTGCTTCTAGACTACCGTGCCGTTAACATCTTTGGATACAACATGCTTGAGAATCTTTTCACGGGGATCAAACACTTATTAGGATGGTATTCACCTTATAAACCACTTTCACAATCACTCTCATCATCTCAAAATGATATGACTACTAATCAACAGTCCACACCGGCAAACACGCAGCCCACCAACAACAATCAAACCAACAACCCGACATCTGTACAACCTGGCCCTAATCAACAAGTTTGTACCAAATGTGGAGGTTCTGGCCAGATAACTGAACCTTATAATTATGTAGAATGGGTTGCTTGCAGTAACTGTGGTGGTTCTGGCCAGATCTATGATCAAATTGAGGGAGTATACATTACTTGTCCAACCTGCCATGGATCAAAGGGATCACTAGTGCAGAAAACCGGAACAAGAACAGTTACTTGCCCGGTTTGTGGAGGTAAAGGTGTTGTATAAAAAAACCATTCCCCTATTTTTCTTTAAAAAAAGTATAAATTTAGAAAGATTAAGGAGGTTTTAGATGTTTAAGCCAAAAGCAATACTAATAGGAACTTTAATAACAATATTGCTAGTTTTCATACTTGAACTCATCTTCGGACCATGGGGAGGATTCTTAGGATTATTTTTAGGAGGTTTAGTAAGCCTCTATATTATGGAAGCAGACTACATGGATGGAATCATTCACGGAGCAATTATAGGATTTTTGACCGGAATGGTATTTGACATCCTTATAATTCTCGTTGCCTCCTTCAACGGAATATCTCTAGGACTATACTTAACTGGTGGAGGACTTCTAACTCTGCTGGTTGCGCTAATAGTATACGCGGTTCTAAGTGGAATTGGAGCTGCAGCCGGGATTTACCTAAAAGGCATGCTGAAAACCCAAAGTAAGACTGGATTAAGGGGGTAAAAAATGTTTTGTACTGAATGTGGGGAAGAGTACGTGGAAATAGTGAACTTCTGTTCTAAATGTGGTGCGGATTTAACTCATTACCTTGATACAAATCCTGATTTGAGTCCTTCAGGATCTTTAGATGTATTTAACCCATCTGTAAAGAAAAATTCAACATATCCACCGGAGATTGGTAAGGAAGATCCAAATAGGAATGATAGCCCCATAACTGGCCACACCCTCAGTAAAAATGGATCAACACAAGTAAATCCTGTAAATTCATGGCAGGATGAAAAAAAACACCTGAAACATGTCATATCTCAACTGGAATATGAGAATCAAAAATTGAGGGAAGAAAAGGGAATATCCAAAACAATTTCAAGAGGGACAAACCCGCCTAAAAAATCAGGACTTCCCCGCCCACAAATTAAATCATCGGAAAGCATGTGGACAAAATTTAAAAAATGGTATAATGAGTAATTAACGATTTCAGAGAGATTCAGGGATTATTCGTAGAAAAACCGGGGCTTAAAGAATATAATTGTGCTAAATTGCCATTATCACAGAATCTGAACATAATTTAGGAGGTGAATGGAATGAAAAATGGCCATAAACTGATTATAGGCCTAGTGGTGTTATTGTTGGTTATAATTTTAGCCTTTCAATCATCAGGTTTTATGACTCCATCAAATAATTCCACAAATAACACGACTCAGAGCAATGCAAACGTCACAACCAGCCAAGTGAGTCAAAAAAGTACTATTAACACCCAAGATCAAGTAGTGCAAGCACCAAGCAATCCCCAACCACAAGCAAAAGGTGTAACCTGCTCAATCTGCAATGGTAAAGGTTACTATACTTGCCCTATTTGCCATGGAACCGGAATAGATCCTCAAACCGGCCAAAAATGTGAGGGTGGGCAACCAGGTTGTAACGGAGGTATAGTGCACTGTTATACTTGTAATGGCGATGGTAGGATGGATCCAGGAGACGGGACCATGATGTAATATCCTTAGCCCGTATCTTTAATTTAAATTGCATAAATTTGTCCCGGAGGAGAAAAATGAAAAATAAAGATTGGATCATTGTAGCACTCATGGTGATAATCTTAATATTAGGAATAGGGCTGTTCTGGACCATGCAGACCCAGGGAAATGCCACTTCTAATAACACCACTCCTAATCAGATAGTTTCCAATAATCAAGGGAATATTCAAAAAACAACAACAAGCACCTCGAATCAATTAAAAAACACCCCCAAAACCAGTACAAAAACTGAAACTCAAAGTGAGTATGTAACTTTAACCTGTGCGGTCTGTGAAAAGCAATTTCAGAGTCCGAAGAACGGCCCTCAACTAAGAATCTGTGATCAGTGTGTTAACACCCCTGAAGCTCAAGAACTTCTTCGAGAAGCAGGGTATTAAATGGCATTCTTATTTCCCTATCCACTTATTAGTATCTACAAGTACATGAATTAGTTATTCAGACATTATTCAAGGTTTTAATAGTTCTGATGATATTAAAATTAGTTAACAGGACATTTAGCAAGTAAAATTCGCTGCTGAGAAAATCAACTCTTAGAGTATTTAAATGATTATCAATATTCGGCAAAGGAGCGAATAGATCATGAAAAATAAACAAAAACTGATTTTAGGAGCGTTTGCAGTCTTGATTTTGGTTGGTTTAATTGGAACGTTTGTTTTTTCCCAACCAACAGGAATAGCATTGAATTTTTCAAATAATTCCACACAACAGGGAAATTCAAGTCAGAGCAGTGGAAGTCCGAATGGCCAAGGATCAGGAAGTGGAAATTCTTTAGGAAGTGACCCCAGCTCACCAGCAACCCAATATAAAACCTGCCCAACATGTGGTGGGACCGGAACTATCACAGAAAAAATTTATGTTGAAACATGCACACGTTGTGGTGGTAGTGGTCTCGAACCTAATTCACTAGCAGGAACTCCCGTTAAGTGTTCGAAATGTGGAGGTTCGGGTGTTACATCGATAGCAGGTGGGAAAAAGATTACTGAAACTTGTCCAACTTGTGGTGGTTCAGGCAAAGTGCAAGCATAATACCTCACCATTAAGAAGATGTTGGGGTACTTATCCCGCATGTAATGGTGCAAAAAAAGTTCCTGCATAATTGAATGACGTGATTATAGTTTAAAAAAAACTGTATCCATTGTTTTAGAAAAATACATTAGAAATCATAAACTTCAGTTATACCATGAGCTCGCGAATGGAACGTAAAAAAGGGGAAAAGAGGAGAGCCATTTTGGATGCTACTGAGAAACTTGTCGCCGAGAATGGAATGGGCGGTATGACCATGGGAAAAGTGGCAATAGATGCAGATGTGGCCACTGGAACTTTATACCTCTACTTCAAAAACAAGGGTAGTTTACTCGCTGCAGTTAATGCCCGGCTCAACCAGGAATTTAATGATTATCTGAGGGGGAAAATTAACGAATATTCAACTGGTTCCGAAAAGGTTAGGGCCATGGGCGAGGGTACAGTTAAATTTTTTGCAGCAAACCCTCAGAAATGGATGGCAGTGACTGAATTATACCAGATGAAGGTTCAGGATCCAGAAGATCCCCATGTCCAAGAATTCCTGAAGGCAACCAATGAGATGGTGCAGATGATGGCTGATGGTTATCGTCAGGGCATAAAAGACGGGACAATACGGAAAGATCTTGATCCAGTTCCCACCGCTATATTTAACCGTATGGCATTTAGTAATGCATTCACACCCACAACCGAACAAAAACTACTATTAAAACATAACAAAATAGATTTTGAACATTATTTGCGTGTTGCATTTGAGTTAATAGTGAGATCCACCCATGAAATTCTCCCAGATGACTTGAAGAATTCCAGTTAGTAATAATGCTTATCCCATTAATACTTCTTAAATCAAAAAAAGAGGTGATATAAATGGAAATTGGAAACATCCCCGCCGAGGTAAGGTGGCAGATCGCCACTAAATCCGCCAACATTGCTTCAGCAGCTCTGGATATGGCTTTCCGTGAAGCAGTAGGGGATGAAGTGGTGAATCAGATACAGAATATGTTAATGGCTGAGGGAGGAAAACAGGCCGGTGCAACTGCAAAAATGCTTAACTTGCCTTCAGGAAACATTGCTGAAACCAGCGAAACTTGGGAAATTATATCCACCATAACCCTGGGTCCGGAGATAGAAAGTCAAACCACAGAATCCAGTGACGACCGCATTGTGGATCAAATAACAAGTTGTCCCATGTTAAATGCCCATAATGAAATTGGAGCACCATTATCCGGGACACCAGAGCATTGCCAGGCCTACAATACCAATGCGGTGGAATCCATAAATCCCCTCTACACTCAGTACTTTACTAAAAGGATGTGCACCGGTGATGAGTACTGTGAAAGTATTGTAGAGTTAAAATAAATCGGGGATTTAAAATGAGAGTAGTAGCCATCAACTCCAGCCCCCATAAAAATAAGGGTAACACCGCATTAATTCTGAATCCTTTTCTGGATGGTATCCGGGATGAGGGAGCACAGGTTGAACTAATTTTTTCCAGGGATTTAAACATAAATCCCTGTCAGGGAGATTTTGCCTGCATGGTTAAAACACCCGGCCACTGCATCCAGAAGGATGATATGAACTGGCTTGATCACAAAATTAGCCAGGCTGATATGGTGGTACTGGCCTCACCAGTTTACTGTGATGGTGTAAACGGGTCAATGAAAAACATAATGGACCGAACATTACCACAAATTCTTCCTTTTTTTGAAATTGAAAACAACCATCTAAGACATCCTCTGAGGGAGGGAGTAAAACCTGGGAAATTAGTTCTGGTATCCAACTGTGGATTCTGGGAGATAGATAACTTCCAGCCATTATTGACCCATATGGAGGCATACTGTAAGAATTCCCATGATGAGTTTGCTGGAGCACTCCTAAGGCCTCATGGTCCTGCATTGATGAATATGTTGGAACATGGCATGCCAGTAGATGATGTGCTGGAAGCAGCTAGGGAAGCCGGCCGTCAAATTGTACGTAATGGTGAAATATCAGAAGAAACCCTCCAGATAGTTAGCAGGGAGCTTCTGCCCAGGGAAATGTACATGCAGATTTTGAACCAGTATTTTACTCAGGAAATTGAAAAATGGAAGAAATGAGTTAAGGAAAAGAATAGGGAAAAAAAATAGGTTTAAAAAAACCAAAAAAAATGAAGTTGAAGGAAAAAACTATCTCCCCATCTTCAAAAACCGGGAATTAACCGCAACGATTATAGTACTGGCGGACATTAACACCGCCCCCATTGCAGGGGTTAGTATGATCCCATAAGCTGATAAAACTCCGGCTGCCAGGGGTATGGCAAAAATATTGTATCCTGCACCCCAGGCCAGGTTCTCCACCATTTTCCGGTAGGTAGAACGGGCTAACTGGATTATTTTAAGGACATCTCGGGGGTTGCTCTGGACCAGGATGATATCTGCAGTTTCCAGTGCCACATCAGTCCCGGCACCGATGGCAATTCCCACATCAGCCTGAGCCAGGGCTGGAGCATCGTTAATTCCGTCACCAGTCATGGCCACGATAAAACCTTCATCCTGTATTTTTTTAACCTCCCCTGCCTTTTGGGATGGCAGGACTTCAGCAAAGTACTGGTCCAGTCCCAGTTCACTGGAAACCCATTCAGCCACTTCTTTCTTATCCCCGGTGATCATGATACATTTAATACCCATATTTTTAAGACCATTGATTGTTTCCATTGATTCTGGCCGGATGATATCTGCCAGAGCTACTGCCATGACTAGTAATCCATCAACCAGTACCAGAACTACGGTTTTACCATTCCGGGATAGTTTCTTTAACTCTTCAGGATCCATGGTAAATCCCCTTTCTGTGAGGTGACCAGGACTAACCACCTCCACCTTACGGTCATGGATGATTCCTTTAACCCCTTTACCAGGAATAGCCTGGAATTTTTCAACAGGATAGTGTTCATCAACTTCTTTAGCCAACCCCCGGGCAATGGGATGTTCAGAATAAGCTTCAAGTGATGCAGCGTACTTTAGAACTTCATCAGCATCAATTTCATCATCAAGAGGCACTATATCAGTCACCCCAAACTTACCCTGGGTTAAAGTACCGGTTTTATCAAAAATCACCGCATCTATGTTCCGGGCATTCTCAAATGATGTCCTATTACGAATTAAAAGTCCGTTTCCAGCGGCTAGGGCAGTTGAAACAGCAACAACCAGAGGTATGGCCAGACCCAGAGCATGGGGACAGGTGGTGACCATTACAGTTACTGCCCGTTCCAGAGAGAAGGCCATATCCTGGCCAGTTACTACCAGCCAAGCCACTAGGGTTATGAAACCACAGGTTAGGGCGATTACAGTCAGCCACATGGCAAAACGATCCGCCAAGTTCTGGGTTTGTGACCTGCTTTTTTGAGCTTCTCCCACCAGCTTTATCACCTGAGATAGGAAAGAGTCCTCTCCCGTTTTCTGGATTTCAACTTGGATAGCCCCGTCACCGTTGATGGAACCACCAATTACACTTTGTCCTTGAATTCTGTGAACAGGGTTTGATTCACCGGTAAGCATTGATTCATCAATACTAGTCTCACCATGAATTATTTCACCATCTACAGGGATTTTTTCTCCCGGCCGGATTAGTACCTTGTCACCCACTGACAGATCCTCCAGGGGAACATCCACAGTCTCCCCATTCGGCATTAACTTATGAGCATGACTGGGCAGCAGCTTCACCAGTTCCTCCAGGGCACGGGAGGCACCCATCACTGACCGCATTTCTAACCAGTGCCCCAGGAGCATAATATCAATAAGGGTGGCCAGTTCCCAGAAGAATAATTCACCCTTAAGTCCGAAGACCACTGCACTGCTGTAGAGGTAAGCAGTGGTGATAGCCACGGCCACCAGAGTCATCATTCCAGGATTTTTCACCTTAAGTTCTTTGTAAATTCCCTGAAAGAAGGGGTAGCCCCCGTAAAAGTATACCACTGATGATAGGGCGAAAAGTAGGTAAACATCACCGGGGAACATCAGGATATCGTGCACTCCAAAGATGTGCTGGATATGAGGTGATAAAATTAGTATGGGGACTGTCAAAATAAGACAAATCCAGAAACGTCTCTTATAATCAGCAATCATATTATGATGATCATGCCCATCCCCATCATGGTCATCTGATTTCGTTTGGTGTCCCATTTCGTGGTGTGAATTTTTCATTTAATCAACCCCTGCCCCGTTATATATATCTATTAGGTTTTTAGAATTTAGTTATTTTGATCACCACAAAGTTTATATAGTAAATCTGACACTTTAGGTAATATATTACCTAAACATGTAATATATTACCTATTGGGGTTGAAATAAAAATGAACAAAAAAATAATATACACAAACTCAATTGCTATTGCCATTCTGGCAGGAATAGCAACCTTAGCAGGATTATTTTGGAAAGGACTCTACCAGCATGACACCATCTCTGGTACCGCCCAAATGATGGGCCAGGATTTAGTTACACTGGTAATCTGTATTCCACTGTTAATTGGCACATTATATTTAATCAAAAAAGATTCACTCAAGGGACGCTTGATTTGGATGGGGATCATATTTTATTTCCTGTATTCCTACGCATCAATGGCTTTCCTTACAGCCTATAATCAACTATTCCTGGTTTATGTGGCCATATTTTCCATATCACTGTACACTCTCCTGGGAGAACTATTATCACTAGACACGAAAAGTATCCAGAAAAGTTTCTCCCCAGGAGTTATCAACAAAATTGCCGCATCATTCCTGGTAATTATCGGTTTAATGCTTGCCGGAATGTGGCTTAAAATGATTGTTGATTCAATATTAACTGGTATTCCACCTGCCACACTGGAAACTTACACCACACTGGTAATTCAAGCTCTTGATTTAGGAGTGGTTGTTCCTGCAGCATTACTTACCGGAGTACTTCTATTTAAAGGTAAAGAATGGGGATATGCACTTGCTTCCATATTCCTGATCAAAGTATCACTACTGGGAACTGCAATACTTTCCATGATCTATTTTATGGTCCAAAATGGCGTTAATATTGAATTAGGGCAGGCTATGTTCTTTATAATTGTCACGGTTCTGGGAATAATAATTTCAGTAGCTTTTTACTCTCAGATAAAAGGCCCCGTGAATGGAAATAAATATGTTGAAGTCCATAAAGGTGATATAAAAACCATACAGGTAAAATAATGAAGGATTCAAATGAAATTAAGAAAGAATACAATTCGGAAAGGTTGGAGATGGAAAAATACATCTTAATCGTCTTATTCCTTGTTCAGCAAAGATGGGGATATATAATCAGCAAAGATCTTGCCGATGACCAGATAACCACTAAACAATGGTTAATGATGATCGTGATGGCCAATGCCTTCCAAAATCCCCCTTCAATGCAAGAAGTAGCTGATGCCATGAGCACCACCCACCAGAACGTTAAACAACTGGCTACACGTCTGGAAGCTAGAGGATTTTTGAAAATAGAACGGGACCCTGAAAATAAACGTATTCACCGTTTAAAGGTCACTGCTGAATGTTTTGAATACTGGGATAAGAGAACACCAGAAGATGCTAAATCCATAGTCTCGTTATTCCAGGGACTGGAAGATATTGATATAAAAAATTTATTTGAAATAATGGGTAAACTGGAAAAAATATCCAGTGAACTATACCGGGAAGCTAAAAAATAAGGAGTTGAAGTTTATGAAAGCGTTAGTTGTATATGGAAGTCGATACGGCACTGCTGCAGAAATAGCAGAAGAAATAGCCCGTGTTATCACAGAAGAAGGAGTTGAAGTTGATTTAGTAGACTCCCGTGCTATTAAAGATTGTGATGCCACCCCTTACGATTTGGTGATAGTGGGAAGTGGGATAAAGATGGGTAAATGGACCAAAGGATCCCTTAAATTCCTTCAAAACAATAGGTCCATCCTGGCTGAGAAAAAGGTTGCCCTATTTGTCAGTTGTGGTGCAGCCAATGATGAAGATAGTAGGGCCGAAGGCCAGGAGAAATACTTGGACGAAGTGGCCGCCAAGAATCTGGTAAACCAACCAGTGGCAACCGGACTTTTTGGTAGTGTTTATGATCCTGATGCCAAACATGGAATCATCTTTAACTTCACCCAGAGATTTATTAAAAAAGATTTGAAAGAAAAAGGATTATATCCAAGTAAACGCCATGATTACCGTGACTGGGATGGTATACATAGCTGGACACGTGGTCTGGTAGATCTATTAAAAAATGAAAGATGATAAATTTTATTTAACTTAACTAATAACATGAAACGCTTATAATTCCAAAATTAGTTTAATAAGTTAATTAACCTGGAAAGTGAGTATTGAATAGGTGATAGATATGAAATTAAACATTAATTGGAAGTTATTTTTTATTCTTTTTGTGGCAAGTATTATTGCCAGTCTACTGGTCCTTCCCTATGCCCTGGCCCTCAGCCCGGCATTAGCCAGTGTTTTCACCCCGGTCGTTCTAATCGCGCAATTAATCCAAAGCACAATTCTGTTTGCAATTGCCATCCTGGTTGGTTTAATTCTATATAAACGTGTTGGATTCAAAATGCCCATATTGGAGGGTTGGTTAGAAGGGAAAGAAGTAGTGACTTATCTGAAATCAATTTTAGGTATTTCTGTAGGATTGGGGGTTCTTGCCGGTATCTTAATCATTTTATTTAGCTTTCTCTTCACATCAGCATCCAGCGTTCTTCAGGGTGCAGAGTTAACAGTACCAATTTGGAAGAGCTTCTTAGCATCTTTCTATGGAGGTATTGGGGAGGAAATATTATTCAGGTTATTTGTAATGACGGTAATAGTCTGGGTATTCTACAAAATTAAAAAGACCCCGGAGGGAAAGCCCACCACAGTTGGAATCTGGTTAGCTATTATAATAACTGCCATTCTCTTCGGACTTGGACATCTACCTATAACTGGCTCAATAACCACCATCACTCCATTGGTAATTGCCCGAGCCATAGTACTAAATGGAATTGGTGCAATAATATTTGGCTGGCTTTACTGGAAAAAAGGATTGGAATCAGCCATGATCAGCCACTTCTCCGCAGATATAGTGTTGCATGTCATGTTCCCTTTGATACTTTCTTCATTCATTTAGTACAAAGTTCAGCGCTACTTAAATTTTATAATTTAAAAGTTTATAAAAGTTGATCTAACGTTTACAAACCATCGGATCTGCGCATGAAGAAGAAACGAGTAAGGACAGATGTTAAACAGATTATTATCAACAAAAGGAGTAATAATTGCCATATTACTCTTTCAGGGAATGTGAGGGAGATTAATATCATTAACATGAGATAAGCTCCCAGATATTTGCCCAGAGGATCGTAAACTGGTTTTTCAAGGCCTGATGTGGCCACGAAAAGCAAGAACATGGTGATGATTAACCCCATGATCAGGGGATCATACCATCCTCTGATGATATAGGCCCCGAAACAAATTAGAATCAGGAGAAAATCCGCAGTCACATCGAGATATGCTCCTTTATCAGAGGATGTGCCCATTTTTCTAGCCACATAACCATCCAATACATCCGTAATACCTGAAAAAACTAGTATAAAAAGTGATGCTGAGAATAAATTATTTAAAAATGTGTAAAAAAAGATGGGGCCAGCTAAGAATCTGGCAGATGTTAATGCATTGGGTATATGGGATTTATATAACATTTTATAGATCTTTAAACATTGCCCTAAAGAATAGAAGAGATAGATAGATTGTTTAATGAAACTATCTAACTCTCTTTTAACCATTGACTAATTACTCTTATCACTTCTTCACTAACATGACCTTCCACCCCGTATTCCTGTGGGGTTGATTTACCCTCCCCTTCAATGAATAGATGGTTTAAACTGGGGAAAAGTTTTAAATACACATTATCACGGGTTTTCAATTCTTTTTCCCATATTTCAAAGTCATTGGTGGGTGAAACCTGGTAATCACGTCCGCCCTGTAAAATCAACATTGGCATGGACAGTTTTTTAAGGATTTCTTCAGTGTGATGGTTGTGTAAATCCAGGAAATACGTGGCTGAGATCCCTAAAGGTAGTTCTGTAGATGGAACTTCCTCCGAAGGTTTGAGGTCCTTGACACGGGCAACTTTAACCTT
>JABNAD010000201.1_pt2 | contig 35428 bp, 20 predicted proteins | sample 7240381 | NCBI WGS metagenome assembly JABNAD01 (sample SAMN11332834, study PRJNA596920) | anaerobic digester metagenome | biome: digested sludge; isolation source: digested sewage sludge-derived enrichment culture grown on H2/CO2 | place: Germany: Goettingen
AACTCTTCGGGTTGTTGACCAATGTTGACGGCATAGTCTTCAACTTCACCATCAGGTGCATTTCCTGTAAACGAAAGCCCTTGCACTGTGCTGAATCGGAACCTGGCATAGGTCTGTCCCGTTAAAGCTGCGGGAGGTATCAGCATCACAAGGGGGTTGGCCCCGGCAGGGATCAGGATATCAGGGAAAATATGTTCACCCGGATCCAGCCAGGATCCATTTTGGTTGAAGTCAAACCAGACATTCAGGTAACCTTGCACTGATACCGTAACATTGATATTTACCGGCTGACCCGGAATGAATGTTCCCTGGAATACAACGCCGTCTTCATCATCGTTGGGCGGAGGAAACATCAGATCGTTATCGTCTCCCAGGCACATTGGGTCAGGTTGTCCGTCGGGTTCTGAATCAATGGTTGCGCCCATAAGGATTCCAGGCACGATCAGGTGTCTGGCTCCGTTGCTACTGTTTAAGGTCGGGTAAGGCCCGTCAGGAGCATCGCCCCAGTCGTATGCGTCCTGTCCTGAGCCTGATATAAATACCTGATAGTCTTCGACCTCTCCGGGGCCACCATTGCCATAGAAAAGGATACCTCCGGAAGTATTGAATCTGAATCGCGCAAAAGTCTGACCAGGAATGGAAACCGGAGGAACAGGGAATGTCAGATTGTTGACGCCGGCGCTCAGTTGTATATTCTGAAAGATAAATTCTCCGGGGTCAGACCAGACATTTAATCCGTTAAAGTCTATCCAGGCATTCAGCCATCCGGCTACAGAAGCAGTTACCTGTACCGAAGCGGTCTGACCGGGAACCAGCTGACTGGTAAAAATAACCCCGTCATCATCGTTGTTGCCGTCATTATCATCGCCGGTTGCTGTTGCGTTGGGCTGTCCGTCATTCTCAGCATCAACCGAATTACCCAGGTAGGTGATGCCATCCATCAGGTGATAAGCGCCATTGTTTGACGAGAGTGTCGGATAGGGCAGATCGGGGGCGTCTCCCCAGTCGTAGTAAGTTTGAGGTGGTGGAAAATTGAGGATGGCTGCCTGGATATCAGGCCTCGGGCCGATATTGCCGGAAGGTCCGGATACCTGCGACGTGCCGTAGGTGGCAAGGTGCGACCGCATAAATGATGGGGTGGGAGGTACAGTAGAAATATTGGCATTGTAATAGCCCAGTGCACAGGCCAGGGCGCCCGCAACGATGGGCGAAGCGCTCGAAGTGCCGCTGAAATCTGACCTGTAATAGTAGTTGGGCCCTTCGCTGCTGTAATAAGTACCGTAGCCTGTCGTGAACACATTCTCGCCCCAGCCCTGCAGGTCGAAACGGGGACCTTAGCTTGAAAAACTGAGTCGCTGCAGGTTGTTTGAGGTGGTGGCTCCTCCGGCTCCGACAATGATAGCCCCTGAGTTGCCATACCACTGCAGATTCTGGGTATTGACATTGCCGTTGCCTCCGGCTTCAACTACGTGAATCCCGTTGGCGATGGCGGTTACAATGGCGGCATACACGCCGTTATAGCTTTGTTGGTTGGGATAATAGTCGGTCCACCATTCAATCGGGATAAAATCCTGCGTTCCTGTGGTATATTCCCATTGCTGTTCAAGTAATATGATATCTCCTGCGGAGAGAGCGGCAATTGCATAGGCGATTGCCCCCGGTATATCCCAGCCAATGCCTGATGTCCAATATGTCCCGCAGGTCTTAAGGGTTGCTCCGTAGCAGATACCGGTAGTCCCCCATCCATTGTTATCAGAAACCAGCTCGCCTATCACGGCCGTTCCGTGATTGTTGTCGTTAAACGGATCCGATATAACGTTGGGATTGATCTGTGAGCCGGGAGCCTGGGTGAGGTCGGCATGATTGTAATTCCAGCTGTATTCAAGATCGCATACAGTCACTCCTGTCCCCGTCCCTCCGGTTTGGGTCCATGCGTAAAGGGCATTTACTCCTGAAGGATTGTTTGAAGCGGCATTCAGATATCCTTGTTGCGACTGGTAACTGCCCGGCGGCATTGCCGGAAGTGGCATGGGTTTAGGTACCGGACGGGCAAGGTAAATGCCCGGCAGGGATTCCAGTCCGGCAGCCAGCGACCATATATCAGTCCCTACGGGGATTTTCAGCCTGAAGATGTTGTTCAGGTTATAAAGGTCCTCACCGGTCCGATGTTCTCCATTGATTTCCCATTGATCAAGCAGGGTCTCGGGAAGGTCGGTCATCCGGTGCCACTCATACCACGGTAGCGCTCCGAGAACCGACGCAACACCTTCCAACGCATTGGTTTCAAGGTCAATAATGGAGTTATAACGCATCCTTACCCTGGAATGCCGGTCAAACAGCACTTCAATCCACTCCTCTTCACAGGCGTATCCCGGAATTGAGGCTGACGATTTCTCTTGCCCGCCGATTTGGACCATTAAGGGATTGCTTATTGCGTAATCCATCAGAAAGCAAAAAATCAGCAGATAATGAATCCTTTTCATAAAACAATGATTTATAAGTAAATAATATTGTGATTAAATGGGGATCCGGGTTAGAAGCAGACCCTGATTCAAAGCAGATATGTCATAGAAGAAATTGCTCAGGTAAGAATTTGCCTTACAACTTTTTTATTTAATGTAACCTCTGGAAATTTGAACGGGAGGGATGAGCTTGCTTAGCCGGCAATTCAGGATAATCCAAAGGTATTTGCACTTATCGGAAGCTGGCAGAAATAAAATCTCCTTAACCGGAGATCAGTGTTTATTTGGTCAGGCAATTCTTATTACTTGTAAATATACAACATATTCAGGTGAATTTCAACAGGAAACCGTATGATTTTTTAATCAGATGATTGCAACCTGATTTCAGAATAATTGGTTTATCGGCAATAAGGATTTCTTACTCCGTTTACATGTCATTATAGAGACGGGTCTCAGGGAAGTATTGCGGTAACAAAGGTTGCAGCGTTATTGTCTATCAGGGTCATATCGGCAGTATCGGTGATGCCATCCCCGTTTACATCGGTCGGCAGATACCCGGCAGTAAATAACAGTGCGGCATTTTCCGCCTCCGTCATATCGGCGGTGTCAATAAAGCCGTCCTGATTTACATCGCCCGAAAAGATCAGCCCGGACCCGTCTGCAGCTAAAAGGAGATTGGCCCCGTAAACATTGCCGGGATCTGTGAAATCAATGAAAATCTCATCACTGAGCAATGAGACGGGGGCCGATGAGGTGATTTCTATGCTGTTGCGGTGCTTTATAGTGATATAGCATGCTTCCTGGAAGTCAGCGGGAATCATAACCTGGGCCAGGCCAGCCGCAGTGAGTGCTGTATTTTCACTGATATGGACAGGGGTTCCGTAGCCGTTGGCAGGATGCAGCTCCACCGTGATCAGGTCGGCAATATTACCTGAATACTGATCCCCGGAACCGTTGCGGGCTTTTCGCATCGTTCCTTCCGATTGATATAAGCCTTGCAGAAGCAGGTTCAGTGTCAGAGTCTTATTTTCGGGCAAGGTGTTAGTTTCGGCAGATATACCCGGTGAATAAGTGAAGGCACCGTTAAAGGAAAATGCCTTATATCGGTATAAGGCTGCGGGGGTGAGCCCTGAATGGAGATAGCTTCCTCCATAACCTGCATAAAGCACTACACCGCCACCCGGGATGGTCATACCGGGCTGATAATCGGTTCCGTGGGTTGGTTCGCCAAACAAGCCATCCTGCGCATAACAGAGCAGTACAGGCTGGTCGGCAATATTAGGTGTCCAGGTAATTTCTACCTGGTTGCTGCCGGTAGCCATGGCGCTGATGTTCAGCGGCGGGGCAATCTGATCGCACAAGATGCAGTTCTTCAGCCACGTAACTTCAGGGTCAACCCTCAGGGTGGAGTCAAACACTTCGCCGGCTGTTTCGTCTCCCTTCAGTATTGACTGAAGCCAGGGGGTCAGGTAACGGTTGATTACCAGGTGTTGCTGTGCCCGGCTGATGGCTGGCGAGGGACTGCAGGTGGCTTCCCCGAAAGCGCAGTAAAAGTTGTATTCCGCCATCTGGCAGTGACTGCCACCGTTAATACTGATATAGGTTTTGCAATCACTCTGCAAGGAATTGTACATGGGTATCTGATGTCCGGATGGCGGAGTGACACAGTCGTTTCCCCCGGCAAGCAGCAGGGAGGGAATGGATAGCGACGCGGCAGCATTGATGGCCGATGGCGATGTTTCGGCAGCCGCCAGCGTAGCAATGGCTTTGATGGATGGCGATTGCTGTGCGGCCAGAAACGCTGCCCCGCCGCCCATGCTGTGACCCATCACACAACTCATGCTGTCGATGCGCTGATAAAACAACGAAGTGCTGCTCTGCCCGAGCACCTGCAGCTGCGCCGCCACAAATGCCAGATCTGCGGCAAAGGCGCTATGCGATGGAAAAAGTGATCCTTCCGTTTTCGGAAATGCCAGGATAAAACCCTGCGGCGCAAGCCCTGTCCAGATATTCTCATAGGCACTCCAGGTCATGGTAAACCCGTGGCCGAAAACCAGCACCGGAAACCGGTCCTGCACAGCCGTTGTGACCGGAACATTGCTGCCCGCTACATCGGCCGGATAATAAATTTCAGTGGCGATACTGCGGTTGCTCCGCGCCGGATCATTAAAAGTAACGCTCGTGTGGCCGGTTTGAAAGGGTTGTGCATATCCGCTTACAGATCCGCTGATGGCCAGGACTGCCACAATATTCTTCCATATTCTGATGCTGATAGGATTCATAGGACTCCTTTTCTCAAATATACGCATAAATGCCTGATTTTTCGAATTATTACCGCTTTTTTCCTGGTGACTGCATGCATCTGAAACAAAAAGCTCCCGGCCGACTCAGCGGCAACCGGGAGCTTACGCAGCAATAACGAAAACAGCCGTTTCAAGGTGTGATGCTGCTCACAAAGGCCGCCGCGTTGTTGTCGATGATGGTCATATCCCCTGTATCTATCGTACCATCCCCGTTTACATCAGTGGACAGATACCCTGTAACAAAAGCGGAAGCGTCATTGTCCACCGGGGTCATATCGGCGGTATCCACCGAGCCGTCCTGATTCACATCACCGCCGTAAATCACATATTTACCGTCAATCATCATGAGCAGATTACTGCCGAACGCCTTTGAAGGATGATCGAGGTTGAACGCAACGCTGCTGCTGCTGAACGAAACAGGTGCAGCGGTGGTGGTGGCCAGACTGTTCCGGTGGCGGATGGTGATGTAATACGAACCGCTGAGTGCGCCCGGAACAGTGATAACGGCCTGACCGTTTGTGCCCAGGTTCACCGGCGGTGAGGTATAAGCAATATTTCCGTAGCCGGAGGCATCGTGAAGTTCAATCACAATCTGATCGGCGATACCGGGGCCGAAATGCGGCCCGTTCTCATCAAATGCCTGACGCATGGTATTTGATCCGTTGTAAAGCCCTTCCAGGAAAACCTCAAGCGTGAGCGTTTTTTCAGCTGGTTCGTTGTTAAATTCATCTGCTCCTATATCAGGCGTTGTGAGTGAACGGGGATCACCATCAATGTCGGTTGAAACTTCAGGGACAGGCGTGCCCAGGTTGTCGAAAGCCGGGTTGGTGCAATGCAGATCGGTATTGCTCACAAAACCGGGGTCTGAAGAAACGGAGTTCATATCAAGCCCTGTAAGCACCCTCCAGGAGGCCATGTCGGGATATGGCACCTGATCAACGGAAAACATGGCCGGGCCATTAGTAACCAGGTTGTTATAATCCATCTCCGTAATAAATTCCGGATTTTCAAGGTAGTTGGTGTATGTAAAACAGAACCCGCCCGCCTGATTGACCAGAATGTTATTCAGTACCGTGTTGGTGTATTCCTGAGGCGTACCTTCCCCCTGGAAGGTCAGCGCTGATGAAATGGTGCCCGGGGTTCCGTAAATATTGATGCTGTTGTGAGCAATAAGGAAATGGTTCGAGGATACCGGAGAAACCCCATAAGCTAGAAAACTCCCTGATTCAATGGTGATGAAATTGTTGGAAATCAGCATGGGTTGCGATGCCTCCATATTGCAGTCCGAAAACGCTAATGCATGCTTTACTTCAGCATTTCCTTCAAGTTGAATCCGGTTATAACTAATATCACATCCGTTTAATACATCTGCAATATACATCCCGTTTGCCCATTGTGAACTCAGGGAGCCGTTTCTAAGGTAATTTCCGGATATTTCAAGGTGGTTAATAAATCTCAGGTCAACTCCGATTTTCCGGTATCCGGTTATTTCATTGTTCCGGATCAGCAGATTGCTTACCGGTCCGGTAGTTAAGTTTGCACCTTGTATATCAATGCCGGTTGTTCCGTTGCGGATCCGGTTATTCTCAAACAGCAGGTCGCTGCCTGTAAAATAACCGGCGTAAATCACGCTGTTCTCCATTCCGTAGTGTGCGTCATCGGTAAAGCCTTCGATATCGTTATTAATGAATGACAATTGATTGGATTCGCCACTCAGATGAATTACCCTGCCATAGGTATCCTCGAAATCCGAAGCGCCCAGCGTTTTCAGGTGCAGGCCATCGAAGGTCAGGTTGGTGCAGTTCTCGAGCCGGATGGTATAATTGCTGGTTTTTGTGGGGACTGCCACAATGGTGGCCGTATCGGGATAGTCGGGATGGCGGGTAAACAAGATTCCTTTGTCCGGCCCTGAGCCGTTTATCTGGGTGAAATGCAATTGCCCGATAAATTCTTCCGGTATCAGGTGGAAGGTCACGGGGTCGGAGATGCCGCGGGTGAGCATCGCATCCAGGGCAGCGGCCGGGCTGGCAAAATCGCAGGCAGCACTGCCGATTGTGTATATGCCGTGCAGTGCGTCCGTGTGGTTCACCACCGGATCATACCATAATACATAATCATTATCCGTGCTGTTATCGCAATTGCCATTTCCGTTATCACAATTGAGGCCGAGGGCGATGTGCCAGGTCCCATAGGTGAAGTCAAAATCCGGGATATTTCTGGCATCCGCAGAGAAGGTTGCATCATAGTATTCGTCTACCTCAAGGGGTGGGATTTTTGCAGTTCCAAGGGTAACTTCGGGCGTGCCATCCGGAGGGGAACTCTCGAGATAAACAGTAATGGATACGGAATCGGCAAGGTTATAATATCCCCAGTTGGCCAGCCTCATCCCGATATCAATGGTGGTGCCGTGCAGGTTTATTGCACGCATGGTTGAATCTTCCTCTGCCAGGTTGCTGCATGCCCCCGCCATTCCTATGACTAACCCATTGTTTCCGGCCCTTAATCCCGATGAATTTACGGCCCCGGTTACCCTGTAGTAATACCGCTGATTGGGTACGGCCGTAAGGTCTGTGTAATAATTGTTGAGCGTGTTGCTGTAGTTGGCCAGGGTGGAGTACACCGGGTTTTCAACCGTGGCACGTTGTACCCGGTAATAAGTTGCCCCTTCGGCCGGTTGCCATGCAATCGTGACCCTGTCGGCCTGCGCACCGATGGTGGTGTTTACTACAGGTGCGGCGATCCGGCGGTAGCCGGCATCGTACGCGGCATAATTACTCACGATGTAGTTGGTGTCGCTGGCTACCCTGATGGAGTATTGATACAGGGCGCCCGGAACGCCTGTAGCGTCGCTGCGGCTGGTGCGGGTGACCCAGCCTGATACAGGAGCATAAGGGTCAATGGTACTGTTTCGCCTGTAAACCTTGTAATAGGATGCCCCGGTCACTGCAGTCCAGGATACGTTGGTATAACTGGTCGATGTACCATCGGAGGCCGTTACTGGTGGCGGGACAAAGTTGCGGTAACCCGCGTCTTTTGCGCCGTAGCCGGTGGTTACTGTCCCTGCTGCATCCTGCGAAGCTTTGATCCAGTAATAATATTTTACCGCGGTTCCGGCCGTCAGGTCGGTAAATGAGGTGGCTGTTTGCCAGCCGCTGACCGGATCTGAAAGCAGTGGATGCGAGGATGTCCCCCGGTAAACCCGGTAATGGGTTGCCCCGGGCACGGTATTCCAGGTAACTTCCACCCTGTCGGTGTATGTTCCGTCGCTGGCGGTTGCGGTCGGGGCGGTGATAAATCCCAGATATCCGGTGTTGGCTGCGCTGAAGCCGGTGGCATAGGACCCGAATTGACTCATAGCGGCCCTTACCCAGTAGTAATAGGTGTTCCCGTAAGCCGGGCCGTAATCGGTATAGCTGGAGTCAAGAGCTATCCAGGTAGGTCCGGTGATGACATTCTGTTCTGTCGCAACGGGGGTAAGGCTTCTGTAAATACGGTAGTGGGTTGCCCCGACCACCGGCGTCCAGGTAATAACTACACGATCGCCAAAGGAGCCGTCGCTGGCTTCCACATTTGCCGGTGTTACCAGGGCGGTGTGGCCTGTGTTATAGCTGCTTTGAGCGGAAGGCCTTATACCTGCAGGATAACGGGAGGCTTTTACCCTGTAATAATAGGTTTGACCGGGCACCGCCGAATAATCATCATAGACCAGGGCGTTGGTCCAGGATGGGCTGATCTGATCAGGGGCCAGGTCAAATAATGATTCGGCCCTGAAAACGGCAAAATAGAGCGGTTCACCGCTTGTGTTTTCCCAGGTTATGGTCACCTTGTCGGGATAATCCCCGTCGCTGGCCTGCACATTGACCGGCGCTGTGGGATTTTCCGGAATAGTTACCTGTTGTGATGCTACCCATTCATTGTTCATTTCATTGGTTTCGTCTACCTCTTCCAGGTTGTCGATCAGCAATCCCAGGTAATAAGTGCCCGGGGCAAGCTCCGGTAACGCAGCGGCCACATCGGTGGCAAGCTGGGCCAGTTGATTCATCCCCGGAGCAATGTTGGAAACTTCGGTTTGAAGCAATAAATTGTCGTTGGTTGAAATAACATTATTTTCAGAAAGGTAGTATCCATAACTGAACTGGTCAATGGTAACCATCGATTGGTTAGTATGGTACTGATTGTAGGAGTTTACGTAGGTTCCGTTGATGGTGGTAGTATTTTCAGTGCCGCAGTAAATATCGGGTACATAGGAGGGTAATACCGTTGTTTTCCAGATACCCCTGCCGAAAGTTCCTGCAAAAAGCTGAGCCGGTGTGGTTGAATAATTGATAACCAGGTCCCTTACCTGGGTCAGCGGCAGCCCGGTTTTAAAGGGTACCCAGTCTGCCATGGTTGTATCCTTATAATACACTCCGGCTGTAGTTCCCACATACAACCCTTCCGGTGAACCGTTCATATAAGCGATCGACATCATTCCCAGGTATGGAAGGTCATAGGTAATATCTTCCCAGTTATCACCTCTATTGTCTGAACGATACACATTGGGTCCCCGCACCAGATACACAATGTCCGGGTCGGTCGGGTGCGATTCGAACCTGACGCCACCCCATCCGTTGGGCTGAGTCAATTCTGTCCAGACAGGTGAATTGTCGAGGACGTTGCTCGTCCGGAACATCCGACCGTTATTGTAAGCGACGTAAAGAATGCTTTCCTGCGCCCTGGATTGTTCTATGAATTCAATGGTCGTACCTTCGTCAGTTCCGGCGATGTTGTCGGATATTTTAGAAAACTGTACATTATCCGGGTCAGCAGCTTTGATGTTGTTGCTCCTCCAGACATCATGGGCGCCGTAAAACATCATGTTAGGGTTAAAATAGCTAACCATAAACGATGTTTGAAAGTTGGCATTCTGGTTAATTCCATGCGAGCCGCTGGCGGCTATTGTTTGAAATGTTGAGCTTCCGGTTCCTCCGCCCGTAGCACGGGCAACACGACCACTCTGACTGCTTCCGTATACATAGTTTTCATTGGTTGGATCAAACCTGCAGGTTATTCCATCACCACCGATGGAGCGGTACCAGTAGCCGCCATCGGTCACAAAAGTGGCCGCATCCTGATTCCCGGTAACGATATGGGCAGGGTTCTGAGGAGAGACGTCGATGCGGTAGCTGGTTCCCACAATCAGGCCGTTGCTTGAGTAAACATAATCACTCCCGTTGTCGGTATACCAGATGCCCGAATCATTTCCTATGAAAAGTCGGTGTGTAACAGGATGAAAATCAAATATGTGCTGATCGTCCGCATAAACATCTTCCTGATTCACCCAGGTTACCCCTCCGTTTGTCGATTTATAGAAATTGATCATGCCAGCGTACATAATGTTTTCGTTCAGGGGATCATAGATTACATCCAGATTATATCCGCCCTGGCTTTCACCGGCAGTAAAGCCACTGGCATTCAGATCAACAAAATGATCACCCGACTGGGTTACCTCTATGGCTTTATAGAATTTTGAATCCCGGGTGCAAAGCAGATAAACCTTATCAGGGTTGGCCGGCGTAACACTCATGGCAACACGATGGGCGTTGGTCCAGTACTTAAGTGCCCAGCTATTGCCGTGGTCTGTTGATTTGTAAAAGGCGGTTCGGTCCACACAATAGAGAATTTCAGGCGTCCCGGGGCGGGTTTCTATGTCCATGATATTTTTAGACAGTTTCAGTTCCCAGCTCGATCCACCGTCATATGACTTGAAAATACCATAATTACTACCCACCAGGATAATATTGGAATAGGTGGGATGGATGATGATTTTTGAAACAGTATGGTCCGTTCGGGTATCAAGGGGTTTTGCTTCCCATGTTAATCCGCCATCTATTGATTTATAAATGCCTATTCCCCTGGTACTGTGGCCATCCCTGTCACCAGTTCCGATATACATGATGTCGGGATGCTCGGGATTAATGGCAATTGCTGAAACGCCCAGCGCGGAAATATTATCGGTGTTCAGGTTCTGCCAGCTGGCTCCGCCGTTATAGGTGACCCATAAGCCACCCAGGGGAGCGCCAACATATACTATCTGGCTGTTGGTGGGATGGAAGGCAATGGTGGTGACCCTGCCAAGCCCGGCTACGATATCGTTTGTACTACCGGTGCTGTAAACCGGCTGGTTTGGCCCAAGACATGTCCAGTTTCCTGTAATGGTCTGATTGCTGTTCATTTGCATGAAATTCAAGGCGGCATTTACATCTTCCTGAGGCGACCTGAGGCTGCCGTCGGGCATGGCATAGGGCGCATGTGCATCCAGCCACCGCATAGCCTGTTTATAACCACTTCCCTTAACTTTTTCCCTGTTTATCCAGTAATTGATCAGATCAGATCTTAATTCATAGTAATTGGTTTTGCTGTCAATGATTTTCTCCTGCCAGTAATCCAGGCAGCCATAAGTGGGTGGAGTTGGTTTCTCAGGGGCCTGTTCAGCAGTTTGTCCGGAACATAAAAATGTGATCAGCGTCAGGGCCATCACCATAAAAAGGTGGGTCAGTGTTTTCATGATTTCAGTGTTTTTTATAAAGCATAATTATATAAATCAATGATAATCAAATACTAAGCGGTGTGCCGGTAGATGTCGAATTCCTTGTAGTTTATGGGCAGGCGGTTTAATTGCTGATTACTGAAGTGGTTGATAAGGCCGGCATGCTGATTGATCCAGTCGATGAAAGCCGAAAGGCTCTCTTCCTCCCCTTCGGCCAGTATGGTGACCCCCTGAAGGGGGCTGTAATCCATTCTCCCGCGGATACCCAGTTTATAGGCTGCCTGCATGCATGAAAAACCGAAGCCGTCATCATAAGTGGCCCGGTGAAACGTAATCATGGAGCAGGTGGTCATAACTGAATGTGCTGGTAACACAAATTTAAGCTACCAACAAAGGGTTCAGCAAATTTTCGGGAGGGACAAAGAGGGGGACAAGAATAAAATCTTTTTGTAGCAGGAATATATGTTCAGATCTTCTTCAGCTCGGACGTCAGGTCGCAACTGGGAGGCAGATTCATTTTTTTTCGCAGCCGCTGCCTGTTTTTATGCGCGGTTTCAAGGGACACATTCATCATGCCGGCAATTTCCCTGGAGCTCAGGTTGATGCGCAGACAGGCGGCCAGGCGGGCGTCGTGCTCGGTAAGATCAGGATAGGATTCCTTCAGCCGGTCGAAGAAACCCGCATGAACCTGCTCAAATTCAAGCCTGAACTTTTTCCAGTTGTGATCGGTATCCGTATTTGAATTGATAAACCGGACAAGTTCATTCAGGGCATCACCGTTGCCGGATGTCCGGATCCGTTCCCGGATTTCATACATGATTTCATTTTTCCTGACAATATTGAGCAGCGAGTTGGCCAGTTCATTGTTTTTAACTTCAATTTCAGCCGTGTGTTTCTCCCGCTCAAGCCTGTTGATCTGCTGTTCGGCAAATATCCTCTCCTCCAGTACCTGATTCGCGGTATCCTTCCGGGCAATTTCAAGATTTGCCAGATAATTGTCCTGCTGCAGGATCAACTGTTGTTGATTCAGGTATTTTGACCTTATCCTGAAAAGACTCAAAGCCATGATCAGCAGCAGCAATAGTCCTGCGGTAAAAATCAGCAGCATTTTCTGCCTTCTTGCCTTGATCTCATTGTCCCTTAAAAGCAGTTGATTTTCTTTTTCATGCTTTTCGGTTTCATACATGATTTCATAACGGGAGATAAGGTCATTCGTTTCATTTGTGAAAATGGAGTCTTTTACCCGGGAGTAATCCAGGTAGTAATTTAATGCAAGGTCGCTGTTTCCCTGTTCCTTCGCCAGCTCAAAAAGGCTTTTGTAACTACGTATCAGATGGTGTAACGACTGGTTGCGCGATGCAATCGAGGCGCTTTCTTTGTAACATGTTTCTGCCGCTGTGATGTTGCCTGTTTTACGGTATAAGTCACCCATATCTGCCAGGGTAATGATCTGGGATTCGAGGATGCCGGCCGACCTGAAAACGGCCAGCGCTTCTTCATGCAACCGGATGGCCTCAGTATATCGTCCCATAGCAGCCAGTACGCTGCCGATTTCATTTTTCCTGACTCCAGCCCGGATGGATTGCTTGTATTTCGTATCAATTTCAAGCGCCCGGTTAAGATATTGAAGCGCTTTTTCATAATCTTTCAGATTGTACCAGGCCATGCCGATATTACTGAGCTTAACCGGTTTTTTAGATTCCTCAGAGGTAAGTTCAAGCGCTTCGGTATAAAACTCCAGTGCCCGGTGGTGTTTACCCCACCGGCTGTAAACCATTCCCAGATTATTCAGCGAGACGGCAATGGCGGCAGAGTCTCCGCTTTTTCTGTCCAGGGAAAGCGTCCTGTTAAAGTAATCTACAGCCTTATCGTACTGCGCCCTGAAAAAGTAGTTGGTGCCGATGTTACAGAGGTTATTGCTTATTTCTGTCTGATTCCCAAGTCTTTGCTGTATGCTCAATGAAGCGAGATTCAGTTCCAGTGCCTTGTCATAAATACCCAGTTCCTGGTAACAATAGGCGGCATCGGTAAGCCTTTCGGCCATAAACCCGGATGAATCCCGGTTAATTTCATAACTATAAATGGCTGATTGCAGGTAGAAATCGATGGCTTTGCGGTAATCGTTTCTGTAATAGCAGGCCTCGGCCATCCATCTGGCTGCAAGCGAGAGCCGGTTCAGGTCATTGATTTCCGTTGCCATTTCCAGCGCTCTGCCGGCCATTACGAATGCCGTGTCCGGATTTTCCTCAGCCATCCGCCCGCTGCGCGCGATCAGAGTGTCGATGGAAACTGTTTTGCTTTTTCCCGGAGCAGGCTGCAGGTTTTGTCGTGCGGGCTGGCCTCCCGAAAAAGAAGGGAGGGCCAGCAACAGAATGGTATTAATGATGTAGTAAATGACTTGCATATCTTCTCAGGCTTACAGGTTAATCATCCCGGGGTTTGTTATGCATCAGCGTACTTTGTTCATAGGTTCTCAATTCCGGAAGCGGCGGCGGATGATCGCATCTATGGCGCAATGCTGCTTACAAAAGCCGCCGCATTGTTATCGATGATGGTCATGTCACCGGTGTCCACGATTCCGTCACCGTTAACATCGGTAACCAGGTAACCGCTAGCAAAGCCGGAAGCATCGTTATCCACCGGAGTCATATCGGCAGTATCCACCGCGCCGTCCTGGTTTACATCACCGCCGAAGATTGTGTAATGGCCGTCGGTCATCAGCAGCATGTTGTTGCCATATGCCTGCTCAGGTCCATCGAAACTGTAGTTAATCAGGCTTCCTGCAAAGGAAACGGGCTGTTTGGAGGTGGTTTCCAGGCTGTTGCGGTGCCTGATGGTTATGTAATAACTGCCTCCCAGGTTTGCCGGGAATTCAATAACTGCTTCCCCTGTTGTACTGAGGTTGACAAAGGGTTCCGTATAAACAATGTTGCTGAAATTTAAACTGTTGTGAAGTTCAACAGCGATCTGGTCGGCGGTGGTACCCGGATATTGGTCGCCCCCGGCATTTTGGGCTTTGCGCATGGTACCGTTCCCGTTATAAAGACTTTCGAGAAAAGCGGTAAGGTTCAGGGTTTTGGTCTGCGCCGGGATAATGATCGAATAGTCTTCCGCCTCTCCATAGGTTGCTATATCACAGGGGCCCGGGTCAACCGAAAAGCGTTCAGCTATTCTTGTCCTGTATGTGCCGGGGGGTACATTTGCAGGAACCGTAATATTTCCGGTCAGGATATGCGTACCCTGAGTGCCTGGCGTTTGTCCCAGGTCAACAGCTTCCCCAGCGTCGGTGAAACTGCAGTTGTTGTTCCAGTCTGTCCAGACGATACAATGCTGGGTCCATGCACCGTTTACCGTAACACTCACCGATACAGGATATGTCGCTCCTGGCGTTAGTTCCGTTGTAATAGAAGTGAAATCGGAATACGAAGTTGAACCGCTCGGATTATTTATGGTATTCAACTGTACTTTACTGATAAAATCATCCGTGAGATTGGAATAGGATGTCTCACAATATGTGCAGTTGACCACATTGATATAATTTGCTTTAAACTCAGTGTCAGATCCGTAGGCGTTTGTAACAGTCAATGTAACGGAGTAAAAACCGAGATTTGTAAATAAAACTTCAGGGTTCTGTGAGTTTGCCGTTGTTCCGTTCACATAAGTTACATCCGCCGGGCTGAAACTCCAGGCCCATGAGGTAGGCACATTTTCCGATAGATCAGAGAAGGTCACTACAGAATTCAGCGCAGGAGAAGAAGTGGAAGCAGAAAATTCAGCCACCGGAGGTATTGCCGGGTTGTAGCAACTGATGGAAGCTGCCCAGCCGTCGCGGGTAACACTGCCGTCGGAGGTGAAGTTAATGGTCAGCGCGCCCGATGAGTTGTTTGCAGTAACTGTGCCGGGCCCGCTGGTGCCGTTCCATGTTCCCATAAGGGGAGATGAAGTGCTGGTTCCGTTATATATTCTCAGATAATCCCATCCCGATTCTGTATTGAAGGCGCTGAATGCCAGGCGGATCACGTTACCCGTAGCCGCGGGATAAATCGTCATGGTCAGGTCCTCATTGTTGCCGTATGTTGCAGATGCTCCTCCTGAATCATAGAAATACCCGGTGCAGGTGGTAATGCTTCCGTTTGTCATATTAAATTCCGGAATCAGGCCGATGATAACCTGTTTTGTTTCCTGCACCGAATATTGTAAGGCTGCACCTCCGGAAAGGGTAAACAGCAGGTCAACCGGGGTGCCCAATGGTACAGAAGCTTCGGCAGTTACATTGAAGATGGCTGATGTTGTTCCGCCGATGCTCAGAGAGCCCAGGCTGCATGAAGTGCTGTTAAGCGTCAGATAGGGGCTGGCTCCGCCGGCGATTTCGAGCAGGCCGTTTACATTGGAAATGGTGCTGTGCCCGTTGTTTGAACATACGATCACCAGATCGGCCGTTTCGCCCGGATCGAGAATGCCGTCGTTGTTGCAACCGGGTCCGCTGTCATCTATTGTCATTCCTCCGATAGCCAGTGCCGGGGCATTGGCGGTAATGTCAAAGCTTGAATTCCATGTGTCGGTTCCGTCAGTTGCTGAAACGTTAAATGAAACAACATGCTGATCAGGAATATTATTGGCTGTAACGAGCGTATAACCACCGGGTGCGGTCACGGTAACTCCGGGACCAATGTTTCCATATGCAGCATGGTTATCGGTAATGGTTATATAATCATCTGCTGAACTTAAGAGGGCGGTAACATTCACGGCGTTTTCCACGCCGACATTCTGCAACGACATGGAGAGTACAATGGTTTCATCGTAGTCCATTTCCCCGTTGTTGTTTCCCCCCGGCAAGGGGTCGCTCAGGCTGTGACCTGCGTAAACCAGGTAGGGCCCTTCGGCCGGGATTACCTGAATGCTGTTTATGTGCGGCTGCCGGTTCTGTTTGGTAATCACAATGTCAAGGTTTCCGGGAGCATTCAAAGGGGAGAAGTTAAGCGTAACCGAACCCGACAGCCCGGTTACCTTTGCATCAAGCAGCACGCCATTATAGGATAAGGCCACCGTTGCATAGGCTTCGGTGGTAACTGTCAGCGAATTCATCCCGATCATCAGGGTGTTGAGGTAGGTCGCGCTCAGCGGAGGCGGCACAGAATAATAAATCATCAGCGAGGGGTCGCCCATCAGATGGTAGATTTCCCAATAGTAGGTTTTCATGCCTGAATTTGATTCCTCCACGGCATAATTGCCGCACACCACCATTTGTCCCTGGGTAACGAACCAGTCATCCGTTGCTTCCCCATGATCATGGAATGTTCCGTCATAAGCGCCAATGTGATTGGCGTCATACACCGGGTGCAGGGCTACCGTCTTGAATCCGCAGCCCCACCAGAAATCCTCATCCCAGTAGGTGCTGTTCGACCCGCCGATATAACCGACGGCCCCTTTGTTCTCGGCCCTGAGGATCTCTTCCGCGAAACAGGTGCCGTCAAACGTTGCCGACAGGCAGCAATTCCCGACAAGCAGTCCATACTTTCCCTGGTTGGACAATGCAGGAATGTCTGAAATAACAAAAGACGGATCCCCCCAGCCACTTGAACTGCAATGGGCCGTGTAATTGCCATAGGCCACCCCGTCTGATACATGATTCCGGATCTGTTGCGAGTAGTTACCTCCTGAAGGTTCAGGTTGCAAGTAAGTATGCGACAGGATGTTGTGGGCTGTATTAAAGTAAGTTTCAGTGCCGTAGTTGATCTGCCCGTTACTCCATGTTTCATGCCCTGAGTCTGCTCCGGCGGCCATCACAACTTCGCCCAGAAAAGTGGGGTCGGGCATCAGGTATTGCTCATATTCAAGGGTTTTATCGATCTGCGGTTGCAGTTGTGTCAGATTGGTGGCCGAAAACCGCCCGTAAAACACTTCAGGCAGATTATCGCCGGTGTATTCGCAGTACCTCAGGTCGGTAACATGAGATCCGGCAGAACCTGACCATGCCGGTATCTGGGCTACATCGCCCACAAACAGCACAAAGCTGGGAGCGGCATATCCGGCCGGAGGCGTATTGTAAAGGTTTTGCAGGTAAGATTTTATGGATGTAGTTGTGGTACCTACGGCCGGATTGTTGGTGTAAGCCTGTATGACATTGAACCCTTTTTTGACCTTCCACTGTATGAAAGGCAGCAATGCTGACTGGAACATCGGATCCGAAACGATCACGTAAGTTGCCGGTGCGCTGGTAATCAGGGCTTCGTCCGGACCGGGCGACCTGTAATTCCCGGCCATTTTATATGTACTGTTGAAATAGGGGGATGCCTTGGATAGTTTTAATTCCTCAGTGCCCTGAATATCGGCATTTTCAAAAACAATTTCAATTTCAAGATCATCATAGATCTTCAGCATTCCGGTAGCCGGGTTGTATTGTACAGGTGAAATATCGACCCTTGCCAGGTTGAGGGCCCGCATCAGACCAATGTTGGTCACCGTAACCAGCTCATCTTCAATATACTGGTCGGTATTGTAAAGTGCCTTGTTTATGATGAAAGGCACCTTGTCCGGATCATCGCTTTTCGATAAGGGCGGTTGGGCGGGAAATACAGGGAATCGTATCCCATTCTCACCGAGGTTAATTTCCGTAACATGGCTGTGTCTGATCCTGACAGCATATGTAGCGCCCAAAGGTACCTCTATCAATTTCCGGTAAACGGGCAGTGCCGGTTCCCCTTCCGCATTTCTTAGCCCGAATTCCTTAATATGTAGCTGGGTGAATAAACCTTCCGGAGTGTTTACCTCGCCAAAACCTATTCCGGATACTGTGGCCCTGAAAACCACTCCGGCATATGATCCCTCAGGGATTGAAACTTTAGTTCCGCCTTTCTTAATACTGATGTTGCCCCCCAGGGCAGAAGCCGGAAAAATTGCTGTAACCACCAGCAATGATGCAACAAATGCAAAAAATGATTTTTTCATATCATTGAAATTTAAAGATACTCAACTGGCAATACAATGAGAGTCTGAAACGGGTAGGAGAGAGTGCTTTCCGGAAAGTAATTGATTCCGGACCGGGAAGGATCAGTCACAGGTCACAAGAAAAACCAACAGCCAACAATCCGCGTAATTCTCCTTCAAAGAAGAATAAATACAAACAGTTGGTTGAATGTAACAAACTCTTTGTCAATTATATAACTGAGCCCCCTAAGGATTTCGCTGTTCAGATCAACGAAAAAATCCTCTGTATTTGATTTACTTATCCAAAGATAGGCGATTTGTCAGGGAATTGTCAACAGATATAAGTATTTTTTTATAATTGGTGGAAAAATATATGATGTCAACAGATTGTAAGGATAATAATAAGAATTTCAGGATAACCAGCAATGTGTATATTGGCTTCTGACACGAAAAATTCAGACAGGCAAAAGGCCGGTCATATCATGTTCCGGCCTTGCTTCAATATGGCAATTGAAAACTATTATACGGTCATAATATCCTTCTCTTTCAGTTCGAAGAGTTTGTCAATTTTAGCCGAGAATTTATCGGTCAGTGTCTGGATATCCTTCTCAAGTTGTTTGATCTCGTCTTCGGGGACCCCTTCTTTTTCGAGTTTTTTCCCGGCATCTATGGCTGACCTGCGGAGATTTCTCACGGTAACCTTTGCATTTTCAACTTCTGTTTTGGCTTTTTTCACCAGGTCCTTACGGCGTTCCTCGGTAAGCGGGGGGACGGCAATGCGAAGCACTTCCCCGTTGTTTTGGGGATTAAAGCCCAGGTTAGCGGCCAGAATGGCTTTTTCAATGGGGCCCAGCATATTCTTTTCCCACGGTTGGACGATGATCTGTCTGGGGTCGGGGGTGTTGATGTTTGAAATCTGATCAATCGGCGACATGGTTCCGTAATAATCTACCCTGACACCTTCGAGCATTGCGGGACTGGCTTTCCCGGCGCGGATTTTGTGAAATTCCCTTTCGAGGTGACTGATGGCCCCCTGCATGCTCTCTTCCGTTTCATCCAGTATAAATCTGACTTCTTCGTTCATTGTCTGCTTGGTTTTTCTGATCAATAATCATTAGGCAATGATGCTGCAAATATACAAAAGCAAGCCGTTTTAAATCAAGGCTGATGTCTGTTTCTGAAACTTACCCCTTTACCAGGGTGCCGACCGGCTCACCGGCAATGATCTTTTGAAGGTTTCCCTTGATATTCATGTTGAAAACCAGGATGGGAAGGCTGTTCTCGCGGCACAGCGTGATGGCGGTCAGGTCCATGATATTCAGTCCCCTCTCGTAGACTTCGGTAAAGGAGATGGTATCGAATCTTTCAGCATCCGGATTTTTCTCGGGGTCTGCCGTGTATACCCCATCAACGCGGGTACCTTTCATAATCACGTCGGCCTCTATCTCCACCGCGCGGAGCGCTGCAGCCGAATCGGTGGTAAAGAACGGGTTCCCTGTACCGGAGGCGATAATCACGATATTTCCCCCGTTCAGGGCTTCGATAGCCCTGCGGCGGCTCATGGCCTCCGCAATGGGATCAATGGCAATACCCGAAAGCAAGCATGTTTTCAAGCCGTGTTTTTCCAGTTCGGCCTGAAGCGCCATGCTGTTGATAACCGTGGCCAGCATGCCCATATAATCGCCCTGCACACGGTCCATACCTTTGGCAGCGCCCTGCAATCCCCTGAAAATATTGCCTCCGCCGATCACGATGCCCACCTGAACACCCAGGCTTGCAACCGAACTGATTTCCCCGGCATACATCGACAGCCTTTCAGGGTCAATGCCGTGCTGCTGTTCACCCATCAGGGCTTCGCCGCTTAATTTTAAAAGAATCCGTTTGTATTTCATTGCAGTTTTTTATTATCGGATAATGACCATGGGCATCACTTTGCTGAAGCGGTCGGTTTTAAGTTGATAAAAATAACGACCAGGTGTGAGTTGATGCAGGCCGGCTACAATCAGATGGTTTCCGGCGCTGAAATAATCGTTTGCCAGCTGCGCCACCGGTTGCCCGAGCATATTGTATATTATCAGCTGAACATCCGAGGGCTGTTTCAGCTTAAACTCAATGGTGGTTGTTCCTTTGGCGGGATTGGGATAATTCTGCCCGAGATATTCATCTTCCGCGTTTCCGATCAGCGTAAGTCCGGTTGTGGGATCAAGATACAAGATATGGAGACACCAGTTGTTGAGTGTTCCGGTATTCCCGGCCCCTCCGTCGTTAATGCGGATTTGCCAGTCGCCCGAAACTGGTTTCCCGTTGAAGGCGCTCAGGGCCATCTCCGGACGGAACCGGCCGGTGAAAGGCGGTGCGCCTTCAGTGATCATCATCTCGGCCTGGTCGTCGAAAGTGGTGTTGGTATAATTGTCCCCGTTTCCGCCATTGCGGTCGCTCAGCATGGATACCGTGCCATCGGACCCCGTAAGTATCAGTCGTAACTCCCCTGTACGGGTATGCGAAATGTCCAGGTTCACATTCACATCCATTACCGTACCGGTGGATTCCACCGTTATCAGGTCATAGGTGTTCTGGTAGTCTGTGATTTCAACCGGAGTAGTATTTGAACAGGTATTTGCTGAAAAAATATTGTCTATCATATAAACGAAGAAAGATTCCGGCGCCAGGGTTCCCGGAGGGTTGATGCCGGATCCTCCGGCAGGATAGGTGGCTGTAAGCCGCCCCAGCGAATCCTGAACAGCAAAATAATAACTTACCTCCGTGCCGAATGCAAAACCGGGTATCATAAAGCGAAGGGTGTCGCCGCTCACTTCATAAGGTGTAACAAAGTCGAAGCCGGAACCATTTCCTGAGTAATACAACCGCGGGGAATAATTGAGTATATCCAGCGGATGTGAACCCTGAACAATCAGTATTGCTTCGCGTTCTTCCAGGGAGTTCCCTGAGACTACCGGATCATGATGAAAATAGAATCGGTGATCCCATGCCTGCGCGGCAATATTGGCGATGGAAGCCCTTACAAAGGCAACGTAATAGGGCATGTTAAGGATGTCTATGTCGTCGCCGGGGGTGTGATAGTATTCGTTGAAATCATACCAGTCTTCAATGGCCAGCATGGCCGGATAGTCAAATTGCCAGAAAGAGGCATGGTCGCTGGCAGTAGTATAATAATAGTTATGATTCAGCTGGGGCTGATAATATGCGGTGGTCCTGAGAAAATCGTTGGTAAACGACTGGGAAAGGGTATTGGTTGCAATCGAATACGTATAGTCATTATCCGAATCCCAGGCAATCATATCCAGGTTCAGCACCCCGAGGATCTGCTGGCCCTGGCTGGCCGCCCGCTGGGCATAGGCATAACTGCCCACAAGTCCGATCTCTTCTTCGTCCCAGGCTGCGAAGCGTATGGTATATTCAGATTCGAACGGAGCCAGCAGGCGGGCTGCTTCCAGCACGGCTACCGTTCCGGAGGCGTTGTCGTCGGCTCCGGGCGCAACAGATCCTGATGGCATATTGTCATAATGCCCGCAGATAATAAATTCCTTGTCCGGATATTTCGTCCCGGTTTTTGTTGCGATGATATTTTCTCCCCGGCCGTTGCTGAAAGTGTGGACTTCAGGGGAGTAGCCGTATTCAGTAAACTTATCGAAGATAAAGTCGGCTGCCTTGCTGTTGTTCGGATTGTTGTAATGTCGTGAACTGATGGTGGTGGGTATACCGCCGATTAAAACGGTAGTATCTCCTGCAAGCTGCCTGGTCAGCAGAAGGATCGACTGATGATCGGCCAGCTGGATAAGCGAATCAAGAAACGGACTGTAAGCAAGCTGGGCTTTCAGACTGACGGGCGAACTGAACCCGAACAAAGTCAGGGAAAATAGCAGGGTAAAGATTTTCTTCATCGCAATTAGGGTGTAATTTGAGTGCGTTAAATTAAGGAAAACCGGCAGCGGTTATTCATTTTGCCCGTGGCAGTTTTTATATTTTTTTCCGCTGCCACAGGGACAGGGGTCATTGCGTCCCACTTTTTTCTCAACCCTTACCGGCGCAGTAACCTGGGGCTGAGAGGTACGGCCTGCCTGGCTGAGCAAATCGGTGCGTTCTTCCTTCAGCCTGCTGTTGTCGGAACGGCGGGGAAGCTGGGCTTCTTTCACCTGCGAGGGCTCCTGCACCGGCAGGTTTGCCTTGATGATAAAGGAAGTGATATCCCTGTTTACCTTTTGGATAAGGGTTTTAAACAATTCGAACGATTCAAATTTATAGATCAGCAAGGGGTCTTTCTGCTCGTAGGTGGCATTCTGGACCGAGCTGCGCAGTTCGTCCATCTCTCGCAGGTGATCCTTCCAGGCATCGTCAATTACGCCAAGGGTGACGCCTTTCTCTATGGCCAGGGTGATTTCGCGCCCCTTGTCAAGGTAAGCCTTCTTCAGGTTGGCAACAACCTGCATCGATTTGATGCCATCGGTTATGGGGATAGCAATATTTTCATACCTGGGATGGTTTTCGAAAACATCCTTGATCACCGGATAGGCACGCTGGGCGAGGTGTTCACATTTTGTCCGGTAATTTGAATAGACCCTGTTGAAGAGTTCTTCTGTGATGTTTTGTTTATTCCGGGAGAGAAATTCATCCTCTGAAATTCCCGGTTCCGTAGCCAGGGTTTTCAGCAACGACATCCGGTATCCTTCATAGTCACGGTCTTCCTGATGGCTGGCAACAATGCTTTCGCATACATCATAAAGCATGTTTGAAACGTCCACGGCCAGACGTTCCCCGTAAAGGGCATGGCGGCGTTTCCGGTAGATCACTTCGCGCTGCGAGTTCATCACATCGTCATATTCAAGCAGCCGCTTACGGATGCCGAAGTTGTTTTCCTCAACCTTTTTCTGCGCCCTTTCGATCGATTTGGTGATCATGGAATGCTGAATCACCTCGCCTTCTTTCAGGCCGAGACGGTCCATAATCTTGGCGATACGTTCCGAACCGAACATACGCATGAGGTCGTCTTCGAGGGAAACAAAAAACTGTGAACTTCCGGGGTCCCCCTGCCTTCCGGAACGGCCGCGCAACTGCCGGTCAACACGGCGCGATTCATGCCTTTCGGTACCAATGATGGCCAGACCGCCCGCTTCCTTAACCCCTTTGCCCAGCTTGATGTCGGTACCACGTCCCGCCATATTGGTGGCAATGGTTACCGTACCGGCTTGTCCTGCTTCGGCAACAATATCGGCTTCCTTCTGGTGAAGCTTGGCATTCAGTACATTGTGCTTTATTTTGCGGAGGGTGAGCATACGGCTGAGCAACTCGGAGGTCTCCACCGAGGTGGTTCCCACCAGTACCGGCCTGCCCTTGTTGATGAGGTCAACGATTTCATCGGCCACCGCGTTGAATTTCTCCCGTTTGGTTTTGTAAACCAGGTCCTCACGGTCGTCTCTGATAACCTTACGGTTGGTGGGAATTACCACCACATCCAGTTTGTAGATATCCCACAACTCGCCCGCTTCAGTTTCGGCTGTACCGGTCATACCGGCCAGCTTTTTGTACATCCTGAAGTAATTCTGAAGCGTAACCGTGGCATAAGTCTGGGTGGCGGCTTCCACCTTTACGCTTTCCTTGGCTTCGATGGCCTGGTGCAAACCGTCACTGTAACGGCGTCCCTCGAGGATACGTCCGGTCTGTTCATCAACAATCTTGATTTTGTTGTCCATTACCACATATTCGACATCCTTTTCGAACAGGGTATAGGCTTTCAGCAACTGGTTGACTGTGTGTACGCGTTCTGATTTCACCGAATAGTCGCGCATCAGCTCGTTTTTCTTCTCCAGCTTCTCATCTTCATTAAGGCCTGATTTTGTCAGCTCAGCAATTTCGGCGCCGATATCAGGCAGAATATAGAACTTCGGATCCTGATAAGAAGCGGTAATCAGGTCAATGCCCTTTTCGGTAAGTTCAACGGTGTTGTTCTTTTCGTCAATCACGAAGAAAAGTTCATCGTCGATGATGTGCATGTTTTTGGATTGCTCCTGCATGTAGAAGTTTTCTGTTTTCTGCATCAGGGCACGCATGCCTGGTTCACTCAGAAATTTGATCAGCGCCTTGTTTTTAGGCAGTCCGCGATAGGACCTGAACAACTGTTCCCCGCCCTTTTTCTCATTATCGGGACTGGCACCGTCGGTGAGCAGTGATTTGGCTTCGGCAAGCAGTTTGGTTACCAGATTGCGCTGCGCTTCATAAAGTTTCTTGATTTCAGGTTTAAGCTGTTCAAATTCCTGATTGTCGCCCCTTGGGGTAGGCCCCGAAATGATCAGGGGGGTACGTGCATCGTCAATCAGCACGGAGTCAACCTCATCCACAATGGCATAATTGTGCGGGCGTTGCACCATCTCCTCCGGATTGCGGGTCATGTTGTCACGCAGGTAGTCGAATCCGAATTCGTTGTTGGTCCCGAAAGTAATATCGGCAAGGTATGCGTTGCGACGGGCTTCAGAGTTGGGTTCATGCTTGTCGATGGTGTCTACTTTAAGACCGTGGAATTCATAAAGCACACCCATCCATTCCGAGTCACGTTTGGCAAGATAGTCGTTCACCGTAACCACATGCACGCCTTTACCGGGCAGTGCATTCAGATATACCGGCAGGGTGGCGACCAGTGTTTTTCCTTCACCGGTAGCCATTTCGGAGATCTTTCCCTGATGTAGCACAATACCGCCGATCAACTGAACATCATAGTGCACCATGTCCCAGGTGAGCAGGTTTCCACCGGCAGTCCAGCGGTTGTGGAAGTAAGCCTTATCGCCCGTTATTTCAACATGGGCTTTCTGGGCAGCCAGGTCGCGGTCATTCTGCGTGGCGGTGACCTCAATCACCTCGTTTTCCTTGAACCGCCGTGCGGTTTCTTTCATCACCGCGAATGCTTCGGGAAGAATTTCGTTCAAAACCTCCTGGGTGATCTGATATGCTTCTTTCTCCAGTTGATCAATCTCTTCATACAACCGCTCCTTTTCGTCCATATCCATCTCAGGTTCGGCTTCTATCTTTTCACGGATACCGGCGATCTGCTGCTCTTTTCCGGAGACGGCCTCTGTAATAAGCTTTCTGAAACCGTCAGTTCTGGCGCGGAGTCCATCGTTGCTGAGCTTCTCTGTTTCCGGGTATATTTCCTTTATCTTATTGAGGATAGGGGTGATTTCCCTGATGTCTTTTTCGGATTTGGTGCCGAGGAATTTCTTAAGAAATGAAAGCATGTCTGATTTAATTATGCAATGGAATTGCTTTTGATGTTTATTCGGTTTGTGCCTGTCCGGCGCAGAGGAAGTACCAAAAATGTGCCGGGGTTTTCAAACAGATGCAAAGTTAGCCTAATTTCCTGTAAAAATGCGGATGAATTTTCCAGGCCATGCATCAAATCCGGAAAAGAGGGGGGTGGATTGCAAAAAAAAACCGCGACATTTTGTCAGCGGCTGTTGTGTTTTAGTATTCATCTTCATGAAAGAAGAAATCTTCCTTGGAAGGATAATCGGGCCACAAGTCCTCGATGCTGTCGTAAACTTCTCCCTCATCTTCGATCTCCTGAAGATTTTCTATAACTTCCATTGGTGCTCCTGACCTGATGCAGAAGTCGATCAGTTCCTCTTTGGTAGCCGGCCAGGGAGCATCTTCCAGTTTAGAGGCTAATTCTAAAGTCCAATACATTCTTACAGAAGTTAACGGGTTTAATTTTTTGCAAAAATACTCTAATTATAATCAAAAGCAAGTCAAAAACATTTCAAATAAACAATTGGTTCATGTTTACCGCTGAAATTTATTAAGTTCTTGCTTTCCAGGGTGTTTCAACAGCTCTGAGTGTATGCGAAAACCAGCGGGCCAGCACAAACAGGAAATCTGATAAACGGTTGAGATACCGGATTACCATTTCTCCCTGCAAAGTTGAGGGTTCGTTTTCCACTACTTTTATGGTAAGGCGTTCTGCCCTGCGGCAGATACACCGGGCAATGTGACAGTGAGATACAATGGGGTGACCGCCGGGCAGAATGAACGAGCTGAGTTGCGGCAGGGATTCATTCATTCTGTCAATCTCGTTTTCCAGCAGAAGAATATCCTTGTCAAAAAGCTTCGGGAGGGCCCTGAGGTCTTTTCCGGGGTCGGCGGCCAACAGCGATTCCGCGGTAAAAATCCTGTCCTGGATCTCAAGCAGTAGTTCATGTGTGCGGGCATCTACCCCCTGATCGCGGATCAGTCCGAGATAGGAATTGAGTTCATCAAGCGTGCCATAAGCTTCAATGCGTTCATGATACTTGGGCACCCTGGTGCCGCCGATCAGTGATGTTTGTCCCTTATCGCCGGTTCTGGTATATATTTTCCAGTCGCAATCCATCGAAATGTTTAATATTAATTAGAAAATCTTAAACAGGTTGATTTGCTAATTGTTCACCCGGAAGTAACTTTCTGCTTGTAAAAATCCATGGTCCGGATGTTGGAATTGAGTTCGTCGGAGGCGACCAGTCCGTCAGAAAGTCTGATGATCCGGTGGGCATGGCGGGCAATGTCCTCTTCGTGTGTGACCAGGATAATGGTGTTCCCGGCTTTGTGAATATCTTCTATCAGTCCCATGATTTCAACCGAAGTCACAGAATCAAGGTTACCGGTGGGCTCGTCGGCCAGGATGATGGAGGGTTTGTTCACCAATGCCCGGGCAATCGCCACACGTTGCCGCTGACCCCCGGACAGTTCGTTGGGCTTGTGTTTTACGCGATCGGTAAGCTTTACATCTTCAAGTACCTGCATGGCCCGTTCCATACGCTCAGGTTTGGGCGAACCGGCATAGATCATCGGCAATGCCACGTTCTCAAGCGCGGTAAGCCTGGGCAGAAGGTTGAATGTCTGAAAAACAAACCCTATCTCTTTGTTTCTGATCTCTGCCAGTTCATTGTCCTCCAGCTTGCTGACATCCTTGCCATTGAGCCAGTAGCTTCCGGAAGTCGGGGTGTCGAGACAGCCCAGCAGATTCATCAGGGTGGATTTACCCGATCCCGAGGGCCCCATGAGCGCAACAAACTCATTTCTTTTAATGGTGAGGGACACTCCCCTGAGGGCGCGCACCACTTCGGTGCCTACTTTAAAAAAACGGGTGATCCCGTCAAGCCGTATAACTTCCTGGTTCATGGTCCTGGTTTACTTCACAACGAACAAAGTTAGGAATAATTGTAAAAGCGGGGATGATTAAATTTTCAACCTCTTCACTTCGGCCTTCTGCTTTGGCCAATGAGCGGACTATATGTTATTTATACAGCTTTCAGAACCGGATTATGAAGTGTTGCCGGCTCAGTTCCCTGCGAAAAAATACCAGTCCCATGTCAAACAGGTCAATTGTGACTGTTACACGCGGATGTTTGATAATTTCCTCCCAGGCTTTTTCCATCTCTGCCGACCAGTGAATATCGTGAAAAATCAGCAGTGCATCGTTCCCTGACTTTGCTGCAATTTCGCCAAAATAATTCACGGTGGCTTCGTAGGTATGATTACCGTCGATAAAGGCGTAATCAACCTTCGGGAGCGATCCGAGCGTTTCGGGCAATTCTTTATCGAAATTTCCCATCACCAGCGATACATTGCTGCACCCGGCCGAATTCAGGCACTCCTGGGCAAGGGCGGCAGTGGATGCGCAGCCTTCTATTGTTTTAAACGTGGCGGAAGGTGCGGCGATGGCCTGATACATAGTGCTTATGCCGGCCGATGTGCCCAGTTCAAGCATGGTTTCAGGATTGAAGTACTTAACGATGCGGAACAGCAGCCGGCCATATTTCCGGGGGATACCGGTGGTTGCTGCGATTTCCTTTACCCTCCTGAGTTTTGTTGTATAACCTGTCCTTCCCCTCCGGGCGCCGAAATCCACGGTCTCAATGCTGTTGGGGTTCCGCTTCAGCCGGAGCACCTGTTGTTCAACAGCTTTATATTCAGGATAAACAGTTTTATCTTCCAGCACATCGCAGATAAAATCATAAACGAAAGGGGAGTGGACCGCATGTTTTGTTTTGGCTTTCAGCCGGTAAGTCAGAAATCTGAAGAGTATCCTTATTTTGTTCAACATGTCTTCGGTGAGGTTGAGGTTAGTCAGCTAAAGGCCCCAGGTTTCCCTGTCAAGGCTGCGGTAGTGTATGGCTTCAGCCAGATGGTCGGGCCGGATGTCATGGCTGTTGTCAAGATCGGCGATGGTGCGTGCCACCTTCAGGATGCGGTCGTATGCCCGTGCCGAAAGGCTCAGTTTTTCCATGGCATTCTTGAGCAGGGTGTGCCCGGTTTCATCTATCCTGCAGATGGTTCTCAGCATTTTACTGCTCATCTGGGCATTGGCATGAATGCCTTTGTGCTCTTTATATCTTTCTTCCTGTATCTGCCTGGCTTTTACCACTCTTTCCCTGATTGCATCGCTTTTTTCAGAAATCCTTACATCCGAAAGTTCACGGAAAGGCACAGGCACGACTTCCACCTGAATATCTATACGGTCGAGCAGGGGGCCGGATATTTTGTTAAGGTATTTCTGCACAACCCCGGGCGCGCAAACGCACTCCTTGTCGGGATGATTATAGAATCCGCAGGGGCAGGGATTCATGGCGGCTACCAGCATAAAGCTTGCAGGATATTCCACGGTGAGCCTCGCCCTCGAAACCGTTACCAGCCGGTCTTCAAGCGGTTGCCGCAGCACTTCGAGTACGGTCCGCTTGAACTCCGGCAATTCGTCAAGAAACAGAACTCCGTTGTGGGCAAGCGAAATTTCTCCCGGCTGGGGATTCGACCCGCCGCCTACCAGGGCCACGTCAGAGATGGTGTGGTGCGGACTGCGGAATGGTCGTGCCGAAATCAGGGATGCATGGCGGTTCATTCTTCCGGCAACAGAATGTATCTTGGTGGTTTCCAATGCTTCATGAAGGTTGAGCGGCGGCAGTATGGAGGGCAGCCGCTTGGCCAGCATGGTTTTACCCGAGCCCGGCGGACCAATCAGGATTACGTTATGACCTCCGGCAGCGGCAATTTCGAGCGCACGCTTAATGTTCTCCTGACCTTTAACATCCGAGAAGTCAAATTCATATTCGTTCAGCTGGGCATAAAACTCTTCACGGGTATTTACAATCTCCCTTTCAAGGCTTGCATCTCCGTTGAAAAACCGGATAACATCCAGGATGTTTTCCGCGCCGTAAACTTCAAGTTCACTTACAATGGCCGCTTCCCGCGCATTCTGTTTCGGAAGGATAAAGCCTTTGAAACCCTGTCTGCGTGCTTCTATGGCGATGGGCAGCGCCCCTTTGATGGGCTGTAAACCGCCGTCGAGCGACAATTCGCCCATAATTACATATTCTCCCACGGTGGCCGGGTTAATCTGCTCCGAGGCGGCCAGAATTCCTGTGGCAATGGTAAGGTCGTAGGCCGATCCCTCTTTACGGATGTCGGCCGGCGCCATATTGATCACGATCTTTTTACCGGGAATTTTATACCCGTTGTTTCTCAGCGCGGCTTCAATACGCTGGTGGCTTTCTTTAACGGCGCTGTCGGGCAGGCCAACCAGGAAAAACTGTATCCCGTTGTCCATATTCACTTCTACCGTAATGGTGATGGCATTGATGCCTATGATTGAACTGCCGAATGTTTTTACGAGCATGTTATCAGAATTTTTCACGAATGAAAAGGGACTGTACCGCTTTTCCCGCTTCCAAAAGAATATGACACCTGAGAAGATTATTTAATATACTGAATATTAGTATTTTAAAATATAATACAAAAATAGGAAAAATTTCCGGTCCAATCAACAAGTATTGCAAATCAATTATAGAATTCCTGAAATCAGCATCACCGGAGCCTTATTTTATCATTGTGAACAATTAGATATCCTACAGGTTTATAGAATGATCAACACGACAACAATAAGTGGAACCGGAAAAAGTAATCCCTGAACCGAAATCACCATGCAAGCGGGTTTGCCGGCTTGATGAGGAAGGTATGTGTGTTGGCTGTTTCCGCAATCTGGATGAGATAGCCAACTGGTCCATCCTTTCCAAAGAAGAAAAGCTGGAGGTGCTGCGCAAGGCCCATCTTCGTATGCAACTCAGGGATATGAAGCTCTGATCAGCCTTTTCCTGGCTTATAGCCTGATTTCTCCAGTATTTCCTGAGAATTGACGTTGTCGAGGAGTTGTTTCAGGCTCACATTATTCTTTTTCATATAGGCTTTCACAATCTGCCAGCCCAGCCAGGCTCCGGTGCGGGCAGGGGATTCCTGCGAAAAGGAGGAGGTAAACGGACCGTCTACCATAAACATACTCATGGCTTTGGAATCAGTTTTATACAACAGCTCATTTTCAATGATAAACTGCCAGAGATTGCGCTCATTTTTGACACACCAGTCCAGTTGCGCTGCAGTGAAGCCGATTTTAAACCGATCTTCTGTATTTCCGGTAGTAACATCAGTAAAATAGAGGGTTTTTCCCTGTTCTATCATTGCATCAAGCAGGGTATAGGCGCTTCTTTTTTCAGGAATCAGCAGCATGCCCGCTTCTTTCATCACATCAGGCAGGATATGGTCACGGGTAAATCGCCGGGATAGATAGAGCGGAATCCCCAGTTTCTTGTACATTTCATGATCCTGCCCGAGATACATGTCAAGGGCAATGATCAGTACCGAATCGGCATATTTGACGGGTAAATGAAAATCGTATCCCGAAACATAGGAATAGGTAAGTGGTTTCCTGCCTCCCGGAATTTCCTTTTCATAAATGCCAAAGGCCTGTTCAAGTTCTTTTTCAAGCCATCCCAGGTCAGGATACTGCTGCACAACCGACTCATAGGAAGCTTTGTTCTGCGGATCACTGATAAACAATCTCAACTGATTTACCTCTTCACTGCCGATATCTCCGGTTCCCAGAAAAACAGCATATTCAGGCGCAACGGCCCTGAGCCTTTTTTCTAAATCAGCTTCACCCGGACCAAACAATACCTGTTCGTACCGCCTGATCCTGAATCCTTCGTCCGCAGGCGTAAATGATAATGAATCGGAGCCGTCTGACGCGGTTTTTCTTCCCGTGTTATCGCCTGTGCAGGCCGCAAACAGAAGAAGGGCAGGGAAAATCAGTGTAGCAAGTCTGGAAATCATAATACCTGAAACGATTGGTGCTTATCCGGCACAAAATAACAAAAAACCCCTGACATGGGAAGGGCAGGGGTTTTTAAACGTAAAAAGGCAACCTAAAGTATTTTCCAGCCAAGACTTACGGTGAACATATTATTTTTCAATGTAAGTCCTTCATCTTTGGAATAATCTGATATCCCGAATTCATATCTCAGATCAAGTGTGAACATCAGCAGGTCCACCCCGGCGCCGGTTTGAATGCCCCAGTTGGCAGCGCGGATATCATCACCGGTGATGGTGTTTTCCCAGTTTTCGCTGTTGATTTCCTTATTAACGGCAAGCGTTGCAACCGGACCGGCCAGAATCCTGACATTGAAAAGATCCGTATCAATTAGTTTACCGCCGAGTAAAACGGGGATATCCAGCGTTTTTATGTGCAGCGATTTCATGCTGCCGGCCACCTCTGTTTGAGAAAGATCACCCTTCCGGTTCATAAAAAGCAGTTCCGGTTGAAGGTAAACTTTGTCGCCTATCCTGACGAACGCGCCGAAATGCAGGGAACTTTTTATTTCTTCCTCAATCTGTTCCTGATCAGCGCTGAATCTGGAGAATGAAGCACCGGCCTTGGGGCCGAAGGTAAAATACGGAACCTGCGCGGTTGATGTAAAAGCGAAAAGGACAAGTATTGCGATCAGATACTTTTTCATAAAATCTTTGTTAAGGTTGTCTGAATATACAAATGACCAGTTTAATTTGTCAATTACAATAAACTTGCCATTCCTCTTATTTATTGTGGCAAAAGGTTTGTATTTTTGTGAAAATACTTAAATTTCCCAATTATGAAATTGATCCAAAGAATGCTGCTCCTTGCATTATTGCTTTTGTGTGTTTCCGTTACCGGTGCTTTCGCCCAGTATAAATCGATTGCCTTGGGTGTAAAAGTTTCACCGAATATTGGCTGGCTTCGCACGGATGCTGAAGATTACTCGTCCGAAGGCGCAATTCCCGGCATCGCCTGGGGGCTGATCACCGATTTTTACTTTGCTGAGAATTATGCTTTTTCTTCAGGTTTTAATGTCAACTTCCACAATGCAAAAATCTCTTATCCTGATATCGAGTCCTTCAACATCGGGGTGCTGAACCGGCAATACCGGCTTAAGTATATTGATATTCCCATGCTGATCAAGATGAAAACCAATGATATCGGGGATTTTCGCTTTTTCGGACAAATCGGTCTGCAGCCCGGGGTCAGGATAGGCTCAAAGGCAAAAGACAGTTTCAAATCGGTAACGCCTCCATCAACGGTAAAAAGAGACTGGCGTACAATTGATTCTCAAACCAACCTTTTCAGGATTTCCATGGTCATCGGGGCCGGTATCGAGTATCCCATTGACAATTCCACCGCACTGGTGGCCGGAATTAATTTCGTGAACGGACTGAGCGATGTGCTGAAAGGCAAAAACGCTGTTGACAGCACCGTTGAACACATGGCTGTCCCCAATGCTTTTGAAATTACTTTCGGGATTATCTTCTGAAAGTACCCGATTCAGCTACTTTGATTACTCAGATCGGTTGTCATTCTGTTTTATTAGCCGGCGGGAAGAGTCCTGTTGGCGTAAGCTGTGATTTTTAGCCACAAAGTGTGATTTTTCGTAAACGGATGCTGTTTAACCTGGATAAACAGTATTTCACTTCAGAATTGTGTAATTTCGCCTCATCTAATCCGGATGATTTATGAAAATTGCATTGGTTCAGCTGAATTATGTCATAGGCGATTTTGAAGGCAACACCCGGAAAATTATTGAGCAGATCCGGCTGGCTGCCCTGGAGGGCGCCGGACTGGCGGTTTTTGCCGAATTGGCCGTTACCGGTTATCCTGCGCGCGACTATCTTGAATTTAACGACTTTATCAGCCGATCGGAAGAATGTATGCAGCAGATTGCTGCGGAATGCCGTGGCATCACTGCGATTGTCGGCGGACCTTCGCGCAACCTCACAGGGAAAGGAAAGCCCCTGTTTAATTCGGCATGGGTGCTTGCCGACGGGCAGGTAAAAAAGCTGGTGCATAAAAGCCTGCTGCCCAATTATGATGTGTTTGATGAATACCGCTATTTTGAGCCGGCCACCGGATCAGGAGTGGTTGAAGTAAACGAGACCCGCCTGGCCATAACCATCTGTGAGGATATCTGGAATACAGGCGATATTCCCCTTTACCGGAGGTTTCCGCTGGATGAGGCAACCGCGTTGAACCCGGAATTGATTATCAATATTGCCGCTTCACCTTTTCATTACAACCAGGCACTTGCCCGCAGGCAGGTGCTCAGGGATAATGCGTTGAAATATAATTTGCCTGTAATCTATGTCAATCATACCGGGGCTCAGACTGAACTGATTTTTGACGGAGGATCCATGGCCTGCGACTGCGGCGGGAATATCCGGGAAACCCTGCCTTTTTTTAGTGAAGGCATGAAGATCATCGAAACCGGCGAATCCTGGTACAATGTAACAGCCGCGCCTGAAGTGTCTGTTGACGATGAAGTACGCGATATTGCACTTATTCATGATGCCCTGGTGCTCGGTATCCGCGATTATTTCGGTAAAATGGGATTTAGTAAAGCGATACTCGGTCTTTCCGGGGGTATTGATTCTGCGGTTACCCTTGCCCTGGCTGCAGAAGCGCTTGGTCCGCCGAACGTACACGGCATCCTGCTGCCTTCGGAGTTTTCATCGGATCATTCCGTTGAAGATGCGAAAACCCTGGCGGTCAACCTGGGCTGTCCCTATGAGGTTATCCCGATTTCAGACGCTTTCCACGCCCTTGATAATACCATGCAGCCTTTTTTCAAGGATTTACCATTCGGGTTAACCGAGGAAAACATGCAGGCACGCATCAGGGCGGTAATCCTGATGGCGATGGCAAATAAATTCGGTTACATTTTGCTGAATACCAGCAATAAGAGCGAAGCTGCCGTGGGCTATGGCACGCTGTACGGCGATATGTGCGGCGGTCTTTCGGTGCTCGGCGATGTTTATAAAACCGATGTTTACCGCCTGGCGAACTATATAAACCGGACCAAAGAAATTATTCCGCTTAATTCAATCGTAAAACCACCCTCAGCTGAACTGCGGCCCGGACAGAAAGACAGCGACTCATTGCCCGAATATGATGTACTCGATCAACTACTGTTTCAATATATTGAAAAGCGCAGGGGGAAAAGGGAACTGGAAGCAATGGGATTCGCCCCGGCACTGGTTGCCCGTGTGCTGAAAATGGTGAATTCAAATGAGTGGAAACGGTATCAGACCCCGCCCATCCTGCGCGTTTCGCCCAAGGCTTTCGGCATGGGCCGGCGTATGCCGATTGTGGGGAAATATACCGGGTAGTTTATGCAAACATGACATTTTATTAAAAAACGAAAAAAGTCATAACTATTTTCGTTTTGGAACGAGAAAGGTTAAGGGTTCGGTTTGAAAATATAGATGCGACAAGATCAAATAGGCCTTATTAATTGATACTTTATTACCCATCGGAATTACAAACGCTGAAATTCTGCCTGATTTATTGGAATAGAATCCCAAAAATTTGTAAAAATGAATACTTTTTGGAATGTAATCCCAAAAATATTGGCTACTTCACAGCATAATTTTATGAGTACATATTATTCCCGATACGGATTTATAAAGCTACGTTCTAACAGCTGCAATGGATTGAAATAACTGGCTGAATAATAATAAGTAATCAATTTTCGCCTGTGTGAAACAGATTTTGAAATGCAAAGCTATCTTCCATTGGTAATGATCAATGCCGGATTTGAATATCAGGGGTTCGTAATTTCAGCCAGTGCATTTTGCCGGGGAAAGAAAAAGCCCCAAAGCTATTTTTTAAATACTTTGGGGCTGAATGATTCAGGTTGTATTCACTTTGATAGCAAACTCTTTTTAACGCAACAGGATGTTAAAAAATAGTTGTGCAAAGGGCTGAGTAAAAATGGATTACATATTCAACGCTTCCACCGATTTGATTTCGGGAAGTGCCTTTCTCACGGCTTCTTCCACGCCGTTTTTAAGGGTCATGCGGCTGAACGGGCAGG
>JABNAD010000037.1_pt3 | contig 35327 bp, 33 predicted proteins | sample 7240381 | NCBI WGS metagenome assembly JABNAD01 (sample SAMN11332834, study PRJNA596920) | anaerobic digester metagenome | biome: digested sludge; isolation source: digested sewage sludge-derived enrichment culture grown on H2/CO2 | place: Germany: Goettingen
TTTGTCCTTTGTCCTTTGTCCTTTGTCCTTTGTCCTTTGTCCTTTGTCCTTTGTCTTTTGTCTTTTGTCTTTTGTCTTTTAACTTTTAACTTTTAACGTCTCACTTCTCACGTTTCACGTTTCACGTTTCACGCCTCACGCCTCACGCCAATTAACACTACCTTTGCAAAAAATGCAACAATGGATTTGGAGGTTCAAAAAACGGCCGATGGCTCCGATACAGTGCTGAATAAGAGCATTGGAGTGCACTATCACTCAACCAATGGTGCCATTACCGAGGCAGAGCATGTTTTTATAACAGCAGGATTAAACCACTTTTCGCAAAGCGATATTGCAATCCTTGAAGTGGGTTTGGGAACAGGATTAAATGCCGCTTTAACGGCAATGCATGCAGATGAAAAAGGGTTAAAGGTATCGTATGTTGGGTTGGAACTTTATCCGTTAAATTCCGAATTTGTTGGCAAAATAGGATACCAAAAGCAGCTACCCTCTGCTGCTGCAACAGCGTGGAATGCAATTAGCAATGCGCCATGGAACGCAGAGTTTGCCTTAGGTTCAAATTTTACCATGACTAAGCAACAAGCCGATTTCACTTGTTGGGTATCAAACCAACAATTTAACCTTATTTACTTTGACGCTTTTGCTCCCGATTGCCAGCCAGAGATGTGGGCTCCGGAGCAATTTAAAAAGCTGTACGCTATGCTAAAGCATGGAGGCGTTCTTGTTACGTACTCGGCCAAGGGCATTGTAAAGCAAGCCCTTCGAGATGCTGGCTTCACCGTAAAGCGATTGCCAGGCCCTCCAGGAAAACATCATATGCTAAAAGCAATTAAAGAGGTAGCCGCTCATTAAAAGGAGATTAAAAAAAAATCTGCCTAAAAAATGGTTATTCTATGCTAATCCCTATCTTCGCATGATGTTTTAAGAAGAAACTTAACAACACAACAAATAACTACAATTTATGAAAATCTTAAGAATCAGCTTACTTGTTCTAAGTACAGCCGCACTTCTTTCTGCTTGTAACCAGAAAGGTGCTATAAAAAGCGAGCTAAAAACCGACGTCGATAGCGCAAGCTACGCATTAGGTATTAACATCTCCGACAACTTTAAAAGAGGTAACCTAGAGGACATTAATGTGCATGCACTAGCTATGGCAATGCAAGAGGCCCTTGAAGGTAAGGAAACCAAAATGAACTCTGAGCAAGCTATTGAGTTCCTAAACAAGTATTTCCAGAAGAAAGAAGAGGAGAAAGCAACAAAGAACGAAGAGGAAGGCAAGAAATTCCTTGAAGAGAATGCTACTAAAGAAGGTGTTATTGTTGATTCTACTGGTTTACAGTACAAAATTATTACCGAAGGTACTGGTGCTAACCCAAGACCTGAGGATGTTGTAAAAGTACACTACAAAGGTACCCTAATCAACGGTGAGGAGTTTGACTCTTCATACGATGGAGAACCTGCACAGTTCATGTTAAACCGCGTTATTAAAGGCTGGCAAATTGGTCTTCAGAAAATGAAGGTTGGTGGTAAAGCTATGCTTTATATCCCTGGTGACCTTGCTTATGGCAAAAACCCACGTCCAGGTGGCGCAATTGGACCTAACCAACTACTAATTTTTGAGGTAGAACTACTTGACATCGTAAAAGAATAGCGTTACTTTTGTAGCACTAATATTTTAAAAACCTCAAGGCTTACCGGCCAGGTTCTGCTAAAACAGGCCTGGCTGTTTTTTTAGCCTACAAACAACGTAAATTACAGAAATATGAGCTTAGAAATAAGTGGAAAAGTAGTTAGCAAGTTACAGCAACAAACGGGTCAAGGGCGAAATGGGGCTTGGGTTAAGCAAGATTTTATTATTGAAACCCAGGAGCAGTTTCCTAAAAAAGTGTGCGTTGCGCTATGGGGCGATAAGGTAAAAGAGCTGGAGCAGTATGCCATTGGCGATTCCATTAAGGTTAGCATCAACATAGAGTCTAGGGAATTTAATGGCCGCTGGTACACCGATATTAAGGCTTGGCGCATGGAGCGCGAAGGTGCATCGGCTCCACAGGGAGGCGGCAATATTCCCAACATGCCTCCTCTTCCCAACGAGGTGCCTCCATTTGTTGATTCAATGCAAGAACCTACCGACGATCTTCCATTCTAACATACGAAAAAGCCCCGGAACCACCCGGGGCTTTTAACAAACCATAAACTAAACCACAAAGAAAAACTAAGGGGTAACAAATTCTCATTTATATTGAAATGGGAACTCCACGATAAAAATCTAAAATCTTGGTTCGTAATACGTAGCTGTACTTTGCATGCAGCAGGTCGCCCTCGGCCTTAACCAAGTTACTCTGCGCCAAACCAAAATCAATTGCGCTAACCATACCCAATTCGAACTTCTTGCGGGTTTCCTCAAAAACCTCGGTAAAGGCAGCCACCGACTCCTTACTAGCAAGATACTTATCCCACGAAGCCTTTGAATCGGCATGGGCTTGTTCTACTTTCTTTAGCAAACCCTTCTCTACTTGCTCCTTAGCAAACTTTGCATCCAAAAGGTTAATCTTGCCCTTGCCAATGCGGGTAATGCGATTGTACTTCTGAAAAATTGGAACGGTTAGATTAAAATACACTCGTTGATTCAAGAAATCCTTTATCTGCTCACCGTAGGTGTAATCGGGATAGAATACCCACTCGGTATCGGATACTTTGTAACCAGCCGACTGGTTGTACCCTGAGCTTATTTGATAACCAACCGACAGCGATGGGCTTAACGCGCCATACAGCTGGTTTAGTCTTTTATTAGCCGCTTTAATGTCTAGTTCCGCTTTGCGAATAACCGGCTGAACAGCCAGTGCCTCCTCGTATATTGATGATACGCTAACACCTGCAGCCAAATTTTCTATCTGTAAAGGGGTAGAATCAATGATAAACTCAACTGAATCTGGAATCTCCAGCATCTGCTTCAGGTCTAAAACCGAAAGGTTTAGGCTATTCGAGGCATTGGTTAGCTCCGATTTGCGCATCAAATATTGCGCTTTTACCTCCACCATTTGTCCTTGGGAAAGAGATCCCAATTCGAACTGCATAGCAGCCTTTTCGCTCTGGATTTGGGCCACTTGTGCCTGCTTTTCGGCTAAAACTTTGGCCTCCATAGCGTATAGTACCTGCAGGTATCCTACCGATACATTTATTGTAATATCATTTTTAAGACTTTCCGTTGCAGCCTTTGCCGATTCCAACTCATACTTTAAAGCACGCATGCCGTTCCAATTGGAAAAGCCTTTAAACAAATCCAGAGAAGCCGTTGCATAAAAGTAGCCCTCCTGGTTGTTGTAATCCTCAAAGCTCAGAGAGTACTGGTTAAACTCGCGCCCTGAAACAAAGGTGTGCTGTGCACCAGAGGTAATTGATGGAGTAAATTCCATTATACCCTGCCTGTAATCCTTTTGGCTTGCGTTAACCTGTAACTCCTGCCGTTTAAGCTGGATGTTGTTCTGCAGCGCATAGCTAATACAATCATTTAGTGTCCATGATTTTTGAGCATCTACTCCAGAACTAAGCAGCGCAAGCAGAGGTAGTATAATTATTAATCGTTTCATTACAAAGTAATTCATGTGTAGTAAAAAAGAGTAGTTAGTGCGAAAAGGGTAGCAAAACCTTGGGTAGAGCAGCCTCCACCTTTCCATCCATTCTGTTGATATAACCCATTTATAGCACTTGGTAAATATTGGGATTCACCCCTTTATTCTCCATCACTGGCAACAGATAAATAACGTACACAGGCAAGTCGCTGGGCTGTAAAAACCCATCGGTTTTGGGCATCAACACATCCGTGGGAGCAACCCCTTGCTTGTAGTAAACCTGTTGAAGGGAGTCGTTCTTCTCCTCATCAATGTTTAAAGAAAACCCCAATACAACGGTTTCCATCTCGGTTTTTGCCTGTGCTTTACAGGGCGATTCGGGCACTTTCTCCTGTTGGGATTTTCCCGTAACCTCCGAAGCTAAAGCCATATTTCCCGTTACTATACAGGCAGCAATGGCTATTATTAACCTTTTCATGCTTTAGTTCTTTTTGCGATAAAGTACTTGTATATGCGATGCTGCTCTGGGTGGAGTATAAATTTGAACCAGTTCCCAGTTCTTATCGTACTGTTCAATGGCTGCGCGAAGCGCAATAATTTGCTCCATTGTAGCATGCGCCCCCTCATCGGTATCATTAACTGGCTCTCCATCGGGAAGAGCCCAAGGAAAGGACTCAACCCGAAAGCTATAACTAACCTTTCTACCGCCTACGGTTAGGGTAACATCGGCAATCTCATCTTCCCCGAAATTTGGGATTGGGATGCATATCTCTTTCATGGTGAGTCCTCCTCAGGTTTTAGTTAATAATTAAAGCAAACTATGTAAAAGGCTATAACTATATCTAACTACAGAATTTTCTTAACATTCTCGGTAACCACATGACCGTCGAATAGCTGGATAATGCGGTGTGCCTTTTCAGCATCGGTTGGTGAGTGGGTAACCATAACAATGGTTGTTCCCTCGCGGTTAAGCTCGCTTAGCAGCTCCATTACCTCTTCGCCATTGGACGAGTCCAAGTTACCTGTTGGCTCATCGGCAAGAATTAGCTTTGGGTTAGCAACCACAGCACGGGCAATGGCTACACGTTGTTGCTGACCACCCGATAGCTGCTGTGGGAAGTGTTTTTGACGATGCATAATACGCATACGCTCAAGCACTGCCTCAACCTTACGCTTACGCTCTGCTGCAGGAACATTCATGTACAAAAGAGGAAGCTCAACGTTTTCGAATACAGTTAGTTCATCAATAAGGTTAAAACTCTGGAAAACGAAGCCAATATTGGCCTTACGAAGATTTGTGCGTTGCTTCTCTTTGTATCCAGCAACCTCAAGTCCGTTAAAGTGTAGCTCGCCTCCCGAAGGATTATCCAGTAACCCAAGGATGTTTAGCAAAGTTGACTTACCACAACCAGAAGGACCCATTATGGCTACAAATTCACCCTCTTTTACTTCAATATTTACCTTGTTCAAAGCGGTAGTTTCAACCTCTTCGGTACGAAAAACCTTAACTAAATCGGTAGTCTTAATCATTAAGTTGTTTGTACTGTTGTTCATGGCTATAGAGTTAATTTGTTATTTTTCTAATACAAGTTTATCAACATTTCCAAAGTTATCGTAGCTAGAAACAATCACCTTTTCCCCAGGAACAAGTCCTTCTACCACCTCGTAGTGGCGAGGGTTTTGGCGGTTAATCCTAATATTGCGCTTAGTTGCAAAGCTACCCGATGGGTCAACCACAAATATCCACTGGCCACCGGTGCTCTGGTAAAATCCTCCACGAGGAATAAGCACTGCCTTTTGCGACTCACCCAGCTCAAGGTTAATGCGGGAGGTTTGCCCAATACGAATACTGCCAGGAACATCATCGGTAAACACCATATCTACAGTAAAGCGTCCGTTACGAACCTCGGGGTACACCTTCTTAATTTCGCCTTTAAATTTTGAACCAGCAAACTCACACTGTCCATATAATCCGCGTACAATGCGTGATATGTAGTGCTCATCAATATCAACCTTAAGCATATATGAATCAAGAACGTGAATGGTTCCCATGCGAGTACCCATGCCAATTACCTGTCCCACTTCTAGGTTAAGTGCAGCAAGTTCGCCCGATACAGGAGCTCTAAACTCCAGTGCTTCTAAGCGTTTACGCACCACTACAAGGTTTTTCTGCAAACGCTCGGCATCATCCTCTAACGTACGAAGCTGAGTAAGCCTAAACATGGAGTCCTGCTTCCAGCTCTCGCGGAATAGGGAGATCTTCTCACTGGTTAGCTCAAACGCTTCCTTGCTACGTTCATACTCCTCGCGCGAAATGTGATTTTGTTGGAAAAGTTTCTCGTTATTCCTAAAGGTACGCTCTTTCTCCTTTAAGTTAAACATTAGGTCAAGCAGCTGACTGCGTGTTTCAAGAGTCTGCTTTTCCATTTGAAGGCGCGTGCTACGAAGCTCATTTGTAGTACGGGAAACGTTAGCCTCATTATTTGAGATATCCAATATAAGGCTTGTGTTGCTAAAGCGAACAATAACATCGCCCTGCTTTACCTTTGAGCCCTCCTCCTTAACAATCTCCTCAACACGGCTCCCGCTTTCGGTAGCGTCCAAATAAATTGTTTGAATTGGGGCAACAGTTCCTATAACTGTAATGTAATCCCTAAAAAGATCTTCCTTAACCTCTTCAATAGTTATTTTATCAACCTCAACGTTAAGCCTTGAGCTTTTATCGCCAAAAATGAGATAATAACCAATTAAAAGAACCAGGGCACTACCCCCTCCTATCCAAAGAACCTTTTTTAGCGTCCACTTCTTCTTTTCTATTACTCTATCCATTGTGCGTGAATATTATTCGGTTTTGCCACACTTATTTCATGTTGCGTGCCAATAGCTTTACCATGCTGATTATCTGCATGTTTGTACTACATTAATTATCCCTATCACAAGCACTTTGTGTTCGAAATTGCAACAAGCCCTGTACGAAAACGCACAGATGTTCCGTTTGTATTAGGACTTACACAGGTGGCTATACACTTTTTGTTTGTTACACTGTAAATATCCTAGCACTAAAGCGACTAATGGTAGTGAAATATTTGGCACACTCATTTTATAAAGGCTTTGTGCAAAAACCTAATCAAGGGTTTTGTATATTTATGCCTCCCCATTAACGCTAATTTTATTAGAAAATTTATTGCCATGAATAAGAAGGTAGGTAAAATACTTGTAGTTGACGATAACGAAGATATTCTATTTGCCCTAAAACTCCTACTAAAACCCCACGTTGAGCTTGTTCACACAACGGGAAACCCTTCCGATATACCAGAACTAGTAAAGAAGGGCGATTACGATGTTATACTCCTTGATATGAACTTTACCAAGGACGCCATAAGCGGACAGGAGGGTTTTTACTGGCTGGAAAAGATACTTGAAATAGATCCCTCGTCGATTGTTGTATTCATTACCGCATATGGCGATGCCGAGAAAGCAGTAAAAGCAATAAAGGCGGGTGCAACCGATTTTATCCTTAAACCTTGGCAAAACGAGAAGCTAATTGCCACCATTGCCTCTACCGTTAAGCTAAAGCAGTCGCAATCGGAAGCGCAAAGCCTAAAGGAGCGGCAAAAGGAGATTAGCAATGTGCTAGACAAGCCCTTCCATGAGTTTATTGGCAACTCAAAAGCAATGCTTGATGTTTTTGCCACCATACAAAAAGTGGCCAAAACCGATGCAAACGTGCTAATCCTTGGCGAAAACGGAACCGGGAAAGAGCTTGTAGCCCGTGCGCTACACCGTAACTCGGCACGTCTTGAGGAGGTTTTTATTAGTGTGGATTTGGGCTCAATTGCCGAAACCCTTTTTGAAAGCGAGCTGTTTGGGCACGAGAAGGGTGCTTTTACCGATGCCAAAAAAGATAAGCCTGGTAGGTTTGAGATTGCATCGGGAGGAACACTTTTCCTTGATGAGATTGGTAACCTTTCCCTTCCACTGCAGTCTAAACTACTAACGGTTATTGAACGAAGAGAAGTAACCCGCGTTGGAGCCAATAAACCAAAGCATATAGATGTTAGGCTTATTTGTGCCACCAACAACGATATTCACCAAATGGTGAGCGAGGGCTCCTTTAGGCAGGATCTTCTTTACCGCATAAACACCGTTGAGATACACCTTCCCCCACTTAGGGAGCGGTATGGAGATATCCCATTGCTAGCAAACCACTTTATTGGGATTTACTCAAAAAAGTACCGTAAGGAGATTAAAGGCCTATCGGCCGAAGCGCTAAAAAAGCTGAACCAGTACCACTGGCCAGGTAACGTAAGGGAGCTGCAACACGCCATTGAAAGAGCCATTATTATGTGCGATGCTAATGTTTTGCAACCAGACGATTTTCTTTTTGCTCCACCTAAATCGAGCAAAGTAATTGAAACAGAGCTTAACACCTACAATCTAGACGAGATTGAGAAAACGGTTATCGACAAGGTGCTAAAGCAGTTTCAAGGTAACATAACTCAGGCAGCAAACGAACTTGGAATTACAAGAACATCTCTTTATAGAAGAATGGAGAAATATGACCTTTAGAAACTTTAGAATTAATGTGCTTATTAGAATCCTGCTAATTGCAGCCACCCTATTTGCACTTATATACGCTTGGATAAACTTCGATTTTTTTATTACCCCAATACTAATAGGGGTGCTTGTTGTACTGGAAATATACTCCTTGTACAACTACGTGGACAAATCGAACCGGGATTTAGCCAGCTTCCTGGAGAGCATACGCTTTTCTGAGTTTACACGCTCCTTCCAGGTTGAAGGAATGGGCTCATCGTTTGATGAGCTAAGCAAGGCATTTAACGATGTTATACGGGATTTTCAAGCGGTAAGAACAGAGAAAGAGGAGCATTTTCAGTACCTCCAAAGCATTGTACAGAATATTGAGATAAGCATTATAGCTTACCAAAAGGATGGCTCCATAGAGATGATTAACAAGGCTGCCAAGAAGCTATTCCAGATTAGCGGCCTAAAAAATGTGAAGCAGCTATACCCCATTAGCTCAGAACTTGTTGATAAGCTCCTTGCCATTGCACCAGGAGAAAGTTCACTAATAAAGGTACAACAGGAGGACGACCTTTTGCAGCTAGCCATAAATAGCAGCGAAATAAAAATTCACAACAAGCACATTGTTCTAGTTACCATAAAGAATATCCAGAACGTACTGGAAGAGCAGGAAACCGAGGCGTGGCAGAAGCTTATAAGCGTGCTTACCCACGAAATTATGAACTCCATAACACCTATAGCCTCGCTTAGTTCTACCATTGATGGTATGATACGCTCCCTTCAAGAAACCTCAACCACACAAGTTGAACCAATAGATCAGGAAACGGTAGAGGAGATTCAGCAGGGGCTACAAACCATACATAAGCGTAGTACTGGATTGATGCATTTTGTAAACACCTATCGCAACCTAACGCGCATTCCAAAGCCCAATTTCCAAGTAACAACAGTTAAGCGACTTATCCATAACCTTACCCCGCTAATTGAGGAGGAAATAAAGACTACCAACATACAGTTTACCTACGAGATTACTCCAGAGGACATGGAGTTCTCCGTAGATCTTGAATTACTGGAGCAAGTAGTTATTAACCTAGCAAAGAATGCCATACACGCACTTGAAGATAGACCAAATCCACAACTAGATATTAAAGCCTTTCTTAATAAGCGTGGACGTGTTACTCTGCAGGTTATTGATAACGGAGAAGGGATTCTACCCGAGGTTCTGGATAAAATATTTATACCATTCTTTACCACAAAGCCCAAGGGTTCAGGAATTGGGCTTAGCCTATCGAAACAAATTATGCGCCTACACGGAGGTAGCATAACAGCCTACTCACAGGTTGAGCAGGGAACAACATTTACACTCACATTCTAAAAGGCTCAATGGCCAATAATGGATTAAACCTTACCCCCCTTTAGCTCAGTAGCAACCATCTCTATGAGTTGCTCTGGGTTAATTGGTTTGGCAATAAACGCATTACATCCTAGAGCCATGCATCGCTCCCGCTCATCGAGCATGGCATGTGCCGTTTGCACAATTATTGGGAGCGTAGAGTCAACCTCCTTAATGGCTTTAATTACATCGTAACCACTAACCAAGGGAAGCTGCAAATCGAGTAAGACTAGGTCGGGCTTGGGCTGGGTCAATGCTTTCTCTATGGCCTCTTTGCCATTCACTGCTGTACCAATGTGCAGTCCGCTCCTGTTTAGAACCGATTGCAAAAACAACATGCTATTGGGCTCATCCTCAACAATTAGAACATATTTACCCGACACATCCACATTTTGCTGCGCCTGTGCCTTACTTAATGGAACATCTGCTTGTTGCGCCGATGACTTTACCATTGGCACGGTGAAATAGAACGTAGATCCTTTGCCAAGCTCCGATTCTACCCAAATATCACCATGCATAAGTTCTACAATTGATTTTGAGATAGCCAACCCCAAACCCGTGCCCCCAAACTCACGTGTTGTAGAGTCGTCGGCCTGTCTAAATCGTTCGAAAATAACCTTATGCTTGTCCTTAGATAGTCCAATACCCGTATCGCGAACAAAAAAACGCAGCATAGAGCTCTCATTCTGCACAGAGTAACCAAACTCAACATATCCCTGATGGGTGAACTTTATTGCATTGCCCACCAGATTGTTAAGTACCTGACGGAGCCTCACCTCATCGGCAATAATAAATGCATCCTGATCGGGTAGCGACATTGAGAGCCTTACACTTAGGCTCTTCTCCTCGTTCTGAATAGATTTGGTATAGAAGAACGAGTAAACCTCATTAAGCAGCTTATTAAGGTTAATGCGCGTTGGGTGTATCGCTATTTGCCCCACATCGAGTTTTGAAATATCAATTATATCGTTGATGATGTTTAGCAGATGATCGGCGCTGTTACAAATAATATCCAAAACATGCCTATACTCGTCCTCCGATACAGTGTAATCCTTTAAATACTTGGAGAATCCAATAATACCATTAAGAGGAGTTCTAATCTCATGGCTCATGTTGGCAAGGAAAGCCGATTTTAGCATTTCAGACTCCTCCGCCTTATTCTTTGCCTCCTTCAGATTTATCTCATATAGCTTTCGCTCAGTAATATCGTGACCAATACCTAATATTCCAAAGTCTTTTCCATTTGAAGAGCGTAGCCTGGTTTTCACAACCTGCAGGGTGTGCTTCTTTCCATCGGTAAAAGTGATAGTCTCCTCTGAGAATATGGGCTCTGAGCTACGCCTTGCCCACTCGTCACTAGCGGCACAAACGGCCAGTTCCTCTTGGGTCATAGATACCGAATTGGGGTTACCAGTCCACCCAATAGCTTCGGTAAAGTAGGTGTTAATAATAGGATAAGAACCATCGGGAGCAACAATCCAAATACCTATTGGGGCATTGTTCACAATAAGATCGAGTAGATTACGATGCTCAATAAGCTGATGCTCGGCCTCCTCCTGTTTGGTTACATCAAAAAATAAAGGCCTCAATGGCAATTTCGCCATTCTCATCGGGGGTGCCAACCCCCATCTCCTCAACCCAGCGCAAGCTGCCGTCCTTTGTGAAGATTCTGTAGCGAAGCTGGAATCGGGTATTATTGGATACGGCATGAATGCGTCCCCTTACCACCCTAGTTAAATCCTTGGGATGAATAATGCTTGCAACATTTATTTTACCCGAAACAAGCTCCTCGGGCGTATATCCTGTTAACGCAACGGCACCATCGCTAACAAACTCAAGTGGCTGTAGGTTACGCAACCTTCCCTTATAGGCCATACCCGGTAGGTTATCTAACAGAGTGGAGAGTTTCCGCTGCGACTCCTTAAGCTCTAGTTCCGCTCTTTTGCGCGGTGTAATATCCTTTATTGCGCTTAAAAGCCTAACAATACGGCCATTCTGGTCAACTTCGGGATAAACGGTATTGTTAATCCAAACCGTTTCGCCCGATTTTGTTATAACCCTGAACTCTGGCGAAACCATTTTACCCGACATTATCTGCTTTATCTGGCTGTAGTAGTCGGCCCTATCGTCTGGATGAACAATTTGGCCCCACTTCTCAAAGGAATCTATTTCGGACAGCGAGTAGTCTAATGTCTTAAGAATGGAGACGTTGGTCCACTCGCGCTTAAAGGTGCCATCGGGATTAAAAATGAGGCTAGAGGCCGCATCGGTGGTAAGGCTTGATAGCACTCGGAACATCTTTTCACTTATGCGCAACGATTCTTCGGCCTGCTTCCGCTCACTAATATCCTCAACAATGCCAATACCTCCAGTAACGTTTCCCTCATTATCGAAAACAGGGACAGCCTTTAGGGTTAACCAGCCTTCCATATTGGAGTTTGTAGCCTTGTAGTACCCTTCGTAGTTGCACGACTCCCCCTCAAGGCTGCAGGTAATGGCTTGAACAACCTTTTCATCGTTTAGCGTGAATAGATTTAGTCGCTCCAGAATTTTAGGTGTAAGCTTAAGCGTTTCGGCAAAACGCCTGTTGTACTCAGTAATAAAGCCATCCTTGTTGTAACGAAAAATACCAATGGGAGCCTGTTCAAAGAGTAAGCGGTACATTTGGCGGCTGACAAGCGTTTCGGACTCCGAACGTTTTTGAGCCGTAATATCCTTTGAAACGCCATACAAACCAACAATTACACCAGCCGAGTTTCGCAAAAAAGTGCAGGTTATTCGGCTATAGTAAAGGGAACCATTTTTATGAAAGTGCTCGTAGTTAAAGGAGAAGGTGTAGTTACGGCTTGTATAATCGCTATCGGCTGTAACCCTAGCATAATGCTCCTCAATAAGCTCCTTTATGCGAGTGTAGGTGCATGCATCAACCCTATTTTTTAATGGGATCGATTTTATCTCGGTCACACTATAACCTAAGTGCTGCCTAACAGCATCGTTAATGTATAGCACGTTAAAATCGAGATCTAATATCCATACTAAATCGTCGATGGGAGCATTACCATCATTGGAAAGGTTCTTGGTACTCTTACTAATAATTTGAGGAACATCGTCATAGGTCTCCGTAACAATCCACTCCAGCACATCGTTGCTAAAGGACGAGACCCGTATAAGCACATGTGCAGCAAAAGGCATTTGGGCCGAACGCATAAAAAGCGCGCTAAAGGATTGAGGTTTACCCTGTAGAGCAAGAGCCTCTCTTTTAGTAATAAGTTCCGATGAAACCTCTCCATTGGGTTGCACCAATGGCATAAAGCTAAATAGCGTGGAACCGATAAGGGCCTTACCTGAATCACCAAAATAGGAGAGCGCAACAGAAGACGCCCAAAGAACTGTATCCTTGGTAAAAATTACCGCCATTGGCAACCCATTAATATAGTCAACTACCGATACATTGCTACCAAACAAGGAGCCCACGCTGCCAGATGTATTGCCTGTAGCAACTTTAGAGGTTGGTTGATGTTTTGAATGGGTGGTCATAGCAACTCAAATTAGCACCAGACTAATATACCACTGCTTTTGCTAATATTTAGTAACTGCTGCGTACAGTAATGATAAACAACAGCTTTTTATTGACACGGATAGAAACCAGCTACACTAACATCAGCCGAAGAGAAATCTATTAGATATAAATATAGGAAAACAAGGGTAAACTGCCACGTTTGTTTGTTACCTTTTTGAGAAACAGCATGAACTAGAATTGACACCCATAACGCTTTCCAAATAAAAGTATCTTTGCCTATATTTGGGTATCACCATACAAAAAAACATTTGTGAGGTACAGCATACTACTAATTCCACTTTTTGCACTCTCCATTTTGCAGCACACGCAAGTGTTGCACCTTTTGTACTACCCAAAACCAAAGCAAACCATACCCGCTGTAGTAACAGAGCCCACGAGTAAAGCAAAGGCTTACACAATCCCCATTATCCGCGTGGGCAACCTAATGATTATTGAGGCGAAGATTGATTCCGTTTTTGGGAATTTTGTTTTTGACACTGGAGCACAAGGACTTGTTCTAAACCGCACGTACTTTAGGGATTACCAGAAAGTTTTTAATACCAGTAGCGGTGGAATTACGGGTTACAACAATGAGGTTTTTACCAAAAGGGTAGAAACGCTTAAGCTGGGCAACATAACCATGCAAAAAAAACAGGCTAGCATTATTGATTTGGGACATATAGAGAATAGCAAGGGAATTAAAATTCATGGGCTAATTGGCGCTTCGCTACTTGAGGATTTTGAAGCAACTATCGACCTCAAAAAAATGGTTATTACTCTTTATCCTACCGACAAAAAAGGAAATAGAATTAGCGCAACCGCACACGAACGTAAGGCGGATATAACCCACCCTCTATCGTACCGAAACCAGATAATGTTTATTAAAGCCGAAGTTGGTGGTAGCAGCCTAAACTTTTGTATTGATACAGGAGCCGAATGTAACGTTATTGACCAATCGAGTCGAGGCAAAGTGCTAGAAACCATCTCCATAGAACGCCGTTCAAAGCTAAGTGGCTCACGAAAACAAGTAGTAGATGTGCTTTACGGCTCCATGACCGACTTTTCCATTAGCAACAGTAAACTATACAACATGAAGGTTGTTGTTACCGATATGTCGGCAATGCAAAAAACCTACGGAACCAGTATTGATGGCATGCTTGGGTTCGATTTCTTTAACCAGGGAGCTGTAACCATTAACATTAAAAAAAAGCAGCTTAGTATTTCATTTAATAAGGAGGCAAAACCATGATACCCATTCGCAAAATAGCCACTCTGTTTGCACTGCTTTTTATGGCGCTTCCGCAAATAAAGGCACAGGAACCAGCTACAGCACTTCCACCCAATGTTTGTAAACTTGAGAATGGAAACCTTGTATTCTACATTGACTTACGGTGGACCGAAAAGCAGAAAAAAGAACTTGAGGTACAATTCGATCTCGATAGCCTTCTTATTGCAGAGGTTTATAACGGCAAAACTGCAATTAACACCGATAATGAGCAATGGGTAGTCCAAAGAGTGAACAAACATACTGTTGCTCTTAGAAAACCTATGGAGAAAGGCTCCTTTGTAACAAATTTGCTAACAGCAATATTTGCAGAGCATAGCCTATCATCAGATGGGAGACCAGGCTACGTGGACAAACCAGTTGCATTTGGGGCAAACGCTTTTAGAAATAGCACTGTGATAATTGGTGCCGATAACGTGGTAACGTTCCTATTGCTGGGGAACACCAATGCACAGCAGGTTTACCTATCGGGTTCATTCAACAACTGGAGTACGATGCAAACCCCCATGAACAAGCTAGAAAGTGGCTGGGGAATAAAGATTAAGCTGGAGCCAGGTAAGTACTACTACAAGTTTATTGTTGATGGAAACTGGAAACACGACTACGGAAACCAGCTAAGGGAAGACGAGGGGAACGGTGGGTACAACTCGGTGCTATTTGTCCCCAATTATACATTCAAACTACAGGGAAACGCCAGTGCTAGTAACGTTTACCTTTCGGGCACATTCAACGGGTGGAGCCACACGGGTAATCCCATGCGCAAAACAGATACAGGATGGGAACTCCCCGTTTACCTAAACGATGGGATGCACGAGTACAAGTTTATTGTGGATGGCAACTGGATTACCGACCCACAAAACCAGAAACAGAAACAAAATGAACACAACAGCTACAACTCGGTGCTAACCATAGGCAAATCGACCAAGTTTACGCTAAGCAACCACCAAAAAGCAAAAACGGTTTACCTTGCTGGTTCGTTTAACAGCTGGAACCCAACAGGTATCCCCATGCAAAAAGTTGATGCTGGATGGACTATAGAGCAATATTTACCTGCAGGCAACCATGAGTACAAATTTGTTGTAGATGGTAATTGGATTACCGATCCCAACAACACGCTAACGGCAAAGGATGGTCCGCACACCAACTCGCTGCTTTGCGTTAATCCAAACCACACATTCCAGCTAGAGGGCTTCTCAAACGCACAAAGTGTAGTAGTTACAGGATCGTTCTGTGGATGGAACAGAACAAAATATACTATGACAAAGAAAAATGGTAAATGGACACTAACATTACACCTACCTAAAGGGAAACACACCTATAAGTTTATTGTGGATGGGGAGTGGATTCACGATCCTAATAATAAGCTTTACGAAGTCAACGAGCACAATTCACTTAACTCAATAATTTGGATAGAGTAACTTGCTAAAGCACCTATTTACATGCTACTTTTGTAACCGATTGTGCGCCATTAAGCGCAACAGCAAACGAAAACAACAAATACACGTAACATAAATAATTAGAACGAACAATGATACGCATCCATTTTAACAGGGAAGAGAGTACCATTACTATAGAATCGAAAGGCGCAGTGAGCTATAAGGAGATGCTGGAAGCCCCAAATATTCTCACACGGGAAGATATACCTAACAACATAAAGATTCTTGAAGATGCTAGCGAGGCTGAACCTGTTTTTAGCGACGATAAGATACCCGAGATTGTACAGAACCTTATAACCAAAAGTGCCCACTTAAGCTATGTAAAACATGCTGTAATACAGAGAACGCCCATAAACACTGCCATTAGCATGATGGCAGAACGAGAGCTTCGCGAATCGCACTACCATTTAAAAACATTCTTTTCCAAAGATGCCGCGTTAAGATGGCTCAACAGCGAAGAGATTTAGAGATAATCTTATTATAAAGTTAGGCACGATAAAAGCACACTCAAATATCCCTAAATAACGTCATAAAAAAAGCGAAGCCAAGGCTTCGCTTTATATTTATTTAAACAGCAGCTAATTAGATACGTTGGAACATATCGGTAAAGGGCCGGCGTACCTTTGCAGCGTGCTGCAACTCGTCCTTATCGGATCGGTAACCTATGGTAGCTATAACGGCAGCCGATAGACCTTGCTCCTTTAGCCCAAGAATCTCGTTGTACTGCTCAACATCAAACCCTTCCATAGGGCATGCATCAATTTTAAGCTCTGCCGAAGCTGCAAGTAGGGTTCCAAGCCCTATGTAAGTTTGGCGCGCAGTCCAATTGGCTAACGCATCGGCTGGACGAGAAAGTAAGGCGGACTTCATCATATCGCCATAACCGTTTAAATCGGCAACAGCAATGCCACGTGTACTGGCAATGCGCTGTAAATACTCATTAATATGCTCCTCTTTTACATCAACATAGTTACAAAAAACGATGAGCTGCGAAGCATCGGTTATTTGGGGCTGATTCCACGATACGGCTCGTAATTTTGCCCTTAGCTCTGGGTTCTCAACAACCAAAACCTTGTAGAGCTGTAATCCATATGACGAAGCCGAGTACCTAACCGCTTCGAGTATGCTATTCAAATCACTCTCGGTAACCTTCTTCTCTTTGTCGAAAAGCTTTGTGGCGTAACGCCACTTCAAATCATCTAATATTCTCATGATAAACACTATTAATTACATTGGTAATTCCATTAGCAGCACCTTTGATGGGGTAACTGCGCTAACATTTATTTCAACAATATCAGTAACACCTAAACCATCCCTTGTGTTTAATTCTATGTCGTTAATCTTTAAACATCCTTCAAGAACAAATACATATACACCATTACCAGAACGCTTTAATGTGTACTTATCGGTTGCTCCTGAGTCGAAATGAGCCATGCTAAACCAGGCATCCTGGTTAATCCAAACACCTTGTTCGCTCTTGTTAGGTGATAGTATTTGGTAAAACCTATTTGGGAGGGCAACTTCCCTAATGGAGATTTGGTCGTAGCGTGGCGCAAGGTTTCGCTCACGAGGGAAAAGCCATATCTGCAAAAAGTGCGTTTCCTTGTCGTTATTAGGATTGTACTCACTATGAAAAACGCCAGTTCCTGCGCTCATAACCTGAATATCGCCTTCGCGAATAACCGATTTGTTACCCATGCTATCCTGATGCTCAAGGTCGCCCTGTAGTGGGATGGATACAATCTCCATATTATCGTGCGGATGCTTGCCAAAGCCCATGCCAGGAGCCACAATATCGTCGTTAAGCACGCGCAGCGCGCCAAAGTTCATCCTGTCTGGGTTGTGGTAACCAGCAAAGCTAAATGTATGGTGCGTGTTTAGCCATCCATGATCGGCATGCCCACGAGTTTCGGCTCTGTGTAGTATCGTTTTCATAAACTCCTCCTTTATTTTTATGTAGATATTTTGCCCTCATCAATAGAACGGCTAAAATCTCTGAGACAAAAGTACGGCCAATACAAACCGTGGGAAATATGAGAATACGGAGGGATATTATGAAAATCCGACCTAGCGCGTTTTTCTAAAAGCAGCAGGCGATTTTCCCGTTTGCTTCTTAAAGAACTGGTTAAAATTGGCAGGCTCGGAAAAGCCCAAGTCGTAACCAATCTCCTTAACCGACATATCTGTAAAAAATAGGTTACGCTTTGCTGCAGTAATTAGCTTGGACTGCAGGTACTCCTTTGCCGTTTTGCCAACCAGCGATTTAACGGTACGGTTAAGGTAATCGGGGGTAATGCTCATTGCCTTGGCATAATTGGATGTTGCATGCCACTGCTTAAAGTTATGCTCAACCAAATCGCGAAAGCGCTTAAGCACAGAGAAGCCAGCCTCCTGGCTATGCGGACTATCAAAGGTAAGGGAGCATGAGCCATTACAAGTAATTAAAAACAGCTTTAGCAACGAGGCCACTGCTTGTTCCTTAAACTTTTGGGTTGAGCTATGGTAGCGCTCCATTTGCGCGCAGTAATCCAGCAGTAAGGCAAATTGGTCGGCAGTTATCTTAAGAGGTGGCGAGCTGCTAAAGTCCTGAAAAAGGTTAAGATCCGCAAAAAAACAATCGGGAATACTGTTCTCTATAAGGAAATGGGGGCTAAAGCTAAGCCTATACCCTTGTGGCTGCTGCCCACAGAGCAAATGGTGCTCCTGCCCTGGACTTATAAAGAAGACCATTGAATTGCTAAGCTCATACTCCGTAAAATCGACAGCATACTTACCCTGCCCCCTTTCAACTACCAGAACTGTATAGTAATTGTGAGAATGAGGCTTGGCCGCATCGCCATTGTGTAACAGGTTAAGCTTGCTAAGTGGAATTATGCCAAAAGTTTCATTACTAACCATTGATGCTCATTTTCTCATAGTAACACCAAAACCGTGGGGATGTTGATTTAACTGCGAATTAGAGTTACAGGGTAAGCACTCAATTAGCGGCTGCAACCTTGGAAAAAAAGACCCCATCGTAACGACGGGGTCTCCTTAGAATTAGAACTACTAGTTTACAACTATTAGCTGAGAATAGGTATTCCGTGGTGTAACAACTTTTAGAATGTATGTACCCTTCTTAAGGTTGCTTACAGACAGGCCATCGCCTTCAATTGATGAGTCCAGCTGCCTGCTTAACACCTTTGCTCCGGTCACGCTAAACATCTCTATATATCCACTATTAAAGCTATCGCCATCATCCAACTTAAAGAATATTCTATCATTTGCTGGATTTGGATATACAGTCAACTTGGCAATTGGGGTATCAAAAATACCCGTTTCGGTAACATCATTTAGATTTACAGTAATGGTAGCCTCTGCTTCATGCTGTCCATCGGATACGCTTACAGTAAGCGCGAAGACAGGAGTTGTTTCAAAATCAAGGGCAGCACTACTGTTCACAGTTAGCTCACCTGTTGTTTCGCTAATGGTAAAGGCACCATCTGTATTACCAGCAGTAATTGTGTATGCCAGAGCGTTTAACGAGCCATCGGCATCGGTGGCAACTACAGTACCCACAACGGTTGCATTGGCACTGTTCTCGTCCAAAGCAAAGGTTGCTGGGGTTACTACTGGTGTATTGTCGTTTACGTTATTCAGGTTGATGGTTACCATGGCATCAGCAGCATTGGTGCCGTCGGATACCTGAACCGTTAGCGCAAAAGACTCTGCCGTTTCAAAATCTAACGCATCGCTACTGTTCACAGTTAGTTCGCCTGTTGTTTCGTTAATGGCAAAGGCATCAGCTGTATTACCAGCAGTAATCGGAATCCCTCATAACAAGAAAATCGTTGTCGCAATTCAATATTTTATGGGTTAAATTAGATAGATTAGATATCATATTTTATAAAACATTCATTATTAATACAATAAAACTAAAGGTAGGTAATAATAAAATCACATGCGTCATTTTATGTCACTTTTTTTACATGTTTTTTGGTGAAATTCCCAATGAGCCATTTTTAATCACCTTGTGTATTTTGGAATAATTCTCAACCACCTTTGTTATGCTATTGGTCTAAAAAAGGTATTCATACAATTCCTCTATCGCGGTAATGTCTTATATTGAAGCCCCAAAACAAAAAACTTTATGCTTAAAGTGGAGTACAACCCACAACAAGAACTGGTTGTGGTAACAACAAGCGGAACGGTTTCTTTTGAGGAACTAATAAAAGGAACAGAGATTTTAAACAGGGAGGATCTACCACTTGACCTTAAGGCCATTGACGATGCCACCAACATTAACTACGATATTGAGGTTGACCAAATTCCCTTTATTATTGGCAATATACTAAACAAGATATCGCGCTTTAACTCGGTAAAGCACGCCATTGTACATGCTGCACCCATTAATACCGCTTACAGCCTGATGGCCGAGACCGAAATTAAGAACTCAAACTATCACCTTAAAACCTTCTCAACCCGAGAGGCTGCGCTTAAGTGGCTTGGAGTAAATCCCGACGAGGACACTGAGAAGTAATACTAAAACAAACCGCCCCACGCTTACTGTGGGGCGGTTTATTTTAGTACACGCCGCGAGCTATTGCGGCAATATTATGGGACTTGCCCATGGTGTAAAAGTGAATGGATGGTACGCCTGCGCTGCGTAGCTCCTTGGCCTGAGCAATGGCCCACTCAATACCAACCTGCCTAACCTGCGCATTGCTTTGGCACCGCTCAACCTCGGTTACCAGTTCACTGGGTAGCTGCACCGCAAAGGTTTTGGGTAGCATGCTTAGGTGCTCCTTTACGGAAAGGGGCTTTATGCCCGGAATAATGGGCACGGTAATACCCGCTTGCCTACAGCTATCAACAAACCTAAAGTAGGCCTTATTATCAAAGAACATCTGGGTAACGATGTACTGCGCACCAGCATCAACCTTGGTCTTAAGGTGCTGCAGGTCGTGCTGCGGATTGGGCGACTCGGCATGCTTTTCGGGGTAGCCAGCCACTCCAATGCAGAAGCAAGTTGGGGTGCGCACCTCTAGCGCCTCGTCAAGATAGTGCCCTTTATTTAGGTCGGCAACCTGTTGCACTAGCTCAATGGCGTGGGTATGGCCATCCTGCTTGGGGGCAAAGCGGCCGGTTATCTTATCGGCATCGCCACGAATGGCCAGCACGTTTTCTATACCTAGAAAATCTAGGTCGATAAGCGCATCCTCGGTTTCCCAACGGTTAAAGCCGCCGCATACAAGATGCGGAACCACATCAATCCCATAACGGGTTTGTATTGCTGCCGATATGCCCACCGTTCCCGGACGGCGGCGTAGTATGCGGGGCACTGTGCGCCCAGCCTCATCGGTGCGGTAAACCACCTCTTCCCTATGGTAAGTAACGTTTATATATGCTGGGCTGAACTCCAGTAGCGGATTGATGGCATCGAAAATGGTTTCCAGATTATGTCCCTTTATGGGCGGCAGCAGCTCAAAGGAGAAGAGGGTTGATTGCGCCCTCTCTATATGTTCAATTATGGTCATGTTTACTGGTTGTTTAGCAGGGTTAGCACTTCGGTTACTGATGTGTTCCAGCGCGCAGCGTAGCTCTCTAGCTGGTCGGGTTGTACCGGTCCCACCCCAAAGTACTGCGCCTTAGGATTGGCCAGCATAAAGCCCGCCACCGATGAGGCCGGATTCATGGCCAAGCTCTCGGTTAGCGTTATGCCTGTTTGCTGGGTAGCATCTAGCAACTGGAATATGGTGCGGCGCAACCGGTGGTCGGGGCAGGTTGGGTAGCCCGGCGCTGGGCGAATGCCCACATAGCGCCCACGCAGCATGTCATCAACGGTTAGCTGCTCATTGGCAGCATAGCCCCAAATATCGGTGCGCACCTTATGGTGTAGCCGTTCGGCAAAGGCCTCGGCTAGCCTATCGGTTAGCACCTTTAGCATCAGCTTGTGGTACTCGTCGCCCTTTGCACCAAGCGATTTGGCCAGCGCATTGGCACCAATGCCGGCTGTTACGGCAAACAGCGCCACATAATCAGTAACCCCGTGGCTAAGCGGCGCCACAAAATCGGCAAGTGAGGCGTTAGCTGCCCCCTCCCCTTTGCGCTGCTGGTTGCGCAGCTGTGGTAGCACGGCCAGTACGCGGGTACGCTCTGGCGAATCGAAAAGGATGATATCATCGCCCTGCGAGCAGGCTGGAAAGACCTGCACCACACCATTGGCGCAAATCTGCTTCTGCTCATCAATCTGCAAAAGCATCATCTTTGCATCGGAATAAATGGACTTGGCCTCGTCACCCTTTTGTGGGTGCGAGAATATGGCGGGGAAGCGCCCCGGAACGCCCCAAGTATGAAAGAACTCGGTCCAGTTTATATATCGCTCCAAATCGGTTAGCGGGTAATTGGCAAAGGTGCACAGCTCCGATACCTTAGGCTTAGCTGGTTTATAGCTGGCCCAATCTACCCTAAACGGGTTACGCTGCGCCTCGTCATAGGAGATAAAACCAGAATCGCTTTGCGCTGTAACTCCCGTTTCCTTTTTTTCCTCTTGATGAAGAGGCTGGCTGCTGCTTACGCTGCGAGCCAGTTCAAGCGCTGTAATGGCCGCCTGCGAAGCATCGGAGGTGTAAACAACCCTACCGTTATAGATAGGCTTAAGGCGCTGCGCCACGTACTGCTCCGATGTGGCAGCGCCACCAATAAGCAGCGGGATGCTTATGCCTGCGGCATTAAGCTCCTGCGCCACATGCTCCATCTGCGCCAGCGATGGGCTAATAAGCCCGCTTACACCAACAATGCTGGCTCCCTCGCGCTTAACGGCAGCAACAATATCCTCGGCAGGAACCATCACTCCCAAATCCACAACTCGGAACCCATTGCACGAGAGCACAACCGATACGATGTTCTTCCCAATATCGTGCACATCGCCCTTAACCGTTGCCAGCACCACTGTGCCTGCGCTGTAGCCAGCAGCAGAGGTTGAATCATCAAAGTATGGCTCAAGCACATTAACGGCAACCTTCATGGCGCGGGCACTCTTTACCACCTGCGACAGGAATAGCTCCCCCGCATTAAAGCGCTGTCCCACGCGCTTCATGGCGCTCATCATGGGCCCTTCAACAACACCTATGGCGCTGCCCTGCTCCAGAAGCACCTTTGATACATCGCTGGTAAGGTGAGCCACCTCGCCGTGCTCAATGGCGTACTCCAAGCGCTGACGCGGAGCCAAATCCTCCCACTGGTTGTGCTTTACCTGCGCCTCAACCTTTGTACCTAGCTGCTTTGAGTGGGCTATAAGCCTCTCTGTAGCATCGGAACGGCGGTTTAGTATCAAATCCTCGCAAAGCTCACGTAGGGTGATATCAACATCAGTGATTGAGGGAAGCGTTTCGGGATTGATGATGGCCATGCTAAGCCCAGCCTCCTTTGCGTGGTGCAGAAACACTGCGTGCAGCGCCTCGCGTAGGTGATTGTTACCCCTAAAGGCAAAGGATAGGTTGCTAACGCCACCGCTAATTATCGCTCCTGGGCATTGCTGACTAATGATACGGCACGACTCAATAAAGCTTAGCGCATAGCTGGCATGTTCGGCCATGCCCGTTCCCACGGTGAGCACATTGGGGTCGAAAATTATTTCGTGGGGAAGATACCCTGCCCCATTGGTAAGCAGCTGATAGCTGCGCTGAGCGATGGAAACCCTACGCTCATTGGTAACGGCCTGTCCCTCCTCATCGGCAAGCATAACTATTACAGCCGCACCGTAGCGCTTAATCAGCTTGGCGCGCTCAACAAAGGCAGCATCGCCATCGCGAAGGGAAATGGAGTTAACCACGCTACGCCCCTGTAGGCAGCGCAAACCAGTTTCGATGACAGTAAAATCTGACGAGTCCACCATAATGGGAACGCGAGCCACATCGGGGTCGGAGCTTAGGTGGCGCAGAAAGTTCTCCATTGCCTCGGGGGCATTGAGCAGCGCATCGTCCATGCACACATCCAGCACCTCGGCACCCGCATCAACCTGAGCACGGGCTATTGAAACGGCAGTATCCCAATCGCCCTGTGCAACCAGTTTGGCAAAGCGGCGCGAGCCTGCTACGTTGGTCTTTTCGCCAACGGCAACAAAGCCAAAGCCCTTTGCGCTTTGCAACGGCTCTAATCCCGCTAGGGTAAAGTGCCCTTTTGCACTGGAACCAGCACCGGGCTTAAAGCGCGAGGCCACATCAGCAATAGCCGCTATATGCGCAGGGGTTGTTCCGCAGCAACCGCCCACAATGGCCACCCTGCCGCTCTTTAGGTATCGGCTTATTGTGCTGGCCATTTGCTGTGGCGACTCGTGGTAGCATCCGCACGAATCGGGCAAACCCGCATTGGGATGCACGCTTATGGGAACATTGGCCACCGCCGCCAGCCGCTTAATAAAGGGCTCCAGCTGCTCGGCACCCAAGGCACAGTTTAGCCCAATGGCTAGCAACGGGAAATGGTTAAGGCTATGCACAAAGGCCTCTATGGTTTGCCCAGAGAGCAACCGCCCCGATGAGTCGGATATGGTTCCCGACACAACGGTTGGGATAGTCTCGCCCAGCTCATCGCTCAGCTGCGATATGGCAAAAAGGGCGGCCTTGGCATTTAGCGTATCAAAAACGGTTTCAACCAGCAACAAATCGGCTCCGCCATCAACAAGCCCCTTGGCCTGTGTGTAGTAGGCATCGGCCAGCTGCTGAAAGGTTACCCCGCGCGAACGGGGGTTGGCCACATCATCGGAAAGTGAGGCTAAGCGCCCTGTTGGACCAATGGAACCCGCCACAAAGCGCTGATGGGTTGTATTGGCGCTCACAAAGGCATCAACAGCCCTGCGGGCAGCCTGTGCTGCGGCGCGGTTAATCTCGTAGGTAAACTCAGCCAGTCCATACTCATCCTGCGATATGGCATTGGCATTAAACGAGTTTGTCTCAACAATGTGCGCCCCCGCTTGCAGGTACTGGGTGTGTATATCCTCAATAACCTGCGGGTATGTTACCGATAGCACATCGTTGTTGCCCTGCAGATTCACGGGGTGGTTGGCAAACCGCTGGCCCTTAAAATGCTCCTCGGTTAGCCCCTTCTGCTGAATCTGAGTGCCCATGGCGCCATCCAGCACAAGAATCCGCTCCGCAAGTATCTGTCTAAAAAAATCTAGTTTACTCATTATTTCCTCCCGTTCCGTTAGGCTCTACATTTCCAGTAAAGGCAAGGAATACGTTTAGCTTTGGAAGAAACTCCTTAATGCTTATTAGCGATGATAGCCTTAGCTTTCCTATCACCCAAGAATACTCTCGGCTTGAGTACTTCTCGCTTATCTCAGTAAATCCAAACAAATCCAAATCAACAGGACTGGTGTAACGTAAGTAAACCTCAACCAGCACGTTTGTGGTATAGGCCAGTGGGCTAAAGTAGCGGCGCTTTTTATACTCGTACCTATAATCGTGGAAACGAGCAGTAATGTCGCTAAGTACCGCCGAACCCGTTGGGAAGCCACCTGCGCCCTTACCAAACATGAACTGCTTCTCGTAAAACGCCCCCTCAATAACCACTCCGTTGTACTCATCCTCAACGTTGTATATATACTCATCGGGCTTAACAAAGGTTGGCATTACAAACAGGGTAAAGCGCTCCTTATTAAGCTTGGCAAGGGTGGCAACCAGCTTTAGCTTCAAACCCTTTTCGCGCGCATAGCGGATATCGGGCTGCCCAAGGTTGGATATGCCATAGTTAAACGCCTGCTGCGGATGCACATAGGTTCCAAAACCATGAACGGTTAGGATGATGAGCTTGTACAGCGCATCGAGCCCCTCCACATCAAACGATGGGTTACTCTCGGCAAAGCCCAGCTCCTGCGCACGCTTAAGCGCATCGGAGTAGCTCTGACCATCGGTGAAAATGCGCGATAGGATGTAGTTGGTTGAGCCATTTAGAATCCCTTTTATGGAGAGCAGCAAATCGTTATCGTAGTACTCCTCTAGGTTCCTAATTACAGGGATGCTGCCACATGCCGATGCATCGTAAAGTAGCGCCGCTCCGGTTTCCTGTTGTAGCGCAATAAGCTCCTCGAGGTGATGCGCAAGCATGGTTTTGTTTCCCGATACCACACTTTTGCCCGCCAACAGAGCCGATTTTACTATATGGTAAGCATCGGTAGCATTATCAATGAGCTCCACAATAAGGTTTATCTCATCGTCGGCAAGAAGCGATTGCGCATCGGTGGTGAATAGCGACTGGGGCAAATCGCGCTCCTTCTCACTATTCTTTATGCACACGCGCTTTATACGCGCCTTTGTGGTTGGCGATTGCTCAAGCACGTGGTACAAACCGCGTCCAACGGTTCCAAATCCGAATAGGCCAATTACTTGAGTCTCTGAAACACTAGGTGTGTTAACACTTTTCTGGTTTAGGGTAGCTATTGAGGTTTCCATTTAATTTTTCGTTGTGATGATTTAAAAAGCGTACAATAATATCCTCGAGCTGCTTATACTCTAGCAGGAAGCCATCGTGGCCAAAATCCGACTGCAGCTCGGCGTATGTAGCATTGGGCACAAGCGCAGCAATCTGCTTCTGCTCGTGCGTTGGGAATAGGATATCGGACTCGATACCAATGGAGAGCGTTGGAGCCTTAATCTGCGCCATAACCTGAGCAATATCGCCCCTGCCCCGTCCCACGTTCTGTGAATCAATTCCCCGCGAAAGGGTTAGGTACGAGTAGGCATCAAAGCGCATTACCAGTTTCTCGCCCTGATAGGTTTGGTAGGTCTCGGCACGGAAACCGCTAAGAAGGTCGCGGTTATCAACCTGCGTAAGGTCATAGCTGCGATTCCCCCTGTAGCTTAGCAACGCAATGCTGCGTGCAGCAACCAATCCGCGCTGCCCTCCCTGTGGGTTCACCCCATCAAAGGTTGGGTCGGCCTGTAGCGCCAAGCGCTGCGACTGGTTAAAGGCAATAACCCAAGGCGATGCCTTTACGCTGGTAGCAATGGGCACTAGGAACCTAACGGTTCCAGGGTACATTAGCTCCCACTCCAACGCCTGAAATCCGCCTAGCGATGCGCCTACCAGCATGTATAGCGGCCCAATACCTAGGCTCTGCTTCACGGCCTGATTGGCCTTTACCATATCGCGAATGGTGATAAGCGGAAAATCTAGCAAATAGGGCTTTCCCGTTGCCGGATTAACCGATTGTGGCCCCGTTGTTCCGTAGCACGAGCCCAGCACATTGGTACTTACCACCACAACGTGCTCGGGGTCGAACAGCTTCCCTGTGCCAATGGCCTCGGGCCACCACTCCGATGGGTTGGAGTTGGCTGTTAACCCGTGGCAAATCCACACCACCCGCGAAGCGTTACGCTCAAGGTTACCAATTATGGTACAGCGCACCGTTACGTTTGGCAACTCCTTACCACACTCCAGATTTATTGAACCTATATTGATATCGATAGTCTTCATCTTTTCTTGTTGATTTGAATTAAACACAGAGACACGGAAAACACTGTTTAAAGTTAAAAGAATGGTTGGAACACTCTTAATTTCAGTACTTAAAATAGCATCATCCGCAAAAAGTAGCTGGAGAGGCACAACCTCTAACAGGGTTTAAAACTCTGTCAGAGTTAAATACTACATCATCGTAAGGCAGTGCCCTCAGCGCGCTCTGTGCCTCCGTGTTTCTACAGCGCAGCGTCGAAGTCTCTAATAATATCCTCCAGCGCTTCTATACCCACCGATACACGGATAAGCCCTTCGGTAACCCCAGCGTTCTGCTTATCGCCATCGGAGAGCTGCTGATGCGTAGTGGCCGAGGGCTGAATTACCAGCGTACGCACATCGCCCACGTTGGCCAAATGCTTAGCCAGCTTAACCCCATCAACAAACGCTGTGGCTGCCGCACTCCCACCCCTTGGCACAAACGATAGCACACCACCAAAACCATTGGTTAGGTAACGCTGTGCGGTTTGGTAGTTTGGATGCAATGGTAACCCGGCGTAGTTAACGCTCTTTACCTTTGGATGATTACTTAGCCACTGCGCCAAGGCTAGCGCATTTGAGCATATACGCTCGGCACGCAGCGATAGCGTTTCAACGCCATTTAGCAGCAGGAACGCATTAAATGGGCTTAGGCAAGGCCCCAAATCGCGAAGCCCTTCAACCCTAGCCTTAACAATAAAGGCTATTGCACCAAACTTCTCCCAGAAGTTGAGCCCGTGGTACGATGGGCTTGCTCCGGCAATGTTAGGGAACTTACCGTTGCTCCAGTTAAAGTTGCCCGAATCAACAATAACGCCGCCCAGCGAGTTTCCATGACCACCTATCCACTTTGTGGCCGACTCAACCACAATGGCTGCACCATGCGCTATGGGACGGCATAGGTAGCCCGCTGCACCAAAGGTATTATCAACCACCAGCGGAATACCATTGGCATCACCAAGCTTGGCTATGGCCTCAAAATCGGGCACAGAGAAGTGTGGGTTCGATATGGTCTCTACGTAAATGGCGCGGGTGTTGGCATCGATAAGCGGAGCCAAATCCTCGGCGCGGTCCGACTTGGCAAATCGAACCTCAATGCCAAATCGCGATAGCGAATCCTTAAACAGCGTGTGCGTGCCGCCGTAAAGGAATGGCGACGAAACGATATTGTGCTCCCGCTCGGCCAACGTGGCCAACGCAAGCAGCTGCGCCGATTGCCCTGAGCTAACGGCCAGCGCAGCAACACCACCCTCTAGCAGGGCTATGCGCTGCTCAAGCACATCAACCGTGGGGTTTCCTAAGCGTGAGTAGATGTATCCTTGGGCATCAAGTTCAAAAAGTTTCTGAGCAGTTTCTGAGCTATCAAAAACAAACGACGATGACTGGTAAATGGGTGGCACCGCAGCGCCAGTAGCCGAATCGTGGGTAAACCCACCGTGTACCTGTAGGGTATCAAATTTATGTGTTGTTGACATTTTTATCGATTGAAAAATTACACTTAACTACTGATTTTAATGGGATAGAGAGTAACTACTGCACTAAGAGAATTTTAAAAATGGATGTAGCAATTCCCTGGGCGCATGTAAACACAACGCGCTAGCTAATAGCAGAATAACCACAAAAAAAGGCGGTGATGTGCAGATATACTCCGCCATTGGACGCAAACCATGCGCCAACAGCAAACCCACTAGGGGTTATGGGGGGATGTTAGATGCGCGCTAGCGCATTCGAGGCATTAAGCGGGTAACAGGATAGAATACACGAAACAGCGCCAGTGGCGTGCGTAGTAAATTGTTAGTACCGTTGCAAATGCTGTTCATGACTTTTTGGTTTTTGGTTATAACTCCCTTTTGGGCAGGTTTTAGCACCACACCTAGTGGCAGGTTGCTAGAGCTTCACGGAGCCTGTTCTCTCTGCTCTTCTTTATAATCAAACCATTCATAAGAAGGGTTCGTATTGAGTTGCAAATATATGGGCTTTTTTTAATCTTGCTACCCCTAACTACAAAAAAATGAGATTTTCTTCCATCATATTCGATATGGACGGCGTTATTGTTGACTCCGAGCCACTACACATGCTAATTGAGCAGCAGCTATTTACAGCGATTGGTGCACAGGTATCGCACCAGCATCACCTTACCTACTCTGGTGCGGGAACGCAAGCCATGTGGATAGATATTGCGCAGCAATTCAACCTAGACCTTAACATTCCGCTACTGGTTGAGCAAAAGGATTCGCTTATGGTTAATGAGGTGCTACACGGCAATGCGATAAGCCTATTCCCAAATGTTATGGAGACAATTACTGAACTCGCAAGCAGAGGATACAGGGTGGGGCTGGCCTCATCGTCGCCCAAGCAACTGGTGATGGCCGTGCTTGAGCGCTTCAAACTAACACACCTTTTTAGCACCATAGTTTCCGGCTCAGAAGTTAGTGAAGCTAAGCCAAATCCTGAAATTTACCTAAAAGCAGCCCAGCAGCTAAACGCACACCCCAGCAGCTGCCTTGCCATTGAGGATTCCCGAAACGGCATAACCGCCGCCCTTGCGGCCGGCATAACCTGCCTGCACTTTTGCCCTCCCTCTACCGAAACGCCATTCTCCATTGATGGTGTAACGCAGATTAAAGCGATAGAAGAGGTTTGGGAGTGGGTGTAGATGGTTGTTGAACAATCTTAATTTCCATTAATACTCGCTTCAATTCGTTTAGTTCTTAGCTATAAGAATAGATTGAATTGAACAGTTACAATTGTCCATTAAACTAATATATCTCATAATTGCCCTGCCCATAAAGAAATTCGCCTCTCGCATTCAGTTTTGGGTAATCTTACATTTCCTTTCATCAGTTCTTTTAACTTGTCTAATGCGCATTGCCTTGTAATTATCTGATGTTCTACCAAAAAATCAAACACAAATAATATACCTCGAACTTTTACTCCACTTCTCTGCGCATCTCGCCTCAAAGTTCCATCTCCAGTGAGTAATACAAAATTATTTTTCTCAGCGTACTTCCAAACAGAACAATCAGTTATAGAAACATTTGATGATTGCTTGTTTTTAAAGACACTGATTTCGAGTAACTCTTCTACAGAGAATTCTTTTACATATAACTTTTTTCGAACAATAAGGGACTTTATCAAAGTACTTTGTTCAACATTGGTGATTTCTTCAAGCACAAAATCCGTTGTGTGCAGATTTAAACCTGAATTAAAGAAAACCTCAAGTAACCCTATATTATATAAATCAATAAGAATATTCGTATCATTAACTGCTACATCCATATTTAAGCAATTTTGATATTGTTTTTTAAATATTCAACCGATTTTAAACTCAACTCAGAAGCTTTAGAATAAGTTATCAACTCTTCAGAAATCGCCTTAGCAATTAGATTATCAAATCTATTTGATTTCTCTGCCAAACAATATCTATCTTGCATGATTAATTCCTTGAAATTTATATCCTGCCCTTGTTTTATATAAAAATATTTAAGATTACTTTCACTAATTATTCTCAAATCCTTTAATCTATACATTATAGCGGGTATTGAAATTCCATACTTTTCTTGCAAAAACTTCAACTCATTTAAAGATATCCTCCCCCTTTTATTTCCTAAAGTACTTTCAATTATTGACTTTGGGAGTAATAAACTCCCTGCAAATCTATCACAATACTTCTCTGCTAATTTATCATTTATCCCTTCAGGAAGTTTTAGAATTAAATGCCCTAACTCATGTAACGCAGTAAACCGTTTTCGTTCTGAAGAGAAGTTTTTGTTTAATACTATAACTGGGTACAAGTTATCTACATAAGAAGAAAGCCCATCAAAATCAGCAGGAGCTTCTATTTCAAGAATTTTCACATCATTGTATTCCAATAACTCTATGACGCTATAAATAGGACTTTCGCCCAAATGCCAATCATCTCTAATTTTCCCTGTAACATTTTCAATATCATCAATATCAATCAACTCAATATTGTCAACCGGATTTATAAAATCTTCTCGTGAATTGAGTATTTCTTCTACTTCAGTATATCTTTCAATATAATCCCTAACAACACCTTTTATCTCGTCAATTCTTTTTACGCCTAATCTCGACTTTTTTCTGAATTCAATATTACCTATCTCCAGAGTTAAGGGTCTAAAAAAATAGTCAGGTTTAACCCCCAACGCTCTTGATAAAGAAATTAACACTTTACTAGTAGGGGTCATTTCCCCCTTTTCGTATTTACTAATGGAGTTCTTTTTAACAATATTCTCCATCTTCTCAACAAGTTCATCCATTGAGAGACCTGCCATAGACCTTGCCATTTTCAGTCTAACTGAGAATATTTCCTTCATAATCTAGTAGTTTAAATAAACATCATTTCTGTTGACAAATTTACATATTAATAATATTTTGTCAACCAGAATTCATTATTTATACTAATTACAAATAATATCAATAAAGATATATCACTTTAAAAATCAACAACACATAAAATAGCCTCCTATTACATAACCCTTAGATAGAAACACAACCCGTCAAAGCACATAACCATGAATCACTGCCCCTTTCAATACTTTCCACCAAAAAACTGCTCCAACGCATGCTTAAGGGCTTGGTCAAAGAAGGGCCAGTCGTGGTTGCCGGGCCACTCATTAAAGGTTGGGTTGTGGCCTAAGTCCTGTAGAATGGCACAGAAGCGCTTATTATCGGATAGGAACATATCGTTATTACCGCAGGCAAGATATAGCTTTGGCGCAGCCGAGGCATGGCAGGCTTTTGCCAGCTCAACAACATCCTCGCTGGGGTGCCAATCTATGTTTTCGCCAAATGCAGCCTGAAAATCCTTATACAAACGCTCACCAAACACCTCCTTAAACCGCTGGGCACCCTGCGTATAGGCAAGGTCATCCTTAAGCATTAGGCATGGCGACGAAAAGGCGCCGCAAAACCCATAGCTGGCTGGTTTTGTTAACGCCGCTTTAAGGGCTCCATATCCCCCCATTGATGCGCCAATTATTGCAGTATCGCAGCTGCTTGTCGATACCCTAAAATGGCTGCTAACAATGGCTGGAAGCTCATTGGTTATATACTCCAAGTAATTGGAGCCGTACTGCATGTTTGCGTAGAAGCTGCGCGCTACCTCGGGCATAACAAACAGTGCGCTGTACTGCTTGGCGTAGCTGGGAAGCATGGTGTAATCTATCCAATCGCCGCTTCTGCCGCATAGCCCGTGCAAAAGGTAAACAACTTTAAGGGGGTGTTCCGATATGGTATCGGGAGCAACTATTGAGATATTGGTTTCCATCTCCAGAACCTGTGAGAAAAAAACTCCGCGTAAAATCATAACCAAAAATATTTATTGTATAAGAATAACCACTCAATTAATCCAAACTACAGCCCGTTAATTTCGTTTTCTAGTTGCCTTTTCATGCGCTTTAGAGTTGAGCCCACAATTAGCCCATGAAAAGGCTTAACGGGAAGAAAATAGAGCCGTCCAAACAGATTAAGAAACTTTACCGCGGTGGTTATTGAGATTCTTTTTTTCCTAGTGTTACCATCGAGCCGCTCAACCAGTAGTGAAACTCTAAAGGTTAGATGCTTATCGTCCTCGCCCATTACGTACTCATTCTCAGTTTTAGCATAAAGCACAAAGAGTCCCAGCCTTTGCCCTACCTCATAGTTTTCGGGGCGCTGTGGCTCCTGCTCATTGGCAAACTGTTTCATGGTTTTAAGTCCAAACACACCCACAATCCTATCGCGAAGCGACATTAAATGGTCTGCCCACTTGGGACCGCTATTCATGAAAAGGTGTAGAACTTTTACAACATCAACATGCTGATTGGGGTCCGTAATAAAGGCCTGAAAACTATCGATATAGTTAAACTGCTCACCCTTTTTCTGAAGTAGGGAGTTGAAAGGAATTTGATGCGTTTTTGTTATCATTTTTGAATTTTATTAATACTATAAACCAGTACCATTAAGCATTTCAAAGATAACGTGAATGAAATTAACAAAGTATATAAATTAGATTTTTAACAGTTTAGTCAAACAACAAATAAAAAAGCCTTGGTGGTAGCCAAGGCTTTACGATGCAATAAAAGATGTTTATAAAAGTATTACCCCTCAATCATCTTATTAACCTTTGGTTGAATAATCCATACACCAACAGGATAAAACCAGATTAGGAAGAACTCGCCTGCAAAATCGGAGAAAGTAACCTCACGCTGTAACTCTACTGTTTTAACAGTTTTTGCAGCAAAGTAAAGGGTGTAGAAAATGCAAAACATGGAGAATAGATGAAGTGGTACAACTAGCGCAAATATTGCTCCAAACACTCCCACACTCGGCTCCGCTCCCGAACTAGCAAGACCGCTAACACTTGTAGTAATAAAAAACAGGAATAGAAAAATGTAAACAACTGGTATTATAAAGAACACCTGGAATTTTGTAACCTTCATTTTAACATGGGGCGGAACTTTACTCTGTAAACCAACGGCCATAGACCAAATCCACCCCCATAAAACGACAACAAATAGAAAAATAATAAATGGGAAAAATTTAAAATAACCCATAATAAAGCTGGGGTCGGGATTTGATTGCGATAACATACTCGACATCATAACCCCCATTAAAATGAATTGCACCCCAAAAGGTAATACAAATGACAAAAGAAAGAGGTGCCAGTGCTTTGCCTTCAAAAAAAGATTGGTAATCATTACTTCCTGTTTTTAGTTTTTAATTAACTAATAATTTGACCTAAAGTAAAACATATTATAGCAAAACCCAATAAAGCAATGGAATATATTAGCATTCGGTTTGCCTTTTTGCTCAAACTATCCAACTTGTTATTTAGAGGAATAGGAAGCGATGTTGTAATATATCTAGACCACTCTTTAAGCCCAGAGAATCCAATATTAACATAATCGGCAAATGTTGCATTCATTCACCTTCACTCAAATCCTGTTATACACCTTCTTCGATTGTGTTTCGCCTGTAATGGTTTTTTTAGCGAGGACACTAACCACAAGGGTTTTGCCCCCATTGGTAAGTGAATAGGTTTGCTCCACAGCAAAATCGGTGGGAACGCCCTTTAGCTTCTGGGTATCAACCACAACTATTTTAAGCTGCATCCCACTATTTATCCAAGTGGCGGTTTTGCGCGAGGTTCCTATGCTGCTAGTAGTAACCTCTTCCTTACCGTTGGTGTTGTAAACATCGGCGGAGGTAGACCAGTCGGGGTTGCCAGCACTTTTGTAAATTTCGGAGAACGATACGGTTGCAGCGGTTTGCTCAACCACTAGGATAATTGTGCCATCGTAAGCAATATCGGTTGCCGATAGCTGGCTACTATCCCTGTTGAACTGCCAACTCCCGGAAAGGTTAGCCGGACTTTGCGCCGCAGCGCAATAAACCATAAGTAGCAATGGCAAAATCAGCAGCACCGCCAATTTATGCTCCTGTTTACGCGTTAATTTCATGGCCTATGAGTTTTGGGATGTGTAATAACAACCCGCGAAAGTTAGCGCTTACGCAACTCGAAGTCAATACTATATGGCAAGATGTTGATTAGCGATTATAGAGAAGGACTACTTTTCACAAAGTTCTTTCAACTTATCAAGCGCTTTGGGGTAGGTCTGGTTCATATAATCTAAAAAGTCCTCAATGGTATCTAAATCAACGGTAACGGTTGTGGTTCCATTGTTTTCTTCGAAAGTATAGTTCTCAAATCCATTAGCCCATTTTTCCACCTCTGGTCCCTCTGTAATCTCCTTATCAGCTTTTAAAAGGCCATAATGCTGAATAGAAACAAATTGGTTGGTAATATTCTCTACTATTTTGGAAACCATACCCCCCTTTTCGCCATTTTCATCCACTCCAATAAATAGGATTTTGCTTCCCTTTTCCCAACTTCCCTCATAAGTTGATGTTGGGTTAAACAACGAAGTCCACTGCTCATAGGTAGATTTACTGTTGATGCCAAGCATAAAACCATAAACCTTGTTTGCAGGTGCATTTATACTTACTCTGAATTGCAACTTTTTCATCCGTAAATAATTAATAAGTTAAACAATATCAGCATATTGAAAAA